>Ga0209713_10003280_pt1 | contig 10275 bp, 6 predicted proteins | sample ArcOceMetagenome_3_FD_187444 | JGI IMG/M metagenome (GOLD analysis project Ga0209713, IMG submission 187444) | Marine eukaryotic phytoplankton communities from Arctic Ocean - Arctic Ocean- Svalbard ARC20M Metagenome (SPAdes) (version 2) | ecosystem: Environmental > Aquatic > Marine > Oceanic...
CAAGAGGGCGACTGGGCCAGAGACAGGATAAGCTGACTGTAACGGGCTGCTTAGAACGCAGCGACGCGTTGTTGTGTAACGCAGTCACGCGCTGCTCAGTATCGCAGTCACGTTCCCTCATCCCTAATCCCTCATCCCTAATCCCTCATCCCTCATCCCTAATCCCTCATCCCTAATCCCTGATCCCTGATCCCTGATCCTAAAAACTAAACAACATGGCGTCAAGAACAAACGCAAACGCAGGCCTATGTACAACTTCACCCCCAAACCCCCACGTCAAACTCTAACCCAAACCCCGAAACCCTGAACCCGAGACCCTAAATCCTATACCGCAAGGCGTCAAGGCCGCGCGCAGCTTGCAGCTGGTAGATGCCAAGGAGGCCGTCCAAAGACGGCGGGCGAGGCGGGCGAACGCGTCCGGCAAATTCGAGAGCTTCCGTCGGTGCCGCTACCTGCAGAGCCCCGTCAGGAGTCGGCACACGTGCGCGCATCAGTGCATCAATACATCAGTGCGCCGCGCGCGAGACCATGCCGCTGCACCACATTTCATGCGGCAGCAGCACACTCGCGCGCGCCATGCTGCGTGTGTGCGACGTGCGCACTTGGACGTGCGAGACCTCCCCATCTCAGCCCCGCATTTGGCGTCAGTTCGTGGCATGGCATGGAGCAGAAAAACACAGCGGCGTGCAGGCGTGCAGGCAGCCGGCGATGTCCGGCAGGGGGGCGGAGCAGGGTATTGCCAGCCCGAAACCGCGGTGGCAGTACAATCAATGACTAATACGCTGCATAAACAACACAGTAAACGGGCAATACCGCGTTGGCAATGCCGAGAGAAGAGCGAGAAGCAAGGTCAAGCATCCCCGCCGTTGGCTTCAGCACCCCGGTCCACAACCCTTTGCTAAAGCCCGAGAGTACGCTGGCAGCGCCCTCGTCTTTCAGCGCAGGACCTCCTGGCCCGTCTTCCCCGCTTGCGCCCGTCCCCCCTCCCATGCCGCCATCGGGGTCTCTTCTGAACGCGAGGCCCCTCTCGAAGTCTAGTGCGGCTTTGGAGGCGCCGTCCGCATGCCTGTCCGCACCCCCGTCTCCGGCAAGTTGGGTAATGGCCGAGCCGAGAGAGCGGCTAGCGTGTCCGACGGCTGCCGCGCTCCCTCCGATCGTCCGCGCCACCCGCTGCTGAGACAGTTGAAGGGCAGCGTCAAAGTCGAGAGGGGATGTGACCAGGGCTTGCGCGGGCTCGTAGAACATGTCGGCCATGGCGCCGCCGAAAAATCCCGTTACAGTGGTGTTCTTGCTTGCGAGGACTTCGAGGGGCGATACCGCCTTGAGGTACTGCTTGACGTAGTGCTTCCGCACCTGCGAAAGGAGGTGACGACTAGACGCAAAGATGCGACTTAGCAGCAGCGCATTCATGCACACGCTGGCACCCTCCAAGGCCGGCAAGGTGAGGTTGAGGCTCTTGACCGCTGCCAACACCGAGGCAACTGAGGATGAGGACCGGCCTAACCGTCGGTTCATCTCAGCTATTTCGCCCGTGGGTGTGAAGTGCAGGTGGAGAACCACAGGATGCAGGTGCATGGTTTCGACATACACGCGCCGCTCCACGCGCAGATCCTGCCCTTGCTGGGATCTGTCTCCCGGCGTCCTGGCGCCCAGGCCAGCCTCCCCCGCGAGCACATGCGCGGCAACCGAGCCACGCGTGCATCCCGCGCTTGCGGCCCGTGCTCCCCCGAGATCCGCCACCAGTTCCCACCACGCCTCGTCCGTCGCGGCATCGGAGGCGGGCGAAAGGAGCAGACGCCTCCAGAGCCCCGAGGTCTTTGATCCCCCCTTGCGGCCCGCGGAAGAAATGAAGACGTTGCTCGAGTTGATAATGGCCTGCAGCATCTCGAGGCAGCGCAGCAAGGTCGTCTCATGCACACTCAGCCGCGCCTCCTGCAGAGAGACAGCCAGGTAGCGATACCAATCCAAGTGGCGGTCGAGGTGACGGATGATGGAGACATGAAGCATCGGCACAGCCTCGCCCCCTGCGCCCTTGTCTCCCTTCTGTATTTTCTGAAGGACCACGGGGGGGCCAACGAGAGACTGGTTATCGAGCTGGAGACTCTTGACCTTGACTTCCCACGACGCCTCCGTGCTGCCCAGCAGATACTGCGCCTTTACACCAGTGGCGCTGAAATAGAGCACTTCACTGAGCCCCCCGTCGAGGAGAGAGACACCGACGCCCGCAATGGAGAGCTTGACGGTGCGGCGGACAAGGGCGATCCCAGGCGCAAACATCTTGTCAATGTCTGGCGCCATTGTCAGCCCCTGCGCCAGCCCAGCCTCCTTCTGGGATGAGGCCAGAGCGACACGAACTAATCTCGTGGGACCATGCGCACAGACATGCACAACAACCTTGTCGCCAACCTCAATTTCCGCACCTACGTCTTCCACGTCCACCAGGACATGGAGCAGTGTCATGACGCTGCTCGCTGCCGCCGCCCCTGCCGACGCCGACGCCTCCCTCTCTTCAACCACATTAAGAGAAAGGCGAAGCGAGAGCAGATGCGGCATATGCGGCTCGTCCCAGCATACTATTCCTGAACTCCCGCTCGCCACGGCGAGGGGAGCAGCAGGTGTGCACTGGTGTTGGTGCGCCTGCACTTGCGAGCCAGGGGGCAATGCATTGAAGAGCAGGCAGCACGGGTGCGTCACGGACTCCTCCTCCACCACAAGATAGGTGGCAGCGCCCAGAGTGCGGACTTCGACCTTGCAATTGGTCACGCCCCCGCCAAGCGTCGGAATTCTGATGGGAAAGGAGCCGGGGGAGTCGAGGATCAGCGCCCCGCTCCACTCGTCTCCTGCCGCGCTCCCCGCGGCCAAAAATGCGTCCGGGCCTGCGAATGAGGCAGCGTCTGAGGGAAACGGCTCGGTCGCGCTGTCGTGCATTTCCTGCTGGGAGGGGGCGGCCGCAGAGGAAGGTGGGCGCGAGGAAACCCGGAGGCGCAGATGCCGCTGTTTGTCGGAGTCCCCCCAATGAAAGAGGCGGGCAGACTGCGGAGGAAGGCGATGGAGGCACCAGTGCTCCAGCCCCTGCTGCACCGCTTCCAGGTGCAGGGGCGAGTGATTGACGAGCGTGAACCGCGGTCGCACCGTGACACTGCGGCTCTTCCTGTACATTCGCCACCCGCCGGCCGGCGTCTCCGAAGATGGGCGATGCGCCAGCGGGTCGCAATCCTCAGGCTGGGACGAATCGGAGGCCAGCGGCACGGACGCGTGAGCGGGAGCGCCGTCAAGGCTGACCGCCACCTCCAAAACGGGGCGGGGCCCTAGGAAGGCCAAGTGATCATGCGCTTCGCCTCCCCCGCCACTCCCGTCGTCGAGCCCCTCTTCAACAGCAAGCTGCACGACAGAAGATGTGCCCGCCGCACCGTCCACCTGGACCACTTTGGACCAGACTTGGCCGTCAACCGAAAGGCACAACTTGCCCTGCAGCAACTGCTGAAAGCCCATGCCGCCGCCGGCCGCCCGTGCTTCTCCGCCCGTTGAAAAGCAAAACATATCTCCCCGACCCCTCCTGCTAGCGGTGCTGGCAAGCTTGGACGCAGAGGATGCGCTAGGCTGCGGCCTGTCGCACGCACGGATAGATCAAGCCACATTGTTATCACTATCAAACCACATTGTTATCACTTATCAAAACATGATCATGACGGCAATATGCCAAGCCACATTAGAAGCAAAAACCAGACATTGGAAGCAAAACACAGCCGACATGCCAAGCCACATTCGAGGCAAAACAGGCATTGGCATCAACGTTACACAAGCCACGTACATGCAGCAGTGCCAGTTGTTTGTCGGCGCAACATACGCGTGCCCGCGCGCGCACACGCACACACAGTCAACGGACCGGTCGGAGTCCTGTTCATGTCCCTGAGATTGTCCAAAGGCAAGACCGAGAAGAGCGGCCAGCATGGAGGGCTCTGTGGAAATACGCACATCCTGACCGGCGGCGGGAACAGTAGAGCCCGCGGAGCCTACGAGGCCGGTGCCATCGGCACACACCTGTCCGTACACCAGGTGCAGACCGGAATAGTTGTGGATGATGTATGGCGGATAAACGACAACTGTAGTGTCGCCCCAGGCGCTCACGTCATAGTCAATATGTAGCTCCAGCTCTGTATTGAGGGCGGTGTCGACCAGCTGGATCTTTTGGCACAGCTTCTCGCCAGCCGGGTGGAAGATGAGTGCAGGGTGGCGGACGCTCTGGAGGGCAGGCGTCAAGATGACAAGGCCCAATGCCGTCTTGCGATCGGCGTTGTAGAGAAAGACGGTGTCGGCGGGCGCCATGTACCGGGTGGCAAGCGGGGTCTCGTTGCGGTCCTCGACGTTTGCTGCCAGCAACGACATACTCACGCGCTCTGGCAGCGCATTCAAGATCTTCAGGATGGGGTGTATCGATATCACCGCCCTCACGGATCCCTCATCGGGGGAGCCGGCGGCGGGGCCAGAGGCAGACACTTGCGCATGTGGATCGTCATCGAGCGCATTGGTTGCCGGGCGCTTGGCATCCACACGCGTGCGGTACCGCCGCAGCCCTGCCTCTGAGCTCACGGCCAGATCCAGCTCATCCGCGTCATACTCCGCGCCGGCAGGCAGACATGTGACGAGACCCCAATCTAGCGAAGAGGGCTGTGAACGGAGCGGCAGCAGAATGCGCTCGCTCCACTCATACGACATTGCGTCCAAGCCCTGACCTTGCTCCCCAGCAGGCCGCACCTTGATGGCGTAGCAATTGCGCAGATTTATGGGGAGGCACAGGTGCTGTTCGGGGGCCATGTCGTTGCTCCATAACTGCTCGCCTTGCCGCGTGAACACTCCGACCTCAAGCACGTGGTCGCAGAAGTTGCAGACCTTGACGACACTTTGAACACACACCATTCTTGTGCCACCGACGCCAAGGGAAAGCTCGACCACAATCACCTGCCCGCTGGGCAAGGCGAACATGTGCAGCCCCTCGCCGTCCACAGGCACATTCGTGACGAGTTCATCCGTTTCCGATGCGTCGAGCGCAAGCCACTCGAGTGTGATGCAGTGAAGTTCAATCGCGTCACCGCCACCTGACTTGTTCTTGCCCATGCCCGCAGCCTGCTGGGCAGGAAGGGATGCGAACGCGAAGACTTGCGTGCCACCACTCGCCACCTGGTGCACACTCGTTTGCTCCGCAGGAACGTGAGAGCGGCCAGCCCAGAAGCGGAGCGGTCGGCCCGAATCATTCTTGAGAGTATAGGGCCAGACTTTGGTCTGATGGGCACGCAGAAGGTCTGCCGCGTCTTGCAGCTTCACATGCGCAGAGAGATCAGATGTCCACGCCTCGATGGTTGCTAGCGCTGAGCACACATGGCTTTCTGCCACGTTGAACTCGGCGCGTTGTTTCGTGGTGAGCACCAGATTGTAGGCCCCTGAAGCATCAGCGTCGATTTCTGACGAGACTTCGATCTTGAGTGGCTCCAAGAGCGGCTCGAAGCACTGATTGAGCATCGAATAGAAACTGGCTTCCACCTTGACGACACCGCGTGCAAGCAAGCCACGTGCAGACGGAGCTGAAGAAACCATGAAAGGCGACACCACAAATTGCGCTAATGGAACGTTGAAGCCCACACAGTCGTTCATCACGCACAGTCGGAGCTGCTCGCTCGTCATCACAAATTTTCTTACCATCCCCAGGGACAGGCCCTCGGCACCCGCACCCGCCTCCCTTTCCGCGCCAACCTTTGAAGCAGAGGCGGCAGACGCCGGCGTGTTGGGTGGAATCGACGGCGACGCGCACGCAGAAGGCGTGCTCAGCACGCTGTTTACCGAAGAATAAGCTGCAGCTCGCGCGGCACGCTGGGCGGCACGCATGAGTTCGTGAAGGCCATGACGCTCCAGCACCCCGCGCGCCCTGGCGGCAGCCATCCACTTGGTCACGATGCTCACAGCGCTCTTCATGTCCTGGTATCCGATCTCCAGGTTGACTTGGCTGATACCGATGCTGTCTGTGATCTCGAGCCGACTGCGGCCGGCAGCACCTGACCGCACACCGCCGGCAGCAGCGGAAGAGGACGAGAAGGAGGGCGACGCTGTACCAGCCCTTGCGCCTTCGCCACCGTCGACAAACTGGCGCAAGAGGTCAAGATTAAGCTGGACGCCATCGAGGACATGCGACGTGGTTGACAGGCCTTGGCAACGGAAGCCCAGGCCCATGTTCTTGAGGGTGATGCACGTGTGGTGCGATGCACGTGAAGCTATGTAGGAGCCTTCCACCCCAAAACATATTCGACCCCTGCTTGCCGTATCACTGAAGCCATCCTCCCACACCACCACCTCCACAAGAGGCACCTCGACGTAGACCTTAAGCACGCCATCCTGCTCCAAGGGCAGTTGGAGGAGCGAGAGCACTCGTCTCCGCCACTTGGGCATCGCCGCTGCGTCACGACACGCAATCTTTCAGTCGCCTACACGCGTGCGCAGGAGAAGCTGCCACACACTCTAGTACAAGAACACGTGCTAGGCTAGTAAGAGAACACATTCAAGGACCTGACGTGCGCAGGGAAGCAGTCTGGTCGCTATTATGCGTGCTGCTCGTGCCTCGTTGCCCACCAGCCACGCTTTTGACCTGCGGTAGCTCGCACAGTCAAGACAGACAATTACACTGAGTTTCGGTGATCCGCCTGCATGCGCACGCATTGAATCGACTGATAAGACACACATGTGTGTTATAACATACATGTGTGTGTTGTATTATATATGATAACACACACATGCAGCGCGAGCTTGGGTGGGAACGCGTGTGTGGGCACGCACGCGTACGTGGGCACAGGTGCGCGAGTATAGGACTATCAATCTCTCAAAAGACTAAACTGTCTCTCTCAAAAGACTAAATTAGCACCGGCGTGGAGAGGGCCGAGCTGCACTCGGAGGCAGCATTGAATATAGCAGCCTCAGAGGGGTCGAGATAAGTAGCTTCGAGCAACATGTTCAGCAACCGCAGCACCTGTCCGTTATCCATGCACGTGCGCAGGCCGCCAGCACGATGCCTTTGTATTAGTGCTCGGTGGCAGGACTTGGGCACGATGGTTTAGGCATGATGTATCCACACAGGGCACTACGCGGCAGACCAGAAATCATCGCCAAATTGACGCGCTGCTCGCTTCCCGCATTTTGCGCAGCAAGGCATGCATACAATGCAGGCATGGCTGTCGTCCCAGGCGGCAGCCTCTGCATGTGGATATACATGTACTCACAGGGTGCGGGGCCAGGTTGACGGAAAGAGCGGCGCACTTGACATCAAAGCGGTGCTCCTCACCGTGCCCATCGCTGTCTATCTTGAGCTCAAGTCCCGCGGCATCATCGGCATCCGCCCCCAACCCCCAGACGAGCAAGTTGTTGACGAGATGTGGCTGGCCAGGGTCCAAGCCATGGTCGACTTGGCAGATGCTGGCGCCGGCAAGAGACAGGTGGCTCTGGAGACACGTGTCACTCCACTGCATCCACTCGCTCTCCAAGTGCCCAATCTCAGCGACCAGCCAGCAGCTGTCTCCGCTTCGGCCGCTTTCCGCACTGTCGCCGATTCCAGCTCCGCTGAGCGGGTCGGAGGCGGCATCAGCATCAGCAGACGCGCGACTAGAAAAGAGACAGACCCGCAGCGGCCGAACCTCAAGGCTAAACTTCCAATCAAGAGCCCTCACCCCAACTCTGCGGTGGTCCAGCATTTTCGCAACGCCCGCCGTCGCCGAAGAACCCACGCCCGCCAAGCCCACAGAGCCAGCCTTTACAGTAGCACCCACCCCTACCAACCCCGCTGCGCCCACGGCCCCGGCCCTGGATGCAGGGTTGGGCGGCGGGTCTAGGGCGCTGGGATCCGAGCCGTCGAGGTCAGGCGTCCAGAGGGCTGCGCGCACTAGCTCAGCCTGCACGGCACCATGGTCACACTTGGCTCAGAACCCAGCACACACAACGCAGCAACCCACACAACGCGGACGGCACACGTGCAGCGCCGTCTCTTCGTGCATCTTCGCGCATCTCGCGCTTCTCTATCGCCGATGCAGGGGTGGCGCTTCTCCATTGCTGATGCACGGGGGGGGAGGGCAGATGCGTGCGCCAAATTTGGCGAAAAATCAAGTGACCTGGGCAGCATTCCAGCGGAAGGTGCGGTAGAGGAGGGCGAGTTGCACGTGCCGCAAACGCGCCTCGCACGGCGCGAGCATGACGGCGGTCTTGACGCGCGGCACACTCGAGTCCAGGCGATCAAGAAGCAGCTGGCGTATAACGCACACTCCCACGCCTAGACCCCAGATCTCCTCAACGGCAAGCCCCCACATGCGTGGCCATGCCCGCGGCTCACTATCAATATGCGCGCGAGGGGCAGAAGTTGTCGTTGGTGCACCGAGGGCAGCAAGAAGGTGGACTTGAATGTCGACAGTTACAACATCTTGTGCTTCACTTCCTGCCTTGTTGCAAATTTCAAACGGTACGCAGACGAGGACGAGAGAATCCGCAGAACTGCTTGTCCCCAGCGGCATCCTGAGAGCGAGCGCGCACGCATGCCACACAAACCCACATTGTCAGAACGGAACAAAGGTCGGCGCTGGATGCAAACAGTTGAGGTTGACCACCACGTTGCAACATCCCTTTCACAGATCTCGTCACTGTCTGTCTTACACAGATCTCGTCACTGTCTGTCGTCATTGTCTGTGGTCTGACGCCGCCTCGGGGAGGCGGCAGATCATTCGCATACATGCCGTCAGGTTGTGGATGGCGCAATATCGGTCGGTTGGCGTGCTTGCAAAGTACCTGAGACACGCGCCGCCAAGAAGGACGTGAAGCGAAAGACGCTGGCGATTCATCAGGGCCTGCGACATGTGCAGAGAAGCGCGGGTGGCTACATCATTGAGCACCACGAGCATCTTGTGCATATTGTCCATGTAGAGCCGGCTTCTCTTGACAGCAACTGAGACACTAGTAACGAGCGCCAGGAGTGCCGTCCCCGACCATGCTGCCACACGCACTCGCAGCGCCGCATCCGTGCCACCGCGCGAGCAGGTGTACGTGAGTGAAAAGGCCCGATTGCACTCATCTCCAGCAAAAGCTTCTGCACCAGCGCCCACAGCTGCACCCTCTGGCTGCGCAGAAGGCGCCGCCTCTGACGACTCTGTGGCAGTGGGCGGGGGACCAGAGGGCATGGTGAAAACATGCGCAAAGGAGGACCCACACAAGTGCCGGGAGCCGATGATGGAAAGGGATGCGATAACGCTGCTCTGGCGCCACTCTTGCTTCAAACTCATCTCCTCCTCCAATGTAAACTTGCCCATATGCACTGTGACAACCTCCTCCACCTCTTCCACGTCACCGTTACCCCCAGCTCTGTCCCGGCCTCCACCTGCCCCGCTCGTCTGACCGGAAGGAGTGCCAGGATGGCCTGTGGCGTTGACACTCTCGAGCCCATCGCTCGCGTGCTCAGCACCGGCAAGCAGCAGCGGGGGCTCGGCGAGAAGAAACGACAGGTCGACAGATTCGATGGTCATAGAGGCGCTCCAGCTCAGCCGCGTGGCAGCAGGGGCACGCATGCAAGGGAGGGCAGGACGCTTGGAGGCATACAGCACGCCTGCCGAACGTCGTTCTGACGAGCTTTTGAGCCGCTGCGTCATCACTTGCTTGGAAGCTGGCAGTGCCCCAGAGACTGCACGCGTAGTGAAGCTCTGCAGGTTGGCAAGGCCCTCGAGACTGATGTTGACGACAGCAGAGCTCATGCCCAACGACACTTGCACGTGTTTGCCACGCCAGGCTGCATCATCCTCATGGAGCACCCTCACGTCTGCATGCAGAAACCCCACTTGATGCTCCCCACCTCCATCATCTCCCACCATCTCTCCCGCCGGAGGAGGCCCGCCAAAATCCAGGAGAGGCAAAATCAACGGCCGGCTCGCTTGCAAATCTTTGCCAGTTTTGTTGCCAGTTTTGTTCGGGAGTAGGTGGCAGTGCAGCCGCACAAGGTCGCCATCGAGATTGCTGTGTGTGTGTGTCGACGAGCGCTTGCAGCGTGCTGGATCCACCAGAAGCAACCGTCTGCACCACGTGCCTACCACGGCTGACGTTGGAGCGAGCGACAAACGCGTGGAAACTCCGAGCACCTCCAATGCGCCCACGTAACTCTCTCCGCCGACTCCACCACCCATATAAATTGACAATCTTTTGAGACAACCCCCCACGGTCAGGACAGGCGACGATGCCCCCGCTACCTCTGCACTTGCCTTCCCT
>Ga0209713_10003281_pt1 | contig 10269 bp, 10 predicted proteins | sample ArcOceMetagenome_3_FD_187444 | JGI IMG/M metagenome (GOLD analysis project Ga0209713, IMG submission 187444) | Marine eukaryotic phytoplankton communities from Arctic Ocean - Arctic Ocean- Svalbard ARC20M Metagenome (SPAdes) (version 2) | ecosystem: Environmental > Aquatic > Marine > Oceanic...
CAATACACTTTCAATTGCGCCATGGTTTGCTGAATCTTCGGTAGATTCCGCATCGTGGCTGCCGTGATTTACTGAATTACCGTTAGGTCGCGCATCACGGTTGCCACGGCTTCCATTGGATTTCCCTCGACTGGAATTTCCGCCCTTTTTAGCAAATGCAGGCGTCGCCGAAACGCTGATCGCGACCGCAGGCGCCACGGTCAATAGTAATACCGCCATCACAGTCTTGGTTGTTGATTTCATAACGTCGATCATAGAAAGTTCCCTCCCCAGCCATTGCTAGATTTTTGCGCCACCGCAATTAACCACATCCAAACGATACAAACGTGGCAATCCTATGGCGAAAAATGCATCCACCTTTGCTTCTCAAAATACTCTCGCCACAGGCAAAAACCGGCTTATGCGAAACTTACGCAAAACTTATATGAAAAATACAACGAAAAACGCCCCACAAATTGCGGGGCGTTCTCATTCTTAGGTAGGGTAGCTTACGCTACGGACCAACGCTCGGACATGCGTGCGTTATCCATCTGCCACAGGTTACCGATCTGATCAGGGCTGCTGATCCGGTTGTTCACAGCCTGAACATAGTTGGCGAACATCGGAATAATCACGCCGCCTTCGTCCCGCAAAATCTCTTGCATTTCAAAGTATTGGGCCTTGCGCGCATCACTATCTAGTTCAGCGCGTGCTGTCAAAAGCAGTTCTTGGAAACGAGCGCTGTCTTTATCATCCCACTGGCTGTCATTCCAAGGAACACCAGTTTCGTACGCTGTCGCGAACATCCAATCTTCAGTGGCACGGCCGGACCAATAACAAGCACTGAAGCTCTTTTTCAGCCACACATTTGACCAATAACCATCAGCAGGTTCCTGTATCACATTCACATTGATCCCTCCCGCAGACATCGAGGCTTGCATCAACTGAGCCGCGTCAACCGCACCTTCAAATGCTGCGTTAGAAGCGGACAGATCGATGTCGATGCTGTCAAGGCCAGCCTGCTTGAGGTAGAACTTGGACTTATCAGGATCGTAAGCCAGCTGCTCCATCTCGTCGTGGTAGAACTGGTTTGCGGGACCGATTGGGGTATCGTTACCAACTGCGCCGTGACCTTGCAGGATTTTGTCGACTAATTCTTGACGATTCACACCGTACTTCAACGCCTTACGCACGTTGACGTCGTTATATGGCGACGTGTCTGTCAGCATTGGGAACGTATACTGCTGGTTGCCGGTGACTTCTTGAATGCGCAACGCAGGGTTGGCTTTCAGCAAAGCTTCAGTTTTGAAATCAATCCGGTTAATCGTATCAACTTGGCCAGTCATCAACGCATTCATGCGAGCAGTGTTATCGTTGATCGCGATATATTCGATCTGATCAAAGAAGCCAGCAGTGTCACCTTTATAGTGATCTTTAACGCGGTTTGCGACCATGCGCACACCTGGATCAAAGCTTTCGACCTGATACAGACCCGTACCGATACCCTTGGCAATCGCTTCTTCGATCATGCCAGCTGGATACATGCAGATATGATAGTCAGACATCAAGTATGGGAAATCTGCGTTGGCGGATGCAAGCGTAAACTGCACCTGCAAGTTAGACATTTTCTTCATCTCAGCAATGGCTTCAACAATTGGTTTCGCTGCAGATTTGCTGTCTTCACCAATGTGCATGCCCAAGGACGCGATCACATCGTCAGCGCCAAACGCTTTGCCGTTGTGGAACGTCACGCCAGAACGCAGATTGAACGTCCAAGTTTTCGCATCAGCGGATGCTTCCCAGCTTTCGGCCAGCTCGCCCTTTAAAGATCCATCGGCCGCAACTTCTGTCAGGCTGTCAAAAACAGACCCCTGCGCACAAGCGAGCATAAAGATATCAGAATGCGTGCGGCTATCCCAGCTATCAGATGTGTTTGCACCACCCAAGCCAGCGGTTAATTTACCGCCTCTTGTCGCCGCCTTAAGCGGCATACCAGTCATCGACAAAACACCAGCGGCAGCGCCAGTTTTCATCAGACCACGTCTGCTAATTCCATGTAACATTTCGTTCTCCCTAGTTGATCTTAGGCGCATTTTCCACACCTTTAGTTTCTCCACTTGCGCGGTGATTCGTGATTACATCTTACACACAGCAGCGTCGCCGATGTTATCAACTCCGCGTTCCTGTAACAAATTTGTCAGCCAATCAGGGTCCATTTCGGGCACGGATGACAGCAATAAATCGGTGTACGGGTGATGGGGTGGTGTAAACATATCTTTTTTCGGACCCGCCTCAACGACGCGCCCATCTTTCATGACAACCACTTCATCAGCGATTGCGCGGACAGTTGCAAGGTCATGGGTAATAAACATATATGACAATTTTAGGTCATCTTGCAGTTTAGCTAGCAAGCGCAAGATACCTTCAGCAACCAGCTGATCCAAGGCTGACGTTACCTCATCACAGATAATAAACTTTGGCTCGGCGGCAAGCGCACGCGCGATACCAATCCGCTGTTTTTGACCACCTGAAAGCTCGGACGGCAGCCGGTTATAATACTCGGACGGCTCTAACTCGATCTGGTCAAGCAACGCATCTACGCGGGCACGCTTCGCCTTGCCAGTCAGACCAAGATAAAACTGCACAGGCCGCGCAATAATCTCGCCGATCGACATGCGCGGGTTTAGCGCAGTATCGGCCATTTGGTAAATCATCTGTACTTGGCGCAATTGGTCCTTGGTCCGCTTACGGTAATTGGCAGGCATAACCTCTCCACCAAAACTGATCTGTCCAGCGGTCGTCTGCAATAGCCCTGTGATACAACGCGCAACGGTCGATTTGCCGGACCCAGATTCGCCAACTACGGCAACCGTACGTCCTTCGTGCATGTCAAAACTGACGTCAAACAGCACCTTGGATTTGCCATACGCAGCATCAATATTTTGCACGGACACAGAAGGAATGGAGCCCGCAACAACAGGTGATTTCAAAGGCCGCTCAAAACTGCGCACAGCCCAAAGAGATTTTGTGTATTCTTGCGTCGGTGCTGACAGCATCGTGCGCGTGTCGGCAGTTTCAACCTCGTCACCTTTCAGCAAGACCTTAATTTTGTCAGACATTTGGGCCACAACAGCCAGATCATGGGTAATATAGATTGCGGCAGTATTAAAGTCTTTTACGATATCACGAATCGACGCCAACACTTCGATTTGGGTCGTCACATCAAGCGCAGTTGTAGGTTCATCAAAGATAATCAGATCAGGTCGGCACGCCATCGCCATCGCAGTCATCGCGCGCTGCAGCTGTCCACCAGATACCTGATGCGGATACCGAAATCCGATCTGGTCTGGGTTAGGCAAACGCAACTTTGCATAAAGCGCCATGCCGTCGGCTTCGCTTTCGGCACGCGACATAACGCGGTGCTGCGTCGGTCCTTCAACGTGCTGATCAATGATACGGTGGGCAGGGTTAAAGCTCGCGGCGGCAGATTGCGCGACATAGGCGATACGCTTACCCAGCAGGCCACGCTTCACGGCAGCAGATGCAGTCAGCAGATCAATGCCATCGAATTCAACGGATCCGTGAGAAATACGCACACCGTCACGGCAGAACCCCATTGCAGCCAACCCAAGCGTGGATTTTCCTGCGCCAGATTCACCGATCAACCCCAGCACCTCACCCTTTTTCAAGGTCAAGTCGACACCATTGATAATCGGTTTCCATTTTTCTTCAGATTGACCCTCGAGCCATAATCCACGAATTTCAAGCAGCGTATCAGTCATTCCTGCAACCCCGATGATCTATGCAACATCCAGTCAACAACAAAGTTGACAGCGACAGTCAGCAAGGCAATTGCGCCAGCCGCCAGCAGCGGTGTTAGCGCCGCCTTTGGTGCAAACTGCGCGAAGTTAATGAACGCCGCACTATCACGCACCATGGTGCCCCAATCGGCCAGCGGTGGCTGGATGCCGACGCCAAGGAACGACAGCGCTGCGATGGTCAGAAACACAAAACAGAACCGCAGACCAAACTCAGCCAGTAACGGTGCAGTCGCGTTTGGCAGAATTTCTCGAAACACGAGATACCACATGCCTTCTCCGCGCAGCTTTGCGGCCTCAATATAATCCATCACAACGATGTTTTGCCCAACTGCACGGGCCAAACGGAACACACGAGTGCTATCAATCACCGCAATGATCAGCACCATGAACACGGTCAGCGGAATGCCAAGTCGAGACGACCAAACGGATGCGATTGTCATTAACAGCAGCGCAAAAATCAGTGACGGGATCGCCATCAACACATCAACGCCACGCGACAGGATTTGGTCTGTCCAGCCACCAACGACCGCTGCAAGAAAACCAAGTGATCCGCCAATAAAGAACGCCAAAAGTGTGGTGGCAAACGCGATACCCACCGTATTTTGTGCACCGTAAATCAGGCGCGACATGATATCGCGGCCAATCTGGTCTGTGCCCAACGGGAATGCAGGATCACCGCCCAGCGCCGGATCACCACCAGGAATGATGTTAGCTGCAACACCCTGCAAAATTTCATCTTGGCCATAAGGCGCGATCGCACCCGCGAAGATCGCAAGGATCGCATAGACCAGAATTATCAGCACACCAAAGGATGCGGTCAGCGGCATCACACGGAACAGCTTGCGTGTGCTCTCTGTGCCAACGTGACGCCCAATCACCCGAAACAGCCATGCGGCGATGGAAAACAGGATGAACCCGTTAATCGCGACGCCGAGGAAAAAGAATTTGTTCGCAACGACGGTGTCACTGCTTAATGATGCGACGTACGCCAAGCCCAACCAAACGAGCACGACCAGCGCAAGGACATATCCAAACGCCACACCTAACGACATATCGCGATATTGCGGCGCATTGCCCGTTCCATACTGACCAAGTCTGCGGAATGCCCACGCAGTACCAGCGATAATGGCAAGACAGATAATTGTGCCGAAAATAAAGCTCATTTTGGATGCCGCAGACGTGGGTTGGACAGGATCGACATAACGTCGGCTGTCAGGTTCAACAGGATGTAAGCGGCAGCAAAGATCAAGCAACAGGCTTGAACGATGGGGATGTCTCGAATTTTCACGCTATCCACAAACAGCTGACCGATGCCCGGATAGACGAACACCACCTCGACCACTACAACACCAGTGATCAGGTAAGCAAGGTTCAACGCAACTACGTTTATGATCGGTGCCAGCGCGTTAGGCAGCGCATGTTTGACGATCACGCGCATTGGCGACATGCCTTTGAGGCGCGCCATTTCAATATAAGGCGAAGCCAGTAAGTTAATGATCGCGGCACGCGTCATCCGCATCATGTGTGCGGTTACAACCAATGTCAGCGTCAACGCAGGCAGCAAGGATTTGTTTAACCGATCACTAAACGCCATTCCGTCATAGATGTTCGACAGCGACGGCAGGATCGGGTTCAAAACAGCAAAGAATAGGATCAGCACATAGGCCATGAAAAATTCAGGGCTACTGATGGAGCTGAGCGTAAATATGTTGGCCGCACGGTCAAAAATGGTGTTGCGGTATAATGCGGCAAGAATGCCCAACACTACGGCAACCGGCACCGCAATCGCCGCAGTGACCGTCGCAAGGAACATCGTGTTAGCAAAACGTGGTGCAATTTGTTGGGCGACGGTCTTACCCGCTCCCCCACCCAAATTGGTCTGGAAATTCAATTGCGAAAAGCTGGTACCAAGATCACCCGTCAACATTCCACCAAGCCATCCGAAATACCGGCTAACCAGTGGCTGATCGAGACCAAGATCTTCACGAATAGATTTGACGGCTTCGGGGGTGGCCCCTTGACCAAGGATCAATTCAGCAAAGTCACCAGGCAGCATGTTAACCGCCACAAAGATCACGATGGAAACAATCAAAAGAGTAAGTAAGCCCAGTGCAAGCCGTTGAAGTATAATGCTTAGGACGTTGCCCAAAATTCAAGTTCCCAGATGGTTAAGATGTCAACCTGAACAACTGACCTCGACCTGTAAACCCCAAAGTCAACCAATGCCCTGTGCGCCCATCTGGTCCATAATCCGAACAAGTTCTGCACTAATCCCCGGCTCTGACAGTGCATGACCCGCTTTGCCGATCAACGTCAGGCACGAATTTGGCCAAAGTTGCGCCAACTTATGCGCGGACACGGGGGGGCAAATCATATCAAACCGCCCTTGGACAATCGCTCCGGGAATGTGGGCGATTCTATCCATATTGTCCAATATCTGTTGGTCTGGACCAAGGAAGCCAGCGTGATAGAAATAGTGGTTTTCTAGCCGCGAAAATGCGCGGGCATATTCCGCAGGGCTGTCACCACTTGGTCCATTGCTTTCTATAGACGCAAGCGCATTTTCCCAAGAGGCCCACGCACGCGCATGACGGATTTCACTTTGAAAATCGCCCGAGAATAGCCGCTTGTGGTAGGCCGCAATAAAATCATCCTGCTCATCTTTTGGGATCAAACCAGCAAAATGCCCCCAAAGATCCGGCCAGAAAACGCCAGCCCCACCGCCATAGAACCAGTCAAGCTCCGGCTGGGTCATCAAGAATACGCCGCGCAGCACAAGCGCTGTCGCACGATCAGGGTGCGCTTGGGCGTAAATCAACGACAGCGTCGCGCCCCAACTCCCGCCAAATACAACCCAACAATCGATGCCTAGCGTTTCCCGGATCAGTTCAATATCGGCAACCAAATGCCACGTCGTGTTCGCCTCAACGCTCGCGTTGGGACCGGATCGCCCGCAGCCGCGCTGATCAAACAAAATAATACGGTAAATAGAGGGGTCGAAATAGCGGCGCATCGCGGGGCTACAGCCGCCACCCGGCCCGCCGTGCAGCACCACAACAGGAATGCCATCAGGCCGCCCACATTGTTCCATATACACACTATGCCCGTCGCCCACGTCCAACATTCGCTGGTCGAATGGGTCGATTGGGGGATAAAGATGCGACACCGCGCGCTTTTGACCTAAGACCTTGTCCATATCCGACCTATATAATGCAAATACCAAACTAACCACGCGAAAACCGGAGCGACCCACATGCAAGCCACCAACACCGTTGATCCCGCCGAAATTGCCAAGTTCGAAGCCATGGCCGCCGAATGGTGGGATTTGGACGGCAAGTTTAAGCCGTTGCATATGATGAACCCGGTCCGCCTTGACTATATCTCGCGCCAGATCGCTGCTGAATTCGGGCGTGACCTGAATGGGCCAACCCCGTTTACTGGACTGCGAATCGCGGACATCGGCTGCGGTGGCGGACTTCTTTGCGAACCGATGGCGCGGCTTGGGGCTAATGTTGTCGGAGTGGATGCCGCTGCACGGAACATCCCAGTGGCCGAAGTCCATGCCGCCCAATCGGGCCTTGCGATCGACTATCGGCACACCACAGCAGAGGCGATGGCCGCAGCAGGCGAACAATTCGACGTCGTCATAAACATGGAAGTAGTCGAACACGTCGCCGACCCGCAAGGTTATTTGACCGCCTGCCAGCAGTTGCTAAAATCCGGCGGGCTACACTTGTGTTCGACGATCAACCGGAACCCAAAATCATTTGCGATGGCAATTGTTGGGGCCGAATGGGTCATGCAATGGCTGCCAAAGGGCACCCACGAATGGTCCAAGTTCATCAAGCCAAACGAGCTTTGTGATCTACTGATCAAGGCGGGTTTGGAACCCGTCGACCGTAAGGGATATGTGTTTAACTTTGCAAAATTCACGTGGTCGATTTCGGACAAAGACCTATCCGTCAACTATGTGACTGCAGCGCTAAAACCTTAGCGGATTGCTATTCAACCTTTGACAGTTGCACCCGCATTTCACGCAGAACGGGTAGCGCCGTGCGGACCTTATCGGCGCCAACGGTATCAACCACTTGAGCGATCACAGGCGCAATCGCCGCTAAGGCCGCATCGCGCGCAGCAATGCCTGACGGGCTGATTGATACCATCTTACGACGGGCATCTTCCCAATCTGGGCGTACATGGATCCAACCGGCCCATTCCAATTTGCTAAGCGTATTTGTCATCGCGCCGCGGGTCAAATGAAAGGTCTGCGCAAGCTGCGCCGGTGACTTTTCCACTGCAACATGGGCAAGATGGTTCAGAACCGAAAAATGAGACAATTCCATCCCTTTGGGCAGCACACGAGCCACGCTGCTGCGGGCCAATTGGTCCACAGCAAGAATTTCACTAAACAGCGTTACCGCCAAATTTTGGGTCGAATCAGACATTATGGGCCTTCAAACTTGCGGTCATGGGACAAAGCCGCGATGCGTTTGCGCGCATCTGACACTGCCCCGAGGTCAATATCAACGACGCTAACAGATTTTGTCGTGCCTGCATCGACCAAAACCTCGCCCCAAGGTGAAATTGCCATGCTGTGCCCATAGGTTTTACGCCCACCATGATCGCCCAATTGAGCCGAAGCCAAAACATAACACCCCGTTTCAATCGCGCGGGCCTGCAATAAAGGCTGCCAATGCGCAGCACCCGTTACTGGTGAAAACGCAGACGGAACCAGCAATATATCAGCGCCCGCTTGCGCCAAGGCGCGGAACAAATACGCAAACCGCAAATCATAGCAAATCGAAAGCCCAAGCTGTCCAAACGGCGTTTGCGCTGTAACAGCCCACGCACCAGGGCGGTATCCAGCAGATTCACGATAGGTTTCTTTCTCTGACACCTCCACATCAAACATATGGATTTTGTCATAGCGGGCGATAATGTCTCCTGCAGGGTTGATCACGAACGACCGGTTCGCGAACCGCCCATCTGCGTCACCCGTCTTAAGCGCAAGTGATCCAATCGACAGCCAGACGCCCAGCGCGGCAGCTTCGGTTCGTAGTCCCGCCAACGTGGGATCATCTGCCTCAAGGCACAGCACAGATTCTTGATGGCGCCGACTAACCGATACGCAGTTAGTCACTTCAGGCGTCAGAATGAACCCAACACCCTGCCCTACCGCGTCCCGCATCATAGCGCGGGTCGCGGTCAGGTTTGCAGATGGATCATCTGTTGATGTCAGTTGGAGTATACCAGCCTTCATCCGGCCAGCAGCGCGTCCAGCTTACCTGCGCCGTTCAACGCATGAAGATCATCGTATCCGCCCACATGTGTCGTACCAATAAAGATTTGCGGCACAGTGCGGCCACCATTAGCGCGCTGCATCATTTCTGCGCGTCGTTCTGGCTGTGCATTTAGATTCACTTCAGAAAAGCTAACGCCTTTGGAGGTCAAAAGACGTTTAGCGGCGTGGCAAAAGCCGCACAATTTAGTGGTATAAAGTTCAACGGGTTGCATAATAGGGCGTCCTTTGTGTTGGTTTGCCCTACCTAAGCATCTTTTATGACCCTTGCTAGTGTGACCACATCAACACGGATCACACCTGCGGCAAGACATGCATCTGCACATGCGGCCAGCGTCGCACCCGATGTCATAACATCATCGATTAGAATGACCGGACGACCCGAGATCAGTTGTTGCCGTTTGGGGTTAAACTGTACCGCATCCGTCAGGGCACGAAACCGTGCATCGCGGCTATGCCCTTCAAGCGGTTTCGTTGCACGTGGACGAATTAGCGCATCTGGGCATACAGTCGCCTGCATACGTTTGCCCATGATGTTAGCCAATATTGCGGCTTGGTTATGTCGACGGTGCAACAGCCGGACCCAATGCAACGAAACGGGCACCAGCACGCTATCTGACTGGATCAAAGGCTCTGCCTTTCGCACCATCCAGCGCGCGACTGGCTGCGCCAGATCAGTGCGATCCCCGTGCTTCAACGACAATACAAGCTTGCAGCCAACACCAGTATACGCCAACATCGAACGCCCCTCTTCCCAAGGACGCGCAATCCGCAGACAATCATCACATTTGGCATCATAGTCACCAAAGTCACCGGGCAACGCAGTGCCGCAAGCATCATAAATCGTGCCATTTATGAACTGTGTATCGCGCCAGCATACCCTGCAAAGATCAAAGTCACCCGTGGTCGCCACATCACACGCGACACATTGCGCAGGGTAAATGGCACGAATGAGCCTTTGCATCTGCAAGTTTGCACCCTAAATGACGCGTAATGGATAAACTCACCGACCGCACCGCCCTTTTGCGCAATCGCGCCCGCGCAGTTCCAGATGCGCTTTTCCTGCACGACGTCGTTGCTGACGAGATTAAGGAAAGACTCAAAGAGATTAACAGAACCTTTCAATCCGTCGCGATTGTGACCGGTTTCCCTGATTTCTGGCAGGCACAG
>Ga0209713_10003283_pt1 | contig 10268 bp, 2 predicted proteins | sample ArcOceMetagenome_3_FD_187444 | JGI IMG/M metagenome (GOLD analysis project Ga0209713, IMG submission 187444) | Marine eukaryotic phytoplankton communities from Arctic Ocean - Arctic Ocean- Svalbard ARC20M Metagenome (SPAdes) (version 2) | ecosystem: Environmental > Aquatic > Marine > Oceanic...
TATACAGATGATGATGTATTAGGTTTATTTAAACTAGTATTGTGTATAAGGTGAGGGAGGTTTGCTGTCTCATCACTGGTAAGGTCGGCGTAGCCGACCTATGGTAACATCAATAACTTCGCAATACATCGGGTCCATTCAAGGGAAGTCGGCGTAGCCGACTTGACCGCTGGGAAACTTCCGATATACACTGGTGACTGTATCAGGTCTTCTCTGCTGTCATCGCCTTGTGTTTTACCGCCGCTCTGGTGCCTTCTTGTGTGCCTCCTTCTCGTGACCTCTTCTGCTTGCATCGTCTCTCGTTCGTCGTGGATCTAGTCTCCCTCCTCTGCCTCTCTATCGTGTCGTCGTCGTCGTCCTGTATTGGCCCCATACGGGGTCCCTTACCGGGTGTCGGCTTACCTCTTACAGCGCTTGTATGATCTCCCTCAGTAGGTCCTCCTCTAGAGCATTGACTACTGCCTTCGTCGTCCACTCGTACCTGCCTCCGGTCTTCTTTCCGTTGTCCACCCGCTTCTCCTTGCTGTTCGCGACTGTTTGTTTCAGGTGTGCCGTTCTCCCGCTCGCAGTCACGGTTCCTGTGCATTTTCCTCCCTTGCATCGACCGTTCCCGGTCGACCCTTTTGGCTTCCATCCTCCTATGTTTGTGAGGATGATCGTCGGCTTCTGTTCCAGGCGGCCGTACGCGCACCGGTCTATCCTCCACTTCTTCCAGGTGGGCTGTCTCGCCAGGATCTCGACCACTATTTCCAACTCCCAGAGCTCCGAGTCCGCTGGGTTCTCCAGGAGGAACGGGAGGAGCGGGTGCTTCTCCAACGATATCAGCTGTATGCGTATCCCGTCTTTCGCCTGTTGGTACTTCGCCGCTTCCTCCATTTGCCTCTGCGGTGTCGAGTTGCGTATGTTCAGTTCTGTGAGCGCCCACTTGCCGTGGGCGCTGCCGTTCTTCTGGTTGATGGCGTTTGCTATCGAGAGGAGGGTGCACTCCGGTTCCAGTGTTACCAGGTTCCACTTGCTTGCCGGCACCGACGCTTTCTTCGACAGTGCCGTTATCAGGTCGGTGTCTTGCGTTGACCAGTCGTGCTCCACCTCCGCCGTGATGTGCCCCATCACTGTGCCCGTGTAGGTGAAGCCCCGCCTGTCCGCCCCCACGATGTGTGCCCCGGGTACTATGCTCGCAATGTGCCTCCCCACCGATCTCCATCCTTCCCCTAGGTTCAGCGTCCACATCGACGGTCTGCTCTGCCGTGCGTGCGTCTGCTTCGTTTCCGTCGCACGTTCCAATATCCCCGGCGCTTGGTCCATTGTGATCCATTGGTTGGTTAGCATCCATTCCACGGTGTCCCCTATCCAATTCTCCCACGTCCCTTTGTTCCGTGCCGAGCTCGGGTCCATCATAAGCGTCGCCTCGCCCTGTGCCCCCAGCAGCACCAGGGCTGCTATGATCGCGTTCTGTCCTCCCTTCGTCCTCGCCCCATCTTTCCGCGCGTTCTTCAGTTGCGTCAGCTTCCCGGGTCTGATCACGAATACCCCTTGTTGGTTCGTCTCCTCGTTCTCCGTCAGCCACGTATACACCGACCCCGTCATCTCTAGCTTGTCTGACAGTGCCTGTGGTCCCGTTCCTAGCGCCGCCTCCCCTTTGGCCCGTAGCATCGCCCTGTTTTCTTCGCTTAGATGCATGTCCTTGTTCTCGTGCGCCCCGGAGTCTAGGAGCAGCGCTACGCAGCACCATACTACGTCCGCTCTCTTCCTGCCCAGAATCTTCTTCGCCTTCTGGGAGTGGAGGACTTTGCTCACGTGCACCTTCCTGATCGCCATCTTGCCCTTCGGTGTGTTCGTCGCTGTCCTGAGTTGGGACTCCACCTCTCTCATCGCAGCCTCCATCGTCATTCGCTCGCGGTGGTCTCAAATCTTTTTCTGCGAGTTGTAACCGGCCTTCCCCCATAAATAATTCGTAGTGTTCCCCCCTTTTCCCGGCGCTAATTGACTCCAAAATATCTATTTGCTCATCCGACACTCCCCAGTTCCTATATCTCTCCGGCCATTTCACCGTCCTGCACGGCCAGCATGTGCAGCCGTCCTCTTCCCCTGCCAGCGGGCACTTCATCCAGGGCGATCTCGCGTATATCGCGTCTACATCTACGTTTTCTCTAAATACTTTTATTCGGCACCCTCGTTTGTGTAGGTCGTTGTGAGTCGCTACCCCGTCGGGGTACCGGACCATTACCCCCTCTTCCTCTCTCCCTATGACCTTCCCCTTGTGCCACGCCCCTTTCCAGTTCACCTCTATTATAGCCCCGTACCCCAGATATTCGGTCGCTTCTATTGGGAATGTCTCTGAGCGTAACAGGTCGAGCCTTCTACCCTTCCCTCGCTTCTTTCTCTTCTTTCGCTTACGTGTGGGGATGATGGACTCTATCGCCTCCACGGTGTCCCCAAATAGGTCCATAGACGCCCACTCTGCGATGCCGTCTGCCGCGTATTCGAGGTAAGCGCCTGGCGACCCCTTGTCCTCCGGCCACTCCAGCCCCATCACCTTTGCCGGGTGCCATGTGCCCTTCGTTTTTGTCGGGATGTGTAGCATTGTGCCTTTGCTGTCCGCCCAGAAGACCCTCACCTGCGTGCCCTTTCGGGGCACCCAGTAAAAGGCCCGGTTGGTCCTCTTCGCTGATTGCATGGGTGTCGTGTGTATCATGTCTGTCGTGTTGTCCCCACTTGTATCCATATCCGGGGTCGAGCCCGCGTACCTCGCCCTCTTCATAATCCCCCTGTGTTCCGCTACCACCCTCGTTGCCACCGTTGACTTCAGCCTCTTGGTCTCCCTCTCCACCTCCTCTGGGCCCACCCTTAGCTTCTTGTTCGCCTCCCTCCATTCGTTCTCCGTTTCCTCCCACTCCGCCATAGCAGCCTCGGCTCTCTTTTCCTCGGCCTCCTTGTGCTCCGCCCTGTCCGCCGCTTTCTGCTGTATCCTATTCCTCTTCCTCGGTGCCCTGTCCGCCTTCTGTGCCGTGTACTTCCACTGTGTTCTGTCAGCCTCCCTCTTCCTCTCCCTTAGGGCCGGTACGCTGTCTATCCACGCTTCATTCTCTTCGTTCCTCTCTTTCCATATCGCCGCCGCAGTCTGGGCGCATAGATTCGCTGCCTTTATAAGTCTGCTATGCATCTGGGGGCTGAAGTCGGTGCCTATCCTCTCCTCTATGGCCTTAGGGATTCCTCCTGACGCCGTCCAGAGCCTCTTCCATCCCTCATATTCATTTGATATCCAGGATATCTCTTTCCAGTCCACCTCATACCCCTGTAGCATCCAGTCCATTGTTATCTTAGCTTCTAGGTCCTCCCACACTTCCTTCGCCCTGGGGCATCCGCATATTGCGTGGTCCGTCGTCTCCGACTCCTCGGTGCACCCCCTCCTCCTGCACCTCCCCTCAGGTCCCAGTTCCTCCCCGTACACCCGGTGGTATACGTTATCCGTGCTACTGTTGGCGATTGTGCTCAGCTTGTGGTTGGTTGGGAGTGTCTCCGTGAGGATCCTGCTCCAGAACCTCCACGTGATCACCCCGTTCTTATCCAACCCCTTGACTCGAGACGCCCATAGTGTCTGTTGTGACTGTTCTTGTGCCTTCTTCAACTTATTAATACCCACTGATTTGGACACTTTAATGTACTTATTTATTAGTTTATTGTGTATCCACTCGCGGTATTCACCTTGGGCGACTTCTCGTCCTGTGTATAGCACGTATTCCTCCTCCCCTTTCATCAGTTCCGACACGTCCACTATCTCGCTTAGGCCTTTCGCCTCCTTCGCAAGTCTGTCTGCTTCGTCGTTCCCTTCGTGTAGCCAGTGGCACCGGTCCCCAGGCCTCGTGCATTCTTCCAGGTTCCCGGACGCGTGTCTGCATGCGCAGGTGATCATGGACGAGGTGCTCGTCCTCTTCTTCTCGTCTTGTACATGTGACTGTATCCAGTTCATGCTTGTCTTGGACCCCAGGTACATCCTCTCCCTCCGTATGTGGCCAATCCTATTCCACATGGCCGCGTAGTTGCCCCTCTTGGGTTTCTTAAGCGTGGTCGTGCTCTCGTATGCGTCGGTCATTTTGTCCCAAATGTTTACGCATCCTTGGTTATCACAGTACAGCTCGATGTCATCCCCAGTGTGTGTGTTCAGAAGGCTCTGTAGTATAGCGTAAGTCTCGGAGGCATCGTTTTGTTGCACCCCTGGTGTTCTGCCGCAGTCCTCCAACAGCACCTCACCTCCGGCACGTTGGAGTTGTATCCCCCACCCCGTGATCCCCTCCTTGGCCCAGGTGGCCCCATCCCCAAATGCGTGTACTGTTTCCCTCCTCCGGGCGTTGTCATTCGCCTTCCCCACGTCCCTGGCTGCTTGCACGTCCACACCCGTGATACATCCCCCGCTAGGTAGGTGGGCGCATTTAATCCCCATGTCCCACCTCCGCAGTGCAGCTGCTGTGTGGTACTGTATGGTCTTCCTTTCGTCGCCTTTATCATGCCTTGCCTTCGCTGCCCTCACCACATCCCCTGCCTTGCTCTGTGTGGTGAGGAGCCTCATCTGGGTTTGTATACGTAGTATGTCTATCTCGTGTTCCAGTGACTGCAGGCCTTTCCCCCCCTCCTTTTTCGGGAGGTGCATCAGTTCAGGGCACGTGTTCCTGGGAAGTTTGCCTGCTGACTTCACCACTCCCCTGTTTTTAGAGTCCCATTCCCGTAGCACCGTGACCGGTATGGCGGCCACTTGCAGCGGGAACTTCATCGCCGCATTTATGACCGCGTTGATGCAGTATATGGCCATCTCCGTCGTAGGCTTAGTGTGGGTAATTCTATCATACAATTCCTCGAACTTCCCTCGCAGCACCTGTATCTGGGTTCTCCAGGTCAGGTCCATGTTGAAGAACACCCCCAGGTACCGTGTCGCCTCTCCTACGTTCGTCTTGTGCATGACTCTCAGTCCTATCCACTGTTGCAGTTTCCCTGCCCAGTCCTCTGTAGATTCTTGTATCTCACCTGGCGTTGCCCCCCCGTATGTTTCACTCTTTATTAGGTTAATTATTGCTGCTACGTTATCCCGTCTGTCCCTCGCCGCCTGCCCTCCTTCCTCGTCATTCTGTATCTCCCTCTCCCACTCAAGTATGGCCTCCTTAGCCCGAATTATGTCTCCCTGTTTGGGCTGTTTCGTCACTGGGTGGGCCTTATCTGTGTTCTCTATCTCTAGGCAGTCCCCCGTGTATATCTTGATCTGCTCCTCGATGATGTCATGTTCCTTCTTCCATTTGTGGAGGTTCTTCACCTTCCGCGCCTTCGGCTCTATCCCCTCTCCTGATGGCCATTTTGGCAGTTCCCACGCCTCGTATTCACTCCCGCCCCTCCTGTCATCGCTTTGGTTTAGTGCCATGTATTCGCATTTCTTCTTATTGAACTTCAGCCCGTGGAACGTGACGAACCTATTACAGTCCGCTACCATCTCGGTCATTTCGCCGGCGGTGTTCGTGAACCAGTTGCTGTCGTCTATCATCATCTGCCCCAATATCTCTGGCGTGCTGTTGTTCATTTTGTAGCCCCTCCCTGCTCCCTTCACATGGACGTACTCTAGCCAGAAGTTCATGAACACCACCCACTTCATCGGCCCCCCCACCGACCCCTGTCGCACTCCCCTCTGATTTGAGTATTTCCCCTTTTCCTGTATCACATCTGCAGTCGACCTGCCTGGTGCCAGTATCACTGCCGTCCTCCCCCCTTTGTCCATGTCCACCAGCATGTTTACCATGTCCTTCGGTGCCCCGAGTGCTCTCCACGACATGGCCTGCGACCAGTATTCGAGGGTATCAAAGGCCTTGGATAGGTCGGCCGAGAATATGTGTAGTTCCTTCTTCGTTATATTCGCATCCTCTATAAGTTCTGCCAGTATCCTAATGGGGTCCTGCATTTGTCTGGCGTTTATTCCCCCGTATTGTTCTTCCCTTAGCATGTTGTTATCGTCTATTACTTTGTTTATTCGGGAGAAGATTACCCTCTCCATCAGTTTCAGTGCCACTTCCATTAGGGCTATTGGTCTAGTTTTGCTGATGTCATATAGCCCAGCTTCTGTCTTCGGTAAGGGCCTGAGTATGGTCTCGTTCCAGGACTTGGGCACCTTGCCGCCCTTTACTACCACATCGTTCATGGTGTCCAACAGCCTCTCCATGTTGTCGTCATCCATGGCCTTAAGCATCTCTATGGTTATCCCCGACGGGCCTGGTGCTTTATTTGGTTTAAACCTTTTCATTTCTGACCTGATGTCTCCTATCGTCACTCTTTGCATCACCTCACCCCAGAGGTCCTCATCGTCTTGCTTTTGTTTGTAATGTCTAAATGATCTGAGGTAAGCGACCTCCACGAACTCCTTGGCCTCTGGGTCCGATATCTGCGAGGTGTCCATGTTCATCATTCGCTCCCAGGCTGCCTCCGTGTTTTCCCCCTCCTTTCCCCACCACTGTTCCACTCCTACCTTTGACCCCATCCATTCCTCGAAGTATCCCGCTATCGCCGCCGCTACCTCTTCCTCGCCGTACTTCATCTCCCCCCCGGATTCGGCGCTCGTGATGTGTTGCTGTGCTTGGTATTTTTGCATAATGCTGTTTATTACCAGCTTCAACATCTTTTTGTCGGGCGCCGCGAACCTCTCTTTTCGCACCTTCATGTTCTTCCGCATCTGTTTCGCCCGTTCGTACCTCTCCTTCTTGCCCAGGTTCCTCTCCAGTTCAGTGACCATTTCGGTGCACGCCTCTACAAATTCGTCCATCTCCCTGTGTTTAAGTAATATCCATAACCTTTTGTATCTTTGCTTGTCGATCACCGTACAGTGGCCTATCTTCTTCTTTGTTCTCTGCATGACCCTCTCACTCGTACGTATGTGCCCGATCGCGTCCGTAAGTACTTGTACCCGGATGCTCCTCAGTGCCTGTAGGTGCTTGTGTGTGCGCCAGTCTTCGGCTGTATAGTGTCTCCTCGCTTTCGGTCTCTTCGGGTACTCCATTGTTTTCGGTTCCAGGATTGTCGCTCTGGCCGCCTCCCTTATCCATTCTATGTCGTCTTTCTTTTCCCCGTTCGTGAGCCCAAGCATCTGGTTGAACTGTTCCATCGCACTTTCTCGTGTTTCCTCATCTTCATACTTTCTGGCCGACCACTTCACGTAGCTGTATGGCTCCCATATCTTAATTTGCTTACCCGCTGCCCCCGCTGTGTCTATCGGAAGGTCGGCCACAACCATCATGTGGTCTGACCCTGCCTTCAGGAAGCTGTGCCTGTAGACCCCGACCCTCGTTTGCATGTGGTTTGCGAGTTGTTTGTTGACCATCACCCTGTCTAGTAGCCTGTTTGTCTGGTGGGTAGCCGCTCGGGTGACCACCCTCTTGTCCGGGAATCTCGTCCTGATGAGGTCCTCGTACCGCATGGATTTTATGGTTTCTATGACTATTGAGTCTGGTTCTAGTAAAACACTGTCATGTTCCACTCCCTCTCTGTCAGTGTCTAGATACGATGATTCCGCCGCGTTCAGGTCCCCAATGAGTATTGTGGGCGCTCTATCATTCTCGGCGTTGAAATCCGCCTTGCGCTGCACGATCCATGACAGGAGCTTCTTCGTGTCCTGCATCTCCTGGTGCGCAGAGTTGAGCAGGTGCGCCCCTATGATTTGCACTTTGTGGTGTTGGCCCCCTTGTCGGTTATCGAACTCTAGGCACATGAGTCTCCCCCGCAAGTGTGCCTTCTCCGGTCTGTATTCAGTTACTACGCTGGGTATTTTTGACCACCTTTGGTTCATAATCATGATGACCCCCCCTCCGTTTTTATTCCCGTCTCTTTTAATTAGTTTCACGTCAAACCCGTACCTTCTCGTCACGGCTTTCACCTGCTTCACGTTGAATCTCGATGCTTTCCCAGGTTCGGTGCCCACTAGTACGTCAATTTCTAGTCTTATCATTTTCTCTACTGCTTCTACTATGTTTTTCTCTGATGCGTATAATTTCCTCTCGAAGTTCTGCCCCACCACTCTCATCCCTATCCCTTCCCCCCGTTTGTCTAGATCGTCTAATATCCAGTTCTCGTGTTCCCCCCTCCTCCCCCCTTCTTTTTCTAGGATGGTCTCACACGCATTGTGTTGCCTCCGTGCTTCCATTTCCTCCTGTTCGTCTGTCTCTTGGTAATGGTCATTGTCATCCCCTTGTGGTCCGGGGTGTGATGCCTCGCCCACTCTCGTCCCTCTATATCCCCATACCCTACCCGTGTTTTGGGGTTCTGCGAGTTGTACCCGGCCACCCCAACACATGTTACCCATGGCCGCTGTTGTCTCCGTGTAAGCACATGTATGGTGGACCGGAACTCGTGTCGTGGCAGTTCCGCCGTTTTCCTTGCGGTTCGGCCCGAGTTCGGCACGGGTGTTCTCCGATGTCGCCTCCCGTCGCACTCGGGCCTCTCCTCCACCGTCCAACTTTCGTGATTTAAGGCCCGTTCGTTTGTTTCTGCACTTGTGCGGCCATGTGCAATGGACCCGAGTTCTGGCCATGGCACTTGAGCCTTTCTCCTTTCGACTCAATATCAGCTTGATATGGATGTTCTCCGATGTCGCGCCCCGCCACCGGTACCACGTTTTCTCTACCCCGCATGTTATGTTTGTGTGAGTCGCATAGGGGGTGGGGTGGGTGTCAACATGGTGGCACCTTGTTCCGAATTTCGCGTCTATCCGACAAAATTGTAGTTCCAAGTGTACATCTGTAAGGTATCTCTTGAGAAATGTGCCTAGTTTCATCCGGGTTGTGCAGCAGATCTCTCTTATTCTGCAACCACTACCCTCCCCCGCGAGTGAGAGCTGGCCATCCAGGCACTTGCCACTCTCTCCGTGTGTTGTCTTACTACTTAGTAACGGTTTTCCTATTGAGAAGATGAGCTTGTTCAAGGTTACATGTTTGTTAGTGTGTTCGATTCGGGTTGGCGGACTCAAGTATTTATTTGCCTCATCGCTACTTTCCCAATCATTCCTCAAATCAACGCTGTTCGTTGTCTCGCATCTATTGGTTGGCATTGGATCCCCTATTGTGAAGTGGGTACTAGTCGTAGTTGTGATTGAGTGTGTATTCGCGTATTTTGTTTGCACGTTTGGATTGTAACATTTATTTACTCCACCGTTATTCCTATAATTGCGTGCGTACAAGTCTTTAGGATACCCGTGTGCATCGTGTTTGAGGGTGTAGTAGTATGTATGACTGGGCGTGATCAGTAATTCGCGTGGTTGAGAGCCTGCACAGACGTACAATGGGTGATCTCTGCTCAGCTCCCCAGGCAAGCAGTCTGGGTTCAGGGCAACAGCTGGGTTAGGCTGTTGGTAGCGATGAGCTAGGCTGCAGGCAGATACATGGCTGCCGGCCACTGCCACATTCAGAGAGGGTTCTAGGTGCTGCGTCGACAGACCGTGTGACTGATCGCCCGCACAGACGTGCACTGAGCGACCCTTGCTCAGCTTCCTAAGCATGGGCAGACAGTCTGAGTCGGGGACAGCATCTGCACACTGGGGGCTATCGGCAGGGGACTGCCGCGGTCTACCTGCCACTCTCGCGGGAGTGTCCTCCTCCAACCGATCTGCCAGACGCGTCGGAGCCATGTCTTCCCTCATCTCCATCGGCATCCGGTGACAATCGATGGTGACGTTCAAACGGGAGGGAAGCGGGGAGGGGTCATGGGCCGGGAGCGTAAGATGGAAGGGGCACAGTTTCTGAGAGTTTATGGGTTCTGGGTTTCGCCCGAAGGCTCTGAGTGTACCGGTGTCAGCCGACATCTGCCAGAGGCATCTGTGGGTATCAATCGGGTCAGCACTCTGCGCAAGGCAGAGGCCAGGGTCAGCACGCTGCGACGGCAGAGGCCAGGTTGTGACAGCAAACTGCGACGGCAGTAGCCAGGTTGTGACAGCACTCTGCGACGGCAGAGGCCAGGGACAGCACACTGCGCAAGGCAGAGGCCAGGTTGTGACAGCACTCTGCGCAAGGCAGAGGCCAGGGACAGCACTCTGCGCAAGGCAGAGGCCAGGTTGTGACAGCACTCTGCGCAAGGCAGAGGCCAGGTGGGAGGGGATGGGCTTACCTTTCCATAGATCGTTGGTTGGGCTCGTCAGTCAGCTCCGATTCAAATCGGCATTGCCGATTTGAATTTCCGGATGGGTCGGGCGAGATATTCGCAAGCGGATGGAATGGGGCTGGGGCCGCTGCCAGCAGGGGCTGCCGGAGCCT
>Ga0209713_10003284_pt1 | contig 10265 bp, 4 predicted proteins | sample ArcOceMetagenome_3_FD_187444 | JGI IMG/M metagenome (GOLD analysis project Ga0209713, IMG submission 187444) | Marine eukaryotic phytoplankton communities from Arctic Ocean - Arctic Ocean- Svalbard ARC20M Metagenome (SPAdes) (version 2) | ecosystem: Environmental > Aquatic > Marine > Oceanic...
TGCGGTAGCCTCCCACGCCACCTGACGTCCTGCCCTCCGGTCGGGCCGGGTCCCGGCGGGCAGGATGGCGCGGGTCCTGCCGCTGCTCGTGCTGCTCCTGGCCGCGGGCAAGGCGCAGGTGCTGGACGATGCGGTGGAGCCCGATCTGCACAAGCGGCTCACCCGGACCGGGGCTGCGGCGGCGCTGGCCGCGCACCTCGGCGAGGTGCACACGCTGGCGCTGCACGCGGACACGCTCGCGGGCGGGGCGTTCCTGCCGCACACCCCGGCGTGCGCGAGCGGGGGCTGCATTCTCGACGCGCGCATGGCCGGGCAGCTCGTGGAGTGGTTCGGCAACTACGAGTGGACGCTCAAGTACGCGGGCAGCAAGGACGGCTTCACAAACGCCGCGTTCCAGAGCAAAATGTCCAACGTGCCGACCATCACCGTCGTGTACTCGAGACAGACCCCGGCGGCAGCCGCGCAGCGCGACACCTACATTTTTGGCGGATACACGTCAAAGTCGTGGCTGAAAGCTGACCACACGAAGCGCTGCGCGGATACGGGCAACGGAGGCGCAGGCACGACTGACGCGTGCAGCTTCTGGAACTCGTGCACGGCAAACTCCGGGTGCACGGGATACAACCAGTGCGGCTGCTGTACGGCGACGGGGGGGGCCGATTGCGGGGGGGCGTGTACCCCGGGCACATGCTCAGCCGCAAACTGCGTGTGCTGTGCCGACAACACATGCGAGACCGTATGCTCCCACGTGGCGGACAACAAGGCCGCGGTCTTTACGCTGATGGCTGCGGGCGCCCATTCATTCAACAAGTACGCGACGGCAGGCGGCAACCAGGAAATCTATGCGTGCGACACCTATGGCCCGGCTTTCGGCGCCGCGTCGACCACGGCTGGAAAGCCGCCGTATGACGAAACCCTGTGGACCCTCAAAGTAGACATCAGCGGCCGCACCGGCTCGGTCGGCTCGTATGGCTTCACCGGCTTGTCAGACGACCTTTGGGCTGCTGGCCACAAGTCAGATTGGTACGTCGACGAAATCGAGGTATACGGGATCAGCGGCTGGAGCCCAAAGCGTACTCTGTTCCAATACGCGCCGACCGGGGGCACAAGTGGCGGCGACAGCACAGTCTATTTATGGTACAGGAACACCATCACTGCGGCGGGCGGATACGATTCGTGGAATTTTAAGAAGCAGGTGGCTGTGCCCTCATGGGCCGATTCTTTTATGTACGGCTTCAGCGTTGCCGTCGACGCCAACACTCTGGTTGTGGGACGGCGAGGAAACCGGGATATTTTCATACACGAACGGGATCGGTCTGACTGCGCACAAAGTGGTTCGACAGGGCGCTGTGCAGATCGCGGTTCATACTCAGCTGACACGTGGGGCTTGGTTCAAACACTCTCATGGCCAGGGAGTCGCGATAACTCCCAATACTATGGCGCCTTGTGGACCGAAACGAACTGTGCAAGCGATTTGACAACATGCACTTCGCAGACGTCTCCAACGGTTGCCATTCACGAGTGGGGAAGTTCAGTCGCCTTGAGCGGCACCCGCCTGGTAGTAGGCGCCTACAAGAGCAAAAAAACTAACGCGGCGACGGGAGCTGCCTTCGCGTACGAGCGTCACCAGAATGGAGAATTCCGGTATTCAGGGACTCTTATTTCCACAACGACGGCGAACTCTCATTGCGGTACCGCGCTCTTGCATGCGTGCAAGTCCTGTTTTGAATTTTCTGCATTCTATCTCACCGTATCGACTCACTAAACATGCAACCACATGCAGGCTGGGACGTTGCGGTCAGCGGAGATTATGTCGTCAGCGGCTGTTATGGAAGCACTTCTGTTGCTGGCAAGGTAGAGTTTCACGAGCGGAACCCAGTAGACGGCTCATCAACATCATCGCCGTGGGTCTTTGTCGCAAGCCGATCCGCAACATCATGCTCGAATCCGCCCTCTTGTACAACGCAGAGCGATGTTGCCGCAGCTGGAGATTTCTTTGGATATTCCGTCGACATCAGTGGTTCCACTGCTATTGTTGGTTCTTTTGGAGTCAACACGAATACTGGTGCCGCCTATATCTTTGAGCGAGGGTTTGATACAGTCTTCGACGGTACTACATCCAATATGTGGAGGTTATCCAAGGTGCTGGTTGCTCCCGATGCAGGAACAAACGCCTTTTTCGGATTCAGTGTGGCTCTTGACGGATCATATGCCCTTGTTACCTCTTTAAAGGAGAACGACGGAAAGGGATACCTCTTCGCCCGCAATTATGGAGGCCTGAACAATTGGGGTTACGTCAAGGCAATCTCTCAGCCTGCAATCGGCTCTGCTGCCCTCGAATACACTGGCAATGCTGGTGCCAAGCATTCTGTCAACTACTGGTCAGACGGGAGGGGTACTGCAGCGCGGAGCAACGGTGAGCAATTACAGCACAAGGCGCCGTACTATGGCGATTACGCCGTGACAAGTACCTCAGCGTCGGCTAATTTTGGGGCGAGTGCAGTCCTCTCAGGCAATACTCTTGCGATTGGCGCGCCATTTGCTGATGTTACAAACGATGATATTGGTGCCATCAGCTTAGTTCAAATCAACCCTACTTGGCGGCAAACCCGTCCGAGGCATATGGAACAGACATTCTCTGGAGGAGATACCAAGGCAGGCGACAGGTATGGTACATCGGTGCACATCACTGCTGACAACCGATATGCCGTCGTAGGCGCTCCGAACGCAGGTGTTTCCGAGAAAACAGACTCTGGCGCAACGTACTTGCTTGCACGGAGTGCCAGCATGAAATTTGACCAGTACACTAAGCTAGTTCCCGATGATCCCGAAGACTTTGCCTACTTTGGTGAGTGCCATTCGCTTTCGGCAATTTCGAGGTGTGGCTGCAAAACACGTGTCTTGACAAATGTCTTTGTGCTTGCTCTGCAGGAACGGTCGTGAGCTCTGTGGACCTCCGCCCGAAAGATCCAGAGGAATACGCGCAGGCAGAGGTGTTGGTTGGTGCACCAGGGAAGACGAATGTGGATTACCCTGTGTTCCCCATGCAGAACCAAGCTGGGCAGACGCAGTCCGTGTCCGGTGCCGTGTATGTCTTTGCTCAACAGCCGAGTTACACCTACACAACGCTTGCAGTTGCCATTACAGCAGCGCAGGTGGCAGACCGCGTTTCGAATCAGACGATTACCGTAGCGTCGGCAACAGATCTGCTCGGGGGTTCAACCTCGGGGTATATCATGATAGGCATGAACACTGCTGTCCACGTTTGGAGTGTCGATGGCAATGAGCTGAACGTGACTGGAGCATCTATCACAGCCATTGAACCAGCTGGCACCCTGGTCATTGGACACCGCTTCACAAATCACAGCACAGCCGGTTTCAAGCAGGTCGAAAAACTGACTGCCCAAAGCACATCTTGCGGGCAGGGTGGGTTGGATTTTGCAGGCGTATGGAATCAGTACTCAGAAGCTGCGGCAGCACAGACGCACGTTTCCGACTACACAGCAGGAGCCACACTGGTCCAGCCTCTTCATCCTGGGGATACTGAAATTTGTGTCTCAAGTGCCAAGGACTTGTTGGGTGCCTTTTGGGTTGGAGGTACTGCGCCGTTCACCCAGGGCGACGCGACAGATGTGATCGCATACGTCAAAATAGACAATAATCCTGCCGTGGCGATAAAAAACAGCATCACCGCTGGAAGTTGTGCCCCCGCCGCTGGCAAGAACAATTGGGCGAGTACTTATGCAGGAGACACCGTACAGATTGTCGCAACCTCTGCCGTGTATGCATATCCTTGCAGTGGAGCGTCGCCTTGTACCTCCACAACCATCACATCATCCTTTTCCGCGGGAGGTTGGACCAATGTTCAGATATTTAAAGCTCCTTATTTTCCGGTCATGTCGCCGTACACGTCCTGCTTAGATAGCGAATATGTGGCACTTGGTCGATCACGGGGAGGCACGACGATGGTCAGCACTGATGCATCCGGTGGACTCTCATCCAGTATCCTGTACGGCTACTCATTCGAAACTGGATCCACGACAATCACAGTCAAAAATGCACTCGAACTCTTTGAAGCCTCTCTGTGGGGAAAGATCAAGGCATCTGCAAGTAACGTAAGATTTCAGCTGCCGGATTCTGCATCAACGCTGGCCGGCGAATACATCGGCTTGTCTATCACAATTGACCTTGATGGCAACATTGGCACGACAAGTGATGTTGAAACCAGGACGATATCTATACATGCTAGCGATAGACACGTTACTGTATCCTCTGCATTTACCTCGAATCCTACTGCTGACTCTCTATTCGTGCTCTCACATTGGCAAAGGAAGCCGTACATAACTGTGATGTCGAATCTGGAAATCACGGTCACGGCCGTCAATTTCTTTACTAATGTTCTCACTGTGACTGGAATTTCCGTTCCCGGTATTCCCGGTCAACCAATTTATCAAGGGGCTCCGGCCACAACTGAGATTCAGCTCGAAAGCACCTCGCCCGATATTGATGACCTTTACATCAAGTGTAGTATCAAAATCGTGCAAGGTAAAGGATCGGGGCAGGTGAGAACAATTACTGACTACAATGGAAGGACCAAAATTGCAACAGTATCCCCGGCGTGGACAATTTTGCCTGATTCTACCAGCGAGTATGTCATCACTGGCAAACCTCTTTGTGTCAACGGTTGCGAAAAGGATGGTTTCGGATTTTCAATTGCCAACGGGCGCCACAAGAATGATAGGCATCTCATGGCAGTAGGCGCGCCGTGGGCTGACTCTCATTCGTACTGCTTGGTGCGGTCGACAACAACCGGGTTATGTACGTCGCATCAGGCCCCCCTGACAGAGGGAGGGAGAGTGTACTTGTTTGAACGGCACGGCAATTCCACTAAGCACAGATGGAGATTGACTCAAATTCTTGAAGCGCCAGCCACTTCGAACGCCTTGGCTACACAAGGCGCTGCTGCTGCGATGAGCATCCTAGAGCTAACAACCTCGAGCAATCACAAAGCAACGCACTTCCTGCATTTTGGATGGAGCCTTGCCATTCGAGAAGACACGGTCTTTGTTGGATGTCCGCGATCCGGGTCGAAAGATGAAGGCGCAGTCTACATTTTCGAACGCAACTACTATGTCGTGGAGAGGGGCACAGTCAGCTGTTCAACAGCTTGCAGCACGACCACATTTTCAATAGGCACAGTAACATGCTGCGATCCTGGCAACACCCCACGACCTAATGCGCTTTCGTACTTGACAAACATGGTAACCATCAATGACCAGACGAGAACAATAAGTGGGTACTCAGTATCGTCAACTGGCGAAGCGATTGTAACGGTCAGTTCTGCCTTCAAAGCTACGCCTTCTGCTGGTGATGCGTACGTCATCCACAGCGGCAACGGGAATTCTGTCGGCCTATCCAACAAATGGGGCTATAAACAAACTATTGTCAGCAGTACCGCCAGTGCCTCAGATCTTTTCGGATGGTCCATAGCCGTTGCCAGTCAGACTTTAGTCGTTGGGGCTCCTGGCAGCGATATCGCATTTTCGGGTCTCACCAACGCCTTGACAAGTGCTGGTTCGGTTTTTGTGTTTGAGGAGGGGACCGGCACAAGTTCAGCGGGACGAGAAATTCGTCGATGGACAGAATCACAGCGCCTGATTCAGACTTCAGCGACTGCAGTCAATAGTAATCTGGGTACAAGGGTTGGCACGAGCGTCGCCATTGATAAATACTCGGGCATTATCATTGCCGGTGGGCCCTTTCAAGATGCTGAGGCTTACGCATCTGACAGCAATTTTGTGTACACACAAAAACAGGGCTTTTTGCCCAGCGCAGGATCTTTGTGTATATGGCGCAAGCAGCCTGTCCAGCGTTTCACCTATTTGACGGCAGATTTCGCCGAAAAAGTGACAAGCATCTCTGTTGAGGACGTGACGGCAATATTCGTAGACGATTCCAGTGGCACAGTGTCAATCGGAATGAATCAGGCCATCGAAGTGACAGCTGTCAACACAGCAACGAATGTGCTCACAGTCGTTGCAGACACGGTCATGTTTCCCAGCACACGCGTTGCCGACGGGCTTCAAAAGACTCATGTGGTCAGGAAGTGGTACTGGAGAAAAGATGACTCACATGTGCCGAGCACTGCAGTTGCTGGGGGAAGGGCAGGAGCGTCCGTTGCCATGTGGGACGGAGGAGTTGCGTTTTTTGGAGCACCGGACGCGGAGGCGGATACCGCATGCTGCGGCAGCACTGCGAACATCAAGACCCGAGGAGGATCGGTGCATAGAACAAGTCTCCAGCGAGTCAACTCGTCTCGTGATTATTCAGGTGATGACATTGTGTCGGGTGTCATTATTGAGGTCGTGAGCACAAGTTCTAACCTGCAATTCGCGCTCGACAATACTTCATCAAAGCTAGAGGGCTCATATTTGGGGTACAATATGATGATTGGTTCTGAAACGAGAAGAATTGTTCATTATACGGGCTCCACTCGCTTAGCAACGGTTGATTCTGTGTTCACCACAACCCCAACCGCCGGTTCAAGCCAATACTACATATCGGACTACGTGTATACTTTCACGCATCCTCTAAATCCAGAGCATGCGCCCGGTGAAAGTTGCAGGAGCCTGCTTGAAGATGGCTACACTCAGTCTGGATACTACTGGCTCCACACTCGTTGGTCAAACAACACAGGGTCACGGGATGGTTTCATCGGATTCTGTGACCAAGACACAGACGGGGGCGGATGGCTCATATGTTACACAGATGATAATGAGGTCGATTTGGCACAAGAACATGCGTTCACTGGAGCATTCCCATACGGCAGGTCGGGATATCGTTCTGATTGCCGACACTATCCTTTCAATCAACTGCAATATATTCTCCATTTCAGAGACGACGATATAAATGGCGTGGATGATCGAGTCATCTTTCGGGCTGAGGGGCGGAGACCAATAATGGCGTCGGATGTCGGCTGGGAAGGCCTGCCTGCCCAGGATGTGTATGGAAAATTAGCATTTGCAGCGGACAGTCCTGATCCAGGTCCCGACAAGTCCATTCCATACCAATTGCTTCTTTGTGCCAATGGTCGAACAACCGGGTTCTTCATGTCTGGAGTGCAGGAGACTGACACGTGTTCCACTGGCTGGAAGTCATGCTCGAATTGGTGCAAAGACAAGTCCTCCGAGTACTACAGGCATGCATACTCTCCCCGAGAGAACCGCAACAATGGAGTCCATGCAAACTTTACGGGCGTGGCGTTTCGTGAAAACGGGCATCGTCCATCATCGAGGAAAGTTATGAGCGTTGGAATCCGAAATTCCGGTAACAATTGTATGGCAGGGTGGGAAGGCGACGGCGTCACCTGTGTCTGTCCTGCTGCTGTTAATAAGCACGATGTCCTTGTTTATTGGAGATTTGAGGAGGGCGTGGACAATCATAATGTTTTTGCTATAATAGAGGATGTCAGCATTCGCACAGCAAGTACGTATTCGAGTGATACACGGGTGCCAAGTGCGCTGGGGTCTGGAAGCATGGTGACGACATCGCGAAATAATGACTTGGAGTTTTTATCTGCCTCGCCTCCGATGTACTCTCGTTGGGTTCCCCATAATCAAACCTTTTCAGTTCTGTGCCTGCCCAACTATTTTTCACTTGAATTTACTGGATCAAAGTTTCTACGAACGACAGACTACGCATTCATGAACACCCGCACCTTCACGCAGTTTACATGGGAGGCCTCAGTATTTCACAGCACACTGACAGGCAAACAGACATACTTGTCGTGGCATAACTCGGATGGGTCATATTTCATGACGTTCCACAAGAACTCGAATAACCAGCTTGAATTTTCCGTGAAGACCTCCAGCACGACGATCACAGTTGGCAGCAGAATCGCGCTAAACCCCGAGACTTGGTATCACGTGGCTGTCTCATATGATGGCGGCGTTGCGGGGCAACTACGCCTCTACTACGTCGACCCGTATGGATCAGTCGTCACCGGCTCAGACTGTTTCGACGATGTTTGCCTTAGCGGTTCTCTCAGTGGAACCATTGGGCTTCGCGGCAAGGGTCTCGGATTCGGCGTTTCGAAGCTCAGTGGTACCCTGGCGGGCTGTACAGTTGGAATGACCCTTTCTGCCTATGGTGGTGGAGTGTGCGACACCGGATACGTCGGGCAGGTGTGCACAACTGCGTCTGATTGCGGTGGGGGGCTAGTCACAGGAACGTGCAAAGTCGGCTCAGGGTTTGCGGCGACAATCACAGCAGTAGACGGTGCTGGATCAATCACGGAAATCTACGTCACTGACCCCGGCAGGTATCACGTTCATGACCAGACCTGCGTCGGCATGCATGTGTCTGATGCGGACACTGATGTTTTGATAACAATGTATGCAAAGTCGGACGCACACGTGCGCCATTCACATGTTTTGTTATTTGAGCTACGCCCAACTGATTGCATGGGAGTTGCTATGACTTGAGCAGCGGTTACTTGTCCAACCCCAAATTGGTAGCGAGCAGCGCATCGTGCACGTGCCAGTCAAGCGCGGGAAACGTTGCTGGCAATTTGGATCTTTGTCTTGCCGCCATTCGCAGCACCGGTTTTTCTCTTTACCTTCGTGCCGCTGCTTTCATTGTCACCCTGCGAGGCTTTCACAAGCAACAATGCGTCGTGAAATCTGGCTTAGTCGCGTAACAGGCATTTCGCCTTTGAGCAGGACAAAAGAGGCACAAAGATTTGAGATGGGTCGAGGATCAAACCAGTGCAGGTGAACATTTGAGCACCCACAGTACAGTGATGGGCCGAGAGCGTGTATGCACGCATGCGAACCTTCTGCCCCAACATGCTGCTGACGCTTGGTATCTGCGTTTGTGGACGCAGTGAGCTGGGCGAGCATGGCGGGCTGGGCAAACGCCGGGGACACGTCCGCGTGCACCGCATCATCCACTCAGCCTTGCCCTTTTGTGTCAGACCTCACTACGACCCCAGGGTGGCGATGGTCCGTGGGACAGGATGGTGCGAATGCCAACTACATGATGGGCAACCTTGACGAGATACGGGTGTCGAGCTCGGCGATTGACCTGGAACTTGAATCCTTGTGGAGACCGTGATAGGCATGTTGTTGCGATCTTCCCGTTTGCCATGACCTGCACTCCCTTGCTCTCTTTCTAACTTTACAGATGCGAGGATTGGTGAAGGATCAAACAAATATCGCAGCGGAGGTAAGGGGCACTAGGATTCCCTCCTCCCGCGCGTATCATGACGCTCTTGGTGCGTTGGGCTTGTCAGTCCGTCTGTCCTTGAAACTCTCCCTTTGAATTAAGTTTAATGAATAAAATTCGTTTTAACTCCCTGATGCGAGATCTACGCTGTGCTACAATAGAATCTTCAAGCACGTAGCTCGCGGAGGCGCTCAATCTCTTCCATCAGACGCGGCTGCGTGGAATGCACCCGTTCGCGTTCGCGCTCTGCGGCGTCGACATCATCCCACAGATGCAGCAGAAATCGTTTTTCCAGCCACTGTCGCGGGTCAATGTGTATGTACGTGTGTGCGCGCGTCAAAATGCGTTAAGAATGTCTATATCACATCTTCGCATCCTTATCATACAATATCATCATCCAAGCCTATATAAAATCTCTCTCTCCCATTTTTTTTTCCTCTCTCTCTCTCTCTCTCTCTCTCTGTCTGTCTGTCTCTCTAGATTCATGGGAATATCTACACCACATCTTTGCATCCGTATCTTCATCCAAGTCTACTTCGATTGGTGGAGAGGTAGGTAGGTAACTAGCTATGCGGAGGCTAGAATTATGTCTATATGTATATATATATCTGTATCCTTGCCATTATACTTCTTGAAACATACGACACGTATCATATTTCTTGAAACATGCTACAACTAGCCATGTGGCGGCTAGCACTGTGTCTATAGCGGCTATATTCATCTCTATCTTCACCGTTATACTTCTTGAGACAGTCTCTGCGTCTACGTAGATACAAATCTTCATGCATATGTATATGTATATGTACATGTATATGTATATGTATCTGTATCTGTATCTGTATATGTATCTGCATCTGTATCTGTATCTGTATCTGTATCTGTATATGAACATCTACATCTATCCCAATATCAACATCTACATCCGTGTAAATATATGTATATGTATATGTATATGTATATGTATATGTATATGTATCTGTATATGTACATGTATATGTACATCTACATTTATCTCTATATCAACATCTACATCCGTGTAA
>Ga0209713_10003285_pt1 | contig 10265 bp, 2 predicted proteins | sample ArcOceMetagenome_3_FD_187444 | JGI IMG/M metagenome (GOLD analysis project Ga0209713, IMG submission 187444) | Marine eukaryotic phytoplankton communities from Arctic Ocean - Arctic Ocean- Svalbard ARC20M Metagenome (SPAdes) (version 2) | ecosystem: Environmental > Aquatic > Marine > Oceanic...
TGCGGCGCCCTCCTCCTCCTCCTCCTCCGTCTGAGCGAGGACGTCGCACTCGATCTGCAGCGAGCTCGCGTCGAACTGGAAGACGGAGCCGGCGCCGAGGACGCGCCGCAGCTCGACCAGCTGCTCGTCGAGGCTGCGCAGCAGCGCGGCACGGCGTGGCGCGGCGGCGTCGCGCACCAGCTGCCGCACCGCGCCGCTCACCGCCCCCGCCCCCGCCTCTGCCTCCGCTGCGTCGTCAGCCGCCGCCGCCTGGGCGCGCACATGCACGTCGCCGTCGCCGCTCAGATGCAGCACCGCGCGGCGGAGGTGCGCCGCCTGCGCCACGGCGCTCGGCCGCATCAGCACGCACTTGCGCAGTGCCTCGTTGTCGGCGTCGCGCCGCTCGACCGACGGCCCCGCCGCACCTCCCACGGGCGCGTCCGCCGCGTCCGCCGCGACGGAGCACCAGCCGCCGTCGAAGCCGAGCCAGCCGCCGAGCCACGGCGCGAGCTCCGAGTGGCCGAGGCCCTCGTGCAGCTCGTCGGCGTGGAGCGCCACACGACCGCGCGCGACGAGCGCCGCGTCGTCGTCGCCCGGCCGCCCCTTGTCGCACGCGGCGGTCGGCCGGGCGGTCAGCACGTCCACGCCGCCGCCGTCGCCGCCGCCGCCGCCTGCGGCCGCCGCGGCGACGGCGACGGCGTCGGCGGCGGCGGCGGCCGCGGGCGGCGGCGACGTCGGCAGCAGCGCGCAGAAGAGGCGCAGGAGGTTGCGCAGCCCGTACAGCACGCCGTGGTCGGCCGACGCGCTGCGGAGCGGGTAGGCGTGCGCAAAGTCGATCAGCCGCAGCTGCGGCGGCATGCCGCCCTCGGGCTCGAAGACGAACAGCAGCGACGACGAGACGAAGCGCCAGTGCGGCGCGGTGGTGAGCACGACGAGCAGCTCCTCGAGGCAGCGCGCAAACTCGCGCACCGCTGACGTGCACAGCTCGCCGTCGGCGCTGAACGCGGCGCGCAGCGCGCAGCCCATCTGCGACGGCCGCAGCCGCTTGCCAAAGTCCTTGTTACGCACGACCGCCTCGCCGTCGCCGCCCGCGGGCGGCGGCGTGCGCGTGCCGATGATGCGCACGCCGAGGGAGCGCGTCGTCGTCTTGCGGTCCTTGAGCAGGTGGCTCACTCGCTTTGGCCACGAGGCGTCCGGCGCGACCGTGCAGGTGCCCAGCTTGATGTCGACGACGCACGGCCGGCGCATCTGGTGCGCGAGGTCCTCGAGGATGACGTGCCTGCGCCCCGCGTACGTGCGCGTGCCGTGGTAGGCCGGGCACCACCGGCACAGCTCGGGGTCGGTCGCGGCGAGCGCCTCGTAGAAGCTGTCCTCGCCCGCCCAGTACCCGTGGCCCGTCGGCTTCGCGACGAGGCCCGGCGCGGGCACGACGAGCGCGCCGCCCTCCTCCGAGAGCTGCTCGCGGTGGCCGCCCGCCTGGTGCGCGTAGGGCACGGGCGCGGGCGAGCCGCGCGACGACTGCCTGTACGCCGTCAGTTGGCCCATGGTTCCGACGGCGCTAGCTTTGTCCATGCACTTGACGGAGCTACAAATTCGAGCAGAACTTGGACACAGTCTTCCCGCCCTCCTGCGGGATTCGGGAGGTGCCGGCGTCATGCACGGACACACTGAACAACAACAACAACAACAACACCCTGGAAATGCGTAGTTATCTAGGCGTAGATAGTGAGGCCAAATATTGTTCTTGTTGTTGTTGAGACAGAGGGCATACATGTACACACCAGTTTAAAACCGCGCCTGTATTGGGTGATAATAACCCCATCTCACTTGGACAGCATTTTGAGGGCGTGCGCATCTGCGCCGTGGCTTGGGACGCCGCGTCCCGCTGTCGCGAGAGCTATGGCGCTCAGATGGACGCTTCTCGCGCTGGCCAGCGGCGTGGCAGCCGAGCTCGAGATGATGATCATTTTCACCGAGTCGCGGAGCGCGCTGGGCTCCTGCAACCCGGGCGATGCATGCGAGAGCGAGGGCACCTGCTGCACTCAGGGCCTGTCGATGTCTGAGATCCACGTGAAATCGGGGAGCACCGAGCTCCCGATCACGTCGATCACCAACCCCGAGGGCTACTACAGCTCCAGCGAGCCCCCGACCGACCTGACCGATGGCATCCTCGACGGCTCCAAGTGGCTCGACAAGAACTTCACCAACGTTCACCGCACCGGGGGCTACAGCGACGCGTATGGGCAGACGACGCTGCTGCTCACCGTCGATGACTCCAGCGGAACGCCGGACATGCTCGACTTCTTCACTGGCAGCAACCCCAACAAGCGCGACCCCGTCAGCTGGACGGTCTACTACAAGAACGCGTGCGGCGGCTGGTCGGAGATGAACTCCGCGACGCAGTTCGACGTGCCGACGGCGCGCTGGACGAGCTTCGGATCCAGCGGCGTCGATATCACGCTGTCGCCCCCGGCGACGCTCACCGCGTCCGACTGCGAGAAGAGCAGCATCATCCGCTTCACGTTCACCGGCGTGCTCGGCCCGGACGTCGATGGGATCCAGCTCTCCGAGGTGCGCGCACACCCGCCCCCGCAGCGCGGCCGCTCTGCCCCCTCCACGGCTGCCCCCGTGCGCCCCCTCCACAACGCACCGCCCCTCCACCCCTCCAGCCCACCCGGCCCCGGCGAGCACACGCCTCTCAGCTCAAGCACGCACGCGCCCACTGCTGCTCCTGGGCGGCGGCTGCGTGATCCTCCCTCCCTCCCTCAACCACCCCCCGCGCTCACCACCACCGCCTTCACCCGACACGCGCGCAGATCCAGTTGTACGACACGGAGGGCGCCGTCGTCGGCGGCATCACCGTCTCCAACCCGGGAGGCGACCAGAGCTCGCTCAACGCGGCGCAGGTGCCGTCCAACCTCGTCGACGGCGACTACGACACGCGCTGGATCGACGCGAGCATGACGAGCGGCTCGGCGGTCATCGAGCTCAACCTGGCGACGCCGACGCAGGTCCAGAAGTACGAGCTCTACTCGGGCAGCACGCCCGAGAAGCGCGACCCCACCGCGTGGACCGTCGAGCGGTACAACTACGGCGTCTGGGAGACCGTCGCGTCGCCGAGCGCCGTCGTGCCGCCCGTCAGCCGCGGCGCCATCTACGGCGAGTACTACGTGCAGGCGCCGCCTCCGCTGCCGCCGCCGCCGCCGCCGCCCAACCCGCCGCCGGATCCGCCGCTGCCTCCGGGCGGCCCGCCGCCGCCGCCCATCTGGGACGCGTACCAGATCGTCTTCACCGGCATCAAGGGCGGCACGGTGGCCGAGTCGCCGCAGCTGATCCAGCTGGCGGAGATCGAGCTGTACACGGCCGAGAACCAGCTCGTGACCATCACGAGCGCCGAGAACCCGGGCGGCACCAACCCGTCGTCCGAGGGCCCCGACAAGCTCATCGACGGCCTCGCGGGCACCAAGTGGCTCGACGAGGCCGTCGAGCAGTCCGACGGCTCGCTGTCGTCGACCGTCATCCTCCGCCTGCAGGACGAGGTGCGCGTCGCCTCCTACAAGTTCACCGTCGCCTCGGACAACGACCGGCGCGAGCCGACCTCGTGGCAGTTTGGCGTCGCCGGCGCCGACGGCGGCTTCGTGCCGCTCTCGACGGTCGTCGACGGCGTGACCACCGACACCTACTATGCCATCACGCCGCCGCCGCCGCCGCGCTCGCCGCCGCCGCCGTTGCCGCCGCCCAGCTCGCCGCCGCCGCCGCTGCCGCCGTCGCCGCCGCCCGCGGCGCCGCTGCCGCCCTCCCACCCTGTTGCGCGCTCGTACCAGTTCCAGTTCACGGCGCTGCGGCCCGACCAGAGCAACTACGACGGCGTCGCCCTCGCCGAGGTCAAGCTGTACGGCTTCGACGGCGTCGAGCTGCCGCTCGTCGCCGCCGTGTGCATCGGCTGGGTCTCGCTCAACGCCAACCAGGACGCGATGGACGCCATCGACGGCGACCTCTCGACCAAGTGGCTCGACGGCGCCATCGTCTCGACCGGCACGTCGATCCTCGAGGTGACGCTCGAGGCGGAGGCGGGCGCCGCCGTCGGCGCGTACACGCTCGTCACGGGCGACGACGTCTCGTCGGGCAAGCGCGACCCCGTCTCGTGGACCTTCGGCTCGAGCGAGGGCGGCGTCTTCTCGCAGATGGACGCGGTCACCCTCTACGCGCCGGCCGTCGCCGGCCTCGGCCGCAACGAGGAGTACGGCCGCTTCTACACGATCGACCCGCCCGCGCCGCCCGCCGCGCCGTCGCCGTCGCCGCCCGCGCCGCCGTTCCCGCCGCCGCCGACGCCGCCGCACCCGCCGCCGCGCAACCCGCCGCTGCCGCCCGGCCAGGAGAACCCGCCGTCGCCGCCGTCGCCGCCGCCGCCGCCGCCGAGCGCGTCGGTGTGGGAGTTCCAGTTCACCGACGTCAAGGGCGACTCGGGCGTCGACGGCGTCCAGCTCGCCGAGATCTACCTGTACGCGCCCGACGGCTCGCAGCTCTCGGTCGCCTCCGCCTTCGGCCCCTCGTGGGTCGAGGCCAACCAGTACCAGACGCCGGCCGAGGTCATCGACGCCGACACGGAGACGCGCTGGCTCGACGCGGCGCTCACGTGCGCCGACGGCGTCTGCTCGGGCGAGGCGACGCTGCAGCTCACGCTCGCGTCGCCGTCGGCCGTCGCCTCGTACGAGTTCGTCGCGGCCAAGTCGACCGACAAGCGCGACCCCGTCAGCTGGCGCTTCGGCTACCGCGACTCGCTCGACCGCTTCCAGCTGCTCAGCGAGGTCATCGGCGCCACGTCGCCCGACTCGCAGCAGCCGTACACGTCGGGCGAGGGCTTCACTTCCGTGATGCCGCCGATGCCGCCGAGCCCGCCGCCGCCGTCGCCGTTCCCGCCGCCGCATGCGCCGCCGCCGCCGCCGCCCTCGCCGCCGCTGCCGCCGCCGCCGCCGCCGCCGCTGCCGCCCGGCACCGCCGAGTCGCCCAAGGGGCCGCCGCCGCCGCCGTCGCCGCCGTCGCCGCCGCCGACGGGCGACAAGTACCAGTTCCGCTTCACGGCCATCCGCTCCGTCGAGCACGACATCATCCAGCTCGGCGAGGTCGTGCTGTACGACTACCTCGGCCGCGACGTCGAGTTCACCGCGGTGTCCAACCCCGACGGCGTCTCGCCGAGCGACGCCGAGGGCCCCGCGTCGGCCATCGACAAGGACCTCACGACCAAGTGGCTCGACTCCGACTTTGGCGACTACGTCTCGACGCTCGTGCTCACGCTCAAGTACGCGACCGCCGTCGTCTCGTACGAGCTCTACACGGCGGCCGACGTGCCCGCCGGCCACCGCGACCCCGTCTCGTGGGAGTTTGGCATCCTGCGCGACGACGGCACCTTCGAGGTGCTCTCGACGTACGAGCAGTTCGACCCGACCTACGACCGCTCGACGAGCTACGGCATGATGTACACGATCGCGCCGCCGTCGCCGCCGGCGCCGCCGATGCTGCCGCCGCCGCTGCCGCCGTCGCCGCCGCCGCCGTCGCCGCCGTTCACGCCGCCGCCGCCGCCGCCGCTGCCGCCCGGCACGACGATGTCGCCGAACGGGCCGCCGCCGCCGCCGTCGCCGCCGACGGGCTCGGTCTTCGAGTTCCAGTTCACGGGCATCCGGTCCACGGACAGCTCGGTGGACGGCGCGCACGCGATCGCGCTCTCCGAGATCAAGCTGTACGCGGCGGGTGCGGGCGGCCTCGAGGAGCTCGACATCGTCGAGGCGACCAACCCGGGCGGCGACTACTCGCTCAACCCCAACCAGGGCATCGCGGGCCTCGCCGACGGCGTCGTCGGCGCGCCGCAGTGGCTCGACCAGTCGATCATGACGGCCGAGGGCGGCTGCTGTCTCACGAGCACCGTCCAGCTACGCATCTTCGCGCCGGCGACCCTCGTCGCGTACGAGCTCTTCACCGCCGGCGACCCGAGCCGCCGCGACCCGATCTCGTGGACGGTCGGCTTCCGCGACGACGCCGACAACTTTGTGGCGATCTCCGACATGTCGGGCTACGCGCCGACCGAGGACCGCTACGCGTCGTACGGCATCATCTATGCGACCAAGCCGCCGCCGTCGCCGCCGTCGCCGCCGCCCGCCTCGCCGTCGCCGTCGCCGCCGCCCGACCCGCCGTCGCCGCCCGACTTCAACCCGCGCCCGCCGCCGTCGCCGCCGACCGGCGACGTCTACCAGTTCATCTTCTCGGACATCCGCGGCCACGCGACCGACTCGGACCTCAACGACGGCGTCCAGCTGTCCGAGATCAAGCTCTACGACGGCGGCGGCGCCGAGATCACCGGCATCACCGCGACCAACCCCGGCGGCGACCAGTCGCCCAACGCGGCCGAGGTGCCCGCCAACCTCGTCGACGGCGTCGTGACCGACGGCACGTGCTGGCTCGACGCGTCGATCCTGACGGGCACCTCGACCGTCCGCCTGCAGCTGGCGGCGCCGGCGCACGTCGCGCACTACCAGCTCTTCACCAACAAGAACTCCGACAAGCGCGACCCGACGTCGTGGCAGTTTGGCATCCTCCGCGGCGACGGCTCCTTTGAGCTGCTCGCCACCGAGACCGCCTACACGCCGCCCACCGCCCGCTACACGGGCTACGGCATCCTGAGCACCGGCGTCCTGCCGCCGCCGTCGCCACCGCCGCCGCCGCCGCCGTTGCCGCCGCCGTCGCCGTCGCGGCCGCCGCCGTACCCGCCCGGCGCGGTGCTGCCGCCGTCGCCGCCGCCGTCGCCGACGCCGCCGCCGCCGATGAGCCTCAGGTACTTCATCGAGTTCACGGAGGTGCGCGGCGTCAAGGACACCGGCGCGACGCTGATCGACGGCATCCAGATCGGCGAGATCATCTTCTACACGCACAACAACGTCGTCGTCGGCGTCGTCTCGGCGGACAACCCGGGCGGCTACAACGCCAACGACGCGCCGGCCAACCTGGAGCAGGTCGCCGGCGCCGCCGTCGACGGCAACTTTGCGACCAAGTGGTACGACACGATGCGCGACGCCAACAACGACCTGCGCAACTCGCGCCTCGAGATCACGCTCGGCGACAGCGCGCTCGTCACGCACTTCGAGATGTTCACCGCGCCCTCCGACTCGGGCTCGGGCGCGACGCAGCAGCAGCGCGACCCGACCGGCTGGATCTTCGGCCAGATCGCGGACGACCTCTCGACGCGCGTCATCCGCGAGTGGAGCGGCGTCCCGGCGCCCACCTCGCGCAAGACGGCCTACTCGACTACAAACGGCGGCGAGATGTTCGACTCGGTCACCGCGCCGCCACCGCCGCCGTCGCCGATCACGCCGCCGCCGTCGCCGCCACCGCCCGTCGGCTACGTTGCACCGAAGCCGCCGCCGCCGCCCAATCCGAAGCCGCCGCCGCCGCCCAGCCCTCAGCCGCCGCCGCCGCCGGTTCCGGCCGACGGATACGCGTCTCCGCCGCCGCCGCCGCCTGCGTTCACCAAGCAGGCCTTCGCCGCGGGGCCGCTGAAGAACTGCGTCGTCTTCGAGGACCTCGACGGCTCTGGCACGCACGACGCTGGCGAGGAGACCGCGGAGACCGACGAGAACGGCATCTTCACCTTCTACAAGACCCTCGAGGCCGAGCTGGTCCTGATCCCCGGCGACAACTGCGAGGACGCGTGGGCCAACCTCACCTACGGCGTCACGCTGCGCGCGGGCTTCGACTCGCCGGTGCTCAGCCCGCTCTCGTCGCTCGCGCTCGCCCTCGACAGCGGCTTCCTCACGTGGGCCGTGTCGCTGGTCGGCGAGGCCGACGCCGCGGCGTTCTCGACGTACAACCCGCATGACGCCACCTGGGACGACGCGCTCTCCACGAGCGTCGTCCAGGAGGTCGTCAAGGCCAACGCCAAGCTCGCGACGCTCGCCGACCTCACCAACTCGCTGCTGGTCGGCCTCGACGAGCAGCTGCTGCGCCGCCGCGCGCGCGCGCTGCGCCGCCGCCTCTCCGAGTCGATGACCGACTACGAGCGCTCCGTCGCCGTCTTCGAGCTGCTCGAGGGCGTCATCGTCGACACCGACTTTGGCGGGCTCGGCGCCTTCGACGCCGACGACGCCGGCCAACCGGGCGAGTCGATCGAGACGCTGCTGACGACGCCGGCCGCCGCGCTCATCGTCGGCGCCGATCTCGACGAGTCGCAGACCAGCGCGGTCTCGAGGCTCATCAAGAGGGGCTACGACTTCACCGCCGACTCGACCGCCGCGGCGACCGCGACGAGCGACGACCCGGATGAGCTGCAGTTGGCTGTCGCGCTCTCGTCGGCCGTCAACACGCTGCTCTTCGCGCCAATCGTCGAGGACGTCGCAGACGAGACGCTGGCGGGCGACGACATTCTGATCGAAAGCCTCGTCAACAGCGACGACGACATCCTCCGCGGTCAGGTCGACATTGCGTATGCGATGCCACCCAATCCGCCTCCCACCGATGGCACGACTGCGTCGCCGCCGTCGCCGCCCGAGTCGCCGCCCAGCCTCGGCAGCAACGAGGACAACGTGAGCACCGAGGGCCGCGACATCGGGCTCGGCGTCGGCGTGCCCGGTGCCTTCTTCTTCTTTGTGTGCCTGGCGATCGCCGTGCTGCACCGCGTCTCGGGCGGCAACATCCCGGAGTACGTCCAGGTCAAGCTGTCGACGACCAACCCCAACAGCCGCTTCATCTACATGCCGCAGGAGACCAAGGACGCCAAGAAGGCGGTCATCAAGGAGCGGCGCAAGACGATGCCGACGGTCAAGGAGGAGCTCGGCATCAAGAAGAAGAAGGGGCCGCCGGTGCCCGGCGCGCTCCTGAGCGGCGACTCGTCGATGATCGATGAGCGCGGCGCTCTCACCACGAGCCGCCCCGGCCAGGCGCCGATCAGCCCGACGGACGCCAGCGGCGGCGCGTTTGGCGGCGCGACGGCGGCAGCGGCGGAGCCGATGATCGAGGAGGAGGACGAGGACGAGGCGGCGGCGGTGGCGGCGGCGATGGTGGCGGGCAAGGGCGACGAGTTCGACGAGTACGAGGGGGGCGACGACCCGTACGACGAGGACGACGCCCTGGGCGGGCGGCGGCGCAAGAAGCGGGCGGAGGCGCCCGACTCGGGCCAGCAGACGCCGGCAGAGGAGGCGCCGGCAGAGGAGGCGCCCACCGGCGCCGAGGCGGATGAGTACCCCGACGGCGACGACCAGTACCAGGAGTCGGAGGCGGTGACGGAAGGGAGCGGACGCCGGAGGCGCAGAAAGCAGAAGGGCGGCTCGGAGGCCGCGTCGGACGCCTACCAGGCCGACGACGCCTACCAGGCCGATCCGACGGACGACGCGTACGAGGAGGCGGCGGCGGTCGTGACGGTCGAGGCCGTCGAGGAGGAGGGCGAGGACGCCGAGGAGGAGGGCGAGGCCGCCGAGGAGGAGGGCGAGGACGCCGAGGACGAGGAGGAGATGATCCGCCGGCTGGCGTGGATCAAGTATTACGTCAAGGAGGGGCAGCCCGACAAGGCGCTCGAGCTCGGCTGGGACGGCGACACGGCCTTCATCGCCGCGGACGGCGACGCCACCGCCAGCGCCACCGACCCCAGCGCCGGCGGCTCGGGGCTCGGCGTCGACCCGCAAAAGACCATGTGCCGGATCTGATTCCACCGAGATGTGGGGCTCTGCAACGGACCGTTCGGACACTTGCATTATCTTGGTGCTTCCCCGCATGCTAGCGTAAGATTTGGATCAGAGGGCGCAGGAGAGAGAGAGCGCGCGAGATAGAGAGTTTGGGCCCTTTTCGATTCCGTATAAAGTTGGTTGAGAACCGTTCAGATTTCTTCGACACACACTTTCAATGTCAGCGCCCGTGCCGCCCCATCGACGACCGAAGCCAGGCCCCACACAAATCACAATCACAAACGACAAACCACACTGGTACAGCAAGAACAAGCAACAAGTTCACTTCAGATCGGCGGCAGATTGTTCCGGCGGCGCAGGGATCCTCGCGTGGCTGCAACGACGGTCCAAGCGTCGTTGCGCCGGAGAGGTTGGTCCCTGTTGATCGCGCTGGCACATCCTCATCGGTGCATGGGAGAGTTCGGAAGGAGAAGAAGTCACGGTGGCGTAGTGGACAGGAGCCTACCAGCGGAGGTTGGCGGGCGCGATGCCGCTGACGGCGCCGTGCTTCTCCTGCGCGTACTTCTTGCGCACGGCCTGCAGGCTGTTGGCCGTCGCGTTCTTGTGCAGCTCGTGGATGTC
>Ga0209713_10003290_pt1 | contig 10259 bp, 12 predicted proteins | sample ArcOceMetagenome_3_FD_187444 | JGI IMG/M metagenome (GOLD analysis project Ga0209713, IMG submission 187444) | Marine eukaryotic phytoplankton communities from Arctic Ocean - Arctic Ocean- Svalbard ARC20M Metagenome (SPAdes) (version 2) | ecosystem: Environmental > Aquatic > Marine > Oceanic...
ATAAAGCATTGTAATATCATGACCTACTTGCGCCAGTAACATAAATAATAAATTAGTTAATGCTGACAACACAGCTCCTAGAAATAAAATTTTCATCACACCAAAACGTATAGCAAGTAACCCGCCTAAAAAACCGCCCAGGATGGTCATCCCTAGACCAAAACTTTTCACCACACTTGCAATTACAGGCTTTGTAAACCCCAAGTCCTGATAAAAGACATTCGCGATAACCCCCATAACAATATCAGAAATGCGGTATAAGCCTACTAGTGCTAGTAGTAAAAAAGCGAGTGAAAGACCATAGCGATCGAAAAAGTCTTTCACCGGCGCAATATAAGTTTGAGATATTTGCTGCTGCTGAACTATTCCAAGAGAGACAAATAGTTTTGCGACTATGCCTGCAATAGCTAAAGCCAAAGAAAGACGGCCTAACTCAACGAGAAAGCTTGATAAATTATTATTTCCAAACAAACCGCTTAAATTTAACTTGGCTGTTTGCGTCAACTCTCCGCTAATATAAAAAACTGTAATAAAAGATGCAACAACCACAAAAAATAATGCAAAGAAAGAGACATAGTCTTTTATCGAATGCACCAATTCCTCACTTTCTCTTTCATGTGGTTCTTCAATTAATACTGTTGTTAATACCCCGATTAACATAACGGCTGCCATAATAAAATACGTCGACTGCCAGGCTTCGTAGCTATATACCGCTTTAGTCGAGCCTAAGTAACTTGCTAGGTACAACGCACCCGCACCTGCCAACAACATACCTATTCTATAACCAGCAATATAACTTGAGGCCATCAAGGTTTGTAGATCCGTTTCTGCTGACTCAATGCGATAAGCATCAATGACAATATCTTGAGTGGCAGCCCAAAACCCTAAAAAAACAGCTGCCCATGCCATAGCCGAAAGCGTATCTGTTGCAGGATCAATCAGAGCAATCGTGCTAATGGCAAGCATAATCATAAATTGCGATAATAATAGCCAGGCCCTTCTCCGGCCGAGCATTTTTGTTAATAGTGGTAGAGGCAATTTATCCACCAAAGGTGCCCAAACAAATTTAAAGGAATAACCTAACGCAGCCCAACTAAAGTACGTCACTGCTGAACGATCAACACCTGCCTCTCGCAACCATAAGCTAAGCGATGAAAAAATTAATAGTAGGGGTACACCAGCAGAAATACCTAAGAATAGCATCGTGACTACCCTACGGTGACAGAATGCCTTGATACTTTCAGACCATGTTTCTACTGCCATTAGACTGACATAGCGTAGTCATAATCAATGATTAACGGAGCATGGTCTGAAAAGCTTTCATCACGATAGATACCCGTTGATTTTACTTTACCTTTTAAACTTGGCGACAAAATATGATAATCAATACGCCATCCGACATTATTCGCCCTAGCTTGCCCCCGATTTGACCACCATGTGTATTGATGTTCCTCTTGCTCTATTTCCCTAAAGGCATCCACAAAACCTAACTCGTTGAATAAAGTATCTAGCCAGGCTCGTTCTCTAGGCAAGAATCCTGAGTTTTTTAAATTACCTTTCCAGTTACGAATATCCTCATTTTTATGAGCAATATTCCAATCGCCACACAAAATATAATCCCGGCCAGATGCTTTCATTTCAGCCAGCTTTATCATCATGTGATCCATACACCGATATTTAACCTGCTGCCGCTCTTCTTTAGAAGAACCTGATGGCATATAAAGTGAAATGACACTCAAATTCCCAAATCTTGCTTCGATATAACGACCTTCAGAGTCAAATTCCTTGTTACCCATTCCCGTGATAACCTCATCGGGTTGCTGCCTACAATAAAGTGCTACGCCACTGTAACCTTTCTTTTGTGCATCATGATAGAAGCAGTGATAACCTTCTGGATGGTAAAGTACATCAGACAACTGTTCGATTTGTGCTTTAGTTTCTTGTATACACACAACAGTAGGTAATGTTTTTCCAATCCAGTCGAAAAAACCTTTTCGTCCAGCTGCTCGAATACCATTCACATTAGCCGTAACAATTTTCATATTTTTACCTAATTAACAGTTTTTGTTATAGTAACAAGGAATAAGCACGGCGTCTGGCAAGTTAACACTCTTCTTGGATGCAGCAAAAAGGCTCATGATACTTCATTGAAAAAGTACTTTACAAATATACTATAAATCAGGATAATGCTCTGTTCTTTACATATAGCTGGTTTTTAGGAGAAGCACTTTGGCAAATTCAGCACAAGCAAAAAAACGCGCTCGTCAAGCGGAAGATAGCCGCCAACGAAACGCAAGTCAACGTTCAGCAATGCGTACTAGTGTTAAAGCACTACACAAAGCCATTGATGCCGGTGATAAAGAGCAAGCTACTGCTGCTTACCAAGCTGCTGTCCCTGTTTTAGATCGCCTAGCTCGCAAAGGCCTTGTCCACAAGAATGCCGCTGCACGTAGCAAAAGCCGTTTAAATAAAGCTGTTCGCGCTCTTTAATATTTCAGTGTCAATAGCTTAAAAAAAACCGACAACATGTCGGTTTTTTTATGCCTGACACTTTGAATACTCTAACTCTGCAAAAAATATTTTGCCAGCTACGTTGATAATTACTATCCTATGAATTTTGGTGTCCTTGCTCTCTCCTTTTGTAAAGCTTTACTCAGCACAGGTAATGTACTGCTTGTAGCTGTCACTGCCTTGATTGGACTAAGACTCTCACCCGACCCTAGCTGGTCTACATTACCTGTAGCGTTCCAGTTTATTGGTTTAATGTGCGCGACGATCCCAGCATCATTGATCATGAATAAAATTGGCCGTAAAAATGGGTTCTACTTAGGCAATATGCTTGGTATCGCTGGTGCTCTACTCTGTATCCTGGCTCTCTACTCCGCTTCTTTTAGTTTATTTTGTACAGGAACATTTTTCTTAGGCATAGGTATTGGATTTGGAACCTTATACCGTTTTGCTGCCGTAGAAATGTGTGCAAAGCCTTATCGAGCCAAAGCCATTTCAATCATTATGGCAGGTGGCGTACTCGCAGCAATAGCAGGACCTAACCTTGCAATCTTCAGTCAGGACCTGATTCAAGGTACTCCTTTTGTGGGTGCTTTCTGGGGTCTACTAGTTCTTTATATTGCTGCCATGTTGGTCTTAACTATTGTAACTTTTCCGGCTCAAGTTATTCATGCACCTGACATTACGACACGTCCCGTCTTTAAGATTATTTTACAACCTATTTTTCTTGTTTCCGTTATCGCGGCCATGGTAAGTTATGTAGTGATGAATTTATTAATGACGGCAACACCGTTAGCTATGCATCATCATGGTTTTCATTTCGAGCAGTCAGCTATAGTTATTGAATTACATGCACTCGGAATGTTTTTACCTGGTTTTTTCACCGGCAGTTTAATTAACCGCTTTGGTACTATTCGAATACTGTTAATTGGTGCGCTTATTATGCTTCTTTGCATCGGAATAAATCTCAACGGCCAGTCTCAGCTTCATTTCTCCATAGCGTTGTTTACGCTCGGACTTGGCTGGAACTTTATGTTCGTCAGCGCTACTCACCTTGTCTCAGATGCCTATTCAGAGGCTGAAAAACCCAAAGCACAAGCTGCTAATGAGTTTCTAATTTTTAGTATGGTTACTTTATCTGCCCTAGCATCTGGTTGGTTAGAAGCTACTTTAGGATGGCACATTATGAACTTGATATGTATTCCAGTTGTGCTATTTGCTGTTTTCATTGTAATTTATTTCAAGAAAAAGTTAAATTTGGGCATAATTTAAATTTATCTTTCTCAGGTTGAGTTTATTTAATTATCACTAAATTATCACGGTGAATTAGCTCTGGCTCGTCGACATAACCCAGTACTGATTCAATTTCTCTACTGGCTTTTCCCTGAATTTTTCTAGCTTCACCCATACTATAGTTGACTAAGCCACGGGCAATTTCATTTCCCGCCATATCATGACAAGTCACCAGTTCACCTCTGACAAATTGACCATGAACTTCTTGAACCCCATCAGCTAAAACACTTTTTCCTCCTTGATGTACGGCCTCTACAGCTTCGTCATCTAGGGTGATAGTACCTTTTGGTGTCAAATGCCCAACTAACCATTGTTCACGAGCTGTCATAGGTTCGTTATCAGCCCAAAGCAACGTACCAACAGTCTCGCCATTCGCTAAACGTTGTAAGTTGTCAGCTTTTTTACCTGATAGGATCACTGTCGTTGCACCAGAGCCTCCTGCACGACGGGCCGCAAGTAATTTGGTTGCCATACCGCCTTGACCTAAGTCACCCTTACTTCCCTCAGCCATGGTATCTAACTCCGAATTACTAGCTGCGGAGGCAGTGATTAATTGCGCTTGACTATTGTGACGTGGATCACAATCAAAAAGCCCATCTTGATCTGTCAAAATCACCAACACATCTGCTTCAATTAGGTTAGCTGTCATTGCTGCTAAAGTATCATTATCACCAAACCGAATTTCCTCTGTAGCAATAGTGTCATTTTCATTCACCACTGGAAGTACACCTAATTCTAATAGGCTGTGCAATGTACTACGTGCATTCAGGTAACGCCCACGTTCCGAAAGATCCGAGTGTGTTAAAAGAATTTGGGCCGTATGAATTTCATGCTCCTTACAAGCTGCAGAATATGCCTGAATCAAGCCCATTTGGCCAACACTGGCTGCCGATTGTAAAAGATGTAAAGCATGAGGACGCTGGGCCCATCCTAACTGCTCCATTCCAGCTGCGACTGAACCAGATGTAACTAAAACAACATCTTTACCCTGCTCACGTAATTTTGCTATTTCACTACTCAGCCACTTCACCCGCTCAAGATCTAAACCCTCACCCACACGCGTAAGTAAGGCACTGCCTATCTTAATTACCCAACGTTTTGTATCTACAATTTGTTGGTGCGTGTTGATCACGAACTACTCCTCTAATAATGCTGCTCGTTGAATGGCCTCTTGTGCTGCTATTTTTTGATGCTCTAATGCCACTTTTTCTGCTGCTTTAACTTCATCTAAGTAATCCATTATTTCGGCACATAAAGCATCACAGCCCTCACCAACATGGCCGCTGACACGAAAGACTCTTCCTTGCCAATCCAACTTTTTTAAAACTTCTTCGCAGTACTCTTCACGAATATCTTCAGGAATTAGGTCCATTTTATTCAATATTAACCATTGGTCCTGCTTACCCAATGCATCACTGTAGTTTTTTAATTCTCGATTAATAATTTCGACGGATTCAACAGGATCTTGCTTCACATCTGCTGGAGCCATATCAACCATATGTAGTAACAGTCTTGTTCGCGTTAAGTGCTTTAAAAACTGAATGCCTAAACCAGCACCATCTGCTGCACCCTCAACTAAACCAGGAACATCAGCGATAACAAAGCTACGTACATCTTTCATCGTAACGACACCCAAGTTCGGGTACATCGTTGTAAAAGGGTAATCAGCTACTTTGGGCTGCGCTGCAGATACTTGGCGAATAAATGTAGACTTTCCTGCATTAGGCAAGCCCAACAATCCTACGTCTGCTAATAATTTCATTTCCAAACGCAAACGGCGGTCTTCACCCGGTGTACCTTCAGATGTCTGTCTCGGAGCCCGATTTGTACTTGATTTATAGCGCGCGTTACCAAGGCCATGCCACCCACCTTTTGCCACCAACAACCTATCACCCGTTTTCGTTAAGTCACCGATTAGCTCGTCGGTATCATTATCCCAAGCCTCAGTCCCTATAGGAACCTTAACCACTAAATCTTCACCAGCTGCCCCACTACAAAGCTGCCCACGCCCATTTTCACCACGCTCAGCTTTAAAATTCCGCTTATAACGAAAGTCGATCAATGTATTCACTTGTTCATCAGCTTCTAGATAGAGATCACCACCATCGCCACCATCGCCGCCATCAGGCCCACCAAAAGGAATGTATTTTTCTCGACGAAAACTCATGCAGCCATTTCCACCTGAACCAGCATTCACAGTTATTCTTACTTCATCAACAAATTTCATTGCATTCAACCATTATTCATTCTATGACTCAAAATAGTCATTTTCAATTGTAAAGTCCAGAAACAAAAAAGCCCCGCATTAGCAGGGCTTTTTAAATAGTATACCCTTAGTTGGGCTAACCAAATTTTCTAGGCAGCAACAACACTTACAAACATGCGGTTTTTCGGGCCTTTCTTTTCAAAAAGTACGCGACCAGCTGCTTTTGCAAATAATGTGTGATCTTTACCAAGACCTACATTTAATCCTGCATGGTAACGAGTGCCGCGTTGGCGAATAAGAATATTGCCACCATCTACCGCTTCTCCACCGTAACGTTTTACGCCAAGACGTTTCGATTCCGAATCGCGTCCGTTTCTAGTACTACCACCTGCTTTCTTATGAGCCATCTCTATATCCTTGTATAACGTATAATCTTAGGCTGAGATGCCTGTGATTTCGATTTCGGTGAAAGACTGACGATGCCCCATCTGTTTACGATAGTGCTTTCGACGATGGAACTTGATAATTTTTACTTTATCTCCACGGCCATTAGCAGCAACAGTCGCCGTGACTTTTGCTCCTTTCAGATAAGGTGTGCCAATTTTCACATCCTCACCCTCACCGACCAATAAGACTTTATCTAGCTCAACCGTATCACCTGCTTCAGCAGATAACTTTTCAATGCGGAGCTTCTCGCCCTCTTGAACTCGGTACTGTTTACCGCCCGTCGCGACAATAGCGTACATCGCTGTCTCCAAATAGTATATGTTATTGCTGGCTAACCCAACAAAAGACCGGCAATTTTAGCGCTTTTCATGACATAGATCAAACCTTAATCGAAATATTTGCGATCTATTGCCTTGCATGAGAAAGTATCGTCTTTTCAATACCAACATTATAGGCAGAAACGAGCCCTGTGGATATCCAATCTATTTATACCCTAATAGAAACTGATATGGTTGATGTCGACGTGATGATCCACGCCCGTCTTCAATCTGACGTTGCGCTGATTAACCAACTAAGCCACTACATTATCAACAGTGGCGGAAAACGCTTGCGCCCTGCTTTAGTGATTTTAAGTGCTCGAGCATGCGGCTATAAAGGACAACACTATGCCAACCTTGCCACTATTATCGAATTTATCCATACCGCAACCTTACTACATGATGATGTGGTCGATGGTTCTGAGATGCGACGTGGTAAAGAAACTGCAAATACGTTGTGGGGCAATGAAGCTAGCGTCTTAGTCGGTGACTTCCTTTACACCCGCGCTTTCGAAATGATGGTAGAGATGGATTCAATGCCCTTGATGAAGATATTATCCAATACCACTAATATTATTGCTGAAGGTGAGGTTTTACAGCTATTAAATTGTAATGATCCCGATACCAATGAAGCTACTTACCTCCAAGTTATTCATCATAAAACAGCAAAATTATTTGAAGCTGCGGGGCAACTAGGTGCCGTCATCAGCAAATCCCCTAATAATTTAGAACTCGCCATGGCTAAGTATGCAATGCATTTAGGAAGTGCATTCCAGTTAGTTGATGACATATTGGATTACTCCGAGTCGAGCGAAACTATCGGTAAAAACATCGGTGACGACCTAGCTGAAGGCAAGCCTACGCTGCCACTAATTTACGCTATGCAGCATGGTAACGATTCACAAAAACAAATTATCCGTCATGCTATTGAAAATGGTGAACGTGATCATATCGATAAAATTATTACTATTATTCAAGACACTGGCGCAATTGATTACACTAATCAAGCAGCACTGAAAGAAGCTCAGAATGCAAAAGAGGCATTAGAACCGTTACCGAGCTCTATATACAAAGATGCTCTTCTTTCATTGGCAGATTTTTCTGTTGAACGTCATTATTAATCGCCAAAACAACCTTGTGTAAAACGTTCTTCCTTTAATCATTTGGTTACTTAACGCTATGTCAGACTTCTATCAATACCATTTATTTTTCTGCACACATGAACGTAAGAATAAAGCTCATTGCCAAGAACATGACGCTAGTTCACTTCGCAACTATGCTAAGCAGCGCGTGAAAGACCTCAAACTTAAGAAAGTCCGCATCAACAATTCGGGCTGTTTAAACCGCTGTGCTCTGGGCCCTATGCTTGTTATCTACCCTGAGGGAGTTTGGTATCAATATCATAATATCAAAGATATCGATGAGATCATTCAACAACACCTCATTGAAGGCCGGATAGTAGAAAGACTAAAAAAATGACACCCGATCAATACTGCCAAAATAAAACAGCTAAAAGTGGCTCAAGTTTTTACTATAGCTTTTTATTTTTGTCAGTAAAACAAAGACAAGCAATTACAGCTTTATATGCTTTTTGTCGTGAAGTTGATGACATTGTCGACAATGTCCATGAAGCAGACGTTGCCCGTACTAAACTTGACTGGTGGCGCCAAGAAATACAACGGACATATCAAGGCACTGCAACCCACCCAATTGGTAAAGCTTTATGTATAGCTATTACACACTATGATTTGCATCAAGAATACTTTGTAGAAATTATTGATGGAATGGCCATGGATCTCGACCAATTCTCATACTCTGAATTTAAGCAGCTCGCTTTATATTGTCATCGTGTGGCTAGCGCTGTTGCTTTACTTTCTGTCGAAATTTTTGGGTATAAAAATAGAACAACATTAAAATATGCACAAAATATAGGCATGGCCTTACAGCTGACTAATATTATTCGAGATATTAGAGAGGATGCTGAGCGAGGGCGAATCTATTTACCATTAGATGAAGTGAGCAGGTTCAATGTCAAGACAGATGATTTATTGAGCTTAAAAAGTAGCCCGGAACTAGTCGAATTACTTAAATACCAATCCCACCGTGCCAAACAATATTTTCATCAGGCGATGACTGTATTACCAGATGATGACCGATATAATCAAAGAGCGAGCCTAATTATGGCTAATATTTATCAAGCAACTTTATCTGAAATTGAACAGGACGATTTTCAAGTCATGCAATATCGCGTATCACTGACACCCCTTCGTAAATTTTGGATTGCGTGGACGACAGCCCGCGCTCAAAAACGTTGGAAAGATCCAGCTACATGATAACCTTGTTTATATAGATCCTCGGAACAGCCTTGCTGATAACATCACCCTTATTCCCTGAGCAGCTCTTCTTCATATACCTTACACTCTGCTGATATGCTGTTAACCTATTTCCTCTTTAAAGAAATATAAAAAATGGATAAACTGATGCTATTAAGGTCTTGTTCAATTATTGTTTTCAGCTCAATATTACTCGCCTGTGATGGCTCTTCATCACAAGAGCCTCAGGATGTTGACCTTTTTTCTTCAAATGGCTTACCCACATCACAACGCCAACAGGAAGACAGTGCTGCAGGAGTCAAGTTTGGTGGTAAACAAGGATTTAAACCTTTGGCGCCACCCGCAACTAAGTATAAACAATGAGTTCAGCTGCTTTATCAGATAATGTTATTTTGATAACAGGCGCTGCTAATGGAATAGGTGCGGCAGTTGCCAGAGCTTATGCTGCTGAAGGGGCAACAATTATCCTGCTTGATAAAGATGTGCCCGGACTTGAAAAAACATACGATGCCGTTGTCGTTTCATCTATGAAAACTGCTATTTATCCTCTGGATCTAAAAGGTGCTAGCGTTAATGATTACACTGATTTAGTTAACACTATTGAAACCCACTTTGGCCGCTTGGATGCCCTTGTTCATTGTGCTGCTATGTTAGGTCAACTTGCCCCCATAGAGCACCAAGATCCAACAACTTGGTCAGAAACACTCCACATTAATCTTACAGCACCATTTTTGCTGACTAAGGCCTGCTTACCATTACTTAAAAAACAACAACAAGCAGCTATTATTTTTACCACTGATCAGCATAAAGCTAAGGCTTATTGGGCAGGTTATGGCATCAGTAAGGCCGGCATCGAAACTTTAGCAAAACAACTTGCTGATGAGCTTGAAACGGAGGGCCGTATTGAAGTGCACTGCATAGACCCAGGAAAAGTCAAAACAGCATTTTTTAGCCGCGCATTCCCTGCTGCAGAGCAGCATCATTTGCCCAGCCCTGATGATGTCTCCTCACTATACTTAAGCGCCATAAAGAACGTCTATTAAACATACCTAATGAGAATGTAAATATAACGGTATACCCATTAGCTTAAATCTATCAAGTAATTTACCGACCTCTAATCCGAGGTGCTCTTTTTGTTTTACTTGCAGATGTACG
>Ga0209713_10003291_pt1 | contig 10256 bp, 6 predicted proteins | sample ArcOceMetagenome_3_FD_187444 | JGI IMG/M metagenome (GOLD analysis project Ga0209713, IMG submission 187444) | Marine eukaryotic phytoplankton communities from Arctic Ocean - Arctic Ocean- Svalbard ARC20M Metagenome (SPAdes) (version 2) | ecosystem: Environmental > Aquatic > Marine > Oceanic...
ACTTGCTGATGCTCGTCGGCGCATCTCTCGTCATGGCAATGAGCACTCAACTCGTGACCACTCAACTTGCCGATCGTGTGCTTCGCTTCGCTGGTCAGCACGTCGAGAAGGTTGCGGGTCATCCACACCACAGAGATATTCTCGGAAACCACCCAGTCCCACGCCTCGTCGTAGGCGTCCGATGAGTTGAAGACCACGTAAGGCTTCAACTTGAAGCCGACCAGGCGTGCGTGCGGCCGCCTGCGTGACTGCTCCTCAAACCAGCTGGTCATGGTGCGCTTTGGGTTGGTCTGAGTTGCCATGTCATATGCACCCGACCCTAACAGCTCGTGCGTCAAATTCTTGGCGTCTGACTTTGCGAAGCTTGCAATCGTCTGTGCAAGGACGGTACTGCCCCCACGGCCTCGTGAGAGAACGATCATTTGGCCGGGAGCAGCGTCTTCCTGCACACTCGACGTGTCGGCCGGCCGCAGCGTCTTCTCCGGGACGGCCACCACTAAGGCCAGCGAGCCCGCTAAGGCCACCGCTAAAGCCAGCATGACATCAACGTCGCTGCCTGCCTTATTCGGCACGCTGCATCTCGCCTAAAAAAATAGCCTCACTTTGAAGCAACCCCCTCCCACCCACCACGCACATCCTATTGTCTGGGCACCCCCAATACAGCTCGCAGGTCGCGTCAAAAGGACGGGTGGATTGGGGGTACCTGCACCCGCCCACAGGGCACAGACAGTGATTGATGAGCTCGACCGGCCCACCTGGAGTCATCGCCTAGATAGATAGACGTGACGTTGCGTAGCCGGTACATACAGTCCGTGGTGACCGATTCTGTCCCGTGTTGCATAACTCAGCTCGCTGTTCCGATTCGCCCCCGTGTTGCATAACCGCGCACCCGGGCTGTGACGCCCGCCTGAGTAACGTGCGCTGCTTTTACCTTGTGTTTGCCTCCCAGCGCGCCGAGCTGGCGCGTCGCGTGCACCAGCACGGCGTTGCTGTGCTGGTACAGTTGTCATTCATAGATGGAGACTCACCGCGCCGCGACCACCATCCAGACCGGCTGGAGGACGCTGCGCCGCCGCCTGGGGCTCCGAAGCAAGGCGGCGCGGTACGAGGGCATGATTATGCTGCTGCGCGCGGCTGGCATGGTCCGCGAGCCCGCCCCGCCGCCGCCGATGCGCTGCTGGGCCAGCGCGGACGTCGAGCGCGAGTGGAGGCGCCAGCTCGCCGGTCGCGCGCCCGCCCGCAGCAGACCGGCCACCACCACCGTGTCGGCCGAGTCGTCCGCCGCCGCCGCCGCCGTGAGCTACCCCGGCGGCATCGGCGAGAAGGAGACGGCCGACGCGCTCGCGCGCGGCGCGGTGCAGCTGCAGGTGCTGCAGAAGCTCCACGCCACGCTGAGCCAGATGCCGGCCACCGAGACCCTCGCGGTCGGCACGCTGCTGCCGCTCACCAGGACGCTCGCCGCGACGCTCGGCGAGCAGCAGCGGCTGCTGCAGCGCGACAAGGCGTCGCTGCGCAGCGACGTCGAGCAGCGCACCGCGGCGGCCGCGGCGGCGTCGGCGCGCGCCGTCGCACGGCTGCGCGCCAAGCTGCTCGCGGCTGAGCGGCGCGCCGAGGCGCTGCAGGCCGAGCTGCGCCGGGGCGAGGCGCACCTGCGCACGGCGCGGCGCGAGCTCGTGACGCGCGGCGGCGGCACGCTGCCGCCCCTCGACGACGACGGCGACGACGGCGACGGGCTGGAGCACCACCACGCGAGGCGTCCGGCGGCGCATACGGCGCACACGGCGACGGCGGCTGGCGCGACGCCGCATGCCGGCGTTGCGGCGCACGGGCGGCCGCGCCGGATGAGCGCGGAGGAGTATGCCGCGAGCCTCGAGGTGCTCGAGACGCGCGCACGGCCGCTGCCGCCGAGCGAGGAGGCGGGGGAGGAGGGGGCGCCGCCGCCGTTGCCGCTGACGACGCTGCAGGCGCCGCAGATGCTCGAGGAGCTGAGGCTGGTCCTCGAGGAGGAGCTGTGGCGCGCGACCGACCTCTTCCGTGCGTGGGACGTGCGCCGCACCGGGCTGCTGCTGCCGGAGGACGTCGCGCTCGGGCTGCAGACGCTCGGCCTCGCCGTGTCGGCCGTGCAGCTGAGCGCGCTCTTCGAGCACTACGCGCCCAAGGAGCTCGGCATCGACATTCGCGCCTTCACGCGGATGCTGCGCCGGGAGGGCTCGATGGCGTCCCCGCCCGACGCCACCCACGCCGGCGTTCATGGCCATGGCGGCGGTGGTGGCGGTGGCGGTGCAGGCGTGGGAGGAGGGGGGGCGCACCACCGGCCCCACTTCTCGTCGCTGTCCCGGACGGCGGAGTGGCGCGAGGCGCACGAGGCGGAGCTCGGCCGCGCCGCCACGGCCATGCATGCCACCATGCACGCGCCGCCGCACATTGCCGAGCTGGCGCCCTCTCCGCGCGTGCCGCGCCCACCGCCCACGCCGCCGCCGCAGCAGCCGCCGCCGCCGCCGACGACGACGACGGCGACGACGATAAGGACGCCCTCGCAGCAGCCGCCGCGTGCGCCGCGTGCCCGCAGCCCACCAAGGGGGTACCCGCACGCGCAGCCAACTGGCGCGGAGGCCGCAGCGGCGGCCGGAGGCGACCTATCGAGGCTGCCGACTGCAGCTGCACCGGTCATGACGACGGCCGTGGCGGCTCCACAGGTCAGCACGCCTGTGCGGGTCTCGTCGGGTGGCGTCTCGTGGCGGCAGCCTTCGCTCCCCACCGGATCCGCCGCGCCGGCCGCGTCGGTGCGTGCGGCGTTCGAGCTGATGGACACCAGCGGCAACGGCAGGCTGAGCCGCGCCGAAGTCATCAAAGCCGCGCGCAGCAACCCGAAGGTGCGGCAGCTCCTCGACCTTCCCGCGACGATCCGGCAGGAGGACGGCAGCCGCGACCGCTTCGAGCGAGTCTTCCAGGCCATGGACCAAGACGACTCCAAGGAAGTCGACCTTGAGGAGTTCGCGCGGTTTGTCGCGCAGCTGCAGCGCGCCGCCTCCGCCGCCTCGTCAGCGGCGACGCCCCGCGGCGGCGATACGTACGGCGCGCCGGCGTCGGCGGGAGCACGCCGCGTCTCACCAAGCATGGCGAGCTACGATCGGCTGCCGGCCTGTGCCAGCCTGCTGCGTCGGGACGCCTCGGAGCCGTCGCAGCCGCCGCAGCCTCCCGCCCAGGCTCGGGCACAGCCGCCGCCGCCCCGGCCGCAGCAGCCGCCGCCCGTGCCGACAACTCGCGCCAACACGGCGCCGATGCCCTTCGCCACGCCCGCCACCGCACCCAGCGACCGCGGCGGCGGCGGCGGCCTCGGCCGCGGCCAGTCGCAGCTCGATCTTCTACAGCAACGGCTGCGCGAGCAGTCGCAGGCCAGCCGCGCCGCGGCAGTCGCCGCGACGGCCGCGGCGGCGCCGCCGCCGCCGTCCCCGTCCACAGCCGTGCACGGCGGCCCGTCGGCCAACGACTACGCACCGCGCTTCGACCAGGGCCGTGGCGAGGCGTACTCGCTGGCGCCCACGCCTCCTCACCATCTGGTGCACATGCCAACGTACGGCTGGCTCACGAAGGCGGCGCAGGGCGCGTGGGAGGAGGCCGAGGGTCCTGCCGCCAGCGCCGCCGCTGCCACTGCTGGCGAGGGCCCACCAACACCAACAAACCCGTATGCCTTCTCGATCAGCGCAGACCGCGAGGCTGCGAGGGCCGCGCGTGGTTGGGCTGCGCCGACGACGCCGGCTACGCCGCGATACTACTAACGCTAACCAGGTTTGTGTTTGGGAGTAAGGTGCGGTCCACTCAAACGGAGCTGGCTATCAAACGAGTACCTCTTCTGTATGTTGCCTCCTGCTCTCTGCCTGGCCGGCTCTCAATGCGCACATCTGCGTGCCAACACACGAGCAAAAGCAGCCGCACACGCAGATGCAAGGGCCTATGCTCGAGTGCCAAATGCCGAGCGCGATTATCCAGCTGCGGTCGAAGAAGTACGCCCTCGCCGAGTCATCGGCGACCGCTGCCGGGCGATAGCAGTCTTGAGAGGTCCGATTGTTTGCCAGGCGACAGCTATCGTCTGGCGGCAAGGCGGATGTGAGCCCGAGGAAGAGCATCGACATCAGCGCCCACCACAACATCGCCACACACATGCAGATCACCCAGGGAGCAGAGAGCATGTTGTGAGCCGCGGGTTTAGCCTGAGCACACGTCAGGAAGACGCGGTCGAGCCCGTACGTTTTAGCAGCGCGCAGGCGGCCCCATGCATCAAGTTGCGCAGTTGATGCATACGCAGGGTCGGCTGGTAACAACGCTGCGAGCCAAAGATGGAGTCGCCGAGCCTCGCCGTGAAGACGACTAGCGACCCCTTCGAGGGTCAGAAGCACGATTCCCTGCTTCAGGCGGCGCGGGCGCTCGTCGACGAGCGCCGGCTCGCCGAGATGAAGCAGCAGGCCGACAGGGCCAAGGCTGAGCAGAACTACCGGAAGCAGCAGCGCCTGTTCCAGTTCGTGCGCGTCACGGTCGCCGAGGAGGTCAAGGTGACATTCGCGCCGCGCAGCGAGGCGGGCGTCGAGACCACCTGTTGCGGCCAGTGCTCTGGGCTCCTGGCCGACAGGTCGACTCAGCTAGCGGCGGTCATCTGCCACCCGTGGGGACCGCTGGGCGGCAGCATGACCGACGTGACCGTGAGCGAGATCACGCGAGAGTTCGAAACCGCTGGCATCTCCACCTTGCGTATCAACTTCCGAACCGGCATTGGGCGTGGCCACTCGGCGGCCGAGGACGTGCGCGGCGCCTGCGCGTTGCTCTCGTCGCTGGACGTGCCTCCTCGCCGGATACTTCTGGTTGGCTACTCGTACGGCTCGATGGTCGTTGCCGACGTGGCCGACTCAATCGCTGAGGTGGCCGCCTTTGCGATCGTCGCGCCGCCGCTCGGCGCCGCAGGGCCTCTCTTCTTCGGCCGCGACGTGATGCGGAGCGCGCAGCAGTCGACCAAGCCGAAGCTCGCGCTGATCGGCAACGCCGACCAGTTCTGCACGGAGAGGCGGTTCACCGTGTTCGCGCGCCAGATGAGCGCGCCGGCGCAGTCGTATGTAGTGAGCGACGAGACCAGCAGCGCCTTCCCCCAGCAGCAGTGCTGCTCGCAGGTGCGCGCCTCGTCTAGGCACTCCTCTCCCCTCACGCACGCGCACGCGCACGCGCACGCGCACACACTCGCACGCACGCACCCTCACACCTCCCTTCGCCACCCTCTATGGATGGCCGACGGATCGACCGTTTGACCCGACCCCACGTCGTGCGCAGGACGGCTGCTCCCACGGGGCTGGGCGCGTCGACCACATGAACATCTACCGGCAGCTCGAACGCTTCCTGCCGCCGTGGGTCTCGGCGGTGTTCGGCGTGCCCTTTGCGGAGCTCTCGACGAGCAGCGGCGACGTCGTCGCCACCGACGAAAGCGCGCGAGGGGGGGTGGACACGCACACCACGCCTCAATCTCCCCTGCTGGGCAAGTGATGGCGCGTAGCAGATGAGACGGATGAGAGACAGAGAGCTCCGGTCCGTGGAGCGTGGTCCGAGCGCGAGGTGACCTCATTGCATAAAGCACATATTGTCGCAGCACGCTCCACAACTAGCTACTGTAAACACCAAGACGTCGCATGCCACACCTCACGCGCGCCTATGTCCGCACTTGTTGGGTTGGTCGAGATGGGCGGCCAGGCCCGTTCTCACAACTGTGGCAGGGAAACGCACAGGTTTTTGGAGATCATCGAGCTGCTGCCCTGACCCGTCTGCTTCAGCCCAGCGGAGATCCTCTCCGGCGGCATGCCGCCGCCGGGTGTGCCCATCTCCCTCGCCGTCTCCGGGATCGTCCCCATCTCATGGTCGGCCGCGAAGTTGGCGCACCGGTTGGCACCGGGAAGGATGCCCCCACCACCACCGCCACCGCCACCGCCACCCGTCAGCGGCTCGCGCGCTTCGCGAGCCGCCACCTTGTCCTCGCCGCGCGCGGTCCGGTTCATGATCTTGAAAGAACACGTGCAGATGGCCGCCAGCAGGCTCGAGAAGCCGAAGATCATGCCGATCATGATGGTCATGTTGCGGATGACCAGCGGCACGTCGAGGTTCGGGGGAGGCGCCATGGGCGACGGGGCGGGGGAGCTTGGCGGGTCGGGAGGCGCGGGCGGCGAGGGCGGGGCAGAGGGGGGAGGCGTGCACGGCGGCGGCGCCGGGGGCGGCACAGACGGAGACGGCGGTTCCGAAGGGGAGGGGAACCCGGGCGGGGGCATCGGGGGGCTGGGCGGGGGCGGAGGGACGGGCGGGTCCGGCGGGGGGTTGGGAGGAGGCGTGCCGACGCACTTCCCATAGTAGGCGCTCTGGACATTGCAGTAGAGGCCCGGGGCTGCCATGGGACGAGGCGCGCAAAAAGTTAGCTTTGTGTTCACGGCGCGGTTTTGCGAGGACAGGGCGACGCACCGCAGCACTTCTTGATGCCGCCGTTGAAGTGCTCCCCGCTGCACTGCCCGCCGGACAGCACACACTCAGCGTACGCCGTGGGCGCAGCTGCGAGGAGCAAGGCCAGCACGCGCGCGCTCCCCATGTCTATGTATCGCGCTGCACAGGTGTGAGCGGAGCAGCCCGGCATGGCCGCGTGGGTGGTGTGCACCCATACATCGATTTCAGGGAGATTCGATTCAGGGATATTCGCGTCCACAATGAAGGCGATGTCCGGTGATGTATCCAGAGCAGCAGCAGCCTTAAAAGAGGCTAATACAGTATTGACGTGACCTCAATTACAGCTAGCAGTCAGCCCCCTTAGCTGACATTCGAGGCAGTTTAAACTCGTAAAAACAGAGCTCAGTGCATAGTTGTGCATTCCTTCTTACACGTGTGTTCTGCCTCTAGGTTGCGTCTGCTGGGTATAAGGCGCGGTTGCATGGGGCGCGCAATCCTCGACGCCATCGTCATCGGCGCCGGCCCCTCCGGGCTCGGCACGTCCCTCGCGCTCTCGGGCTGGCGGCCGCACTACGTGCCGAACGGCCTGCTGCCGGACGCGGCGCTTCGGGAGCGGCTAAACTCCCGGGTGGACGAGACGGGCGCGATCCCTCTCGACGAGCTTCCCGCGCTCGCGTCTGGCCTGCGCGGCCGCTCCAACAACCCCCTGGCGCTCTTCTTCGACGCGCTTCAGCACCCGGGCGTCGACAGCGGAATGCCCGTTCGGTCGTGCCTGGAGCTGCGGCGCAGCAGCGGCCTCGCCCTGAGCCACCTCCTTCTCGATCCCGCGCCGCCGGGCGGTTCTTGGCACGGCATGCACGAGGCGACGCGCACTCTCAGCCCCGGTCCGTGGATGGAGTTTCCGGGCTACTCGCTCTCGCAGTACCTGAGCGGCACCGAGCTCGACGGCACGGCGCAGCAGCGACAGCCTCGCGGGCTCGTCGCCGAGTACTACTCGGCCGCGGCGCGCCACTTTGGCGTGGCGGAGCACCACCGACCGTGGCGCGTCGTCAGCGTCGAACGCGCGCCCAACGACGACGGCGGCGGCGGCGGCACGTGGACGGTGCACGTGGACGACGGCACGGCCACGCCGCCGGACCCGCTGCGTGCGCGTGCTCTCGTGCTGGGCGTCGGCACGTACGGACTGCCTCGAACGCTCGCCGTGCCGGGCGCCGATCTGCCGTTCGTGGTGCGGCGGCTCGCCGCGCTGCCGCCCGACGCGCGCTCGGTGCTCGTCGTCGGCGCGGGGCTGTCGGCGTCGGACTGCATCGTGCACTGCCTGCGGCGCGGCATGAGCGTCACGCACGCCTTCCGCGGCGGCTGGGAGGCCACCAAGGTGGGCAGCAAGTTTGCGAGCGACGGCGCGCGCGCCATGTACCCCGAGTACCACGCGCTCGTCGGCGCGATGCGCCGCGGCGCCCGCGAGCCGTCCCCCGCGCGTTCCTCCGCGCGTTCTCCCGCGAGTCCTCCCGCGCGTTCTCCCGCGCCGCCGCAGCCGCTGCTCGGCGGCTCGTACTCGGCGCTGCCGTTCCACGAGCTGCGCCGCATCGGCGCCGACGGCCGGTGCGAGCTGGAGCTGCAGCGGCCGCCGGGCGAGCCGGGCGAGCAGGGCGGGCTGGGCGGGCTGGGCGGGCTGGGCGGGCAGGCGTGCACGGCGCAGACGGCGCACACGACGGCCGCGCTCGACGCGGTCGCCCTCCTCGTGGGCTCGGAGCCCGATCTCGGCTTCCTGCCGCCGGACGTGCGCGAGGCGATCGCCGCCGCGGGGCCGCCGAGCCAGCGGAGCGACGACGGCGTCGGGGCGACGCACCCGGTCTTCGTCGGCGTCGACCCGTACTCGATGGAGGTGGGCGCCGTGCGCGGCTGCGGCCTCTTCGCGCTCGGCCCGCTGCGCGGCGACAACTTCGCGCGCTTCGCGATCCACGACGGCCACGGCGTCGCCGAGGCGATACGCAGCAGCCGCCGGGCGCGCGACGAGCAGCGCGATGAGGCGCTGGTCGCGGACGACAGCCACCGAGTGTGCGAGGGAGACAACCTCACAGCGGAGGCCGCATGAAATTCCGTATGAAAATCGTATTCAATATATTAGTCATAACAGCGCCGCGTGCACCACATGAAGAGCTGCGCGGCCTGGACGCTGGTGCTCACCCATCGGCGTCGCGCGCGGCGAGGGCGGCACGCACGGTCGCCACCGCCTCGCGCACCGGCGCCGTGATGGGCGACGTGTACGAGCCGCGGCCGAGGACGACCCAGAAAGGCAGGTCGAGCCGGCGCGCCATCGTGTGGAAGTAGGAGTAGTAGTCGGTGTCGGTCGGGCGCGCGGCGGGGTGCGCGCGCGCGTAGCCGAGCTCGACGACGGGCGTGCCGGCGGCGCAGTAGGCCATGTTGAGGAAGGCACCGCCGTGCGGGCCGACCAGCAGCGCCGCGCGCGAAAAGAGGCGCGCCGTCGCCGCGAGCGTGAGCTTCTCGCACCCGTCGCCACGCCCGCCGCCGCCGCCACGGCCGCCGCCGTGGCCGCCGTGGCCGCCGCCGCCGCTGCCGCGGGTCCAGCCACGCGCCCTCGGCGAGTACGACGAGGTGGAGACGTCAAAGGAGGAGGAGGAGGAGGCGGCAGGCGGCGCCTCGGGCTCCTCCACGGCGCAACTGCGGCCGCCGACGACCCTCACGAGGGTCAGCCGCGCCCCACTCTCGCCGCCCCCGCCGCCGCCGCCTCCGCCGCCGCCTCCGCCACCCCCGCCACCACCTCCGCCGCCGTCGCGCCCGCCGTCGCGCCCGCCGACGACGGCGGCGTGCAGCGCGGCGAGCAGCGCCTCCTCGTTGGTGAGCGAGCGGCGCCTCCCCATGTCGGCGCGCGAGAGGAAGACGACGTGGCGGCGCTGCGACGGCGGCGGCGGCAGCGGCACGAAGCGCGCGCGCACGCGGCCGAGCGCCGCCGCGCCGAGCGGCTCGAGCGCGCCGAGCGGAAGCGTCACGAGCGACAGCAGCCGATCGGCGTAGACGGCGCCGTTGCGCGGCAGCTCGACGAGCCGCGCCGTCTCGAGCGGCGCCGCGAGCCGCCCGTACAGCGCCGACAGCTTGGGGCTCAGGCTGACGAGTATCGGCACCGGCGCCGGCAGCAGCTCGAGCAGCGTCAGCACCCACGGCGCCGTGCTCGCGTAGAAGTGCGAGTCGGTCAGGTGGCCGTACGGCGTGAGGCCGACCGCCGCGACGGCGTAGCGGCGCAGCGGCGAGCGCGAAAAGGTGGGCGTCGCGCGGCGGTGCTGCGCGTTGAGCACGCGCGAGCCGTCCCACAGGGCGCCCTTGTGGTTCCTGCCGCCGTCCGTGTACGCGCACTCCATCTGCACGAGCAGCAGCTCGTTGAAGCCGTCGGCTGCCGCGCTGCTGGTCTCGCCGCCGCGCTGCGCAGCAGGCCGCGCGCCGGGCACGCCCTGGCAGGCGGGCCACTGCGTCGTGTGCAGCTCGTGGCACAGCGTGGCGTGGTCGCTCAGGCTGCGCGGTCGCTCGGCGGCGAACGCGCGGAAGCGCTGCCTCCAGAGCACCTTCAGGCCGGCGGCGCCGTCGCCCACGTGGTAGATCCGGTTTCGCAGCGAGGCGGCAGGCGAGATCGAGCTGGGCTCGCGGCAGCTGACGGGGAGCGAGGCGAGCTGCTCGGCCGTCGGTGCACCGGCGGGGAAAACCTCGGCATCCCACATAGTTCTTGCGTCGCATACTTCTGCATGCCTGCAAATGATTTTAAGGCGCAGAAGGTTTCT
>Ga0209713_10003293_pt1 | contig 10254 bp, 6 predicted proteins | sample ArcOceMetagenome_3_FD_187444 | JGI IMG/M metagenome (GOLD analysis project Ga0209713, IMG submission 187444) | Marine eukaryotic phytoplankton communities from Arctic Ocean - Arctic Ocean- Svalbard ARC20M Metagenome (SPAdes) (version 2) | ecosystem: Environmental > Aquatic > Marine > Oceanic...
TTGGCGATGTTTGGAGGCTGGTGTGGGGGGAGGGAAATTTGCCTTAGCAGTACTGTTAGGTGAGTGTATTGAGCTCAACGGAGACTAGGCTAACCTAGTACTCTTGTCTCCAGCGGCCGGGGGGACTTTTGGGGGGCTTGGTGAGGCGATCGGCGGAGCTTCCGCTGCTTAGAAAGAAAGAACTCCCTTGCGCAACCGTCCCCTTCCACGAGGCAGGCTCGACAGCTGCAGTCCTCCTGGCTTAGATCAATCAAGCCTGGGGCTGAGCCCGCGCTGGCGCAAAAGCCGCGTCGCGGGACGACAACGGCGAAGCACGGGGAAGATCATGATTTTAGTCGATTGAGGGCTTATTTTTAGCAACAAGTCGTAACCTGCCAGCCTGGAACTGTGGCTGTGAGCTGCTGAGGTGGTGCACAGGCTTTCGCTGTTGCAGTGTGCTTCTACTGGTGCACGGCTACCTTGTCGAAACTGGGTGTGGTGGCGACCGACCACAGCTGGATCTCCACTTCTCCACGCTGTTCTTAACTTGTTATAGGTGCGCCGCACGGAGGTAGCGATTCTCGGCATCAAATCAGGGCCTGCTCAGAAAGGATGCAACTTCTCGTCTCGCTTTTTTTCTTCAGGCGATTGAGCCAACGCGTTTGCCAGCGATTACATTCGAAAATGGTCAACATGTAAATTCGAAAAAAAAATAGTGGCGTGCTGAGGTTGCGCACACGGCGGGCTGAATTGCGCAGCACGTCGACCACGATGCTAGTCCATCTCCAGCTCGTGTTGGCCGCCAACAAGCGCAACTCATCACCGCCACCCCCACCGGCGTTCGTCGCCTCGTGCTCGGTCGTCAACGCGTGGGAGACGGGCTGGCTCGCCGAGATCCAGCTGCCGCCCGAGATGGCGACGGCGTCGGTCGTCGTCGGCTTTGCCGGCGGCCTCGCGTCGGCCACCTCCGTCTACCAGCTGGAGAGCGAGCTGCGCGACGCGCCGGAGGGCGAGAAGCTGGCGAGCGCCAAGGTGACGCTCTCTTCGTCGCTCGACAACATGTTTGAGTTCGACGACGGCACGACGGCGCAGCCGGGCGGCAGCAAGGAGACCAAGGAGGAGAAGAAGGAGAAGAAGGAGAAGAAGAAGGGCAAGGCGCCGGTGTGGGTGCGCTTCTCGGTCGACGACCCCATCGTGAAGCCGCTCGTCAGGCCGTCGCGCTCCTCGCGCCTCCGCCGCCTCGACTTTGCGCGCGCAAAGACTGCGGCAAAGACGACCAAGGCCGACGGCGGCAAGGTGGCGAGCGCCAACGCCGACGACGCGACCATGGCCGCGGCGATGGCGCGGGCGGCGGCGCAGCAGCACGACGCGGCGGCGGCGGCGCTCGAGCGGCTCAAGAGCCCGGGGGCCGAGGACGTCACTGCCACGTCGGTGTCGGCGCAGCGTGCCCAGGAGCTCGCGTTGCAGGCGGCGAGTGAACAGACGGCCGGCAAGGTCGGCAAGGACAAGGCTGGCCAGGAGAGGGAGGAGGACGCGATAGCCGTCGCCTCCATCGTCGACGCCGCGGCGGTCGACGACGACGAGGCCGAGGCCGAGGCCGCCGCCGTGCCGATGTGGCAGCAGCGGCAGGCGCAGAAGCAGGCCGAGGCCGGCGCGGCGTCGCTTCGCTCGTTTCTGAAGCAGCAGCCAGGCAGCGGCGTTCTCGTGGTGCGTCTCGAGGTGATGGTGCTCACATGCGGCGCCAGCTGCCAGAAGGCGGCCGCCTGCTACCTGGTCGGCCCGCCGTCGCCGCCCGCGCCGCCCGCGCCGCCGTACTCGGCGCCGGCGCCGCCGAAGCCGCCCGCGCCGCCGCCGCCGCCCGACTGCGGCGTCCCTCTCACGTACGAGGTGGTCAAGGCCAAACCGACGGCGCTCACGGCGCAGCTGCGGATGCCGCGCACGCGCGCCATCGAGATCCTCGGCGTGAGCGGCGCCCACATCGCGCTCGACTTTGGCTCGCACGCCCTCGCGCGCCTCGACTCGGCGTACTTTAGCAAGTCGGAGGGCGGCGCCGATGCCAAGGGACTGGGACTGGCCGCCAGCGGCGCCGTGGACGCCACGGGGCAGGCCGCCGCCGCCAGCGGCGGCGCAGCCGAGGACGTCGAGGCGACGGCGTGGAGCCGCGCGCAGCTCTTCGCCAACGTGAGCGACGGCGTGACGACCGGCGGCGGCGGCGGCGGCGGCGGCCTCCTCGCCGGCGCGAGCAGCAGCAGCCTTGGCCTTGGCCCATGGCGCGTCGTGACCATCGAGCTGACGCCGCTCGACGACAGCGCGCGCGTCGCCTTCGCCAAGGCGGCGTGGGAGAGCGGCGACGCCGACGGCGAGCCCAACCGCGAGCTGATCATCTCGCTGCACATGACACTCGCGCGGCCGCTCGGACCAAAGGACACGCCACCCAAGCCAAACCTGCTGTGCGAGCGCAGGCCGCACCTCCCGGCGCCATCGCCGCCGCCGCCTCCGCCCCCGCTGCCGCCGCCGCCGCCGCCACGGACGTCTCCACCGCCCGAAGCGACGATTGCGTCCACCGCCGCCAACGCCGCCACGTCGGTCGTGCTCCGGGAATCGCCGCCGCCGCCGCCGTCGCCGCGACCGTCGCGGCCACCGCCGTCGCCAGCGCCGGACCGCGCCGCGGCGGCGGCGCTGGCGGATGCTGGCGGCGGTGCGGCTGCGCCCTCGTCGGCGATCTCCTCGTCGCCGACGCGACTGCAAGGCTTGGCGGCGCCTCCGGCCGGCAAGGCCGGCAAGGCCGACGGCACGACGGCGGCGGCGGCTCAGCTCGGCGGCGGCGGCGGCGGCGGCGGCGAGGACGGCGCGGCGGCGGCGAGCGTCGGCGCGAAAAAGAAGCGGCCCGTGCTGCTGCTGGCGGGGGCGGGGGCGGTGGGGCTGGTGTTGCTCGTCTCCGGGCTCTGCCTCGCACGCGGGCGGGGCTCGCCCAGGCAGGCCAAGTACGGCCGAGCGCCACGGCTCGACGAGCACGACCTGGAGGGGGCCAATGTCGCCGACAGCGTCATCGGCGTCCAGCCGTTCGACCCGCGCTACGACGACAACCCAGATCCCACGGCCGACGACGACGACGACGACGACGACGACGACGACGACGACGACGACGAGCCGGTGCAGTCGACGGCGCTGGCCCGTCGCACCAAGCCGAGTCAGCTGACGGTGCGCCTGACAGTCGCCTCCGACGTACCCGGCAAGAAGCCGCGCGCGCACACCTTCCAAATCAAGCGGAAGCGGATGGAGAAGAGCTTCGACGGCCTCTGCGTCGCCGTCCTCGAGGCGTTGCCGTCGAGCGTGCGGCTGACAGGCGCCGAGCTGCTGCGCATGCGCGTCGCCTTCGAGGAGGACGGCGGCGGCAAGCCGACCGAGCTCTCCAAGCAGAGCGACATGCGCTCCGCCTCGCGCCGCGCGAGTGCCGTCGTGATCACGCCGCGCCAAAGCAAGCTGCGGCGCGGCGACGACGACCCGGCGCACTGCTCGGCGACCGATCCGGCGTCCGACGCCGCACCCCACGACGCCAAGGCCAGCCGCGCCAAGCGCAAGGGCGCCTCGGGAGGCACCAAGAGCGCGAGAAAGGCGCTCCCGCCGCCACCAATGTACCACGACTGACCCAAGGTTGCCCAAGCATTTGGTGCTTTTTGTCTGGGGTGCGTGGTGTTATTGTTCAGGTGAGTTGGTGTTATTTGTTCACCTTCACGTGTAGCAAAAGACTCGATCGAGTGTTACCGACCGGGCATTACCATTGGGTGCCTTTGCTATAGGTGGCTTTTCTTACGCTTCTTTAGGAATTCCCCATTGGGGCATCAGGTGGTGTTTACCGCCTGCATTGCAGCACGTGCATGCCGCGTCCTGGCAGCTCTACAGCGTCGCGTTTGCGCGCCAGCAAAGCAGGTCGGTCCAGCCGCTGTGGTTGAAGGGTGGCGTGCGGCGCAGCAGTGCATCCATCTCCTGAAAGGAGACCGTCTGGCGGTGGTGCAGCAGCGGCGGCAATGGCACTGGCCCAAACCGCGCCCTGCGGCCGCGAGCTCGCCGCGCCTTCATCGAAAAGAAGCGCAAGTGTGTGCAGTCGAACCCATGCGCCGCCACCCACTGCATCAGCTCAAAGGGCGAGGCGCCCTGCGCTTTGAGCAGCCCGTTTGACATCTCGAGCATCAGAAGCCGCACGCGGCCAAGCATGTGATGTGCGCCCCGGAGCACATTCAGCTCAAAGCCTTGCGTGTCTGTCTTGAGGATCAGGTCTCGCTCGGCTAGAGGAACTTCATCATCGAGTCGCACGACCGGCACCGCTCTCGTCGCGCCGCGTGACCTGCGGCTCGCGATCCGGAACGATGCGCTCGAGCCTGCGTCCTCCTCGAGCATGATGGTTCCGCTCGTCGCACCCACTGCCGCGCAACGCACCACGTTCTTTTCCGGCGACCCATGCATGATGCTGCGGGCACGCTCGACGCGCCTCTTGAGCTTTGCGCACGTGCGTGGCGATGGCTCAAACGACAAGCTGCGATGGCCCGCGCGTACGACCGAGACTGCGAATTGGCCGTTGTTTGCACCCACGTCTACTATCAGCGGCTGCGCGCCGCGCGGCACCCGAGGCAGCACGACTGTCTTGAAGGCCTGCTCGGGTGCCAGCGTGACGAGCTGTGGCAACCCCACCATCCACGGCGTCAGCAGATTGTTGGCGGGCGCATGCAGGTGCTGCTGCAGATCGGGTGGCCTGGCGCTCTGATCCCATAGGGAAGCACGTCCAATGAGCGCGCGATGAGCGAGACTGGCCATTCTACACCACTTGACACGCCGGGAGACGCCTTTCACAAGTTACCAAGTTTGGCATTCTCCTCCAGCTTAAACAGCCATACATGTATACGTAGGCGTCTTCTGCCCCTTGAAATCGCACAGCCCACTGAGGAAGACGTCTAAAACAAATCGCTCGCATGCCGGTAACGTGCGCTGATGTGTGCCTCGAGATCGGATGGACCGATCCTAGCATGGCATGTGCCTCGAGATTGCACTCGTGTCTCTAGCCTAGTCGTGTCCGCTGGGTATTCGTGCCGGGTGCCTCGAGACTGCACTCGTCGCGTCCGCTGGGTATACTGTACTACTATGGTCACTCATCGTGCGCGCACCCCAAATGACAGATCAACGCGAAATTCGCAGACTGTATTCGCAGCCATCGCGGCCAGCTATAATCGCCTCCAGCGGGCGCAGGCACAGCCCGGAGAATGGACGCGACGCCGCCGCGGCGGAGGACGTCCTTCGGCCGGCGCGGCAGCGGTAGCAAGCGGACGCCGCCGCTCGACCTGGAATCTGGCAGTCGGAAGCAGTCGGGCGGCGGCGGCTTGCTGGGCCGCATAGGGCTCACGTCTAGCCGCGAAGCGCCTTCCTCCTCGAGGCCTCGTGAGAAGAAGTCGACTTATCGCAATCCACTCGATCTCAATGGCGATGGCGTCGTCGACAGCTCCGACTTCATCCCATCCTTCCTGGACCGTGACGGCGACGGGAAGATCAGCCTCAACGACGGCGTCCACGACGTCAAGAAGCAGGCGAGGAAGCACGCGAACGACTACATGCGTGCCAAGGTCGAGCAGATGTACGTCAACATGTACATCCAGAAGCTCAAGCCGTCGATGACGGGCGACTGGCGCATGCCGTGGATGGTGCGCAAGCTTATACACGAGCTGACCGACGAGGTCTGGGAGCAGATTCGGATCGAGCTGCCGCGGAGTCTCGACAAGGTGCTCGGCGAGGCGGACGTGGAGGAGAACAAGAAGCCTCGCGGGTTCGGCTTCACGCAGACACGTGGTCGCCTTAGTGTGCTGGCGCGCCTGATCAGGCCCGGCGCCTTCCTCCCCGCCTGCAGCCCCGGGCTGCGCCAGCACGGAGCCTTGGCCGCCTGGCTGATGCTCTCGCGCCTGGTTCCGAGGCGTCTCGCGTGAGGCGTCGCGCCGCCAGCCCCGCCACCACCCGTCTGCCCTCCCACCCGCAGGCGCAACGCGATGAGCAGCTCGACGATGGTGCCATCGTCGCCGCCGCCGTCGCCGCCGTATGAGGCGGCGTTCGAGATGGCAGCAGCACCGCAGGGCGGGACCGGCTGCTGCGCGCCACGTGGCTGCGGCTGCAGCTGCGGCGCGGCCGCCGCGCCGGGGCAGCAGGCCGAGCTGCCAACGGCGCAGGAGCTGCCGCGCAGCAACGGCGGCGGCGACGCCGCAAGCCGCAACGGCGGAGGCATCGGCGGCTGGCGCGGCGGTGGCGGCGGCGGCGGCGGCGGCGGCGGCAGCGCAGCGACTCTGACGGAGCAGAGGGCGGAGGCGGGCTCGACGATCACGCACATGGGGCGGCGCAAGATCGCAATCGAGGACGGCAGGCAGGTCGCCGCCGAGAAGAAGGCGGCGCGGCTCCTCACCGCCTTCGCCAAGCGGCGCATGCGGCTGCAGCTGCTGCGGCGGCGCCGCTCGGTCAAGGGCTATCTGGTGCTGACGGCGAGGAAGCTCGAGCGGCCGATGTGGAACCTGGCGGTGCGCGCGCGGACGTGGCTGCTCTACCACCTCGTGCCGTACGACCTCTCCATCTTTGGCAAGATCCAGACGTGGCAGTGCGTGCTGCTGATGCTGGTGGGCGCGTCACCGTCGTGGTACCTGCGCGCGTGCTACTTCAACCTGATCCTGCTCTGCCTGCTGCCCGATCTCGAGGAGTTCCAGATGATCCGCTTCATCCTCTCTATGAAGGGGACCGCCGCCATCTCCGGCGTCATCAACGCGGTCCGCTGCGCCATCGGACTGTGGCAGTGCACCGTCTTCAACCCGATGACGTGCCACATCAACGGCCCCGGCGTCGGCGGCGACGTCTTCGAGCAGATTCTGTGCATCTGCTGGCTGCAGCTCCTCGCGTGGGTCGCCTTCATGCTGCTGCCGTTTGCGGGCGTGCGCACCGAGGCAGGCACGCCGCCGCCCAAGCGCGCCTCGCTCCGCAGGCGCATCTTTGGCGGCGGCGGTTTCGGAGGAGGAGGAGCCAAGAAGCCATCGTCGCCGTCGAAGCCGCACGCGCCGCACCACACGCCGCACACGCCGCCGCAGCAGCAGAAGCCAAAGAAGCCAAAGAAGACCATCGACGGCTACGCCGAGCTTCGCGACGAGATCCCCAGAGCAAAGGAGGACGGGTCTCCGGTGTACGATCTCACGCCGACGCGTTGCTGCGACTTTTCTGGCGACAACCGGATGGTGCTCCTGCTGTTCTGGGACGCCTTCGCCTTCCTGTGCACCGGCGGCGTCTACGTGTACGCGATCGCGTCGATCGCCAAGCAGCCGAACGCGCACGACCCCCTCGGCATCTTCCGCGACACGTGGGAGGAGCGCGCGAGCTGCGGCGGCGACCTCGCGCACGCCAACCGCACCGACGACCTCTTCGCGCAGCCGGGTGACGACGTCGCGTCTCACGGGCTCTACATGGGCTTCGACGCGGCGCGGCGCAAGCACGAGCTGTCGGTGTGGACGGGGTGGCAGGCCGAGATCACCTTCCACGTGTGCCGCATCCTCTTCTCGATCTCGAGCTTCCCGTTTCTCTTCTTCATGGTGCCGTTTCTGCGGACGCTCTTCACGCACACCAACCCGACCGGCTACAACCAGCGCGGCGAGTGCGTCGTGATGGAGCCGCACGGCCTCTCGGGCTTCCTGTCGTGGCTCGACGGCATGCTCTCGCGCCGCACGACGCGCTCGAAGCTGCTCAAGGCCGACGCCGAGAGGATGCGGCGCAAGGTGCGCGACGGCTGGCAGCTGCTCACGGACGCGCCCTTCTCGAAGAAGGCGCACCGCAAGCACCAGCGCGAGCTGGCCGAGCTGCTCGAGGGCTGCATCACGCACCGCCACCCGCTCTTCCGCGATTTCTTCCCCAACCAGGCGCTCACGCGCGACTTTGAGAAGCGCCTCGCCGAGGCGGGGCTGCTCTCGCACAAGACGGCCAAGCTGTACGAGCAGCGCGTCCACAAGGAGTCGCTCGAGGTGCGCAAGGGCAAGCGCCAGTGGCGCCAGCTCAAGCGGCAGGGATCGGCGTCGAGTTGCTCCGCGTAGAAAAATCGATTTTTGTTCTAAGTTTTGAGGCTATTGAGGCGACGCGTTTGTCAGCGATTACGGTACCTCAGGGTGCAGGGCAGGGCCCTGCATTATTGGGATGGGTGGTGTTGGTGTGGGTACATAGGTTGTGCGGGGTGAATTTTTATTTTTCACAACCTATGCATCAACACCAACAAATGACAGTGCATGCACAAGTTAGAGCTTTGCACCGCGGCGATGCACTGGTCGGCCGTGGACGCGGCCGAGCTGCCCAACAGCGTTCCGATCCCGCGGCGCAGCAGGCTCTCGCTCACAGAGACCATGCACGAGCATTTGCTGGTGGGCGGCGAGGGCACGCCCGTCGTGGTGTCGGACGCTCAGCGCGGCTGGCGTGCACCGTCGCTGTGGACGTTCGAGTGGTTTGAGAGGCACTACGGCGATTCGGAGCTGATCGCCAACGACCTTGCGCCGCTCCGCGTGGACGACAACCCGCCGATGCAGACGGTGCAGTGCACGCTGCGGCAGTTCACCAGCTACTTGATGTCCGGTCGCTCACACCCGCTGGCAGCCCGCGAGCGTGGCCAGCCCTTCTACGGCAACTCGTGGTGCCCGTTCAACGACCACCCGGAGCTGTGCGGGCACATCGCGCGGCCCTACTTTGTGCAGGACTCGATGCCCGAGGATACCGCCGAGTCGCGGCGCATGAGCAACAACTTCACGAAGATCTTCCTCGGCCCCGCACAGACCGTCACGCGGCTGCACTGCGACACGTTCTTCACGCACGCGTGGCTGAGCCAGATCCACGGGCGCAAGCAGTTCATCCTGTACCCGCCGTCGCAGGCGCACCTGCTGCACGCCGTCGACGTGGGCAACGGCGGCATGAACTCGTCGTTCGACCCGCTCGCGCCCGACTTCGAGCGCTTCCCGCGCGCGCGCGACGCGACGCCGTACGTCGCCGTGTGCGGGCCGGGCGACACGATCCTCGTGCCGTGCTGCTGGTTCCACCACGCGCGGGCCCTCTCGCCGTCGATCACGCTGATGCGCAACTTTGTCAACGACGTCAACGTCGACCGCTTCTTTGGGGTCTACCTCGAGAAGCAGCAGCAGCAGCAAGAGGAGACACCGCAGAAGGAGGAGACGCGGCACGTGCCGGCGGAGCAGCCGCAGAAGCTGCAGCAGCAGCCCAGAGGGGCGGTGCCACCGCCAAAGCCGCCGCCGCCACCTCCGTTGGTGCCACAGCCGACCAAGACGCCGACGCCGCAGCGGCCAGCACCGCTGGCGCAGCCACCGTCGTCGTCGACCACGACGACTCAACAGCCGCGGCGGGTGCACCGTCAGCCCCGCGGATGCCGGCAGGACTGGCGGCCGCACAAACGCGCATTGTAACATTAATCTTACTATCGTTATTCGACATCACTACTGCTCCGCTTCTTGCCGGTGAGGGTACCACGTCCCACCTGAAGGTCCTCCGATGCGCGCGCCAGCCGCTCCTGCTCGTGCAATGCGCCGATCGCGGCGCGCGCATCTCGCGCTCCGCTGGTGAGTGCGCAGACGGACACGACGCCGTCGCCTCGCAGCAGCAGCTGCTCGGCGGTGCGCTGCTGCCACTGCCCGTCCGCTGGCGAGACAAAGTGCTCGGTCACGTCGGCGAGCAGCAGGTCGAGCTGCCGATCAAAGAGCAGGAGCGTGCCCTCGCACCATCCGCGCACACCTCGCTCGTGCCGCGTCACGACCCGCACCCGCTGCCGCTGCAGCCGACCGAGCAAGCTGAGCGGACCCTCCGCAAACTGCGCTGTCCACTGCACCGTGAGCTTCTGGCGCCCGTCAGATGCGGCGGCTGGCGCTCCGACGGTGCGTGTATCGACGCCCGGCCGGGCCTCGAGCACGGGTGCCTTGGGCGCCATCGCGTGCGCGCTGCCCATGCGGAAGTGGCGCTCCGTCTGCACGGCATCGGCCGCCGTGCTGGGCAGCAGCCGTCGGCACTCGCTGACGTTGTTGAGCGGCTGCGCGTCAGGGAAGCACGCGCTGAGCTGCTCGAGCAGCGCAGGCGAGGAGAGCGCGAGATCGGGGTCGAAGTCGGGAGAGAAGATGTCGGTGGACATGGCTATCTGGTTGCCGCCGTCGCGCGCGCAACCAACAACCCCTCACCCTTGCTATCCAAGTCTTGCATGCCAAACATAATTTTCGGAAAAGGCAC
>Ga0209713_10003294_pt1 | contig 10254 bp, 3 predicted proteins | sample ArcOceMetagenome_3_FD_187444 | JGI IMG/M metagenome (GOLD analysis project Ga0209713, IMG submission 187444) | Marine eukaryotic phytoplankton communities from Arctic Ocean - Arctic Ocean- Svalbard ARC20M Metagenome (SPAdes) (version 2) | ecosystem: Environmental > Aquatic > Marine > Oceanic...
GCGCCAGAGCATGCTTCACCTGACTCACTTCCGGCGGCGCATATGGCGGCTCTGCCGCAGCACCAGCTGCCTCCGCAGGAGATGCAGGTCGACCGCTTCATGGTCTACACGCAAGCCGTCATCGGCCAGGGTGGCTTCGGGCAGGTCTTCAAGGCGCGTGACTCGCAGACGAACGAGATAGTCGCTGCCAAGGTGATGGACACGCGCCGAATGCGAAAGGAGAAGATCATGCTCGAAATCCGGCTAATGGAGCTGGTGGCGGAGCACCCGAGCTTCATCGGGCTGCGCGGCGCGCAGGAGGTGGCCGACCACTTCAAGATCTTCATCTTCATGGAGCTCGCGCCTGGGGGTGAGCTCTTCGAGCGCGTCATCAAGAATGGCAAGCTCGAGGAGAGCGACGCGGCGCGCTACTTCAAGGAGGTGCTGGCCGGTATCGCCTACATGCACAGCGAGGGCATGATCCATCGCGACCTGAAGCTCGAGAACGTGCTGCTCAGCGGGTGAAGAGCCACTTCAAGCGGCCCCGGCCACCGCCGCCGCCACCACCCGTTACCGCCGCCGCCACCACCCCTTGCCCCTCTGCCCATCCGTGCGCCTCCCCGCCCGCTCGCCGCGTCGCAGCGACGACCGGTGCAAGCTGATCGACTTCGGGCTGGCGCACGTGTACCAGCGCAACGAGGCGGGCGAGGTCGTGCGCGAGCCGCTCAAGGTGCTGTGCGGCAGCAAGAGCTACGCGGCGCCCGAGGTCCTCGCGGGTTTCGGGTACGACGGGCCGCCGGTGGACGTGTGGAGCCTCGGCGTGTGCCTGTTCGGGATGCTCGCCGGCTTCTTCCCGCTCGAGGAGGCCAACTCCTCCGACTGGCGCTACGCGAAGGCGCACGAGGAGACGAGGAGCGGCGCCTCGATGACGCTGACAATCTTTGGGCTGTACGGGCGGCCGTGCCCCCTCTCGGCAGAGGCGATCGAGGCGATCGACTCGATGCTCGCGCCGCCTCCGGAGTCGCGGCCGACGGCGGAGCAGATGCTGCGCGGCGCCTTTTGCGAGCAGCGCACCCTCACGGCCGAGCAGACCGACCAGGCGCTGCGCCGGGGCGCCTTCCAGCTGCAGCCCAAGGCGGCCGCGCCGGCCGCGCAGCCGAGCGGCAGCATCCCGGGCGCCTCGCCGGTCGTCTCCTTCGGCGCGCAGGAGAGCATGGCGATGAGCTTCGACTTTGGCGCGCAGCCGAGCTGCGGCGCCGCCATGGAGGGGCCCATCTACCGCGGCTCGACGCCGTACGCCGACGGGGGTGGCGGCCCGCCCGTCTACCGCGCCTGCTCCGGCGCGACCACGGGCGGCAGCGCGCCGGCCATCGGCGTCGCACCGATCGGCGCGATGCCGAAGCTGACGAAGCAGATGGCCTTCTACGAAGCCGACGACGCGCCCGCCCCCATTGGCCTGGCCTCCGGTGGCATCGATCCATACAGGTGACCGCGCTGAGCGCACTGGCACTGGGTCGGAGTACTAAATTTCGCAATGGACGACGGGCTGGGCGGCTCTTAGTCGGCCGTCTTTTATCTTGCTTGTTGAATTGAATTCCCATTCTCATTCTCAAGCGACAAGAGAACTCGAAGGGCTATGGTTGATCGTATGACAAAGCGCGCCAATTGAGATAAATTTAGAAAAAAGTCCCTCCCAGCTCCCGGCGTCCTGACATGACATGTGCGTCTCTCGCGCCCGCACACCGCGGGGCATATCAGCTCAAGCCAACCCCTCTCACTCCCCCTCCGCTTCAGGCGGCCCCCTCGTTTGTTGAGACGAGCAGCGTCTTGAAGAGCATCACGAGCTGCAGGTGGTCGATGGCCTTGCCCGCCTCGAGCGCGATCACGTCGAGCTTCTGGCAGCCGATGAGCGAGATGACGAGCTCGGTGTCGAGGAACTGCTGCACCATCAGGAAGACGCCGTTGGTCTCGTGGCACTGCGCCACCTTGTGGCGGACGTAGTACGCGGGCGAGATCTTGCGCACGAGCTCCTGGTAGACAAAGCCCTCCTTGAGCGTGCGGATGAGCGTCGGCGGCGAGCGGGAGACGGGGATGCCGACGCGCGTCAGCCACGAGCAGCACTCGCGCCACGTCATCGCCTTGATCATCCGCCACTGGTTGGGGGGCGACCGCGGCGATTTGGGGGCCTTGCGCGGCCGGCGTACGAGCGTCTTCCACTTGTTGAAGCCGCGCTTGTAGCCGGGGTTGGCAAAGGTGTTGAGCAGGCCGCGCAGCCGCATCCGCTGCGTCACGAACGCCAGCCATGTGTTGAGCGCGAGCCGCTGCGGCCTGTGGATGATCGAGCCGAGCGCGCGCCGCCGCGCCGAGCCGCGCTTGCTCGTTTTCCCGACCCACGAGTTGAACGCCTGGACCATTTTGCCGTTGCGCCACCGGCGCACCAGCCCCTTGAACTTGCGAATCTTGGCGGCAAACTCGATCATCCGGTACCACGCCTGCGACGGACGGAGCGCGCGGTCACGACGGCGAGAGGGGCGGAGGGAGGTAGGAGGGCGTGCGATGGGAGATTGCGATGCTGTGCGGTCGCAACTAAGCCCTCCCGCCCGCGGCAGGCGGCGGCAGGGATCTTCGCGACAGAGTGCTCTGGCACAGGAATTTGGAATCCCCAGCAAGGCCACCGGGCGCCCCACAGGGCATCGTACAGTGCGGCTGGTTGCGGAGGGCATGCATGCGCGCGTGCAATGGAGCCTGGTCGACCGATCATGCGTGCGTGGCGGCGCGGGTGGTGCGCGGTGGGGGTGGAAGGGGGGGGGCGCGCCTTGGTGAGCGGCACATTGCGCCAGTGCGCCATCGCCCGCTTGAGCGGCTGCATGGCGACGGCCAGCGCCTTGATTGAGTTGAGCGCCTTGCGCAGCGGCACGTTCTTCAGCGTGAAGAGGGCGGCGCTCGCGCGCTCTCGCTGCGCCTTGCGCTGCGCCGCGCACGCGATCCAAGAGTTGAGCGCCTTCCTCGACGAGGCGCGGACGAGCGACATGAGCGCCGAGCGCATCGTCGCGCGCCGCTCCATGAAGAGCAGCCACGAGTTGAGGCCCTTGACGAGGTTGTGCTGCATCAGGTGCTTGAGCGAGCGGCGGATCTGCGCGAGGTTGCCGAGGCCGCCGCTCCACTTGCGCCAGCTCTTGTACAGCCCGGCGTTCTTCCAGTGCGCCATCGAGGCCTTGGCGTGCAGCACGCCGGCGTGGACCTCCTTCCACGAGTTCATCCCCTTGCGCAGCGCAATCGAGAGCGCGCCGCGCATCTTGGCGCGCACCTCGGCCGCCTTGACGCACCGGTCGTACCAGCGGTTCCACGCCTTGTACTCGGAGCGGCGCGTCAGCGCCACGAGCCCCTTGAGCACCTTGCGGTTCATCTCGAGGAAGCCTATCCACGAGTTGAGGCACTTTTTCACCTTGTAGCCGTCGCCGAGCACGTAGAGCGTGCCGCGCATCAGCCGCAGCTTCTCCTCGCGCGCCGCGGCCGAGCCCGCCCACCGCCGCAGCGCCGCGCAGGCCTCGCGGTTCTGCAGCCGCGCCGACGCGACGCGCATCAGCTCGGCCTCGGCCATCCGCTGCTGCCAGCCGCGCCAGCCGCGCGAGAGCTCGCGGTTGAAGAGGTGCGCGAGGCAGGAGCGCTTCGTGTCGAGCATCTCGAGGTAGGCGAACCAGCCGTACCAGCACTTGGACAGCCCCTTGTTGCGCATGTGCGCGAGCGAGCGGCGCATCGGCGCCTGCGCCTCGATGTACGCGACCCACGTGTTGAGCGCCTTGCCCGCCGGCGTCGTCTTCATGATCGCGTTGCGCGCGCGCTCGGCGATCTCGGCGCGCTGGTCGCACCACTCGAGCCAGCGGCCGAGGCCCTTCTTGAGCCCGCCGTTGCGCAGCCCGCCGAGGGCCTTGCGCGCGAGGCGCAGCATCTCGAGGTACTCGAGCCACGAGTTGAGCACCTTGCGCAGCCCAGACGACGCGCCGTAGAGCGCCGCGCGCATCCGCGCGCGGTTGGCCACCAGCGCCTCGGCCGCAAACTGCCAGCTCTCGAAGCACTGCGAGAGCTGCCGGTTGACGAGCCGCCTCATCGAGCCGCGCATCATCAGCATCGTCTCGACGTGCGCGCACCACGAGTTCCACGCCTTGCGCGTCTTGCCCTGGAAGCCCGCCAGCACGCCGCTCATCCGCTCGCGCCGCTCCTGCCGCTCGAGCACAAAGTCGACCCATTTGTTGACGCACTTCTTCGACGCCGCCATGAAGAGGGCCGCGCCCGCCGAGCGCATCAGCCGCTTGCTCTCGACAAACTCCTCCCACGAGCCGAGCGCCTTGACGAGCCCCTGCCCCGCGAAGTGCGCGAGCGCGCGCCGCGCGCTCTCGATCGCGATGATCATCGCCTCCCAGCGTCGCCACCCCTTGGAGAGGGCGCTGTTCATCATGTGCCGCAGCGCGCGCTCGCGCGGGTTGACGTTGCCGACGAGCTCGGCCCACGAGTTGAAGGCCTTGCGCTTGCCGCTCTTCATCGACTGCGCGATCGCCTCCATCTTGGCCTTCTTCTCGAGCTTCGACTCGACCCACGCGAACCAGCCGTTGAAGCCTTTCGAGAGCCCCATGTTGAGCAGCTTGGCGCCCGCCTTGGCGAAGAGCTCGCGCGTGATCAGGAACTCCTCCCACGAGCGCCACCCCTGCGCGAGAGCGCGGTTGACCAGGTGCGACAGCGAGCGGCGCGCGCGGTAGTAGTCCTCGAGCCGCGACCACCACGCGTCGAAGGCCTTGGCCATCGGGCCGTTGCGCATGCGCGCCACCGCCTTCTTCATCGGCGTCGGCTTGGTGGGGCTCTTGCGCCACGAGTTGAAGCAGCGCAGCAGCTTCGCGTTCATGACGCGGAAGAGCGCCGCCTGGATGCGGTGCTGCTGCTGCGTGATAAAGTCCCAGTTGTTGAGCGCCTTGCGCACCTTGCGGTAGAAGATGGCCGCGCCCGCCTTGCGCATCATCGCCATCGTCTCCAGCATGTCCAGCCACGCGTTGAAGCCCTTGGACTTCTTGCGCCCCTCGGGGCTCAGCCGCACCAGCGCCGCGCGCGCGCGGTCCCTGGCGTCGCGCCGCTCCGCCGCGAAGTCCTTCCACGCGTTGATCGCCTTCTTCGAGCCCGCCGAGAAGAAGCCGGCGAGCGCGCGCCGCTTGGCGGCGACGTCCTGCATCAGCTGGTCCCACGAGCCCATCGCCTTGACGAGCTGCATCGACGACCAGTGCTTGAGGCTGCGCTTGAGCGGCAGCAGCGCGCGCATCTGCTCGGCCCACGTGAAGAAGGCCTTGCCCTGCGGCGTCGTGCGCAGCACCGCCTTCTTGGCGAGGTCGCGCTTCGCCGCCTGCGCCTCGAGCAGCTCGAGCCACGCGTTCCAGCCGCGCTTGAGCGGCGCGTGCAGCACCGACGCGAGCGCCTTCTTCATCAGCAGCATCTCCTCCCACATCGCCTGCCACGACTCGAAGGCCATCGACGTCTGCCGGTGGATGAGCCGGTTGAGGCCGGCGCGCAGCGGCGCGAGCAGCTCGAGCACGTGCGCCCACTGGTTGAAGGCCTTGCGCAGCCCGCCCTGGAAGCCGGCGAGCACGTGCGACATGCGCTGCCGCCGCGCCGCCGCCTCCTCCATGCGCTCCTGCCAGCTCTCGAAGCACTGCGAGAGCTGCCGGTTGAAGAGGCGCTTCATCGCGCCCTTCATCGTCACCCAGCGGTCCTTGGCGTCGACCCACGCCAGCAGCGCGCGCGAGAGCTCGCGGTAGACGAGGTGCGCGAGCGCGCGGTACAGCGGGTTGGGCGGGCCGTAGATGAGCTCGGCCCACTTGTTGTAGGCCTTCTTGAGCGGGCCGCCGCGCATGCCGCCGATGCCGCGCTCCATGACGGCGAGCATCTCGAAGCGCTGCTCGGTGTAGACGACCCACCCGTTCATGCAGCGCTTGAGGCCGCCGTTGCGCAGCCCGAAGGCGGCGCGCGCCATCACGTCGCGCAGCTCGAGGTACTCGAGCCACATGCGCCACCCCTTGGAGAGGCCCGAGTTGACCATGTGCGAGAGCGAGCGGCGCGCGTACATCATCGCCTCGTAGATCTCGACCCACTGGTTGAAGGCCTTCGAGAGCGGCTTGTTCTTCCAGCGCGCGAGCGACTTCTTGGCGGGGTGCGGCGGCGCCGTGTGCCACGTGTTGAAGGCGCGCTGCAGCTTGGCGTTGGCGACCGCCGCGAGCGAGTCCATCATGCGGTAGGTCTGCTCGACGACAAAGGCCCAGTTGTTGATGGCCTTCTTGACCTTGCTGTTGAAGAGCGCCGACCCCGCGCGCAGCAGCAGCCGGTACATGTCGAGGCACGCCTTGAGCTTGTTCATCGCCGCGCGCTTCTTGCGCCCCTCGGGGCTCAGTGCGACGAGCGCGGCGCGCATCTTGGCGCGCTCGGCGAGGCCGTCCTCGTACCACGCGCGCCACGTGACCATGCCCATCTTCACGTGGCGCGAGCGCAGCGCGAAGGCGACGCCCTTCATCTTGCGCCAGCAGCGCGCCTTGGGCGACCACGAGTTGATCGCCTTCATCATCGCGCGCCCCTCGGGGCTCGCCTTCTTGAGCGTCGAGGCGAGCTGCGCCCTCTTGGCGCGCGCCGCCTCGTTCTGCGCGAGCCACGCGTTCATGCCGCGCTTGAGGCGGCCGTTGAGGATGCCGCCGAGCGCGCGGCGCAGCTCGCAGAGCTCGGCCCACTGCGCCTTCCACGAGTTGAGCGCCTTCATCTCCGCCGTCTTGATGAGCGCGTTGCCCTTTTTGAGCAGCCGCGCGAGCCGCTTGTCCTCGGCGTCGCCGCCGCCGCGCCACGCGCGCAGCATGTCGCGCATCGCGCGCTTCTGCGGGTCCATCGCGACGAGCGCCTGCCGCATCCGCCGCTTCTCGAGCATCAGGCCGTGCCACGAGCCGACGGCCTTGACGAGGTTGCGGTTGCGCAGCCGGAAGGCCGCCTGCCGGATCGGGCCGAGCATCTCGAGCACGTGCGCCCACTTGTTGAAGGCGCGCACCGCCGGCGACGACATGCGCGTCAGGATGGCCTTGAGGCGCGCCTGCTTCTCCTTGCGCTCCTCCGCCCAGAGCAGCCACGAGTTGTACCCCTTGCGCGCCTCGCGGTTCTTGAGCGCCGAGAGCGCGTTCATCATCACGAGCCACACCGCCGTCGCCTCGACCCACGCCAGGAAGCCCGCCGACATCTCGCGGTGCACAAAGTGCGCGAGCGCGCGGAACATCGGGTCGGGCTCGCCAAACGTCTTGTCGGCCCACGTGTTGAAGGCGGCCTTCTTGGGGCCGGCGCGCATGCCGCCGACGCCGCGCTCGAGGAGCATCAGGAACTCGAGCCGCTGCTCGGTGTACTCGACCCACGCGTTGAAGCCGCGCTTGAGGCCGCCGTTGCGCAGCCCGAAGGCGGCGCGCGCCATCACGTCGCGCAGATCGAGGTACTCGAGCCACATGCGCAGCCCCTTGGAGAGGCCGCCGTAGACGAGGTGCGCCATCGAGCGCTGCAGGAACATCATCGCCTCGTAGATGGCGACCCACTGGTTGAAGGCCATCGAGAGCGGCCGGTTGCGCATGCGGCCGCCCGCCTTCTTCATCGGCGACGGCTTCATGTCGCAGTTGACCCACGTGTTGAAGGCCTTGGCGAGCTTCTGGTTCATGACGCGGAAGAGCGTCGCCTCGATGTGGTAGCGCTGCTGCACCACAAAGTCCCAGTTGGTGAAGGCCTTGCGCGCCTTGGCGTAGAAGAGCGCCGCGCCCGCGCGCAGCAGCAGCCGGTGCATCTCCTTGCGCGCGATCCAGGTGTTGAGCGCCTTGGTCATCGCGCGCCCCTCGGGGCTCAGCCGCGCCAGCGCCGCCATGGCGCGCTCGCGCCGCTCGAGGAGGCTCGCGACCGTCTCGGCCCAGCCGTTGAAGGCGAGGCGCGCCTTGCGGTAGAAGAAGGAGCCGCCCGCCTTGCGCATCAGCGCGGCCTTGGCCACCATCTCGCCCCAAGAGTTGAGCGCCTTGCGCTTGGCGCGGCCCTCGGGCGAGAGCGACGCGAGCACCGCGCCGATCCGGGCCGCCTTGTCCGCCTGCGCCGCCGCCGTCGCCGACCAGCCGTTGAAGGAGCGGCGCAGCGGCGCGTTGGTCATGCCGCTGAGCGCCTTGCGCAGCTGCCGCTTGCGCTCGACGACGGCGACCCACGTGTTCCACGCGGGCGGCACCTTGCGGTTGCGCAGGTAGCGGAGCGCGCGCTCGCGCGGGTCGCCCGAGCCGTCGACGATCGCCTTCCACGAGTTGAACGGCGCGCGCAGCCCCGACGACATGCCCGTGAGCGCGGCGGCGATGGCGGCGCGCTTGGCGAGCCGCTCCTCGAGCCACGAGCCCCACGTGTTCCAGCAGAGCTTGAGCTTGCCGTTGCGCATGCCGAGGACGCCCTTGAGCATGATCAGCGCCTCCTCGGTCGCCGCCTTCCACCGCAGCAGCCCCGCGACGAGGGCGCCGTTGGCCCACCGGCTGAGCGCGGCGCCCATCGGGTCGGGGCGGAAGGCGGTCTCCTCCCACGCCGACCACGCCTTGCGCAGGTTGCCGTTGCGCAGCCCCGCCGCGCCCTTGGTCAGCTTGCGCAGCATCTCGAGCCGCTCCTCGGTGTACGCGGCCCAGCCGTTGAGGCCGCGCTTGATGCCGCCGTTGCGGAAGCCCTGCCCCGCGTTGCGCATCAGCCGGTACTGGCGCCCCTTCTCCTTCCACGAGTTGATCGCGCGGAGCGTCGTCGTCGCCGCCTTCATGCGGCGCGCCTGCGTGATGACCTTCTCGTGCAGGTCGCCGTCGCCGTCGAGGATGGCCGCCCACGAGTTGACGGCCATCTTGAGCTTGCGGCAGCGCAGCCGCGCCACCGCCGACGCGGCGAGCATCGTAAGCTGCACCGTCGCGCACCACGAGTTCCAGCCGCCGCTCAGCTGGCGGTTCATCAGGTGCTTGAGCGCGCGCGACGCCGTGTCGTCGCCCTCCTCGAGCCGCGCCGCCCACGCCAGGAAGGCGCGGAGCAGGTTGGAGCCCATGCCGTGCGCGGCGCGGTGGAGCAGCGCCATCTGCTCGTGCCGCTTGTCGACCCACGCGGCCCACGAGTTGAGGCCGAGCTTCAGCCCCTTGTTGAGCATCGACGACGCCGCCCGGCGCATCTTGGCGCCCTGCGCGGCGCGCTCCATCCACGAGTTGAGACCCATCCGCAGCGCGCGCCCCTCGGGGGAGAGGGAGCGCAGCGCGCCGCGCGCGCGCGCCGCGCGCGTCGCCATGCCGCCCGCCGTCTCGGCCCACGCCGCAAAGGCGCGCGACGCCTCGCGCAGGAAGAAGCGCGAGGCGGCGGTGCCCATGCGGTGGATGTCGTCGACGAACTCGCGCCAGCGGTTCCACCCCTTGCGGCAGCCGCAACCGGCGAGCTCGTTGAGCGCCGAGCCGAGCCGCCGCCGCCGCGCCGCCGCCGCGTCGGCGAAGGCGACCCACGTGTTGAGCGCGGCGCGCATGTTGCGCCCCTCGGGCGAGAGCGTCGCGGCGATGCCGCGCACCTTGGCGTGGCGCGCCACGAAGGCCGTCCACGAGACCCACCCCTTGCTCAGCTTGCGGTTGAGGAAGTGCGCGAGGCCGCGCGCCATCGGCGCGAGCGCGCGCCGCGCGTCGACCGTCTTGGAGCGCCACTCGTTGTACGCGCCGCGCCTCTTCGAGCCGCGCATCGTCTCGAGGGCGCCGACCATCCGGTTGCGGTTGCGCTCGCGCGCGTCGATGTCGCCCTTCCACGTGTTGAGCACGGCGAGGAGCCGCCGCGAGAGCAGCCGCACCGCCGCGCGCAGCATCGTGCGGTACTCGGCGAGGCGCAGCTTCCACGAGTTGAGCGCGCGCGACATGGCCGCGTTCATCCAGTGCGCAAACGTCTTGCGGAGGTTCTCGAGGAAGCTGCGCACACAAGAACACGGCGACAGGGGAGTGGGGGGAGAGGGAGAGGGATGGGGGTGTGTGGGGGTGAGGTGGGGGTGGCGAGGCGAGGCGGAGGGGGGGGCACGCGCGGGTGGGCGGCGCGCCCGGCGAGCTCAGCGAGCGCCGGAGAGATCGGTTCGGGACGCCGGCGCATGCGAGAGGGGGGGGGGGGGGGGGGGGGGGGGGGGGGGGGGGGGGGGGGGGGGGGGGGGGGGGGGGGGGGGGGGGGGGTGGGGGGGGGCGGCGCACCCGAGGTAGTCGGCCGACC
>Ga0209713_10003296_pt1 | contig 10252 bp, 6 predicted proteins | sample ArcOceMetagenome_3_FD_187444 | JGI IMG/M metagenome (GOLD analysis project Ga0209713, IMG submission 187444) | Marine eukaryotic phytoplankton communities from Arctic Ocean - Arctic Ocean- Svalbard ARC20M Metagenome (SPAdes) (version 2) | ecosystem: Environmental > Aquatic > Marine > Oceanic...
CGCGCCGTCACTCATCTCTCTCTCTCTCTCTCTCTCTCTCTCTCTCTCTTGCGCGCGCGCGCGCTCTCTCTGGATTTCGTTCCTGTGACGGTGGCTCTCAACGTAAATCAATACATCTTTTATTCGGTCTCTCGGAGAGAGCGAGCATACACACACACACACATAGCGAGCAACTGATTGATTCAGTCTCTCTCCCATTTTCTGCTTCTGTCTATCTCTCTCTCTCTCTCTCTTGAGCAAAATCAAAATAACAAACACTATTCTATTGTGCATTCGGATGTGTGGCTCGCTGGTATGGGACAGGTGTCACTGGCAGGGTCTACCTTCATCTCGGCCGTTCACAGCGTGCGACCGACGCGGAACAGGGCGGCGCTGTCACTGCCTCCCTTGCGCGCGCGACGTCAATCTCTCCCGCTGCTCTCGGTCACGCCAGCCGCCCTGCCCGCCGGGCCGGTTGGGTCAGCGTTTCGCTTTTCAAGTTCTTGTATCCCGTGTTGATGAGCGACGAGAGTTTGTTGGCGTCCCCCGACCGACAGCTTCAATGCACTTGCACAGACAGAGTCTGTGAACCGTTTCGCTTTGTCCGAGTCCCCGCCTTGCACAGGAGCAGGGATGGGGGTAATCGAGATAGCGCTAGGAGCAGGAGCAAGAGAAGGGACCGAAGGGGAGACAAAAGGTATCTCATCACCTCGGCTTTTATTGATTAAAGCGGCTAAGCCTGGAAGTAAGCGAAGGTGCCTCACTAAGCCCCCTCTCTTGTTCGCTGAACACAGAATGTCTGAAATACGCGCGAGTGGCGTGAGGATGTGTCATGCAGCAATCCACTCAACGCCGTACGCGCAACCCAGTCCCCGTGGGGACTGCCTCCGCGCAGCTTCATCAATGCAAGTGGGCCGTCTTCTGCCACTTTTCCCACCTCGTGAAAAAATTTGGATCTCTGTAATCGATGTCGAGAGCAATCTTCTTCTTCTTCTTCGTTGAAGACGAGGTGGAAAGCGACGTGAATAACTGTGCAGATTCCGCAGCTGCAAGTACACGCTCTCATTGGTGAGTATATTAGCAAGCACTTTGACTGCAAGAGATGCAAGATACCCAATCTATGTGGCCCCAGCGAGACGAGTGAGCGAGCCACAAACTAATCCTCACATATACATGCAACATCATATGGCAGCTTACCCAAAATAGAGTTGATGTTCGATGGAACGGAGACGGTGATCGAGTTTCCAGTTGATGTCTGACGAAGTGCAGAGTTGGGGTCTGCTGCCTGCGCCGCCAGATTCGCGGCAAGTAAAGCCGGCGATGGTGACGAGGCAGATGACGTGTCCGGTAAGATGACAAAGACGATAATTATACTCCCTGCTTTGATCTCTTGGATGGAGATGCGCCATGAAGGCACCCCAAGAGCGCTCGAAACATCAGCTTTGAATGATGTTGTGAGCGCCTCTCGTTCAGGGCTGCCCTCGGGGATTACAGTTATGTCAATGGGAAGAGAGCTCTCAATCTGCACAGGTGTCGGTTTTTCCTTGATAAAGCTTGAGGCACTGGTGGTGCTCTTCTGGGATCCACCACTCCACTCGCTTCCGACCGTGACGATGATAAAACCCATGAGCACATCATTCTTGCCCGGAATGAGGGTGCATATGCCCTGACCGTCGTTGACCAGGGTGAACGGAGTGCAAGGAATCACGCTGGTGCCTTCGAGGTGGCCTGAAACATCGGAGCTGTTGCTCCCAAAGTTCTGCCCTAATACAGTCACATTTGCAGCAAATCCTCCGTCAAGGAGTGCGGGCATCACGCTGGTAATGGCGGGAGCTTCATACTCGATCCAATTTGCACCAACAGCGAACTGCTCAAAAATGCCGCTCTGGTAATGGACAATGAGGTCATGAGCTTTTCCGACCCACGCAGGCGACCTGACAGAGATTTTCGTTCCCGCCTCATCCAAAACCATGAGCGAAGTACATGCTTTCGATCGGCTCCAATCAATTTGCCCGTTGTCGGTCCTAGTATGCCCAATGTACACGGAATAGTTGGCCGCGCCCTGTGACGTGCCACCCCCAATGAGAACGATTTCCATGGGAATATTTCCCTTTGCGGAAAGCCTTCTCGGAAAGACATTGTAAAGCTTCAAGTCGTAGTACAGCCAATCACTCAAGCCAGCCGCATTATATGCAGCTATTCGGAAATTATACCTTTTTCCCGGCCTCTTTGGCGTAGATTGAGAAGGCCACAAAACTGTGTAAACCTTGGCGCCGTTCTCGTGCGCTGTGACCGCAGATCCTAGTGCCCCGCGCACTACGTCGAGAATATTATCGGTCATAGTTGTGTAGAATTGATATGCTGCGCATCCAGTCCCTCCTCCGCTAATCACAATGGTCGGGCCTGCTGCTGGATAGGATCCGGGCTGAGAGACCGTCACATTGCTGATGCTGCCGCCTGACGTTGTAAATGTCCCCTCAAAGCCTGAGCCACCGCCACCTGACCCGCTCAGCATACCTCCTTCAGTGCAATTCTCCCCAGCACTGCCTACGCAAGTGCACGAATCGCCACCGCTTGCCATGCCAGAAAATGAGCACAAGCACGATCCGCCTCTAGGATAAGCCTGAAACGTGTTCACGGACAAGACTCCGCGACGTTGCGACTTCACGAAAAGAAACTCGTTGTCAATCCTGATGTACTTTCCTATCAGTAAGGACGGATCTTCGACGATTATGCTGAGAGCGTTGGAACGCGAAACCTCAGTAATCAAACGCGTGCGCAAGTCTTTCGGATACTCCATCGGATCACCTGAAATATGTGCGTGCGCGTAGAGGCAGCACACATAACGTGAGCGCAAAAATGCAATCCGGTTTCAAAAAACTAGAATGTTTACACATTGACATGTTTGGCAGTATCAAAATCGTGCCCACAGGAGCGAGAGCATGTCAAAGCAGGAATTGTCGTCAAAGCAGGAATTGTCGTCAAGGATGAGTAGGCAAATGTGCGCATGAATACCCGTCGAAACGATTGAAACGTTCCCGCCGAAGATCAAATTTCCAAATTCCATTCCTGCAAATGCATCGACATTATTCATTTGTTGTTTCAGACAAACTCAATAGATTCTCTGGAGACAAATACAGTATATATTCTTGCTTTGACATGTAGAGAGGAAAGGTGTATTGTTTCGGAGTTCCCTCGCTGACCTGACAGATGGCTCGCAGATTCACACTTGCAGCCTCTTTCGCATGAATCTATGGTCCCTCCACAAGACGAAATTATTCGGAGCGATGGTGAACTTCCGTCGGACAAGGTGGCACTTTGATGCGTCCTGAGCATAGATCGCGCAATCAAAGGGAATAGTGCTCACATGTACATCAAGAGGCGCTCCCAGAATGGGCACCTTTCGTCTATATCTACAGCGAAAGACCACGAGTAAGAGAAAACAAAGCACCTGATTTGCGAAGGAAAAAGAATTCTGCTGGGATTGCATCCTTCATCTGTGCCGACAGCAACTCGACATGAAGACCCTTCATATCCGGTTTTTCCACTGTCAAGCAATTGAGAAACACCCGCGCGAAAGGCTATGTTGATCTGTACAGATTTTCACAAGTTAGAAACCTCACATAAATAGTGTGATGTATAAAAGGATGTCACTTCAGCACTGACATTGAGACTTTCTTGCCTGAGTGCAAGAACAGGATGCTACGCTGCATGTGGTGTTGCTGTTTTCGCAGGTGAAGCTCGTGGTGCCATTTGTGTGGCATGTGCAGCCCGGGTCCCCTGAAACAGTAGCATGGTCTGTTGGAAGCGTGCCTGCGTATCCTCTTTGCACCAGCAGTGTACTTTCATTTAACCCTGTCACGAGCATTTGTTCCTGGTGCACCTGAATGACCTGGCCAATAGCGGCCTTCAGATTTGAATGGAATATTTCAACTTTGGTGCTTGTCGACGACAGAAAAACAACAAGATGTGAGATTGGCACCAGCTGGTTAATACCAGAATCAAGCAAGTCCCTGAAAAACACTGACTGAATGTGCCGTTTCCAGAAAAGGTCCGACGTGAACTGAATGACGAAGCCTAATCTGGGCTGGGATGATGTCGGAAACGGCGATACAAATTTCACTTCGAACTCATTAAGTTTGGCATCAACTCCGCTGGACACGCCATCCGGAGCAAGCGGGACAAGGTTGGTTTTAGGATACTTGATACCGGCTTTAGGACTGATCCAGACCGTTTGATCCATGCCCTTCTTCAACATTTTTCCTTGATCCACAGTCAGGACCAGACTTTCTTCAGCGGCTGACCACGAAGCCCGTGTAATCGACGGGTGCGACGTGTTTTGTACACACGCACAGGAGTACCGTTCGACAATATCGCACGATATATCACACTTTCGAAAGACTGGGCAGGTACAATTGCAAATTTGCGGAATGCATGAGCATGAGCAGGACTGACTTGCACATCTACAGCCTGTGCAGGACACGCCCGGAAAAGCTGGAGTAGCGTTGACTCCGGCTGCTGAGCACGTGCAGTTGTTGCACGCACCCTGTTCGACAAAGGGCGTATGGCTTGAACGGCCATCAGAATCACATGTGCATGAAGAGCAGTTGCCGACCACCGTGAACGTGGGTTTCGGGAAGATTGGCTTGCCGCTGTCTGTGCATGCACATGAACAGTTTCCATCACCACCGTTTGAAACGTTATAGAGTGTCGTTGGGGTGAGAGCTACACCTTCCAGCGTACATGTCCCATCTGAACACGCGCACCACGGCACAGGAGGCACGGATCCATTTCCAGTGTACGCGCACGACCCAGATCCACTTGCGCTGCGTCGCACTGAATATAGATTCCTTGGTGTGATTATGGTACCTCCGGGATGCAGCGGAGGGTGTCCTCCAATGCCGCACGTACACGCCGTGGAGTTTCCAACCACCTGGTACTCGTCAGCCAGTAAGAGCATGTCTCTATCATTCGATAGCACAGCATAATCGGAAAGCTCAAAGCCCGGAAGCTTTAACGATATTGTTCCAACGAGATCTCGATCAGGGGTGAACGTGATGCCGATCCGGGTCGAAGTGCTTGCTTCTGCCAGAACTGGCCGAGCGAGTCCAAGCGTTGGCGCAGACAACTGTCGTCCTAGGATGTTACCGTATTCCAGTTTCGCGCCAATCGTAGCTTGACTCATCTGTGGAAAGTATGCCGGTTTCTGCGGTGGTACAATTGCCCTGTTGTGGACAAGGGTGCTAGTTGCTTGACTTAAAAACCTTCCATTGTACGCGTACACTCTGCAAAACACACAGATCTCAGTTTGACCTGCTTGCGCAAGCACATCAGGCACAATAGATTGACACGCACAAACTATATCAGTAAAATGAAACAAACGCACCGAAATCGATAGATGGAACCCGCTGTCAGTGACAAGCGTCCTGATGACCGGTAGCTGCCTACCGGATCACCCTCTGTTGGCTCGTATGAAATCTTACGTCCTCCATTTTTGAAAATGACTGTCGTTCTGCTGCCAGTTAATACTCGAGCCACAACATGTTGGTACCACGTTGCGTCGGCAGTTGGCGCATCTGCGTCAAAACCCTGAGCTTTCAAAAGTATCTTGCTGCCACGGACTACAGGTGAGCCTACATAGATATTTAATTGCTTTCTATCGATGTGCAACTCCATTTTCCAGTCTACAACATTTGCGAGAAGCGCACCGTCGATATGCATGGATACAATTTTCAGTTTGCATATTTTACCAGGCGTGATCCTGCCGGAAAAGGAGGACGTCGTTGTGGGGATCAAATGGGTTGCAGTATAATTGCACATCTGTAAAATTAGCTCGGAACAGGGAACTTCGATGACATCACTCGGCTGCAGGAATCTGTCTCTGCTAAAGCGAATCTCAATTGCGCTCACTGTGCTCTTTTGCGAATCTCTGACATACTTCAAATTTATACCCATGCTCCAGTCATGCCCCACGGACAGAGCACATGGATTGTGTGTTGCTGTACCGGATCGGCAACTAGCATCGTCATCATTAAACGCGGTCCCGGTGGTGAACATTGAGCCCCGACCTGGATTCGCGCCTATTGGGTGGCCGTTATCTCCGCTATTGCCCCCCGAGCCGTCAGACGAGTCAGGATCATTGCTATTGGGTGAATCGAATGAGCAAACTCTGTTCGCGGGAAACTTTGCCCCCGCTGCAGATGCAGCTGCTAGCGTACTGGCGCAAGCAGCACCCACTCCGTCTTGCTGCAGATTTCCACTCCACTGCGTATCCATGGAATTGTCATCCTGGATGATGGGCAACGAAAACTTTGTTGCCGTTGCGACGGAGCAAGACAGACGACCCTTGCAATTGTCAAATCTGCCGGACTTTGATGCTCCCAAAATTGAAGCAATAACAAGCCTCGGAAGTCGGTCAACCTTCTGATCTTTGCCATACACGTTCTCAGATCGAGCATCACTGCCGGGTAGTAGCAAATTGCATGAGAGCGGAATTGTTGCGATGACAGGAACGTCTTGAAATAAGGTGAATCCATCTTTGACGATTAGTTTTACACGAGAAAGCGCTGTATCCACAGACAACACAAATTTCTTGCCATCAGGTCCACTCAGAACGCAAGCTCGGTCAAAGTGATGGAATAACACGCCGGGGAACCCAAGGTCAAAGACAATGTTGTCACCGCCAAAGATACTTAAAGAAGGCTTGAGATGCAGAGAAAGTTTGCTCGCGCTACCAGCTGAAGCATTGCTGTAGCTCAGCGATACTTCTTCTGTGTGCCCACCGCCCTGTGAGTAGTCAGTTCCGAGAGACCTTGCAAGGTCGTAGGTTTTCAAATCATTGGCGCTGGCAATCATGGCGCAGGACTCGTTTGAGGACGAGCATTCTTCAGCTTCAATGATAAAACCAGACAAAGGTCTGGCCCTCGAAATGCTGGCGGGATCAAACTCAACCCGAAACCCAAGATTATTGTAGCTATAGACCCGCAAATTAAGAGGTGGGTCCGGCGGCGAAAAGACATCAAACATCGAAGAAGTGATGATGCTCGAGAACATTGTGTCACCTTTGTTGTCAGGCCCGACTCGATAGGTTAACCTCAAGCTCAGGTGCGCATTTGCCTGTTTCATAGAGATTTTGAGGTCTCGCCATATCATTCCCACTTCTCCTAAAGTTGTCGTGTATACCATTTGCGTGGCTGTAGAGTTGATTGTTGATGACAGTGGCGTAAGGGTACCCTGAAGTCTCAAAGAGCTGCAGTTGCCTGTGCAAGAGCTGTTTTCTATCATGACTGCGACTGGTACGAAGCCATGCTGGCCCCAATCTCTGAATTTGTAACCTTTGCCCCTGAGTGCAATGGCGGGCTGCACGCGAAACACATGCCCAGCGCCCACTCCATCAGGCACGCCATCAGAGTTCACATCCACACCATCCCCGCCAATGTCTTGGACGACGGATAAATTGTAAGGTGCGATGAAAAAGCTATTATTGATGCCAGGACTGGCGTACAAATCATTTGGCACAGTCACATGCCCACGACTTCCGTGTTGAGAAGAAAGCTCCTGACCAACAGAGCAAGAATCAATGAACCTGCTTCCTCCATTGTATTGCGCACCACACGGAAAGAACCACGAATTGGGGATGATTTGGTCATTATACGCATTCCTTACGTCGCATCTATACTCGCATCGATCATGCCAGTTTGTACCAAGACTCGACGTCCACGCACCATTCGAATCCCATTCCCCATCGCGGCACTTGTTGCACCATACATCGTTTTCTGAACCTTCAAGCTTGCCGCAATTAGACCAAGGGCAACCCCTCCTGCAGGCATGTCCGGGCCCGTACGTGAAAGCATCCAGGCAGCACTTCTGGCACTGATCTGCGCTACCGCGGTAGTTCAAGGTAGCCCACTCCGTGCTCCACTCCTCTCTGACCGCTGGAGCATTGAATGCAAATTCGAGCCGATAACCCGCACCTATTACATGCTGTACTTGAATATTGGTAAATGTAGCTATTCCATTTGCAACATTTTGGATGGTGGTGCCAGAAAGTGTGTCATTGTATGCCGAAGCCGAAGGACACACAGATCCATCGGCGCTTGACGTTGAACACATAGCCTGTGCCGTAGATTCGCATGCTGGATAGGGGACTTTTCCGCTCATGCTGTCTGAGCACTGTGCCAACCGAACATATGCAGAGACTGCACAGTTTGCATGATGAAGTGTTCTGTTCATTGTGTCTGTCAAATACATCTTGAGGGGAGACGGCAGCCCATCGACTTCGTTGCCATCAAGTCTTACGATCGTGGGGAATCGATGGCTGGAAAAAATTTCTGAGTCCCCGAAACCAGCAACAACTTGAAACGGATCAATCCTGAATGGGTATGTCGCCGTGTTTGAATATCCGTGGGGGACAAACCGAGCCTGAAGTATGAGATTTGCACCGTCTTGAGATGCGGGATGGTTTAAATTCAAAACTATTTGGTATGACAGGCCTGTCTGGTTGGCGGTTGTGAACGAAAAGCGAAATTTGTTTGTGCTACTGTCAAGATTGATCTCATCACTGACAGACTCCTGCGTTGAGCTGACGCTAAGATCAAAAACGATAAGGTCTGCGGCATCAAGACGGGCGTAACTGCTCGGAAAGTTGACGAACTGGCAAGAGTCACGACCTTCTCCAGTCACGAGATAGGACAGCAACACAAAACCGTCCGCGGCTTCGACGTCAGTGATATAGCCATTATTGTCGTCGGTCAGATGAGCAGAGTACGTGCCAAGAGAGGACCCAGCTATATATGCTCCGCTGCTGAGGTGGCCACGGTTTGAGACTTGATTTTCTAGCACCCTGATTGACTTCGGATAGACACTGAAATAGGATGTTCTCGGGCTCGTCAAAATTCGAGGACGTGCAGAATTGCCCGTAGTAAAGTAAAGCGAGTACTGCTTTGTTTTGCTTGCGGAGTTTGATACTACCAATTTGTGAAACCGGTGCAATCCAGAGTTCGCATTCCAGACTTTGTGATAAGAGGAGGTAGTCGAGCCCAAGTGGTCGCTCGATAGGAGGACACCATCCTTTTCCACATTCGGAACTACTGCGCCGTCAGATTTATACGCTGTGAACGCTCCTCCAGCATAAAATCCAGAATCACAATAAGCCTGGACACTGCAGTTGAGCCCACCAGTGCTGTTAAAGGTTTTGCCATCTTCTGACACTGTATAATTGCATGCATTTCGTTTGCAGCTGCAGTCACACGTCTTGGTGCACTGACAGGAGCAGGGCCTCCGCTGACACTTGCAGCCGCAAACGTGGTCAGTACATTTGCAGCCACAGGATTGGCCTATTGGAGATGTGGTGATTGGATCTCCCGTGTTAGGATCACACGTGCAGTTGGCGGAAGAACAATTCGAGATCTCTTTCACTCTGCACGCACAGCCGCACTGCTTTCCGATGGGCGAGTGTGTAACCGGACTTGGTGAAAAAAAGTAGTTAGTAGAGCAGCTGCAGTTTTGCGTTGAGCAGTTTGAGTATGTTGCAGGCGAGCACTTGCACCCACAGTCATAGTCGAAGGGTGAATGCGTCAGTGTATCCACGTTGACAGCGTTCGCCGTTTGTGCAGCTATGCTGTATGAGCAGCTGCAGTTTTCACGTCTACAAAAGGCTCTTGATGTCTCCACGCATCCGCATCCACAAGATTGTCCAATTGGGCTGTGAGTCACGGACGTTGCAAATACACCCTTTAACGACGAACTTGTAGGACATGAGCAGTTCGCTGTACACGATACACAACGTCAGGATCCAACACCATCATTCCGATACTTCGTGTCTCACTCATGCGTGCACACATCGGCATGAAGCTACCTAGAGGTGTATAAAATTTTAAGGATCCTGTGGCTCTCACCGGCGGAACAGTAGGCCCTTTGACTTTCCGCACATCCGCAGCCGCAGTCATAGCTTCTCCCTGCTGTCCACGCAATGCTGTGTGTAGATGACTGCCCGCCGCCCACTCCTTGCGTACATGAGCAGTTCTCCATGCTGCAATGTGCCCTTGATGCCTCCTCACATTTACAGCCACACTCTTGCCCGATCGGACTATGTGTGACTGCCTGTGCTGTCACACCTTCTGCGGTCTGCGTGGTAGAGCACGAGCAATTTGCAGCCGTGCAGTAGGCCCTTTGACTTTCCGCACATCCGCAGCCGCAGTCATAGCTTCTCCCTGCTGTCCACGCAATGCTGTGTGTAGATGACTGCCCGCCGCCCACTCCTTGCGTACATGAG
>Ga0209713_10003300_pt1 | contig 10241 bp, 5 predicted proteins | sample ArcOceMetagenome_3_FD_187444 | JGI IMG/M metagenome (GOLD analysis project Ga0209713, IMG submission 187444) | Marine eukaryotic phytoplankton communities from Arctic Ocean - Arctic Ocean- Svalbard ARC20M Metagenome (SPAdes) (version 2) | ecosystem: Environmental > Aquatic > Marine > Oceanic...
ATACTGATGCGCGCCAATTACGGACCGACGCTTCCTACACTGATCCATCCCCAGCAAGAACCCCGAGTTGCCCGGCGTTAGCCAGGCGAGGACCGCATGATCTTAGTCTGATACTTTAGCTGGCTCCGTTGCTTCGTGCTTGAGCCTCTCGCGGCGAAACTTCGGATCTCAGCTGATCGCCGCTCCCTTCCCGCGCGCCAACCCCGCCATCCATGACCGAGCTCAGCGCCTACGAGCAGCAGCGGCTGTCCAACATCGCGGCCAACGAGGCGCAGCTCACGCTGCTCGGACTATCGAGCATCGTGCCGGCTGCGCCCAAGTCGCAACCGCGGCCGAGGCGGCCGAAGCGCGAGCAGCACACGGCTGTGCCTGAGCGCCGCTCCTCTCGTGTACAGGGCGCGGCCGCGCCCGATGTATACATTGCGTCCGAGACATCCGGTGGCCTCGTGACGCTTGGTGGCAACGCCAAGTCGCTCGAGCTGCAAAAGGAGCGCGAGGCGCTGATCGCGGCGGAGAAGGCGGCCCACGCCGACCCGCTGGTGCGCTTCGGCATGGGCGCCATGCCCGAGGGCGAGGACGAGCTTCTGGAGGGCGCCGAGAAGAAGGCGTTCGCCGCCCTCTACAAGGTGAAGCGTGCCAAGGCGGTCGAGCTCAAGCTGGAGGGCTACAAGATTGCTCAGCACCGCTCGCTCGCCGAGGTGGTGCGGCGGATGCCGACGACGGAGGAGGAGCTGGCGGCCTGCTGGGGCTTTGGTGGCTCCGGCGTGCGGCTGCGCAAGTACGGCGAGATGTTCCTGGACGCGCTGCGTCCGCATGTCGACAAGGTGCGCGCGTCGCACGAGGCGATGCGGCCGGAGGCGGAGCGCCGCCTCGCAGCGGCGGAGGCGGGCAAGCCCATCGAGGCCGCCCCGCCGGAGGCATCGGGCAGTGGCAAGCCGGTGGTGCTGGACGACGATAATTCCGACGAGGAGGTGGACAATGACGACGACGACGAGGACGCTCCACTCGCCACGCGCCGCGCCGCACCCGGAGCGAAGCGCGCCAAGCTGAACCGCAGCGCGTCGGACGCGTGGGACTCGGCGCTCGGCACGTTGCAGCGGCAGGAGGCGCGCGAGGCGCGCGAGGCGAAGCAGCAGAAGCTCAAGGAGGAGAAGCACGCGACGGAGGAGGAGCCTTCGCCCGAGCCACCCGCGTCGGAGCCGCGGCGCACGCGGGCTGCCGGTGGGACCCCGAAGAGCGCGGAGGTGGCCGCGGCAGCTGCTGCGCCGAGGAGCTCGAGCAAGAAGCGCTCGGCATCGGCCGAGGCCGAGGCGCAGGCCGCGCCCGAGCCGGTGCGGCGGCGCACGCGGGTCACGTCCGCCTGAGCAGCCGCTGCCCAACAACGAGAACGGCCGATGACAGTCTCTGCTGGCGCCTGCCCCGGACCTCGCCGTCCGAGGTGCGACTGCGGGTGAATGACGAAGGACGGGTGGTGTGTAGCTGCTCGTCTCTGAAGTGTGTGGTTTGGCCTGAATTTGACGAATTGACTAGTATTTCTATTCAGATGTAGTACGACGACAGTACCCAATTCTCACCTTTCTCCTCTGGGGCGACGGTGTATAGTCAGATGGTCAGTGCTCCGGAGCGACAGGCCGTCGGCGACTGCCCGCGGAAGCGGGGGGAACCTCGGTGTCTGGGGTACCACGAGGCACTCCGGCTTCCCAAACACCGGCTTCAACCACGGCCTGACGCGCGGCCGGCACGGCTGCACAGGCACGCCCGGGTCGGGCGGGCCGCCGAGGCCGCTGCAGTGGCGGTGCTTCCGCTCGTCGGACAGAAGCTGGCAGTGCCGCGCCACGTCTGCAAGCTCATGGCCCGTCTCGTTGCTCTCCAGCGTGTTGATCCACACGCCCTTGCCCCGTAGCTGGCATGGCGAGCACACCTCCTTGAGCACTTTCGGCGAGCGGCACGGCGAGACGCGCTGGCTCTCCGTCAGCTGCGCAAGCATCGGCGACGCGACGGCACGTGGCATGACCGTCAGCATGTCGTACGAGTAGGTCGCCCACTGGCTGATGTTGGCGTCGCCGGCGGCCCAGTCGAGCGGCGCCGTCAGCGCGCACGGCAGCCACACGTCGGGTCGCGTGTACAGCACCGTGCGGTAGGCCTGCGACCGCCTCGCCTCCTCGGCCTCGATGAGACGCAGGCAGCCCTGCATACGCAGCGCTGCGGCGACGCGGGCCTCACACTCGATCATGTCAGGGTGCGCCCGATCGCATCCAGGGAGGTATGCGAGCACGGCCGCCAGCCAGCTGGTGCCGGAGGCGGCGCTCGGGTACAAGTCGATCGAGGCGTTTGTGACGATGGCGGCGACCGGCTGCAGCACCTGCAGGACGGTGCTGAGGTCAGCATCGGTCACGGTCGGCACAGTCGCCCATTCAGTGAAGTTGCTCTGCTCGGTGATGTGCCAGCCTTGGCTCCATTGCCTCGAGAGCACACCGAAGGTGTCAGCGCCCAGCGGCTGGAGCAGCGTCTTGCGGAGCCGGCGCTGGACGACCGGGAAAATGAGCGCGCGTACCTCACCAGCCAGGCACACGGCGGTGTCGGACGGCACTGCTGAGTGGTGGTGTCGATGCTGTTGTGGAGCGTGGAGAATAGCCATTAAAAATAATGCATTACGCAATTTGCATTACGCATTTTTTGATGGTAGTGTAAGCGCAGTCTGTTTAGCTCGGCCGACACGAATGCCGTCGAACCTCGGGCCTCCGGGCCGTTCCAAGATGCCCATGAAGGCTCCTCGCCTCGGCGCCGGCCCCATTGGCTCGCGGTACAAGGCAGTGAAGCTGCTCGGGCGTGGCGCCTTTGGTGCTGCCTTCCTCGTGCTGGATGGGTCCAGGGAGCTCGCCATGAAGCGCGTCGAGATCGGGCACATGAACGACGCGCAGACGGCGGCAGCCGAGCAGGAGTGCCTGGTCATGGCGCAGCTCGACGCGCACCCGTTCATCATTCGGATGCACACCCACTTTGTCGAGGCTGGCCGGCTCTGGATTGTGATGGACTTTGCAGACGACGGCGACCTGGGCACGGCCATGGAGAGGCAGCGCGAGGCCAAGGAGCAGTTTAGCGAGGAGCAGGTGCTGGACTGGCTCGTGCAGATCTGCCTCGCGCTCCGCTTTGCGCACGAGAAGAAGGTGCTCCATCGCGATGTCAAGCCGCAGAACGTCTTCCTGATGCGCTCGGGCTCGGTGCGGCTCGGCGACTTTGGCATCTCGAAGACGCTCGGGTCGACGTCGGCGCTGGCCATCACCACGGTCGGCACGCCGCTGTACCTCGCTCCGGAGGTGTGCCAGGGCGAGGAGTACAACAACAAGTGCGATGCGTGGTCGGTGGGAGTGCTCGCGTACGAGCTCTGCGCGCTTCGAGTGCCGTTCGTCGGCAACAACATGCCGGCCCTCATCTTGCTGATCATCCGAGCCGAGCCTGCGCCGCTGCCCGATGGCAGCTTTGAGCGGGTCAAGCCGCTCGTCTCGCGACTGCTGCAGAAGCTGCCCGTCGATCGTCCGACTGTCGCCGAGCTGCTCGCCTCGCCGGAGCTCACGGCGCGGGCGGAGCTGCAGGCCAACGCCGGCGCCCTCGAGCGAGAGAAGAGCATGCGGGCGAGCTCAGCGGACAGCCCGGTGGCGCCGTCGGGTGGTGGCGACGGCAAGGATGCCGACGGAGCCCAGCAGCAAAAGGGCCAGGGCCGCGCCAACGGCGCCAACAAGACGTCAGCGATGCGCCAGACACTGCACAAGGGGCAGGGCAAGCCGACGCAGGACGCAGCGGCGAGGGAGGCGGCCAAGGCCGAGCGGGAGGCGCAGCGCGAGCAGATTCGGCGCGACCGTGCGGCTGCGATGCGGCGCAAAAAGGGCGGCGGCAGCGGCGGCAGTCTAGGCGCCACCCGGTCGAGCCATGGCTCCGGCGCCATCTCCGTCTACGGTCTGGTGGTGCCCGAGACGTCGCCCGGCGGCGCCACGGTGCGGGCCTCGCCGCGACAAGCCCCCGCTGCGCCACCCGCGCCGGCGGGCAGCAGCTCGGGCGATGGCGGCGAGGCCGGCGGTGGCGACGATGGTCACGACAGCGAGGAGGCGGCGGTTCTACGCCGGGCGGTTGCGGAGGCGTACCCGGGCGCGCGGCTCCTGAGCGGGGCGGAGCGGCTCGAGGCAGCGGCGTCGCTCGAGCGGCGCGCCGCCGAGCTGCGCAAGCGTGGCGAAGGTGAGGTGCCAGCCCTCGAGGGTCAGGCGGCGCGGCGCCTGCTCAACGATCTGGCGCGCGAGCTCATCACGATCCAGCGACTCCAATCCGACCTCGCCAAGCGTTACGTGCTCGTGCGGCCGCTGCACGCGTCGGCCGCCACAGGCGGCGGCGCTAGCGCGAGTGGTCGGCTTCGTGGCATGCTGCCCGAGGCGCTTCGGTCGCAGGTCGGGCTGATAGAGCAGGAGGATGCCGACGAGGAAGACGACGACGGCAACGACGGCGCTGGCTTGCACGGAGGCCGCGCACGCTCGCCGCGGTGGTCGCGCACACGCGAGCGCCTCAACTCCTCGCCGCGCCACAGTGGTGCTGGAGCCCAGAATCAGTCGCAAGCCTGCACGGTGTCTTAGGTCATGGCCTTGCTTACTTACTTCTTGGCCAGATTTCCGCTCACCACAAGAAACCAGGAACGGTTTAGGCAGCACCGTGGCGAAAGCCAGAAGTAAGAACCTGCCCAAGAAAGGCAACACAGCTTGCTTGCGCGGCCATGCTGTTTTGCCTCGTTGTGGCCTTGCCTCGTTCGGCAGGGCCACACCTCCAGCCACCGCAGCTATCGGCCGATCCCGTCTCGAAGCACACGACGGCTGCAGTGGCGGCTCGATCCAATGCGACCACCGAGGCGCCGCAGCTGCTCGATCTTGAGGCTGAGATGGCGAAGCTCAATGCCGAGGCGAAGCAACTTGAAAGGCGGCGCGCTATGATTTGCACGTCGGCCCAGGAGGGCTCAGCTAGTGGTTCCACAACGGCAATCGCGGGGTGCGACGTCAACCGAACGGACAGTTTGGCATCGAACATGTCAAGCCTCGTCGCGCCGTCAGACGAAGAACCCGAACATGAGTCCGAAGAGCCAGCAGCACATCAGGCGCAGCAGGCGCAGCAGGCGCAGCAGGCGCAGCAGGCGCAGCAGGCGCAGCAGGCGCAGCAGGCGCAGCAGGCGCAGCAGGCGCAGCAGGCGCAGCAGGCGCAGCAGGCGCAGCAGCAGCAGCAGCAGCAGCAGCAGCAGCAGCAGCAGCAGCAGCAGCAGCAGCAGCAGCAGGAGGAGCAGGAGGGGCATGGGGAGCTTTCGGCGGAAGAGGAGGACCATGAGAAACTGCTCGACATGCAGATGATCCTTGTCATTGCTGTCATGCTGTTGCTTGTGACCGCGGGATTCGAGTTCATCAAGGACTACGTGGAGGAGGTGGTGCCTGCGATGATGGAGCCCGTGCTTGCGGCGATGTTTGGTGAGCTCACCATCCTCGGCTTCATCGCCCTGTACGCGTACTTCTTGCTCCATACTGGGCTGGTGCAGAAACTGTCCGAAAAGCTGTACCACGACGAAGAACATCTGGTGCATCTGTTCGAGCTCGTTCACTTCGACCTCTTCTTCATGATGATTCTCTTCTTGGTGCAGGCGTCGTTTGTCGTGAAGTCGCTGCTGGTCATCTCGCGTGAGTACTCGCAGAAGGAGCTGATGGTGGCCGAGGATCGATGGCCGCACGCCTGCCGCGAGCTCAACCAGGCCTACAAGAAGCGAGCCACCGCCATCTGCATGCGCCCCTACTACTCGTACATGGTCTGGTGCTTGCAGGACGAGGTGAGATACAGCCTGCTGCGGCAGCGCTTCATCGCGCCTCCTAATGCGCTCGGAGGAAAGTCCGACTGGCTGTCTCCGCTCTTCAAGTTTGCTGGCTACCTGCGGCGCCGTGGGGCCGTCTTGGCGGCCGAGCTGCTGCATACACCGTACACGACGTGGCTCTTCCTCGGCCTCTTCCTGATGATCCTGATTGAGTCTGCAACGTACATGGAGTTTCTTGGAGAGAACCACCTCGACGATCGCTTGGTGGAGGGCTGGGGCCTATTCAGCGTCTGCTGGCTGATGTTCTTTGCCTTCCAGGCACTCCGTTACCACCTGTTGCACATCTTGAACCAGCTCACGCCCCAGTATAAGCTGCTGGATGGGCCCCTGCCGGACGACGAACTGCCCAAGGTGGACTACGTCGCACCGAAAAATACGGCAGTCATGGACATGGTAGACTCGGTGGAACACGCGGTGGAGGGCGCGGTGGAAGGCGCGGAACACGCGGTGGGAGACGCCGTACACGCGGTGGGAGACGCCGTCCACGCCATTACTGGTGCCGTCTCCGCCACTACTGGTGCCGTTACTGGTGCCGTCTCCGCCACTACTGGTGCCGCCTCGGCGCTCCCTAACTCGGTGGCGGAGGGCATCAAGCAGAGCCCGCAGACGGCTGTAACCCGTTGGCGGGCATTGCAGAGCAAGGTGGGGGAACTCACGGTAGCGCCACCGCCATCGCCGGCGCCGGCTGCGGCCAAGAGGCGCGGGAGTCTGGTGCAGAATGTGTGGAGTGGCTCCAGGAGGACCATGGAAGACATCAAGAAGCTGGCCATGGCCCCAGCGGTCAAAGACGAGAGGCAGGGCAAGGGCACCACCAGCTATGGGGGGAAGCTCGACAAGGCAGCGATCAAGTCTGCAGTCCAGCTAGCCATCGAGAATTTCTCCACCCCGGATCGTGAGATCATTGAGGCGCAATTGCCGTACGAGAAGCGCAAGTTCAAGGCCGGCAAGAGCAAAATGGAGCTTCTCTTCATCGGGGGCGCCAAGGGCCCCTCGATCCTCGTCTTCTGTCTCCGCATGCTTCTCTTCATCAATTCCATCCTCATGACCCTCGTCATTCTGTGGGCTGCACGCGACGACATCTCCACTATGGCGCGCTGGCACGCGATCTCAGCCCTGGTGCCGCTGGTTCTGATCTTGTTTTGCGCACCGGTCACCCTGCTGCCACTGGTGGTGTTTGTGACGTCAGTTGAGCAGCTCAAGGCGCCGGGAGTCATCAACGACACCGAGGTGGAGATGCAGCTTGAAAACTCCATGCATGTGCTGAAGACGCTTACCATAATCGCGTCACAGGTCAAGCGGGCCGCCATGTTTGTGTCTGGCGTGGGGCGCGGCTCGCCCGCCACTGTCAAGAAGAGCATCGCGGAGGAGCGCGCGCGGCAGGCGAAAGCGGTGACGAGCCTCACCAAGCAACAGCTTAACGAGCTCAAGTCGGCATTCGATCTGTTCGACGAGGACGGATCACGGAGCATTGATGAAGTAGAGCTGGGCAATCTGCTGCGCACCCTGGGCATGACGGTGTCCGACGATGCGGTCCAACGGATGTTGGCTGAAATGGACAGCGACGGCAACGGGACAGTTGAGTTCCATGAGTTTGTTGGCCACATGGCGACGCACGGCTATCCGAGTGCGCTCATGACGCCGCGCGAGCTGGTGGACCGCATCTTCGAGCTGCTGGACCAGGACCACAGTGGCCAAATCTCGACCGACGAGCTCCGGCAGACGCTGATCCGGCTCGGCGCAGGACTCGAGCCTGCCCAGATTGATCAGGCGATGCACATGTTCGACGTCGACGGCTCGGGTGAAATCACTAAAGACGAATTCCTCAAGGTGCTGGAGATGATGTCCACCTTCGTGAGCCTCGATGGACACGCCAAGAGGTAAGCATCCACAACATTTGAAACGTGTGAACTTCATATTTTTGAGACCATGATTATATTCTCAATAAAATAAGCGCTGTATCAACCGCCAACATGCACTATCTGAAATCTGACCGGCGACCACACCGGATTGTGGTAAATGGTGACGCGAGAGTCGCGTCTTCGGTCATTCGCACTTGTGTGCCTTCCGTCGGGGTCTGCTCGCGCAGCAGCACCGGCAGGCCTCGCGCGTCAGCACGGCGCAGGCGAGGCACGCCGCGGCAGCGAGCGCCACCCTCGAGCTGAGAGAAGGCGGCTCCATGACGAGATCACCGATTACCAGCAACCAGCTCCACAGCGGGTGCCACGCTCCGACGCGCCGGCGGCCGGTGCCCTTCGCGCGCGCTTCGAGCGTGTCCTTGCGCGCCGTGAGCACCGCTTGCAGCATCTCGGCGTTCGGATCGAAGTCGGGCGCCGTCGCCGCCGCCTTCATGCGCGCCAGCAGCTCGGGCTCGCGCACGACGCGCACGATCGCGTCCGTGAGCTGCTGCGCGCCCTCGGCGACGAGGCCGTTGACCTCGTCGACAATGTGCAGGTTGCACGACGCCATGCCGAGCACGGGCACGCCGCACCGGAGCGCCTCGACCTGCGAGCGGCCGAAGGTCTCGTTGCGCGCCGCCGAGAGGTACACGTCGGCGTGCCGCAGCGCGCAGCCGACGTCGGCGTGCGGCAGCTGGCCGAGGTAGCGCACCGCGCCGGGCAGCCGCGCCGCGTACTCGCGCACCATGCCCTCGAGCGCGCCGTAGCCCGCCACGTACAGCACCGCGCCGGCGCCGCCTCCTCCTCGGCCGGCGGCGCCGTCTGCGGCGAGCCGCGCGTGCGCGGCGGCAAACGCCTCGAGCATCGCATCGACCGACTTGTCGAAGGCGAGGCGGCCCACGTACACGAACGCGACCGTGCCCGACGGCGCGGCAAGCATCGGCTGCAGCTCCTCGTTCGCCGCGCAGCGCTCGGCGGGGACGCCCTCGCAAAAGTCGCGCTGCACGCCGCGCGACGCGATCACCTTGGCGGGGCCGCGGTGCCACGGGCTGCGCTGCAGGTACTCGATGCTCGTCTGGCCGTTGACAAACGTGTGGTCGAAGTGCGAGTACACCCACGCGACCGTGCCGTCGAGCACGTACTTGGAGCCGGGGAGCCAGTGCAGCCACTCAAACTCGGGCAGCAGCAGGATCGTGTCGACGAGGAAGGTCGTGAAGCAGCCGATGGTCACGGGCGGCGGGAGGTCCGGGTCGGTCCACATGCTGACGCCCGGGATGCGGAAGGCGTCGAAGAGGAAGTAGTCCGGGTCGGCGACGAGCACGACGTCGGGGCGGAAGGCGCGCAGCCTGCGCTCCGCCTCGGCAAACCCCAGCTTGTCCACCTCGATCTCGTAGCCGTCGCACCGCGGCAGCACGTCGTAGAAGACGTAATGGATGCTCGCGACGCCCGCCATCGGGTCGGGCAGCCGTCTCGAGTTTGCAGCGAGGCCCGGGAAGTCCTCCTCGCTGAAGTGCGGCCGCAGAACCAGCACCTCGTGCCCGGCCTCGGCAAAGTGGCGCACGTGCCCCTGCAGCGCGATCGCGGCGCCGTCCACCTTGGGCCACCACGAATTCACGACGTACACTATGCGCAGCTTGCCGTCGGTGTCGTTGCGCACCAGGACCGGCGCGGCCTCGGCGGCGAGCGGAATGAGCGTCGCTCGCACGGCTGGTCCGGCCGGTGGCGGCGTGAACGGCCCTGATAGGAAGAGCGCGATCGACAGCACGAGGAGTGGCGGCGACGCCCGCGACAGCCCCTGCTGCAACGTGACCGGCCCTGTGCTGCGTGTCAGCCTCTCCTTGACGGCCGCTGCCATCGCGAAGGCCGCGCCCGACAAGCCTACCGAGCCCGTGGCGAGCAGCAGCCGTGTCACCAGCGTCGGTGCCCAGGTCGCAGCATGCTCCTGCATGACCATCGACGCAAAGACTGGCACGAATAGTATCGCCAGCATCGCGGCTCCTAGCATCAGCATGGCGCCTGTCCGACGCAGCACGTGCAGCCACCTCCAGCGCGGCGGAGCCGCTGGCGGCCAGAAGCATGCGTTCGCCAGGAGTAGGTTGAACAGCAGGACGGCGCAGAGGAATGCGGGCGTGCTGTGCCAGCCGTGCAGCAGTGTCGCCGTACAGCAGCCGATGTAGGCCGTCAGAGACAGCACGTCGGCCGATAGCCCAGCAGTAGCTCTACCAGCAGTAGCTGGCGGCGTTTTGGGTGGCGCTGATGACGAGAGGTGGGCACGATGGGCAGCCGGCGAGCTGGTTCGGCGCATGCGGTCTGGCGCGCGGGTCGTCTCGCGGGTCGTTCATGCGGGTGGGGTTGCACCACTGGGGCGGTTTTGCGAGCGGCTACGCGCGGGCGATGGCGAAGGCGAGGTCCAGGGCGAGCCGAGAATGAGGCGGGTATGGGCGGAGGGGCAACCCCTG
>Ga0209713_10003303_pt1 | contig 10239 bp, 3 predicted proteins | sample ArcOceMetagenome_3_FD_187444 | JGI IMG/M metagenome (GOLD analysis project Ga0209713, IMG submission 187444) | Marine eukaryotic phytoplankton communities from Arctic Ocean - Arctic Ocean- Svalbard ARC20M Metagenome (SPAdes) (version 2) | ecosystem: Environmental > Aquatic > Marine > Oceanic...
GGGCATATAACAGTGGAACTTGTGATTTTGCTGCGCATGCGCGTCGGCAGGCAACGCTCTAGCTCGCCTCGGTCAAAAGTCGTACGTAGCTCGTGATGCCGCTGCTCAGCTGCCACTGCCCTCGCCCTGCGATCGCCCTAATGTTCCTCCTGCTCCTCGCCGTGAGCGTTAGCCACGTCTTGCTGTCGGTGCCCGTGCTGCACCGCGCGCCGGCTCGCATCCCCGCCGCCGCCTCCGAGGCGCAGGCTCAGCCTGTCGACGGCAGCTCGCCATGGCTAGCGATGGACGAGGAGCCACCGCCATCGACACCACCGCCACTGCCATCGTCGTCACCGCCGCGCCACAGCTCGAGCGAGTCGCCTGCGGCGGCGCCGACGCCGCTGGAGAGCTGGCGGTGCGCGGCGCGGCGTGGCAGGCAGACCGACGCAGGCTGGGCGCGCCGCATTCTCCAGCTGGTGCTGCAGACCAGCGCGCCGCCAACGGAAGCCGTGGCCAGGCTGGCAGCACGGCTCGCGGAGCGCTCGAACTGGGACAGCAACCTCGCAGACGCGGCATGCCTCGAGGCGTGCCGCGTGACGCCGCAGCTCGACCGCTTCTGCAGCTGCGCGGCCGACGCCACGGCGCAGCCGACACCGGCGCTTCTCGGGAGTCTCGCGATCGGAGGCGATCCCGCCTCGCGCGAGGACGCGCTCGAGGCGCTCCGCGAGCTGCGCCGCACGGCGTCGGTGCGCGCCAAGGCGAGCGCCGAGTTGCGCCAGGCCGCCAGGGCGCACTCGACCGCCTTCGAGCAGCACGCGACCGAGGCGTGCGCCGCCGCCGCCGCGCCGCGCGTCCTAGCCGCCGCCGTCGGCGCCTCGGGTGCCTCGGCCGCCGCCGCAGCAACTGCTCAGCGGCTGAGCGGGCCCATCGGCTCGGCGTTCATGGTCAGCGTGCAGCCGCCGACGGCGGCGCGCCGAGGCGCGCAGCTCGTCATCTCGGCGACGCCGTCGTACCGCAAGTGCACCGCGCAGCGGACGGGCGGCGACACGTTCACGCTGCGCGCGTACGCGTCGCCCCGCGGCGGCGGCGACGTGACGCTGCAGAGCCCTCTGATGCGCGAGGTGGGGCACGGCGTCTACGCGGGCGCCTTCTTCGTGGCCGACGCGGGCGAGTACACCCTCGACGTCTACTGGACGAACGCGGCCTACGCGGGCTGGTTCGATCTCAACCACGCCAAGGCGCGGAAGCTGCCCATCTACACCGACGAGGACAAGCCGGGCGCGCCGCGCCCGCCCGGCGAGGCGGCGGCGCTCGCGGCGTCGAGTGCGTCGGGCGGCGGCGGCGCGGCTGCCGGTGGCAGCGGCAACGGCACGGGCTACTACTACGAGGGTGGCTGGGCGTGCCCGTCGCAGCGCGGCGTGCTGGCGACGCGCCAGGCCTTCGAGGGCGAGCTGCCGCACGCGCGGCTCCGCTTCGTCGTCAACGGCAGCCAGAGCCACCACCACATCTGCAGCGACGATGGCGGCGGTGGCGGTGCCTCCGTGGCCGCTTCTTCGGGCGATGCCGCTGCTGCGTCCAAGGCGGCTGTGGCGAGCGACGGAGGAGAGACGGCTGCTGCTGCAGTCTCGACGGTCGCGATGGCCGAGGCGGCGGCGGAGGCGGAGGCGGCGGCGGTGGGGATGAGCCTGCCGCGCGTCTGCGCCGACGGCTCCTTCGCCGGGCGGTGGGTTGGCGGCGAGTGGGCACCGTTCGAGTGCCGCCTGCTGCGGTACTCGTCGCAGGCGCTGCGCGCGTGCGCAGCCAACGACGCGGCGACGAACCAGCCGCCGCTGCGCATCGAGCTGTACGGCGACTCGATCATGCGCGGCCTCTACTTCGACCTCGCTGATCTGCTCACGGGCACCAAGCACGACCGCGTGTGGGCCAAGCGCAACGCCGGCCCCGGCGCGGGGCGCCGCCTCACCGAGCAGGCGGGCGGCGTGACCGTCAGTTGGGTCTGGTGGACTCTCAACGAGACGCTCAACGACACCGCCACGGCCTCGGTGGCGACCGCAGCTGTGGACACGGCGGCAGCGACGACGACAGCGACGGCGCAGGGCCCATCGCGCGAGCTGCTGTTCGCGCCGAATGCGTCGTCTCGCAAGCTGGCGCCGTCGCCGCCGCCTCCGCCGCCGCCTCCGCCACCGCCTCCGCCGCCTCCGCCGCCGCCGCCCTTTGTGCTGCAGCTCGACATGTGGCCACTCGACGACCCAGACACGGTCATCCTGTTTGGCTCCGGCGCGCACAACATGCGCTACGGCTCCGTCGCGCAGTACGAGCAGCAGCTCGACGCCTTCGCCGCGCGCCTCGGCGCGAAGCTGCGCGCGCTGCCGCCGGAGAGGAGCGCCGCGACGTACTGGCTGGTCGGTTCGGCGAGCCACATCCACGACGACGAGCTCGGCTGCTCGCGCTCGCGCACGACGCACATGATGAGCTTCCACCGCTCGATGCTCTTCGCGGCCGTGGGGGCGGAGCTGATGCGGCCGGCGGTGCGCGGCCTGCTCGACATGTGGCAGCTCTCGGCCGACCAGGCCAAGCACTGCGAGGGCGTCCACTACGACGAGCTCTACGTCAACAACCGCTCCGCCTACGGCGACGGCCTCGTGTCGCGCGCCACCGTCAACCTGCTGCTCAACCTCGCGTGCAACGCACGGCTGCTGCCGCCGGAGCGGCTGCAGAGGCTCGTGCAGAGCAAGCTGAGCCTGAAGGCGGCGTGAGGCGGAACACGCGCTCCATGTACCGGTTCATAACTTTACGTGAGATCATGTTGGTATTGGACACAGCAATTGCTAAAAACTATACGCTCGAAGTACTATCATGGCAAAAAGAGTAGCGCTCACGTGGAGCCGATATCCATGCGCCATGGAGTCATGAACCACCCTGCACCCCAGTGCCGTCGTCGTGGCCTCCGATGCCGCCACCGTCGTCCTGGCCGCCGACGCCACCACCATTGTCGTCTGCGCTGCCGGTGACTTGAGGCTGTGTCATCGAGGCTTCGATCGCCGCTCGCAGCTCTTCCTCCTCGAGAGCCTGGAGCTGCTCCTCTTCCGTCATGCCCGCCGTCAGCGCCGCCACGGCGCCGTCGTTTGCGGAGGCAGACCCACCCCCGCCGTGCTTGCGCTTGCGGCCCTTGGGCTGCGCCGGCGCGCGGGGGCGCTTGGCGGGCGGTGCTGCTGTGGCGGAGGAGGAGGAGGAGGAGGCAGCCTGGTTGTGGCCGAACACGGCAGCAGCAGGTTGTGGCAGCAGGTTGTGGCCGAACACGCTGATGGCCTCGCCCGATGATTCGATTCGTACCTGGCAGAATCGGTTCTGGACCCCCACGACGTGGCCGATTGCGTCCTTGTACTCGCCCTCCTTGACGAAGATCACCTTGTCGCCGACGGCGAAGGTGGGCTCGTCGGCGGCGGCTGTGGACGAGGCGGCAGCTGAGGATGAGGGGGCATCGTCTTCGCTACTGCCGTGGTCTGCATCGTCTTGACTACTGCCGGCCTGCAGATCCTCGCTCGCATGTGCAGATGAGGACGAAGCCGCGTCAGATGGGGCTTTGCGCTTGCGCGACTGCTCTGCCCCCTCGTCATCAGGCGGCGGCGCCTCGCCGCCCTCCTTGGCCGTCACCTCTGCGGCGCCGCTGTCGTCTGGCGGCGGTGGCGGGCCCACGTGCCGCGCATAGATGACCGCTGCATCGACGGCGTTGTCTGCGCGGCCGATGTGCTTGGCCTGGCCATTCTCGTACACCTGCACGCGGAAGCCCGTCATACCCGACGAGGCAGAATAGGGGGACACTCCCTTGTAGCCGGTCGCCGTTGACGGGTTGAGGTGCAGTCGCACGCCATCCTTCTCGGTCACCAAATCCTCCGCATGACGTTTTGCCGCCGCCATCGTTGGCTGTGGCGCAAGGCTCGACGCCTCCGGCGGGCCCACGTGCCGCGCATAGATGACCGCTGCATCGATGGCGTTGTCTGCGCGGCCGATGTTCTTGACCTGGCCATTCTCGCACACCTGCACGCGGAACCCCGTCTGGCCAGAATTTGGGGACACTCCCTTGTAGCCGGTCACCGAATCTGGGTTGAGATGCAGCCGCACGCCATCCTTCTCAGTCACTATCGAAGGGCGCTTCGCCGGTGGCTTTTCCGTCGCCGTCGTTGGTCGCGGTGCGGAGCTTTGCCCCTGTCCTGATGAGTCGACGTACCGCGTGAACATGACAGCTGCGTCGAGGACGGTGTCTGCGTAACCAATGGTTGTTGTCGTCCCGTTCTCCCACACCTGCGCAATGAACCTAGAGCCTGCATGATGCACTCCCTTGTAGCCGGTCTTCGACGAAGGGTTGAGATGCAGACGCACGCCGTCTTTCTCGGAGATGAGCTCGGAGGCTGCAGGCTGCGCGGCGGGAGGCTGCGGTTGGAGCGAAGCCAGCTGACGAAGGACGTCGTTGGCTGCGGCGATCGGCTTAATCAGGTGACGCCTCACACCAAGGTCCTGGTCGCCATCGTCGTAGTCGACATCGTAGCGAGCCTCGGCCGCGCTGGCCATTTCACCGGGCGGATGCACCGTGGAGATGCGACCGAGGAACCACTGGCTGCCTCCCTGCCACTTGGCCTTGACGCGCTGGCCCACCTCAAGCGGCGTCGCCATCGATGGAGGCAACACGGGAGCGTGCGGCTGCAGCTTGCTCAGCTCGGAGCTCTTCTTGTTCGCACGCTCGGGGTGACGCTGCGCGACCGGCACTGACCCGATGCCGCAGACGCGGCCCACGTCGGCGAAGGTAGCGAACCTGGTGCCCGCCGCCGCGAACCACGCGCCGCTGGTCGCAGCGTACGTGACCTGCGGGCTACCCCTCCGCCAGATGACGCTCACGTGGACGTCGGCGACAATGTCGGCGACGAAACGCTCCGCATCCTCCATGTCGACGCGCTCCAGCAGGAACGCGCGCAGATCGGCCTTCCGTGCAGCCACCAGCACACCCCCCTCCGCCGCCTCCGCCTTCCTCGCCGCCTCGCCAGCCTCATGCACGACCGCCGCTTCTTCGCCGTCGTCCCCTTCGGTAATGATCTTCAGCCCTGGCTCGAAGTCAAGCCGCGACTCCGCCGCCGCCTCGGCTGCCTCCGCCGCAGCTGCGGCCACCTCAGCCTGAGCGTTCGGCCTCCGCTGCTTCTCCTGCTCAGCAGCATCGAGTGCCTTCGCATAGGCGCGTGCAGCCTCGATTGCCGTGGCGTAGCAGCCCACGTGGCGACCCTTAAAATTCGCCACGTATCTGTCGCTCCTCTCTTTGTAGGCGACGCCCTTGTAGCCCGTGGCGCTCGAGTTGGATAGCACGAGGCGCAGCTGCTCCTCCCCAACCTCCTCTTGCTGCTCCTCCTGCTCCTCTTCATCCTGCTCCTGCTCCGGCTCGTCCGCCTGCTCCTGCTCCTCCTCCTCCTCCTCCTCCTCCGGCTCCTCCGGCTCCTCCTCCTCCTCCTCCTCCTCAGCCTCCAGCTCCTGCTCCTGCTCCTGCTCCTGCGCCTGCTCCTCCTGTTCCTCCCCCTCCTCCTCCTCCTCTTCCTGCTCGACCTCCTGCCCTGGCGGCTCAAACTGCAGAAACCCAGCGACGCACACCGCAGCCTCAACCGCCGAGTCGAAGTAGCCGAGAAACATTGGCACGCCCCCAGATTTGACAGTCGCTCGGTAGCGACGTTTGTGGAAGCTCACGAATTTGTATCCCGTCGAACTCGCCTTTGACAGGTACAGCGGGTAGCCGCCGGCCTCCCGTACCACTGGCTCCGGCTGCTCACTGTCGTCGCTGTCGCTTTCTGGCTGCCACGCCACGCCACTGGCAACCTCACCCTCCTGTCTGCTGCACGGTAGATCGTCCATCTCCACCTGCGAACCCTCTTGGCCTGCCCGGTTCCATCTCCACCCGCCCGGTTCTCCCAGCCGCGGCTCCTCTTGCGAGCTGCTTTTCTTGCGAAATGTTGAGAGCGGACGCCAGTTCCCATTGTGTATGATGCGGGTTCTGGGATCAGCCGTTGGCCCCAGCCGAACAGGTGGCTTGCGAGGTCGCCTGCACGAACTGTACGAGCTGTCCGCCGCACCACCAAACTGCTGCTTCTCCTCATAGTAGCCCGCTCCCTGCTCCTCCTCTTGCTCCTCCTCTTGCTCGTCCTCTTGCTCGTCCTCTTGCTCCTCCTCTTGCTCCTCCTCCTGCTCGTCCTCTTGCTCGTCCTCCTGCTTCTCATCCTCCTCGTCCTCTTGCTCCTCCTCGTCCTCCACAGAGGGCCCATCCATTACCTCTTCTTCCTCCTCCTCGTCCTCCACAGAGGGCCCATCCATCACCTCTTCTTCCTCCTCCTCGTCCTCCACAGAGGGCCCATCCATCACCTCTTCCTCCTCCGCCGCCACCACCGTCTCAGCCACGCGCGGCGCGGCCTGGAAGCGCGCCTCGGCGTCCAGCCGTGCCTTCTGCGCGACAGCGCCCGCACGCGACGAGGCACGCATCGACGGACTTGGTCCAACGGCCCTCGCCTCCTCCTCCGCACCGCCCGATGGGCGTGGCTGCGACAGCGGGACTGGCGTCGGCACGTCGAGCTTGCACATCCCGCGGTGTCGGAAGGGGCGCACGCAGAGCAGGTTCTTCTGGCAGGAGGTAGGCTGCGACTTGCAAGGGGCCAGTTTGCTGGGGGCGACCTTGCTGGGGGCCGCCTTGCAAGCGACCGCCTTGCCAGGGGCCGCCTTGCGAGCAGCCACCACGCGCGCGAGTCTCGACGTGATCGTGCCGTCCTCGCCGAGCAGCCAGCCGAGCCTCTCTGGCGAGATGATGACGGGGAACGGCCACCTCGTCGGGTCATGCTGCACGCACGTGCTATCCTTCGGCGAGGAATCCGGCGGCGGTCGAGGCGTCGAGGCTTGCGGCACGTCGATGTCCTCTCCGAGCCACGGCCGCGGGTAGTGGTCGCCGTAGCACCACGTCAGCTCGACGCCCGCGGGGATGTCCGTCCTTGCGACGAGGAACATGCGCGTCGGCTCGATGCCGCGCGCGGGGTCGGGCTTCGGCCAGATCATGATCTCGCAGTTGGGCGCCTCGTGGCAGTCGTTCAGGAGGCGCATCATGTTGCCGTGCACGCGGCAGTCGATGTACCGGAGCGGGTCGCCGTTGGCGCGCTTGCGCGCGAGCACGTCGTCCTCGAACGAGACGATGTACGTGCGCTTGCCGTACTCGATCGTCTCGAACTCCTCGTCGCTCAGCCATCGGCCGACGACCTCCACGACGATCTGCTGCTCCGCGATGTGCGAGCGGCAGCGCACGCCGTAGCCGCGGTCGTCGGGCGTCGAGAAGGCGCGCAGGTCGGAGTAGGGCGTCTCGCGCCAGCAGCCCTTGGGCAGCGGCCGCTGCTTGGAGACGGGCAGCTCGTCGGCGGCGCCGGGCTCGACGTGGTGGCGCGTCACGCCGTCGGCGCCAAGGAGGAAGCTGCGCTGCCTGCCCAGCGTGAGGTCCTCGTAGCCGGCGCGGCGCGCCACCTCCCTCGCGTCGAGCTCCTCCTCGGCCGGCAGCGCCGTGCGGCGGATGCGGCGCAGCGCGTCCGCCATCGCGCCGCCGCCGGTGGCGATGGGGCGGCTCATGACGGTCGACTCGCCGGACTGGTGGAAGCGACCGGACGAGATCAGCTTCCTGGTCGCGGCGCAGCACGCGTCGGACATGCGGGGGTCGCGGTGGTTGTGCAGGCCCTGCCGCAGCCAGAATTGGCCCGCCTCGGCGGTCGCGGAGATGACGAGGTAGCCCAGCCCGAGCTGCGCCGCGAGCTGCATCGCAATCGCGACCAGCAGCGAGCCGTGGCCCTGCTTGCGCAGGCCCTTGCCCACGCCGAGCATCGGCACCTCGAGCACGTGCAGCGGCTCCGGGTGAGCGACGGCGACCGCCACCGCGACTGGCTCGCCAGCTCGGAGCAGCACGATCCGGCGGTGCGTCTTGTACTGCGCGCGGAGATGGATGATGTTCTCGTCGGCCTGCTGGAAGGCCTGTCGCAGCACACGGCTCGCCGCGTCGCCGCCCACGTCGGCACCACCGACCCGGTAGCGCAAATCCAAATCTGCAGCCTCCTCAACGTGGAACAGCTGGTCCACAAACTGGTCCAGCAGCGTGGCTGCAGAGGTGTCTCGGCTAGAGCGGCGCGGTGACGCCGCGATCTCGTAGGCGTGGCGTCGGAGGAGCTCGGCTGCCACGATGCTGCTGGGAGGTTTGCGGGGAGTCAGGCTCTTCGGCAGGAGCCGGTGCTTGCGTGGCGACCCAGCCGTGCTGCTGCTGGCATCGCTACCGGGCGCTACAGACACCTCCAAAGGAGCTGAGAAGTACGGCGACGGTGGTGGCGCAGCTGCAGCGCCGTCTCCGAGAAGAACGCTCAGCTGCATTGCCGCTCTACTGCCGCTGCTGGCCGCTCCGGACAGCTCCAGGCCAAGCAGCGCATCGGCTTTGCTCGTGCCGCCGCCGTCGCTATTAGCTCCTCCGGTCGTATCAACGCCACTTGGCTCATCGGTTGCGCTAGTGCCACCGCCGCTGCCGCCACTGGAGGCTCCAGGAAGATCCATGGTGCGAGCTGAGGCCCAGGGGGTGTGCTGGACCCACGCTCACACTCGCTGCGCAGCCAGCCGGCTAGGCAGTCGCGACTGGCTAAGTTTCATTCAGCGGTGGTTTGCACCCAAGGCTTGATACAGAAAATTTTCTGATGTAAGACTCTTACAACGGCAAGACGACCGCCTTCCCCGTTACCACCACCCGCTGCGGCGCGAGCGCGCTGCTCGCACCATCGCCGACGCTCACCTCGTACGTGCCCGCCTCGATGCGCCGCGTCTTGCAGTGTAGTGCGGGGATTTTTACGGACAGTTTTTTAGCTGGTATTCTCCGTCGATGTGTGTCTGTCGGCTCGCACAGCCGGCTTCGAACACACACTCCGTGGCCAGGGTCACCCTCGCCCTCACCGCATCCCTGTCCGAATGCCCCGTGCGCCTCAGCCCAGAGCAAAGGCCTTCCGCCCGCCCACCACCCACGGCTTCAGCTGCTTTGGCTGTTGCTGGTCCATCCCCTTGAGCTTCTCGAGGCCCGAAAGATCCGGCAGCGACGTCAGGCCCGTGCACTCGTACAGGTTGAGGTCAACGAGCTCCTGCAGCCCGCCAAGCTCCGCCGGCAGCGACGTCAGGCCCTTGCACTCGCCCAGGATGAGCTCCTCGAGCGCCTGCAGCCCGCCGAGCTCCGCCGGGAGCGACGTCAGGCCCGTGCAGTAGCATATGTCGAGCTTCTTGAGCGCCTGCAGCCCGCCAAGCTCCGCCGGCAGCGACGTTAGGCCCTTGCAGTTGTCCATGCCGAGCTTCTCGAGCGCCTGCAGCCCGCCAAGCTCCGCCGGCAGCGACGTCAGGCCCCGGCAGCCGCCCAGGTTGAGCTCCTTGAGCGCCTGCAGCCCGCCGAGCTCCGCCGGTAGCGACGTCAGGCCCCGGCAGCCGCCCAGGTGGAGCCCCTTGAGCGCCTGCAGCCTTCCCACCGACGCGGGCAGCTCCTGCATGGGACTCGTCGAGACGAGTGCAGCTCCTTCGCGGTCGTCGAGATCCACCATCACGACCCGCCCCTCCTCGTCGGCCGCCAGACTCGTCGCCAGCTTCGCCGCGTCGCCGGCACACCGCACCCACGCCGCGTCGGTGAGCAGCCAGCCATCCTCAAACTCGGCGATCACCTGCGCGTCGGTCGCCCCGCCAGGGCGGGCGCGCAGCTTGCGCACCGCCTCGCGCCGCAGCTCGCGCTCGAGCCCGCACGACTCGATGATCTCCATCGCGTTGCGCACGATCGCGTAGATCTCGTGCTGCGCGTCTCGGCAGGGGCGCAGACGCACGGGGCGGCACACGTGAGCACAAGTAGAGAAGCGCGCACGCGGTGGCAAAAGGGCAGGAAAGGCTGCGGCGGCACGCGCACCCCGGGCAGGCCCTTGCGCGCGGTGAGCATCATCTCGTGACAGATCTGCAGCTCACACACGTGGCCCACCGCGCCGCCGGCTCCGCCGTCGTGCACGACGATGTTGACCATCAGGTCGCGCCAGCCGCCTGCAGACGGGCTGCTGAAGCGGTCCTTGAGGCGCACCACCTCGATCACGCCCTCGCGGTGAAGCGCCGCCAGCGCCTCGGCAATGGCCGCCACAGTCGCCATGCTGGGCGCGACGAGCATGCACCGCACACAGTCACAGATGCGATCCGTGCGACCGCGGCCGA
>Ga0209713_10003304_pt1 | contig 10231 bp, 2 predicted proteins | sample ArcOceMetagenome_3_FD_187444 | JGI IMG/M metagenome (GOLD analysis project Ga0209713, IMG submission 187444) | Marine eukaryotic phytoplankton communities from Arctic Ocean - Arctic Ocean- Svalbard ARC20M Metagenome (SPAdes) (version 2) | ecosystem: Environmental > Aquatic > Marine > Oceanic...
GCTGGCAGTGGAGGCGCTTCTCTCAGCGCCACCCGCGCCGCCGGAGCCGTCGGAGCAATCGGAAGGCGGCGGCGGCGGCAGCGCGGGCGCGCCGCTGAGCTACGCAGCGACGCTCGGCCACGCCACAAAGGTCGAGGCGGCGCTTGCCGACGAGCCTGGTGCGTGGTCGGCGTGGCTCGAGGCGGTGCTCGACGCCCGGCTGCTGAGCCCCCGCTGCCGGGTCGCAGCGACGCTCGTGAGCGGCAGCCCGGCAGCGAGGGCTGCTGGCGACGGCGCCGGCGGCAACGACGGCGAGGAGGCGGCGGCGGAGGCGGCGGCGGCGTCTGCGGCGGCGCGCGACGTGTGCGCGATCCGCCTCGCGCACGTGCTTGGCGCCAAGCACGTCGACCTGCTGCACGACTTTGCGACGACCCTCCACCCCGGCGCGCTGCAGGCCGTCCTCGCACACATCGAGGCGACGCAGCCGGCCGAAGGTGGTGAGGCGGCGGGACCATCCGCGGACACGGAGCGCGCGGCTGACGGCGGCGAGTCGGAGCGGTGGTGGAAGCGGGCCCAGGCGACGGCCGCACCGAAGAAAGCCGAGGCGGCGGCGCCCGCGACTGCTGTCGACCTTTTCGGGGCGGGCCCGTCGACGAGATCGGGCTACCAGTCGGCCACCAGCCTCGGCAGGGCGCAGACCGTCCACGCGCGCGCCAAGGGCAAGAAGAGCTACAAGGGCAGCACCGCCTTCCGCCAGACACCCCCCAAGCCGGTTGCGGAGGAGGCGTCGTCTGGCTCGCCCACACAGCCGGCCGCCGCTCCAACCCCGGCAGACGGCGCGGCCGGCCATCAGGCCTCGCCGCCGGCGGCACCGTCGCCCGCAAGTACTGCCGACGTCGCCGCCTCTCCCATCTCCGCAGAGGTGGCGGCCAAGGCGTTTGACAAGGCCTCGCCGCACGACGCCATCTGGTCTCACTTCCCGATACGGCCCGAGCCGCCTGTGCCGCCGAAGTCGCCGCTGACGGACGCGGCCCAGCAGGCGTGGGCTGCGGCCACAACCTTTGGCGGCGCCGCGCCGGTGCCGGCGGCCGGGGCAGGGCTCTTTGCGGCGGCGCCGGCGGCCAAGGCAGGACTCTTTGGTACGCCAGTCAACCCTTTTGCATCCTCACCAGCGCCGGCAAAGCCTGCCTTGTTTGGAGGTGGCGGTGGTGGTGGCGCCTTCAAGGTCGGCGACAAGGTGAAGGCGCTGCCAGGCATCGAGAGCCAGTCGATACCGTCGCGCATCATCGGCCAGATTGGCACGGTGATGAGCTGCGGTGCCAGCCTGGGGGTCAAGTTCTTTGCGTCGCAATCGCTCTTCGGCTCTTCGGAAAGCACGTGGATGACCAGCCCACAATACGTGGAGCGTGTTGGCGGCGCGCCGGCCCCGGCGGCAACCCCCGCGGCTGCCGCAACGGGCGGTGGCGACGCATCCGAGGGCTGCTTCGATCTGAGTGCAAGCAAGGGCGGGAACTCCATCAAGCTCAGCGACAGCGACGCCACCGCCACCATCGGCGCGAGGGAGAGCTGGGCGGTGACGAAGCAGGTGCTCAGCACGAGCGGCGCCTTCTCGTTCGTGCTGCTCAATGACAACGAGGATGACGAGGGCTCGTGCTTCGGCATCGTGCCGGAGCGGCACATCGGCTCTCTGCCCGACCGCCAGCACGACAGCAGGGCCATCGACGGTGGCGCGTACTTCCGTTCCTACGAGGGCAAGGTCGCCGATTGCTCGGGCGGCGGCAGCACGGATCACCAGTTCAAGCTGCACGTTGGCGGCAAGGTCCGGATCGAGGTCGACCTCGCCAAGGGCACCGCGACGTTCTTCGTCAACGGCGTGCAGCACCCGCACGTGGCGCAGGGCATCACGGGGCCCGTGCGAGGCTTCGTCTTCCGGTACGGCTCGTCGCGTGACGTCGAGGCGAAGATCGAAGAGGTGCGCGACGACGCAAAGCCCAGCGGCGGCGGCGGCGTCGACGTGCCTGAGGTGGCGACGGCAGAGGACATCCGCAAGGTGCTCGGCCGGATCCACGTGGGAGCCACCGTCGACGCCGCCGCCGTCGCCGCCGTGCAGACAAAGCTCGGCCTCGTGTTCACCAAGCTGGTGTCGCTGCAGAGGAAGGGTGGCTCCGGCGGGGACTTGGCGTCGTTGGCGGCTCTCAAGGACGCAGTGACGGCGTGGCTGCCCGGCAAGCTCGCCAAGCACGCCGTCTCCGAGATCGACAAGGCTGGCTCGCAGGCCGGAGCCGCCGCTCTGCTGCTCGACACGGCGCTCGTCAGCGTCGCGCTCAAGGCGCAGATGCCCGCTGCGTCGGAGGAGGTCGTGCGCGCGCTGGCGGCGCTGCTCGAGTACCTGACGGCCGAGCTGGCCGAGCTGGCGGGCAACGCGGCGCGCGACGCGTCTGGGGCGATCGCGATCACGCCGTGGCATCTGCAGGAGGCGATCGCGCGCGACGATGAATTGAGGAAGCTCGACGCCGCCCTCGAGGCCGTCGGCAAGGAGGTCGCGGCCAAGGCGACCGCCACCGCGCTCGCCGTTGGCGGCGGCGGCGGCGGCGAGGCCTCCGCCGCGGCGGTGAGCGTCGCGCGCGTGCCCAATCTGAGCGGCATGCCTCTGGGCGGCGCGGCGTGCGCTGCGCTGGCGCTGCTCGGTTTGTTTGCCAGCAGCAGCGGCAGCAGCAGCAGCGGCGGCGGCGGCGGCGCGCCGGCCGCTGACGACGAGCAGCCACCGCACGTCGAGGGCGCCGGCGGCGCGCCGCTCGCCGTCGGTGCCTTTGCGGTGGCTCAGCCGGACGCCACGCTCAAGGATTGGGGGCCCGCGATGCGCGGCCACGTGCTGTGTCGCGAGTGGGGCGCGGTGGAGCTGTTGGTGGGCGCCGAGCCGGCCGGCATGCACCTCGGCTGCGCTGCGTTTGCACCGGGCGGCGCGGGCGCGGGCGCGGGCGCGGCGGGCGGCGTGGCGGCGGCAGAGGCGGCGCTCGAGATGGCGGGCGGGCAGGCCTTCCCGCCCGGCGTGCTCTTCCACGTCGGCACGCAGGGCGGCAAGCGCGACTTCTCCAACCCGCACGGAAAAGAGGCGGGCGACGTCGTGTGCTCCGCCTCGTCGCTCGATAGGGCGAGCGGCGGCGTCGAGACGCTCGCGCAGCTCAGCCAGAGTGCGAACCTCTTCTCGGGCGCCGCCGCGCTCGGCGAGCTGGTCACCGAGGACAAGCCGGGCTCGTGGGTGGCCATCGACCTTGGCGCGGGGCGCGCCCTCTGCCTCGAGGCCTACGCAGTGCGCTGCGGCAAGCAGAGCGCGGGCAAGCTGCGCCACTGGCAGCTGCAGGCGTCGGAGGACGGCTGGCCGGGCTCGTGGGTGACGCTCCGCCGCCACGCCAACGACGCGACGCTCAAGACCGAACGACACGCGCAGGCTCTCTTTGCCATCGACCCCGTCCTCGGCTGGCCGTGCCTTCCGTCTCACTTCCGGCTGCTGCAGACCGGCCCGCCGTCGGGCTCCATGGCCGGCGAGCCCAGCGCCACCAACAGCCTGCGCATCGCCGGCCTCGAGCTGTACGGCGGCCTCGACACGGCGGCGACGCGCCGCCAGGCTGCCACGCGCCGCGCCGCGCACGCGCGTGGCATCGGCGCGCTCTGCGAGGTGCTCGCCTTTGACGCGAGCGCGGGCGTCGCGTGCGTCGCTCACCCGGCACGGCCGCTCGTGATCATCTGCCGCGCGGCGGCGCTGCTGCCGCAGCCGCAGCACGCCGCGGCGCGCGCCCTCACGCGCGTCGCGCGGCGGCGGCTGCTGCTCCGCTCGCAGGCGGCGCAGCGGGCGGTGCGGCTCGTGCAGATCGCGGCGCGCTTCTTCCTTCGGCTGAGGGCGCTGCGCAAGCGAAGGGTGCAGGCGCAGGCGGCGCGGCTGCTCGAGAAGTCGTCGTCGAACTTCGCGCAGATCCGGCAGCGCGAGGCGATCCGCCACGTCGAGGAGATGATCGCGTCGCTGCGGCTGAGCGGCGACGCCGACGGGATGGCGATGGCGGCCCTCGCCTCGGCGCTCGAGCACGCCGCCGCCGAGGGCGCCGCCGCCGCGCCGTCGGTGCGCAACGCGGCGATGCTCGTGGTGCGCGCCCACCGCGCGCGAGGTGCGCCTGCTCGTCTCGGCGAGGCTGCGCCTCAGCCCCGACGCCCTCGACCTCCTCGTCGCCTCCGACGCCGCTGGCTCCGCCGCCGCCACCACCAGGGCCGGCGCCTCCTCGCGCTCCTCCGCCGCGGGCTCGTCGGCGGCCGCCGCGCCGCCGCTGCCGCAGCGGAAGCCGTCGTACATACCAGACACGTCGGCGCTGCCGGCGGAGGCGAGGCGCAAGGTGGACAAGCGCGTGCAGGCGCTGCGTGCGGCGCGCGACGGCGACGCGTCCAAGTGGGAGGTTGCGGCCGACACGCTCGACGACGTGCGCGACAACCTCGCCGGCGCCGAGCTGGCGGGCGCGGCGGCGGCGGCGGCGGCGGCGGCCGTCGAGCTGCTCTACGCGCTCTCTCTCGCGTCCGACCCGCACAGCCGCGACAAGGGCGAGGCGTGGGACGTCGTGAGGAGCTACGTGGCGCGCATCGCCGAGCTGCGCATCGACTGCGACCCGCTCCTGCTGCTCGTGCTGGCGCGGCTCGACCACGGCGGCGTCCACAACACGCCCGACGCCGCCGACGTGCCCGTCGCCAAGGCCGCCGCCGCGCGGCCGGCGCTGCCGTCGGCGGAGACGCTCGCGTGCCTCGCGCTCTACGCGCAGCAGGCGCCGCCGCAGGGGCTGGGCGGCGGCGTGCGGCCGTAGCAGCCGCGACGCGCGACGCGTCCACGCGGCGCCTCGCGGCCGGGCGGCACGCAAGAGCCGGCGTCCGACGGCACCGAGGCGATCCGCGAGTCGCTCGAGTCGCTGCGAGAGTCGTCGCGCCGTGAGGAGGAGTCGTCGCGCCGCGAGGATGACGACGAGGAGTACCCCTCCGCAGCGGCCGACGCGACGCCGCCGACGGTGCCGTTCGCCGATGCGCTTCTGAGCGAGGGCGAGCTCGAGGTGGTGCTGGCCGACACGCTGCAGAGGGTCGACGAGGCGATCCCCGACGCCGACGCGGCGCGACGGGCGCTCGCGACGCGCAGCGGGCCGCTGGACGGCGCGCCGCTGCTCTTCCCGACGCGCGGCCGCACGCCGTCGATCGAGGAGAAGTGGCGGCTCGACGTGTCGCGCTCGGCGTCGTCGGTCGGCGGCGGCGACGGCGGCGGCGGCGGCGGCGGCGGCGAGGAGGAGAAGTCGGAGGCGCTCGACGAGCTGATGGCGCTGCGCGGGCTGCAGCACGTCAAGAGCGTGGCGCTCGAGCTGCACACGCGCGTGATGGCCGAGAAGAAGCTGCCCGAGTCGATGCGCGTCGTGACGAGCCTCAACTACTCGCTGCTGGGCAACCCGGGCACCGGCAAGACGACGGTCGCGCGCATCCTCGGCCGGCTGCTGCACGAGCTGGGGCTGCGCAAGACGACGACGTTCATCGAGACGACCGGCGAGGACATGCTGCAGATGGACCCGAAGAAGGACATTCCCGGCCTCATCAAATCGGCGATGGACGGTGTCCTCTTCATCGACGAGGCGTACACGCTGGACCCCGGCAGCAACTCGGCGGGCAAGACCGTGGTCAACCAGCTCATGACCACCGCAGAGAACGAGCGCCACCGGCTGACGATCATCTTTGCCGGCTACAAGGACGACGTCGAGGACAAGCTGTACGGCTTCAACCCGGGGATGAAGGGGCGCTTCCGCGACATCATCTTCGACGACTTCATGGAGCTCGAGCTCAAGGAAATCTGGCTCGAGCTCGCGCAGAAGAACTCGTGGCGGCTCGATTCGACAGTCGCCGAGGTGGCGTCGCGCCGCGTCTCGCGCGGGCGCGGCGTCAAGGGCTTCGCCAACGCGCGCACGGTGCGCACTCTCTTCGAGCAGTCGTACACGCGCTCGCTCGAACGCATCGACCGCGAGCGCAAGGCGCACAAGAAGAAGGAGCGGCGCCACCCCAAGCCGGCCTTCGAGGCGGTGGGCGAGGCCATGGAGATCGACGGCGCCGCCGCGCCCGCCGCCGCCCCGCCCGCGGCGGCTCCGGAGGCGGCGCCGCAGCCACCGGTGCCGACGATTCAGGTGGGGTGCCGCCTCCTGGTGGACCGGAAGCACCTGCCAGGCTTCAACCCCGGCGGGTTTGGCGTCGGGCTGGTGCCCGGGCGCGTCACTGACGCGAGCGATCCCGACGCGCTGCACGTGCGCTTCGAGGCCTCGTCGACGACCCTCTTTGGCGCACCCGCCCCAGGCAGCGGCAACGGCCAGGTCGCGCAGGTCTTTTTGCTCGAGGAGCGCCACGTGAAGCTGCAAACGGACGAGACGCGCTTCGAGGTCTCGCTCGACGCCGACGCCAAGGACGGCTCGTACGGCTGCAGTGCAAGCCCGGCCTCAAGCCGGGCGACGACTATGTCGTGCAGCTCGTGAAGCCGGGCTCGCCCGCCGCGCTCGACGGGCGCATCAAGGCGGGAGACACTGTGCGTGTCGTCAACGGCGTGGCGGTGCCCGACTACAACCTGATCCAGCAGACGCTCGCGCCGCCCCCGTCGCCCTCTGGCATGTGGCCCTACATGCTATTCAAGGCGTTCGAGCGCAACAGCTTTGACGAGTTCAAGAAGGCGATTGAGGCGTCTGGCGGGCAGGCGGCGACGTTTGCCACGCACGAGAACAGCAGCGACAAGCCGCCCGGGCTGCTCGATGACCACTCATTTCTCCAGATGATAGACGGCTCGGGCGGCATGCAGCGGCAGGCTCAGCTGTGGTACCTCAGCAGGGGCATCACCTCGGGCATGAAGCCGCTCGATATGGTCAAGGCCCTCCGCACCGGAGTCCTGAACAACCAGACTGGCGCGGACATGGAGAAGTTCATCGCCGACTACGTCGCGGCGCAGTCCAGCGACCGCAGCAAGGTCACCCTCGGCGTCTTTCGTCCGGGAGGATCGCTCGGCGCGCCGCTCGGCGTCACCACAGGCAACGCCCTCGACGGCGCGGCGGCGGGTGGGCCCGGGCCGCCGTTGCCCATGCTGACGCCGACCAAGCAGACCTCCGAGTATGAGAGCGAGCGCCTCGTGATGAAGGTCGTCGACGTGGTGGGGTCGCCCCCGGACATCGAGAAGATCCCTGACCTCAAGGCGGCGCTCGCCGAGCTCGAGACGCAGATCGGGCTGGCGTCGGTCAAGGAGCAGGTCCGCCTGCTCATCAAGCTCGCCAGCGTCAACTACGACCGCGAGCTCGAGTGCCTGAATCCGCACCTGATCCCGCTCAACCGGCTCTTCCTCGGCAACCCCGGCACCGGCAAGACGACCGTCGCCAAGATCTACGGCCGCATCCTCAAGGGGCTCGGCTACCTGAGCGACGGCTCCGTCGAGGTCAAGACGCCGTCGGACCTGATCGCGTCGGCGGTTGGCGGTACAGAGGAGAAGACGGCCAGCACGATTGAGATCTGCAAGGGCAAGGTGCTCGTCATCGACGAGGCGTACGGGCTGCACGAGGGCATGTACGGCGCCCGTGCCATAGACACGCTCGTCTCGAAGGTGCACAACTCGCCCGGCGAGGACATCGCCGTGCTGCTGCTGGGCTATGAGCCGGAGATGCTCAAGATGCTGCGCGAGGCCAACCCCGGTCTGCAGCGGCGCTTCTCGCCCGAGGCCGCCTTCAAGTTTGAGGACTTCACCGACGCGCAGCTCGAGGAGCTGCTCCACCTCGCTGCGACGGCCGCCGGGCTGCGCTGGTCGAAGCGGTCGGTGCGCAAGGCGGCGCTCAACCTGCTCGTCAAGGAGCGCATCAAGCCCAACTTTGGCAACGCCGGCTCGGTCAACTCGCTGATGGGAAGAGTCAAGTCGTCGGTCGCCGGCCGCGGCGACGCGCGCGACATTGTCCTGGCCGACCTCGGGCTCGAGGAGGGCTCGGCGGGCGGGACCGCCGAGACGGCTGCGCTGCTCGCCGAGGTGGAGAAGGAGCTGGCGGGGCTCTTCAAGGTGGAGGGGCTGCTCAAGCACTTCGAGACCCTCACGGCGCGGCTCGGGCAGCTGCAGAAGGACGGCGAGCTCGACCCGTCGCGGCCGTCGGACAAGGTGGGCAACTACATCTTCGTCGGCAACCCCGGCACCGGCAAGACGACGTTTGCGCGGATCCTCGCCAAGTGGCTGCGCGCCAAGGGCGTGCTGGTGGGCGACGGCTTTGCCGAGCAGTCGGCGCTCAACCTGCAGGGCGAGTACCTCGGCCAAACCAAGAAGAAGGTCGACGATCTGATGGCGTCGGCGCCGGGTGGGATGGTCTTCCTCGACGAGGCGTACAACCTCGGCGACGGTGGCAGCCGGCGCGGCCCGTCGCTCTTCGCCAAGGAGGCCGTCGACCAGCTGACCTTCTGCATGACCGACGACGCGTACAAGGGGCGCAGCGTCGTGGTGCTCGCGGGATACGAGAAGGAGATGGACGCGATGCTCGGCGCCGCCAACCCGGGCTTCCGCTCGCGCTTCAAGCAGCGCGTCGCCTTCCCCGACTGGGACGAGAAGGACGTCGTCGAGTACCTGCGACGCCGCTGCGCCAAGAGGGGCGTCGTGCTCACCGACGGCGCGCGGGGCGTGCTGCACGGCCGCCTCTCCTCGGTGCGCGCGCGCCCCGGGTGGGCCAACGCGCGCGACGGCGAGTACACCTTCGACGAGCTGTCGGGCGCGCGCGCGACGCGCCTCGCCGAGGCGCCAAAAGGAGCGCCCGAGGAGACGACGCCCACCTTCACCGAGGCCGACGCCATCGCAGCGATGGACGCCTTCGACCGCTCGCGGCCGCCGCCGAAGGGCTCCACGCCAGCACCGGCAGCGTCGGCCGCCGCCTCCGGTGGCGGCGGCGCCGGCAGCGGCGATGACGCTGCGCCGCTGCTCCATCTCACGTCGAGCGAGGAGCTCGCGGCGGCGGCCGCGCGCGCGTCGCCCAAGCTGCTCGTCGTCGACTTCTTTGCCGACTGGTGCGGCCCGTGCAAGCGCGTCGCGCCCGAGTTTGCGAGGCTCGCGTCCGCGTCCACCGCGGCGGCGGTCTTCGCCAAGGTTGACGTCGACGCGGCGGCCGAGCTCGCGCAGGCCGAGGGTGTCTCGGCGATGCCGACGTTCCTCGTCTACCGGCGCGGCGCAGATGGGCGTGTCGAGCGGGTGCTCGAGGCGGGCGCAGACCTCAAGCAGGTGATTGCGCTCGTGATGCGTCACGGCGCTGGGATGCAGGCTGGCGGCGGCGGCAACGGCGGCAACGGCGACGGCGGCGGCGGCGACGGCGACGACGACGACAGCGACGACGACGACGACGGTCCGATGCTGCAGGAGGGAGGGCCGCCGCAGCGGGAGGTGGAGCGCGAGCAGGAGAAGGAGGAGGTGCGCATCGAGGAGATCGAGCCCGAGGCGCAGGACGGCGGCGGCGACGACGGCGACGACGACCTGCCGTCGGTGGCGGCGGCGCTGCAGGAGGCGTGCGTCGAGCTCGGCTACGACGCGACCAACGCGAAGCGCAAGGAGCTCATCGGCAAGCTGGCGGGGTGCGAGGGGAGCCGCGACTTCCCGCCCGACATCCTCTCGCTCGTCGTGCACAAGACCAAGAGGGAGGAGCGCGAGGTGATCGACGAGCTGCGCGAGCAGGTGCAGGCCGTCGTCTCGAGCATGGGCGTCGCCATCTTCGAGGCCGAGCAGGAGCAGTACAAGAAGGACGCGCCGATCCGCGAAAAAGGAGATGGCGCTCTGCCCCGCCGGCTTCGACTGGCACCGCGACGGCACCGGCTGGCGGTGCAACGGTGGCTCCCACTTCATCTCGAGCGCCGACATCCCCGGCGTCTGAGGCCGAGTGGGCTAGCGAGTATATTCACGTTCTTCATGGGGACGGGGGCGGTTGCTTTAGGTAGGATCATCGAGGGTGTATCGTGTTCGTCTGTATATCAGGCTGGGTATTAACCATTTTTCCTCATCTCTCATCACGCCAACACAGCGCTCGCTAACGTGAAGCGCGACGGGTGCCGCGACTGTCAACATGAACGCCCCACAACGCAGGCACTCGCCTCTCACGACGCTCAACTTCGAGTCGTCACGCTCCTCCTCAGAGCTCCGGCTTTTCGTGTCCAGCAGCGACCCTGAGCTGAGCTCCTCGGCCACGCTGCGGTTGCCACAGCCACC
>Ga0209713_10003305_pt1 | contig 10231 bp, 2 predicted proteins | sample ArcOceMetagenome_3_FD_187444 | JGI IMG/M metagenome (GOLD analysis project Ga0209713, IMG submission 187444) | Marine eukaryotic phytoplankton communities from Arctic Ocean - Arctic Ocean- Svalbard ARC20M Metagenome (SPAdes) (version 2) | ecosystem: Environmental > Aquatic > Marine > Oceanic...
TGGATGTACCAATCTATAGCACCACATATGCCTCGAGCTTTACTGGTGTGCGTAGCCTCGCGTGGGCAAGAGGGAGCATCCCGCACGGGCGCTGTATACCTCTCTCTCTCTCACTCTCTCTCTCTCGCGCGCGCGCGCGCCTGCGCGCCACTTCTGAAGTGCACCACTCACTCAAGCGCACCACTGGACATACAAAGCCATGGGCTGGTGGGACGACAACTACGGAGACTGGGACGACTACGGCGCGCAGCAGTACGACCGCATGTTTCCCAAGCACCGCACCACGTCAAGGAACGGCAACGACCACTACGTCAAGGGCACGCGCAAGTGCAGCCGCTGTCAGCGCTTCAAGACGACCAAGGACTTCAACCAGGAGGAGAACAAGAAGCCTGCGGGCCGGCGCGTCTGCAACGCGTGCGGCCCGCCCCTGCCCAAGGACGTGAGCGTGCTCAAGGTCGACGCTCTGCGTGCTGAGCTGGCCAAGCGCGGGCTGCCGACCGATGGTAAGAAGGACGACCTGGTTGACCGCCTCGAGTACGCCCTCTACGGCAGCGATGAGGAGGAGGCGCCGGCGCCGGCGCCAGTGAAGACGGCGCCGCCGCCGACCCAGGCTGTGGTGACCTTCCCGCACCGCGTGCAATTCACGCTGCCCGCCAACGCCACGCCCGGAATGGAGATTTGTGTCAAGGTCCCCGGCGGGCCCGCGAGCGGAATGCAGGTCAAGTTCACGGTGCCGGCGAACGGGACGCCGGGCGGAACGGTGCAGATCACGGTGACGGCAGAGATGGCGGCGCCGTTCATGGCCGCGCAGAAGGCGGCGGCAGAGCAGAAGGCTGCCGCGCGGCAGGCAGCGGCGGACAAGGCGGCGGCAGAGCAGATGGCGGCTGCGGAGCAGAAGGCCAAGGAGGTTGCCGCAGCGGCGGCGGCGGCACTGACGAGCAAGCACCCGTGCTCGTACTGCTGCGGCATGCGCGCCGACGTGCCGCACCAGAACAAGACGTCGTGCCCACTCCGCATCCAGGACATGGCGGAGATGGACTACACCAAGACCACGACGTACGACGTCGACCGGTACAACATCGGCGAACGCGACGCCAAGGCGACTGCCGCGTTCGCCACGCACCAGCAGATGCTCAAGCGCGCGAGCGAGCGGCAGGCCGAGGCCCACGCCATGGAGCTGATCGGGCCCGCCGCCACCAAGCGCTTCGCCGCGTTCGCCAAGGTCGCGGCAGCCAAAGCTGCCGAGGAAGCAGCTGCGGCCGCCAAAGCCGACGCAGCTGGAACGGCAGCGCGCCAGGAGGCGACCGAGACTGGCCTTTGCGCGACAGCAGCGCAGGCTGCGTTCGATGCAGCACGCGCGGCCGATGTTGCGGGTGCCCCGGCCGAGGAGAGCGCCGCTGCGGGGCGGGCTGCCGGCGCCGCGGCACAGAAGGCGGCTGACGAGAAGGCAGCCGCCGAGAAAGCCGCTGCCGAGGCAGCCGCAGCAGCCGCCGAGGCGCAGCGAGTGCGGGAAGAGGCGTTGCGCGCTCAGCAGCTGGAAGCAAGGCTCAAGCGCGAGGCGGAGCAGCGGGCGCGGCTGCAGCGGGAAGAGGCGCTGCGTGCTCAGCAGCGGGAAGCAAGGCTCAAGCGCGAGGCGGAGCAGCGGGCGCGGCTGCAGCGGGAAGAGGCGCTGCGTGCTCAGCAGCGGGAAGCAAGGCTCAAGCGCGAGGCGGAGGAGCGGAGCCTTGCTTTTGAAGCAAGGCTCAAGCGCGAGGCGGAGCAGCGCGAGGCGGAGAAGAAGCGCGAGGCGGAGAGGCGCGAGGCGAGGCTCCGTGTGTCGATGCCACTCGCACCGGGGTGGGTGGAGGCCACGGACCCGCGCTTCGGCAACCGCACGTACTGGTACCGCAGGGACACGCGGGAGACGACCTGGACGCGTCCTGTCGCGCCCACGCATGCTCCTGCTCCTGCGCCGGCTCCTGCGCCCGCTCCTGCGCTCGCGCCCGCCCCTGCACCTGCGCCCACCTCCGCTGCGAAGCCGGCGCAGCCCATCGCGGGTCCGCGACCCTCGCTGCCTCCGGGTGTCACCGTGGTGCCTCCTGCGCCCGTCGACTCGGCAGCGGGCGGCCGTGCGCTCGCGCAGCGCAACGCAAACGTGCCGACCAACCCGCTGAAACGCAAGGCGGAGGATCCGCTGTCGAGAGACGACGGACCCGAAGGCGCGTTGACGGAGGACATCGAGGCCGCCCGCAAGGAGGCCGTCAAGACGCTGACATGCTGCAACCGGAAGTTCGGCAGCATTGGCGCAATTCAGAGCCACCAGAGAGACAGCAAGCGGTGCAAGTTCAGAGTGTGCCCATCCTGAAGCCCTGAATTAGCGAGCCGCGCTGATCGCTGCTGCCCGCCGTGAGGGCATCGAGATCACGATGCAGTCCATGCGGTTGCGGGGCCACGCGGCGAGCGCTGAGACAATGTGTCGTGTTGTGGGTGGCATGTGTGAGCCTGGGTATAGCTCCTTCCGCAAAATCCCCGAACTCGCGTCGGACGCGCAAACCACCGCAAGCTCATAGTTGCCCGTACGGGGACGACGCTCAACAGACGCTCGAAGCTCTTTTCAATGGCGTCGAGCAGTCGCCGCGTCGTCATCGACGACCATCATCGTCCTAATTTTACCCACAGCGTCTTCACGCCGGGGCAGTCGACTCTGCGCAGCAGCCTGGGGCCGGGCAGCGAGGCGCCGATGCCCAGGCCGCCTGCGACGGCGCGTCCAGATCTGCAGACGCCCGCTCCGCGTGCGCGGCCCGTGCCGACGGGCCCCATCGGGGCCATCGCCGACGAGGAGCTGATCGTCGAGCTGCGACGGCAGGTGCTGGAGCAGCACAGGAGCAAGCGGCCGATGCTGGGCCCGTACCTCGGATCCGCGACCCAGCAGCTGACGCCGCTGCCGCAGCAGGCGCTGCGGAGCGACGCGGCCAGGCGCCCCGCCACCGCGGGCGAACGCTCGACCGTGGCGTCGGGGTCATCCAACTCCGCGCGCCCGTCGACGGCGGTCCCACGGCAGAGCCCGCGCAAGCAGCGGGGTGGCACCATGCTCGGCGCCGGCGCGCCCACGGTGGCCGCCGCCGGCAGCAACTTTGCGGCGCAGAGCATGCTCGGGGTGAGGCAGCGCTCGCTCGGGCCGGCCGAGGGCGCGGCGATCCGGCGGCGCGAGGCGTGCCTCAAGGAGCTGCGCCAGATGCTGCACACGGCGCTGCGCGTGCGCGGGCCGTGCTCGCGGCTGGCGGGCGAGGTGTCGGTGCAGTACCAGCGGCGGCTGTCGCAGACGCTGCTGCAGCTGCTGCGCTGCTCGCTCGCGGTGGTGCGCTCGGCCGAGGCGTGGCGCGCGTCGTCCGAGTCGCAGGGCGCCAAGCTGCTCAAGCGCGGCGGCACGCTGCGCACGGTGCCCGAGGCCTTCGTGTGGAACGGCGCCAACTATCTGCTCAAGATGCTCACCGACCTCGACGGGCTGCCGCTCCCCGGCGGCTCCGACCCGTTTCTGCTGCGCTGGTTCGGGCGCGACGCGCGCTGGTGGCACGTGCCCGGCTGCGCGCCGCTCGAGGGGATCTCGCCCGAGCTGTGCTGCGACGAGGAGGAGGTGGAGGCGATGCGCACCGCCGAGAAGGTGCTCCACTCGGAGGCGGCCGTCTACGACTTTGAGCTCTCCGACGTGATGGCCGGCGCGAAGCGCGAGCTCGGCCAGGCGATGGAGCTGCTTTTGTACGGGCGGATCGGCCACTACGAGAAGAGCGTCGCGCGGATCCGCGAGGCGGCGTCGCGGCAGGCGAGCGAGGAGGCGGCGGCGCGGCTGCTGCAGCGGCTCTCGCGCGGCCGCTTCGGCCGCAAGGAGAACCAGATCAAGAAGAACGCCGCCTTCCTGCTCGCCTCCAACATTGCGGCCACCACGTCGATCCAGGCGGCCTTCCGCGGCTACGCCTTCCGCGGCCGCACGCCGGGCGCGGCGCCGCGCAAGGAGGCGTACGCGCAGCAGGGGCTGCAGGTGCACGTCGAGCTCGAGGAGCAGCAGGAGCGGCAGGCGGAGGTGCGCGCGCACGAGGAACGCAGCCGCCACCAGATGCGCTCGGACGTGGGCGGCTTCGGGGACGGGCACGGCGAGAGCCGCGGCGACAGCCTCGCCGAGAAGGGCAACGACAAGCTGGTGGCGGCCATGTCGCTGCAGAAGCACGCGCGCGCGCTGCAGGCGCGGCTGTTCTCGGGGCGGGTGGCGGCGGAGCGCGTCAAGACCCAGAGGGAGCTCGTGGGCGGCGAGGTGCAGCTCAAGGCCAAGGCGGCGCGCTGCATGGCGTCGGCCTTCCGGCGCAACCAGGCCTTCACCCTCGTGCTCGCCGAGCGCCTCGGGCAGCTCGACGCCTCGCTCGCGCACGCGCTGCGCCAGCAGGCGGCGGCCTCCAAGGACGGCTCGCTCGTCGGCGGCGGCGGCGGCCTCGCGACGCGCGAGGGGGCGGCGGCGCTCGAGCGGATGTGCGGCGAGCTGCAGGCGAAGCGGCGCGACGGCGCGGCGGCGATGGCGCGGTGGCCCGACCAGCGGCACGAGGTGGAGGCGGCGAGCCAGCGCGTGAGCCGCGCCGAGGGCGGCCTGCAGCTGCTCACCGCCTTTGTCGACGGCGGCCTCGCGACGGGCGGCCGCGTGATCGAGCTCCTCGCCGAGCTGCGCGCGCTCGAGGAGCGCGAGATGGCCGAGCTGCGCCCGCTCATCGAGGCGAGGCGGCGCGAGGAGCAGACGCAGCGCGAGCAGCGCCTCAAGCCGGGGGGCGGCGGCGGCGGCGGCGGCGGCGGCGGCGTGCCGGGGCGGCCGTCGGGTCCGGGGCCCGGCGGGCGCAGCAGCGGCAGCAACCGCAAGCGGCCGAGCACGATCGACGTCGACACGTCGTCCGCGGGCGACGACGCGTCGGAGGTGCAGCGGTGCGAGGGCGGCCTCGACACGCTGGCGCAGTGCACGACGCTCTCGGCGCTGCAGGAGCTGGCGGGGCAGGCGGCGCTGCTGCACGACAAGCAGCGGCGCGCGCTGCTGCGGCTGCAGGAGGCGCGCGCGCGCAACCGCGTCACCGAGCTGGCGCGCAAGAAGCTGTGCAACCTCGACGGGCGGCTCGAGGCGGGCACGCAGCTCTACGTGGCGCTCCAGAAGGGCACCAACGCGCAGCAGTGCCGTGCCATCGCGCGGCGCGCGCGGCAGCGCGCCGAGGCGCTGCTGGCGCGCGCGCGGACCGAGCTCGGCGCGGCGTCGGCGGCGCAGGAGAGCCGCGACCGCTGCCTCGCGCAGCTGCAGCAGGCGACGGGCTCGCTGCAGGTGGTGCGGCTCGTGACGGAGCGGCTGCTGCACGAGCTGCGCGTCGAGACCGAGACGCGGCGCAACCTGCTCGTCGGGCAGATGATCGGGCTGCGCGGCGGCGCGCGGCGCCACGCGCGGCTCAGGAGGGAGTGCGCCGAGCTCGACCACGCCTTCGCGGTGGGCGAGGGCATCCGCACGGCCGAGGAGAACTCGCTCGTGTACACGAACGCGCACGTCTCGCTGACGCTGGTGGGCGGCACGCTCTCGGCGCCGCTCAAGCCGCAGCGCTTCACGCCGACGGTGCAGGAGCTCTTCCTCTCCGACCTCTCCGAGTGGCTCGGCGTCGTCGACACGTCGTCGCTCGTCTTCAAGAGCTGCGCCGCCGTCGCGACCGCCGCGCCCGTCAAGCAGCTCACGCGCCGCCGCTCCTTTCTGAGCAACGCGCCGCCGCCGCCGCCGACGGTCGCCGAGGAGGAGACCACCGCGCGCACGAGCGGCGGCGGCGGCGAGGGGGCGCAGCCGCCGGGCTCGCCAAAGGAGCGGCCGCGCTCGCCGTCGCCGCCGCCGCCCGCGACGACGGGCGCGGTCGAGCTGGGCATCGAGGTGCTCGACGGCGCGGGCGGCTCGTCGTCGGTGTCGGAGCTGCTCGCGCTGCTCGAGGACGAGGCGCGCTCGGGGCGGCTCGAGAAGGCGCTCGCGTCGACGGCGCAGATGCTCGGGCTGTCGCGGCTCGCCATCTCGGCGACGGCCGTCACCAACCCGACCAAGGTGGTGCGCGAGCAGAGCTCGATCCACGAGCAGCTCACCAAGGCCGACCAGCGGCAGGCGCAGCTGCAGCAGCAGCTGACGGCGCTCGCGGCGGGCAAGGAGGACGAGAAGGCGTCGCGCGTCGAGTGGCTCAAGCACACGGGGCCGCAGGGGCTGCCGCCGGCGCTGCCGCGGCTGCTGTGCATGCTCTCGGCCGAGGCGCGCTCGGCGCTGCACAACCTCGGCCACCGCGGCTCGCTCGGCGGCGGCTCGCCCACCGCCAAGAACGTCGCCGCCGACGCGGCGGCGATCGCGTACATTGCGAGCGAGGCGGCCGACGGCGCGGGGCCCGAGGCGCAGCTGCTGCAGCGGTGGCGGCAGCGCGAGGCGGCGCTCGAGGCCGAGGTGGGCAAGGTCGCCGAGATGAAGGCGCTGCGCGCGACGGTCAAGGCCGAGCAGCGGCGCGAGGCGGGGCGCGTCCGGCTGCTGCGCGCGCTGCAGACCGAGTCGCGCTGGCCGCCGCTCTACCCGCGCGCGATGCCGCGCCCGATCGACGCGGCGTGGAACATGCGCGTCGCGTCGGACGAGCTGGCGGCGGCCGCCGACGACGGCAAGGCGGCCGAGCTGACGTCGTTCCAGCGCTCGCTCGAGGAGAACAAGTCCAACCCGTTTGTGATGGCGGCGATGGTGCGCACGCCGACGGCGTCGCGCCGCTCCGACCGCCGCCCGGGGCTGCTCATGGAGCGGCAGACCACGACGCACATCATGCTCGAGGAGATGGAGAAGCACGACTGGTGGAACGCGGGGCAGGTCTGCTACCACTGCATGGGGCAGCGGATGAACTCGGGCCGCGGCGGCCGCAACGCCGCCATCGACGCGCCGCCGCCGCCGCCGCAGCAGCCGCCCTCGCCCGTCTCGCCGACGTCGGCCGCCGCCGCCGCCGCCGCCGCCCTCGGCTCGGAGGAGCTGACGCCGCTGGCGCACATGCACCACCGCTACGTCGACTGCAAGAGGCGCAAGGCGGCGGGCGAGCGCGAGTACACGGCCGACGCGGTGGGGCTCGCGCTCGCCAAGGTGAGCCGCGAGCGCGACGAGGCCAAGGCGGAGCTGGCGCAGCTCGAGCCGGTGCGCCGCGCCTTCGTCGAGGCGCGCGAGATGCTGGCGCGCATCGACGGCCAGCTGTCGCTGCTGCGGCAGCTCGACCCCGCCAACGCGACGCCGCAGGCGCACGACGAGCGCGGCGGCGGCGGCGGCGGCGGCGGCGGCGGCGGCGGCGGCGGCGGCGGCGGCGGCGGCGGCGAGGGCGGCGGCTCGGTGCGCGCGCCCGACGAGCCGTGCGTCTTCTACGGGCCGCTCTACTTCCGCTCGTACGACGCGGCGTGGCGGCGGCAGCACGCCAAGCTCGCGCGCGACGTCGCGACGGCGTGCGCGCTGCCGCACGCGCTGCCGAGCAACGTCGCCAACTGCTGGGGGCAGCTCAAGGGCATCTACGCGTCGCTGCCGCGCCGCCACGCGCTGCTCGAGCCCGTCGAGCAGCAGGCCGTGCGCGACCAGGCGCGCGAGATCAACCTGCAGCTCTCGGGCATCGGCGCGGCGCCCCACCTGCTCTGGTTCGCGCTCTCGGCGCTGCGCTGCCCGCTGCCGCCGCTCTGGCAGCAGCGGGGCGGCAACGAGTTCGTGCACATCGTGACGGGCGAGGTGCGCCACAACCACCCGCTAACCGACGTCTTCCGCGAGAGCGTGCGCTCGCTCGCCGACTCGCACGCGACGCCCAAGGCGCTCCAGTCGCAGGCGGCCGTCGACTCGCTCGGCTGGCTGCTCTTCGCCGACAAGGACGGCGCGCCGTACTACTACAACTTCCACTCGGGCCAGTACCAGCACCACTTCCCCGACGTCAAGGAGGTCGCCAAGTGCAACATGCTCCGCCGCGGCAACATCACCTCCAACGCCGCCGCGCAGTCGCGCCGGCTGCCGAGCTTCGTCGCGGCGCGCGACCACGTGGCGGCGCTGCTCTCGAGCGGCGTCACCGACGCCATCGGCCTCGAGGCGGCGAGCTGCCCGCTGCGCTCGATGGACCTGTGGCTGCGGCCGTGCCTGCTCTCGCAGCTGCTCGCGATGGGCTCGTACCTCGGCGTCCACGCGCTCGACGAGCCGCAGAACATGTGGGTGGCGCACCTCGCGCTCGTGCTGCCGCTGCCCGCGGCGTGGTCGACGCACGCCGACGCGCAGGGGCGCGCCTTCTACCACAACGCGCTGCTCGGCATCTCGCAGTGGGAGCTGCCGCAGTGGAGCTACTGCCGCGGGCTGCTCGTCGCGCTCAAGGACGCAAAGTACCCGGCGCCCGACCCGACGCAGCCGCACACGCCGCTGCAGCAGCGCCTCAACGCGATGAAGAGCGACATGCTGCGCAAGACGCGTGTCGGCAACTACTACACGGCCCTCTCCGGCGCCAAGCGCTACGCCGCGCCCCCCACCGAGCGGCAGTCGGCCGCCGACCGCCGCGAGATGCGCCGCGGCGCCACGCGGCAGATGCTCGCCGCCGGTGGCGATGGAATCACGAGTGCCGAGTCGCCGCGCACCGGCGGCGGCCCGAGTGCCGAGTCGCCGCGCGCCGCCGCCGCCAGCAGCGCGAGCCGGACCTCCGCGAGCAGATTCAAGTGAGACTCTCCCCTACCCACCTCTTCAGACGGTCGGCATGTGTGTGTGATTTCAGCAAACCAATACCAAACAAAAGAGACATCATTTGTCAAGGCTTTTTGATGGCGTCCCCGCGACAACGGTGTGTGTCCGACAGCCACGCACGGTGCACAGCAGCGCAGGGGCACAATATTGACACATGCGAGCGGCGTCTCTCGGCGCGTGCGGCTCAGATGATCCCAGGGATGAAGAGGTACGGCACCTTCTCCTTGTAGACCTTCCAGTCGGCGCCGTACTTGACGGAGCAGAAGTGGTCGTCGCGCGTGGCGCGGTGGACGAGGAGCACCGCAAAGTAGGTGGCGTAGAAGTAGGCGATGGGCGAGGCGCCGCCGCAGCAGAGGCACCACGTGAGGCCCATCGTCCAGTCGCCCATGTAGTTGATCTTGCGCGCGAGGCCCCAGTAGCCCGAGACGAGCAGCTTGGTCCCGCGCTGCGTCTGCATGTAGCGCAGGTGCGCGACCGCCGGGTCGGCCGGGTCGCGGCGGAAGGCGTCCTTCTGCGAGTTGGAGCCGCGGAAGACGGCGTAGCCCGCAAAGTTGGAGACGACGAGCAGCAGCAGCGCCCAGAGCGGCAGGCCCGGGTCGTAGCTGACGAGGATGCGCGCCTGCAGCGAGTACGTGAACGGCACCCACGCCAGGTCGCCGAAGGCGAGCATGAAGCCGAAGCCGTCGGTGGTGATGTCCATGGTGGTGAGGATGGCCTGCTCGTAGTAGAGGGCGTCCCACACGTACAGGAGCTGGAAGGCGTTGATGCACACCATCGAGCCGCTCACGGCGCCGCTCTCCTCGTACTGCTTCGCCGCCATCCCCAGGTTGAGCAGCGCCCACCCGATCAGGCCCGGGCGCAGCTCGCAGAACTGCTTGAGGTCGAGCGACCCCAGCCGCGGGTTGAGCGGCCGCCCGATGTAAAAGTCGTAGATCGCGCTGCCCGTCGCGCCGCCGTCGGCGAGCATGCAGCCCGGTCGGAACGACGCGGCGTAGCACGCGATCGACAGCACGGTCGAGAGCGCGATGCTCGCCGTCGCGAGCTCGAGGTAGTGGTCGGCCAGCCACGAGAGCGGCATCGGCTTCAGCGCCTTGAGCGCGCCGCCCTCGAACTCAGAGCCGCCGACGCACACGGCCGCGAGCGAGATCCAGAAGGCGAGGTGCCCGTTCATCGGGTAGCGTAGCCGGCTGCCGTCGCGCAGCTTGACGCCCTCGACCGTCGGGGCAGGCAGCGTCACGTAGAAGAGGGCCTGCACTCCAAACCACACGAGGACGACCGCCGCCGCCTCCCACGACCAGAAGGTCGCGCCATTGACCGAGTCGCTGATGCTGCCCACCGCCGCGAACAGCGTGTCGCCGTCCTTGATGCAGAACTCCTTGTTGCACGCAAAGTAGAGGCCCAGCACCACAAACGGCAGGCTGCACACGATGCCGGCGGCTCCGATGGGCCCGCCGAACTCCCACTCGATCTCCTTCTTCTCGACCTTGACCAGAGCCG
>Ga0209713_10003311_pt1 | contig 10228 bp, 9 predicted proteins | sample ArcOceMetagenome_3_FD_187444 | JGI IMG/M metagenome (GOLD analysis project Ga0209713, IMG submission 187444) | Marine eukaryotic phytoplankton communities from Arctic Ocean - Arctic Ocean- Svalbard ARC20M Metagenome (SPAdes) (version 2) | ecosystem: Environmental > Aquatic > Marine > Oceanic...
TTGAGTTCTAGCTTGATTTGGTCGGCTTCTAAAGTTACTTTTATTTGGCGTAGTGTTATTTCCTACTTTGCTAATTCGACGACGCTTCTTTCTAGCATCTACAGAATTTGCTCCTGCTGCAGGGGTTACTGGCTTCGCTTTTTTAGGTTTATTAAATTGCGTTAAATCTATGGTTTGCCCTGTAGACTTAGGTCCTGATAGTTTTTGATAATTAGTGGTTTCAACTTTTTGATCTCCTACTAACGGAGCTTCATCAATACCAACTTCTGGTTTTGCTGCCGCAGCTTTAGGGGTTGGAGCTGCAGGGGTTACCGCCTCTTTTTGAACTAGGTCTAGTTTGGTTGCTGTAGCTGGTTTAGCTTGTTTTGCTGCAGTTGCTGGCTTTGGTTTTGTAGCTTCTTTTGCTTCTGATGCTGCATTTGCCTCTGGAGCTTTTGAATCCTGAGTTAAAACTTTTTCTTGCTTGGGAGCTTCTACTTTAACCTCCTCAACTGGTTTAACTTCAGCTGTCTTTGCTTCAACTGGCTTTACTTCAGCCGCTTTTGGCGCCGGCTTCTTTTGTGCGTCCAAGTCAATCGTTCCAACCTTCTTAGGGCCTTCAAGTTTCGTTTTTGCTTTTAAAACACTTTTAGCCGCTTCTGCTTTTTGAAACTTTTCTTCAATTTCTTGTTCGCGTTGGACACGTAGGGCTTCTTTTTCTTTTAGCTTTGCTTCACCTACTTCTTTAGATGCTACTTTCTTGTTGGCATCTGTTTGAAACTCTCCTGCCAGAAGATTGTAGACTTCTGAGGTGATTTTAGTTGTAGGGCGTTTTTCTATTTCAACGTTTTTTGTTTCCAAAAAATCGACTGCTCTATCGAGCGAAATGTTCAATTCCCTTAACACTTTGTTTAATCTAATAATCTCAGCCATAAATTGCCTTTATTGTTTTTTTACAGAATTTCTGTATTTCCTTACGCGTATTTAAGGTGTCCACCGCCTAACGGAGCACCAATATAATAAATTTTACTCTTCAAACTCCTCTTTCAGTATGCGAACAACATCTTCAATGGTTTCTAATTCCAAATCTGTACGTTTTACTAAGTCTGCAATTTCTTGTTCAAGGATACTTTTGGCTGTATCTAAACCTGCTTTTGCAAATTCATCAATGATCCATGCTTCTATTTCATCAGAGAACTCAGAAAGCTCAACATCTTCTTCAACACCTTCTCTAAATACATCAATTTCATAACCTGTCAAGCGACCCGCTAAACGAATATTATGACCTCCTCTACCAATTGCTTTACTAACTTCTTCTGGTTTCAAAATCACTTCAGCTCTTTTCGTTTCCTCATTAATTTTTATTGAAGTAACTCTTGCAGGGCTCAAAGCTCTGGTTATGTATAACTGTAAGTTTGTAGTGTAATTAATAACATCAATATTTTCATTTCCTAGTTCACGAACAATCCCGTGAATTCTAGAACCTTTCATACCAACACAAGCACCTACTGGATCTATTCGATCATCGTATGAATCTACTGCTACTTTTGCTTTTTCGCCTGGGATTCTTACCACATTCTTAACAGAAATAAGACCGTCAAAAACTTCTGGAATTTCTTGTTCAAATAATTTTTCTAAAAATACAGGGGCTGTTCTGGATAAAACGATTGAAGGCTTGTTTCCTTTAAGGTCTACACTTTCAATAATCCCTCTTACGTTATCTCCTTTTCTGAAAAAATCAGATGGGATTTGCTTATCTTTTGGAAGAACTAATTCATTGCCTTCATCATCTAATAAAATAACTGCACGGTGACGAATATGGTGAACCTCAGCGGTGTATATTTCTCCTACTAATTCTTTAAATTGCTTATAAATATTAGTATTGTCATGCTCCTGGATTTTTGAAATTAAGTTTTGACGCAGGGCTAATATAGAACGACGTCCTAGATCAATTAACTTAACTTCCTCAGACACATCCTCGCCAACCTCGAAATCTGGTTCGATTTTGTGAGCATCTGTCAAAGAGATTTCTTGGTTGTCATCCTCTACTGCATCATCAGCAACAACAATTCTGTTTCTCCAAATCTCTAAATCCCCTTTGTCAGGATTAATAATGATATCAAAATTGTCATCATCACCAAATTTTTTCTTTAATGTATTTCTAAATACATCTTCTAAGATTGACATTAAGGTTACACGATCGATTAATTTTTCATCCTTAAACTCTGAAAACGAATCAATTAACGCTAAATTTTCCATAATTTATAGTCTTATTATTAAAATAATATTTTCACTTTTGCTTCACTTATTTCATCGTACAAAAGGGTTGCTTTTTTCTGAACCGTTACTTTACCCTTACCTATGGGTTTAGGTTCTCTTGCTTTCCATTCTAGTAAAATGTCACTATCATTGGCGGCTGTTAGTACGGCTTCAAATTTTTGATTTTCTAAAGCTCTTACTTCTAAAGTTCTGCCTATGTGTTTTTGATATTGCCTTGGGTGTGTCAAAGGAGTGGTTGCTCCTGACGAGGATACTTCCAAAGAAAAATCATGCTCTTCTCTATCAAGGTTGTGCTCTATTCCACGACTTACAAACATACAGTCTTCAACTAAAACACCCTTGTCTCCGTCTATTACAATCCTGATTTTATTTCCGTCTAAGATTTCGAAATCTATCAAAAATAAATCAGTCCTTTGCTCAAGACAGTCTTCTAATAATTCTTTTACTTTATCTCTAAACATTTGGTATAAAAAGAGGGGACTTTATGTCCCCTCGCTTTTTCATTTATCATTCTATGCGGCAAATATACGACATAAAAATTGAATTTAACAAGTGTTTACACTTGTTTTAGTTGGCCCACTAGGGCTCGAACCTAGACTCTTCGGTACCAAAAACCAACGTGTTGCCAATTACACCATGGGCCAATCTCGTAATGAGGGTGCAAATTTATAATAAAGTTTTGTTTAGGCAAACATTTTTAAAATTATTTGTTGTTCATTTTTAGGTTTATAATATAAACTGGTTTACATTTGACTTTCTAAACAAGAAAAAACATGGAAGCTCAAGATCAAATTCAACTCATCAATGACACAATCAACAAAACAAAAGATCACTTAAAAGAAAGTTCTTTTAATTTTATTTTCTGGGGACTATTAATCGCCGTACTAAGCTTTTTTCATTACGTCTTTCCTGAAATTGTTCAGCAAACGAACTACTCAATTCTACTGTATTGGGTCTTAATCCCGTTGATAGGGATGATTATTACTGTGGTCTATAATATTAAAAAACGCGTAAAAGTAGGCTATGAAACATATATGGGGCGGACTTTAAAAATAATCTGGGGCGTGTTTAACATTTCTTGGATTCTTTTAATTTTTATCTCGTTTGAAAAAAAAATCAACCCAACGGAGTCTATATTGTTTTTATTAGGATTGGTGATTCTTATAACGGGGCTTTTAATTCGCTTCAAGCCTTTTTCTTTTGGAGGCATCTCTGTTATTATCTGCAGCATCCTTTGCGTTTACAACCCAAATAATTCTTGGTTGTTGCTAAACGGTATTGCCGCTATTTTAGGGCTACTTGTCCCTGGAATTGCTCTTTATTACAAGAAATCAAATGTTTAAGCCACTAGATAAAATACTAGTAAATCCAATACGACTGATGATTGTGTCCGTCCTAATGAAGGTGGAAAATTGTGATTTTAATTTCCTAAAACAACTCACAGATACTACGCAAGGCAATCTAAGCATACAACTAAAGAAGCTCAAAGAGTGTGGTTATATTGCCATTGACAAAAGTTTTGAAAACAACTATCCAAAAACCAATTGTTCCATTACAAAAATTGGAGTTAAAGCGTTTGAAGATCATTTTGAAAACCTCAAAGAGTACCAAAACCTCAATCTAAAATAAAAATCATGAAAAAATTAACAGTTTTGTTAGTGATAATATTTAGCACCAATTTTCTTTTAGCACAAGAACCAAACGCCACTCACGCGGTGCGGATTACAGTCACTAATTTTGAGAACATAAAAGGCAAATTGCAGGTATGCCTAACAGATAAAAAGGAGGATTTTTTAAAACAGTGTGAATACGCGACAGCAGTGACCGTAACAAACAATACTATTTCTTTAGAAATAGCAAATGTAAAAACAGGTGTTTACTCAATTTCGCTGTTCCATGACGAAAATAATAACGGAGTTTTAGACACTAAAGGTTTTTTTGGAATACCCAGCGAACCTTATGGGTTTTCTAATAATCCAAGCACAACATTCGGTCCTCCTAGTTTCGAAAAATGTACATTCCTTGTAGATAGGGATAAACAAATCTCCATTGAATTATAATAACAAAATTCATAACCGCTAAATAAAATAATAATGACAAAAAAAAGAAATTGGAAATTTTGGACAGGGAGAACAATCCTTGTACTATTGGTCATTGGAGGTCTATGGCTTACTAACCTTATTTGGTTTAAACCATTCAATATTAAACATTTCTACGACAAGGTCTTTGTGCAGCTTGTTATAGACAGCCCTGAGCTTACCACACAAGTCGGAATCCCAGGCTTGTATGATCTTTCCAAGGATGAATTGGACGATATTTCGGATAAAACACAATGGGAATCTTTTAATAAAATGAAAGAAGACTACGAGACATTAATGAGTTATGATTATGATAGTCAATCAGATGAAAATAAACTCAATACTAAAATTTTAAAATATTATTTGGAAGGATTAAAACAAGGCGAGCCTTTTTTCTATCACAGGTATCCCGTAAACCAAATGTCTGGAGAACAAAGTAGTCTTCCAAGTCTTATGGAAAGTTCGCATAAAATCAGAGATGAAAGTGATGTAGAAGCCTATATTTCACGTTTGTCTAAATTTGACACTAAGTTCAATCAACTAATAGAGGGTCTAAAGCTATCCGAAAGCAAAGGAATTATACCCCCTAAGTTTGTGATAGAGCGTGTACTCGATGAAATGAATGGTTTTATTGGTGCTAATATCGTGACCGACAAAAACGCAATGAACAGCATTAGTTCTGTAAAAACGAATATTCTGTTCACTAATTTTGCATTGAAAATTGACAAACTAGAGGCATTCTCTTCCGAGGAAAAAGCCAGCTATAAAAAACAAGTTGAAAAAGAAATAGAGACTACTGTTTTTGGAGCCTACAGAAACCTTATTCAGTATTTCGAACAGCTCAAAATAAAAGCCACAACCGATGATGGTGTTTGGAAATTACCTAATGGCGATGCCTACTATCGCTATCAATTAAAACAGATGACAACCACCGATTTGGAACCAGAAGAAGTACACCAAATTGGACTGTCGGAAGTTGAAAGAATAACAAGTGAAATGCAAAAAATTCTTTTGGCTGAAGGGTATGCAGAAACCACAAAAACTAACGGTGAAATTATCCAAGAATTAAATAAGGAAGAACGCTTTTTATATCAAAATAATGATGCAGGCAGACAAGAGGTCATAGATGGGTACATGGCTATCTTAGATGAAATCAACAATGGGCTTGACAACGCATTTGACATCCGACCCAAAGCGTCCATGGAAGTAAAAAGAGTTCCTGAGTTTAAACAAGAAGGTGCTGCAGGTGCCTATTACGAGCAGCCCCCAATGGATGGGTCAAGAGGAGGTGTATTTTATGCCAACTTAAGAGACGTTACAGAAACGGTTAAGTTTGGAATGAAAACCTTAGCCTATCATGAAGGAGTCCCCGGTCACCACTTCCAAATAGCCATACAAGGAGAATTGGAAAATGTTCCAATTTTCAGGAAATTCCCCCTTTTTACAGCCTATACAGAAGGCTGGGCGTTGTATGCTGAACAGCTGGCATGGGAACTAGGTTTTTATGAAAATGACCCTTTCGGTAATTTGGGGAGACTTCAAGCGGAAATGTTTAGAGCAGTTCGCCTGGTTGTAGACACAGGGATTCATTATAAGAAATGGACTCGAGAAGAAGCCATTGAATACATGATTACTAATACAGGAATGACAACTGGAGAAGTTGTCACTGAAATTGAACGTTATATCGTAATGCCAGCACAAGCCTGTGCTTATAAAATTGGTATGATGAAGATATTAGAACTCAGAGAAAAAGCTAAAAGCAAGCTTGGCAATCAATTTGAACTAAAAGAATTTCACAATGTGGTATTGAAAAACGGAGCGGTTCCATTAGATGTTCTAGAAGAAATTATTGAATCTTATGTTAGTGAAACTCTATTTTAATTAATTGATCAAAACATTTAAACCAACCTTTATCTTGCATGCTGTTATTCATTGTTTTGTTAGTCCAAAACATATTTGATAACTATCTCTAATTTACTTGGGTTTGGCGTAAGATATTTTGACTCGTTAGTTGTTAAAGCATCTTTTATTTTGAATGGTGCTTTTTTCTTAGAAATAGGCATATCCTCTTGCTTCAGTTTAGCTATTTCTAAACAATATTAGTTGGAATCACTCTGCTAAACCCTCAGTTCAATGACGCTTTAGTAACTATTGAAGCCAAAAACTATTAAGCTTTACTTAAAAGCTTTTTTCCGTTAAGTAATTATTATTAAATTCGCTTCGAACTTCAATTTTGTAACATGGCCGATTTTAACTTCAAAAAGTGGAACCTTATCCTTGGGTGGTTTGCTTTTTTAATTGCTTTTATTACTTACAGTCTCACGGTCGAACCAACCGTTAGTTTTTGGGATGCCGGCGAATACATATTAACCTCTTCCAAGTTGCAGGTTGGACATCCACCAGGAGCACCATTTTTTCAAATGATGGGGGCCTTCTTTTCTATTTTTGCTACAGATCCTACACAAATTGGACTCATGATTAACATGATGAGTGCCACCGCAAGTGCCTTCACTATTTTATTTATGTTTTGGTCTATTGTACTACTTATTAAAAAAGTAGTTATGAATAACAACGAATCTTCAAAAGGGCAAAATGCCGCTATTTTAGGGGCTGCATTTGTTGGGAGTTTATCGTTTGCTTTCACGGACTCATTTTGGTTTAATGCCGTTGAAACAGAAGTCTATGCCATGGCCACATTAATCATGGCTGTTTTATTTTACTTAGGACTGCGCTGGGGAAATGACATGTTTACTCCTAGAGGCAACAAATGGTTGATTCTTATTTCATTTGTAGTAGGGCTTTCTTTTGGGGTTCACTTCATGGGGCTTTTAACCATTCCGGCAATTGGATTGATCTATTATTTTAAAAATTACAAAACAATTACTACAAAAAACTTTGTTTTGGCAAACCTGGCCGGTATTGCTGTTTTACTATTTGTATTTAAACTTTTGGCACCTAACATTCTTAGGTACTTTAGCGCCTTAGAAATCTTTTTTGTAAACTCTGTAGGGCTGCCTTTTAATTCCGGGTCTATCATTGCTTTTGTGCTGCTCGTTGGTTTTATCATTTTCGGCATCAGCTTTACACGGAAAAAAAATTATGTAAATTTAAATACGGCTCTATTATGTATCACATTTGTCGTCGTTGGATTTTCATCTTGGCTAATGCTTCCTATTCGTGCCAATGCGAACGTGACGGTTAATGAAAATAATCCGTCGAGTGCTAGAGAACTACTGGCCTACTATAACCTTGAGCAGTACCCAAAAACACACTTATTCTACGGTCCACAATTTACAGACCAGTATGCTGGCTTGGACGAAAATCAGCCGTATATTGATGACAAACCAAAATATGAAAAAGACAAAACGCTTGGTAAATATGTGATTGTAAACGATTACAAGAACGGCTTACAACACTATAATTCTAAGCACGCCTCCTTATTACCAAGAATGTGGAGTTCAGAACATGCTGAAAACTATATGATGTATTCTGGGTTTTTAGACTTTTCAGTTAAGACCGACTATCAAATGCAAAACGATTTAAGGTCGGTTATTAACGACTTTAAGAATTCGGTTGCTAATGGCGAAGTTGATTATGAAGACTATCATAGTTTTCTAAAAAAATATGGCCGTTATATTGATATTGAAAAGCCATCCTTACTTAAAAATATCTATTACCTTTTTGATTATCAAATTGGCTATATGTATTGGCGCTATTTTATGTGGAATTTTACGGGACGCCAAGACGATATTCAAGGAAAGTTTGACCTGCATGGAAATTGGATAAGTGGATTTGACAGCATTGACAAATACTTCTTAGGAATATCACAAGACAATCTTCCAGGTGACGTTGTAAATAATAAGGCGAGAAACACCTATTATTTCTTGCCCTTGTTACTGGGGTTAATTGGTTTGTTTTTTCTATTTAACAGAGATAAAAAACTATTTTGGACCATGTTGGTGTTTTTCCTCTTCACAGGAATTGCCATACAAGTATATACAAACGTAAGACCGTTTGAGCCTCGCGAACGCGACTATTCGCTGGTCGGGTCCTTTTATGTGTTTGCCCTTTGGATTGGATTCGGAGTCTTTGCGATTTATGAGAAATTAAGCAAGTTTTCAAAAACAAATTTTTTGGCACCCATAATTAGTATTGTGTGCTTAGTAGCGGTTCCTGGGGTTTTAATAAGTCAAAACTGGGATGACCATGATCGATCTAAAAGAGAAACGGCCCATGCCATGGCCATACAATATTTGGAGTCCTGTGACCCCAATGCTATTATTTTTACAATCGGCGATAACGACACCTTTCCACTTTGGTATGCACAGGAGATTGAAGGCATTCGTAGGGACGTTCGAGTGGTTTGTACCAGCCTATTTAATGTCGATTGGTATATTGATCAAATGAAACGAAAAGCCTATGAAAGTGCGCCTATTCCTTCCAGCCTTTCACATGACCAATATAAATATGGCACCCGTGACTATATCATCAAAGAAGTGGTGACTGAAGACACTTTAAGTCTCAATCAGTTTTTAGGATTTATTACCAGTGATGATTCCCGCACAAAATACAAACACGTTCTCCAACAACAAGGCTATGATACCAGCGGTCAACGAAACCAAGATTTGAATGCTAATTATCTGCCTACTGAAAATGTCAGGATTCCGGTAAACAAAGCCGCTGTACTAAAAAACGGTATTGTAAAACCCAAAGATTCATCCCTAATCGTCCCTTATATTGACATTAAAATAAAAGGGGCTGCACTTTATAAAAACCGTTTAATGATGCTAGATATTATTGCCAACAACAATTGGGAGCGTCCAATTTACTTCACTGGCGGCGCATTTGGAGACGAAGATTATATATGGATGAAAGACTACCTGCAACTAGACGGATTAGTGTATAAATTAGTTCCTATAAAAACCACCGTAGAAAAAAACAATCCTTTTGACATGGGTCGTATTGATACGGATAAAATGTATGCGATGGTTACGAACTGGGATTGGGGAAATAATGGTGATCCTGATATGTACCACGATATAGAAACACGTAGAAATAGTGTGACATATCGCGGTAACTTAGCACGACTTATTGAAGCCCTCATACAAGAAAACAAGCTAGAAAAAGCAGAAAAAATTGCGGACTTAGCTATGGCAAAAATGCCTGTAGACATGTTTGGTTTTTATACGCTACTTGAGCCTTACATTGGCGCATATTATGAGCTAGAGGCTACAAACAAAGCACGAAGCTTGTACATGGAAGTCAGTCGTAAATACCAAGAAAGTTTAACTTATTACAGTGCACTTACAGAGCAAAACCAGTCCAAGTATATTCAAGCTATATATAGTGATATTGAACGCTACAGAGGGTTAGTGGATGTGGCTACTTTGTATGAAACTGAAGACTTTGTTAAAAAAGAAATGGAGAAATTTAATAATTATCTCAGGTTATTTACTGGAGAGCCTGACAGCGAAGACTCGCAAGAGACGGAGCTTATAGATTCTTCAGATTCAAGTAATGAAGGGTCTTAAATAAATAGGGTTACTAGACAAATTCTTGGATACGGCCAATAATTGTATTGGCATCAAGCTCACCGCTTTGGCGCCATTTCATATCGCCTGACTTATAAATAATTAAAGTTGGGAGTCCTTTAATACGAAGGGCTTCTGCAAGATCTTGGTTTTTTTCAACATCAATCTTAATCACTCGGGCTTTGTCTCCCATCGCAGCGGCAACATCTCTAAGCACATCATGCATCGCCTCCGATTCGTCACTCCACTCTGTGAAAAACTCAAATAACACAGGGATTTCAACGTCTATTAAATCTCCAAATTTTGACATATCATGGTATTTTATTTATCATTTCTCAATGATAATTACAATTTTTACGA
>Ga0209713_10003312_pt1 | contig 10227 bp, 8 predicted proteins | sample ArcOceMetagenome_3_FD_187444 | JGI IMG/M metagenome (GOLD analysis project Ga0209713, IMG submission 187444) | Marine eukaryotic phytoplankton communities from Arctic Ocean - Arctic Ocean- Svalbard ARC20M Metagenome (SPAdes) (version 2) | ecosystem: Environmental > Aquatic > Marine > Oceanic...
TGACCGACGCGCGCGCCCCCGGCGCCGCCGCCGCCGCCGCCGCCGCCGCCCTCGCCGCCGCCGCTCCCGCCGCCGCCGCCGCCCTCGCCTCCCCCACCGCCCGCGACGCCTCCCGTCGCGTCGGGCGCGCCCGCGCTGCTGCTGCTCTTCCTGGTGCTTGTGAGCTGCGCGGGCCTCGTCGTGGCGCGGTGGGCCATGTCGCTGTGGCTCGTCGCTTACGACGAGGCGCACGGCACGCACTACGGCGAGCTCCTCGGGCACGACGGCCACGCGCACCTCTACGACGTCGACGACGACGGCGACCTGGAGGCGGCGCGGCGCGGGGGCGCGAGGGCGCCGCCGGGGCGGTACGGCAACGGCGGGCAGACGAGCCAGTTTGGCGTCGGGCAGGCCGCCTTGGCGCCCGCGGCCGACGGCTTCGCGACGCGCCTCGCGGCGGTGGAGAGTCGGATGGCCGACGGTCGCGCGGCGGCCCTCTACGCGGGTCTCAGCCCGCACTCGCCCGACCCGGCCGGTCTCGGCGGCGCATGGGGCGACGGCGAGGAGGAGCGCGAGCCGACGCTCGAGGAGAAGCTAGCGGCCGCGCAGGCGCAGCTGGCCGCGGCGGACGCGGCGTGGCAGGAGGGCTTCAACCGCGCCCTCGCCGAGGCGGAGAAGGCGAGGAGGAAGCAAGCAGCAGCCGGCGGCGGAGGCGGCGGAGGCGGAGGCGGAGGCGGCGGGGGCAAGAGGGTGCAGCTGGCGGTCGCCGACGACAAGCCGGTGCAAGTCGCCGAGCGGGTGGCGCGGCCCAAGGGGCTGCAGAGCCACGCGTCCGCGGCGCAGTTCGACGCCGGCACGCTGCTGATGCTCAGCGGCGGCGGCGCCGACGGCGCCGCGGACGAGGGGCAGGTCGCGGCGGCGGCGGCCGTGCATGAAGTCGAGCGCGAGGCGCGGGAGGAGGTGTCGGCCCAGAAGATGAAGCGTCCGGACCATCTGAAGATGCACGCGTCGGCTGCGCAGTTTGACGCGGGGACGCTGATGATGCTGATGGACGAGCAGGTGGAGGCGGCCGAGGCCGCCGCCGCCGCTGCCGCCGCCGCCAAGCCAAAGCCAAAGGCCAAGCCCAAGCCCAAGCCCGCGTCGCCGGAGCAGCGCAAGGCGGCGCGTGCGCAGGCCGACGCGGAGCGTCGCCGCGCGAATGCTGAGCTGAAGCGACAGATCACCGGCATGCATGCCAAGGTCGACGATCATGAGTCGGCTGCGGCTCTCGAGAGGGAGCGGCAGCTGCAGACGGAGCATGCGGCGGCACACGCCCAGGCCGACTCGGAGCTTCGCCGCTCGAATGTAGAGCTGAAGCGACAGGTGACGAGCATGCATGCCAAGGTCGACGATCATGAGTCGGCTGCGGCTCTCGAGAGGGAGCGGCAGCTGCAGACGGAGCATGCGGCGGCACACGCCCAGGCCGACTCGGAGCTTCGCCGCTCGAACGCCGAAGAGAAGAAGCGCATCTCGACGGCGCAAGCCAAGATCGACGACCGCGAGTCGGCCAATGGCGGCGTCCGCGGCGCTGCTGCAGGGCGGCGCAGCAGCGGCGGTGGGAGCCCTCGCTGCGTCTTCACGCCTCCGCCCAAGCGTGCCTCGTCGAAGAGCTCGGCCAAGGCGATGCTGTGAGGGAGTACTGAAGGATAGGTTGCCACTGTTTGCAGTCAACCTCAAATTCGTCGTGTCGGCGTGAATAGCCTTTGCCAGTCAATGTCCGCGCTCTATATGAACCACGTACTCGGCTATTGGGGAACCGGAGGGGAATGCGGGATCCCGTCTTATCTCAGACCGTTTTCTTTGTCGTTTTTGGTGCCTTTGGTGGGGGGTTCGCCCCCTCGGACGTGCGTTGGTTTGTGCTTTTGCAGCAGCATTGCGGAGCTCGTGGCGCAATAGGCTGCCTCGCACGATGTCGGCATCGATGAAGAGGCCTCACAACGGCGACTTCGCCGGCCCCGCGGCGAAGCGGACGCCCTCCGTGACCTCGGCCCAGCGCGAGCTGCAGATCGAGAAGGAGAAGCACGCCAGAACACAGGAGTCGGTCGTGCAGCTGCGCATGGAGATGCAGATGATGGGCAGGCTGCTAGCAGCGGCGAGGGAGCAGATCAGCACGCTGGGCGGCGAGGCACTAGCACCGGACGTCTCGGTGCAGTTGCCGCCCGAGGGCCTGATCCCAGAGTTGACATTCGCACGTGCGCCCGCCGCGGAGGGCGAGGAGACAGCAGACGAGGGCGCGGCGCAGTCGATTAGCACGGGCGAATCGAAGCGGCTGCAGCAGGACTTGACCGAGGCCAAGATGCAATGCAAGCGGCTGCACGAGCAGGCCGCCGCCCTGCAGCACAAGAACAGGAGTCTTTCCGCGTCGAAGAAGGAGCTGGCGGCGATCGTGCAGGACATGCAGGACTACCTGTCCAAGAACAGGCCATGAGGGCCGACGCGAGATGTCGGACAGGGTTGTTAAAAAGTGGAGTTAAAGGAACTTTTATGCTCGACGAGCTGAAGAAACTCACAAGAAGTAGAGCGCTTGAGCGTGGCACCCGGGGGAAACGCCATTGTGCACAGGCGCGTTGAAACGCGTTCTCTCAAACTCCACGTGTCCTCGCTCGGCCAATGATGGCGGCGCGTGGGAGCCTCGCGGCGACCATGCGATTGAGCGCAGGGCGGGCGTCTCACATGAGCTTGCTCTTGGACATGCCGCCCATGCCGCCGGTCATCAGGTTCTGCATGCGCTGCATCGACGAGACCTTCTGCATCTTGGCGAAGTCGGCGACGGAGCCGTTGCGCGCCATGATCTTCTGCCCCTCGCCCGCGACGACGCCCCACAGCTGCGCGGCGGCGATGCCCGAGACGACCCCCATCGCCGCCAGCACCGCCAGCACGCCGTCCCACCCGGACGACTGCTGCAGGTAGCCGAGCGGCAGTCCGGCGAACGCGCCGCCCACCTGCGCGATGCACTTGACGAAGCCGCCCGCCGAGCTGCCGACGCCCGGCGGCACGACCTCGCGCGAGAAGAGGCCGAGCAGCACGTGCACCGGGAAGGCGCAGAAGCCAATGTACGCGTAGCTGATCTGCAGCACCGTCTGCGACGTCGCCCATCGGATCGCCAGCAGGCCGGGCGCCAGCATGCTCGAGCAGAGGCAGACGACCGGCCCGCGCCGGCCGCCGAAGACCTGGTCGGAGATGGTGCCGGCGACGAGCGAGCCGACGAAGCCGCCCGTCTCCATCAGGAAGAGGCACGACGCCGAGACGGTGAGCGGCAGCCCCTTGGCCTCGAGCAGGAAGACGGCGCTCCAGTCGGAGAGGCAGGTCCGCACCATCGAGATGCAAAAGTAGTTGATGCCCATCAGCCACAGCGCCGGGTTGCACAGCACCTGACAGACGACGACAACGACGCGAGCGAGGTGGTGCGAGAGACGAGAAGGGCGAGGGGAGAGGTGGGGAGGGGGGCGTGCGTCCCACGCAAGAGGAGGAGGAGAGGGGGGGCGAGGCGCCCGCTCTCTCGGAATGTGGCGAGCGTCTCGCGTCTCTGCCGAGCGTGCTTCTGACGGGCGTGGCGCACCGTGTCGATCAGCTCGCGCATCGTGGGCGGCGCGCGCACCATCACGTGCCCGCGGCTGCGCGGCCCACCGACGCCGTCGAGCCGCGCCTGCGCCTCGGCGGGCGAGCCGTACAGGCACAGCAGCAGCAGCGCGGCGACGCAGCCGCAGAGGAGGGCGGGCACGTAGAGCGAGGCCTTCCAGCCGTAGTGTGCCATCGTGAAGCTCAGCACGAGCGGCACCGCCGCCGCGCCCGCGTTCTGGCACGTCGAGAGCAGCGAGTACCAGGCGCCTCGCGTCGCCGGGTCGGGGAACCACGCGAGGAAGACGTTGGTGATCGACGGCCACCCCACCGACTGCACCAAGCCGTGGAGCGCCCACAGCGCCGTCATCGCCGGCAGCGTCGTGCACGCGCTGATGCCCAGGTTGATCGCTCCCGAGAGGAGCAGACCACCGACCAGGAGGTACTTGGGCGGAGCCATGTCGATCAGCGGCCCGTTGAGGAGTGCACAGGCACCGTAGACGATCTCGAAGCTGGAGCCCAGCACGCCCGCCTCGCCCTTGCTCAGCTGGAGCGAGGCGATCACCGAGGGCAGCCAGAAGCCGTAGCTCTTCCGCGCCGCGAGGAATGTCATATAGCCGACATAAATGAGCGCGAAGGTGTGCAGCCGTATTCGCGCCTTGACGTGCTGGAATCTGTTCCTGCTCGAGGCGTCGACCGCCCCGCTCTGCAACGGCGTCCGCAGGATCTGGTCCAGCGACCCCACCTCCTCTGATGCTCTCCTCATGCTGGCCATGGTGGTGCGCAGCTCCGGCGAGGTTCTCAAGTTGCGAGACGAAGCGCCCCGCAATAATGAACTGCGGTGGTTTACATTCCGAATGCCCGGTGATCCTTTGAACCGAGCATATGCTAACATCACAAACACGCTCGGTGAGTGTTGTACGGCCCCTCGGTTTGTTCGCGAGTTTACCGGCGGCTCGCGAGCGTGATCTCCTCGGCGCAGGGATTCGCGGCCAAGGAGCTTAACGAGAATGAAGGTGATGGCCGTACTGGTCGCGTTGGCCTGTCTCGCGTCCGTATATGCCGACATTCGGCCTCGCTCGGCCGTCGGCTGCCTCGCTGCTGGCTGCCGGTCGTCACGGCAACCGCTGCGCGTGGCGCCGTCGCGCAGGAGTCTGGAGCTCGCTCCCGCGCTCAGACTGCGCGGCGGCAGGTCGGTTGGCGCAGCCGCGGCGCACGGGCCGGCAGATGCATCAAAGCCGAGCTCTCTCAAGGTGTTCGTCGCGTTCGCTGGCTGGTACCTGATGAGCATCGTCTACAGCGTGCTCAACAAGCAGGTGCTGCAGGTGTGGAAGTTTCCGTTCACCTTCTCGGCGGTCCAGCTGCTCGTCGGCGCGCTGTGGATCTGCACGCTCTGGCTGCGTGTCCCGGGGACGGGCACGTCGCTTCGCGAGCCGCCCAGCGTGAGCGGCGACGACGTCAAGCAGCTGATGCCGGTCGCCACGTTCCTCGCGCTCGGCCATGCGCTGAGCACGGTCGCGCCGGCGTACGGGACGGTGGCGTTCACCAACGTGGTGAAGACGCTCGAGCCGCTCTTCACGTGCGCGCTCTCCGCCGTCTTCCTCGGCCAGATCTTCTCGCCGCTCGTCTACCTCTCGCTGGTGCCGGTGATCGCCGGCGTCATCCTCGCGTCCACCAACGAGGTCTCCTTCTCGGCGATCTCGCTCTACTCGGGGCTCGCGTCCAACCTGATGTTCGCGTGCCGCGCGCTCACGGCCAAGCGCGTCATGGGCTCGCCGCTCGGCCGCAGCCTCAGCCCGAACAACATGTACGGGCTGCTCACGCTCCTCTCGCTCGCGCTGCTGCTGCCCGTCGGCCTCGCCATCGAGGGCGGCCAGCTCGCCGCCGGCACCGCCGCGACAGTCGCCGAGCTGGGCGGCGTCTGGCCGTTTGTGAAGCTGCTGCTGATGACGGGCGTCTCGCACTACGTGTACAACGAGTGCGCCTTCGTCGCCCTCTCCGCCGTCCACCCCGTCACGCACGCCGTCGCCAACACCGTCAAGCGGATCGCCGTCATCATCGTCACCGTCGTCTACTTCCGCGACAAGTTCACGGCGGTCGGCGCGGCCGGCTCGGCGATCGCCATCCTTGGCGTCTTCCTCTACTCGCTCGCCAAGGCGAGGGACGGGCGCGTCGCCGCCGCAAAGGCCATCAAGGCTCGCTGAGCGCTGCCCGTGTCGGCCAGCCTTGCGCTGGGAAGGGGTCCAGCTCTCGGACCCCGTCATGCCGCTTCTCGTTTTTTTGCATATGGACACGTGTGTGCGTCCCCCACCAACACACACACATACAAACGAAGACGCACTATGATGACATTATTCATGGCAAAAGGTGAACGGGATGCCCTCGGCAGTCACCACCTCTGGGTTGATGGGCGGCCGTCGTGGGTCCGCGACACCCGACACGCGGTCGGAGGCCGGCTTGATCGTGTGGCTCAGCCCGCGGCCGGCGCCGGCGCCGCCGGGGCTCGGGAGGCGAGCGCCGCCCTGCCTCCGCATCTCGCTCGGGTGTTCCTCGAGTGTCGGCTCGCTCAGCATGGCGGGGCGGCGCCACGCCTCCGCACCCGTCCCTCCTGCTCCTAGGCCGAACCCCGCCCGCTCCGACGCGAGCCGCTGCGCCAGCTGGTGCGCCGCGGCCTGCTCCTCGGCGGTGGGATGACGGCCGCACGCGCCGGCGCGATACTGAGGCTGCGCGTAGCCGCCGCCCGGCGCCGCGTGGCCGGGCGGTCGCGCTGCGCGTGCACCGCCGCCACCGGCTGAGGGCCGCGCAAACCAGCCCGCCGGCGCAGTGTGGCCAGTCGCAAAGTCTGGCACGGCGCAGGCGGGTGCCTTGGCGAGCACGAGGCGCGCGATCGCGGCGGGTGCGCTCGGGCCGGGTGGCCGCGGCTGTGACGTCGCGGAGGGCTGCTGACCGCCGCCTCCAAAGCCGCGGAGGCCCTCATCCGACGCCCGGCCGCTGACCGCCCCGGTGGTCGCCGTTGAGGCGGGGCCGCCCGCATGATACAGGCCCTCGTTGCCTGGCGGCGAGGCGGGAAGTTCCAGCAGGCCCGCTGGCCGGCCGCCCACGTCCGCAACCGACTCCACGTCGCCGCCAGTGGGCGTCGGTGGGCATCCACCGAGCGAGGCGGCCGGCCTCGCATAGCCCTGGCCGGGAAGCGGCTGCCCCAGCTTGAGAAGCTCGTCCTCGAGCCGTCGCGCGTAGGCCTCTGAGCGCTCGATCCGAGCCTCGAAGTTGGAACGCTCCTTGTCGCGCAGTTGCAGGATGGCGCGCAGGCTTGTTGCCAGCGCGTGCTCCTCGCGCTTGAATCGGTCGAGCAGGTCGGTCAGCTCGAGCCGCACGACCATCAGCCCACCGAGCCGCCGCTCGAAGAGCGACGCGAGCTCGCGCTCAATGGTCTTGTCGTCGGCGTGACTCATCGAGCTATTTTTTGGCTAACAACAATTCGCGCATGGACAAGTTCCTCATGGATTTTATCGTAAACGCCGGTCGCCTTAGAATCTAGATGACATGTGCTTGTACATGATACACATCCGTCAAAACACCCTCGACCAAACGCCCCTGCACTTGTTCAACGAGCTGGAGGCGTTCAGACTCAGCACCGCACCACGTCTGACCCGAAGATCCTGCGCGCAGCGCGTGCCGTTTTGCTCAAAGGCAGCGCTGTCGTCCATGAACTCATACCATCGACGGCACCAGAAGCTGGAGGTCTGACGCCAAGGCTTGTAGTACGCCCAGAAGTGCTTGGCCGCGTAGCCCTTGAAGCTCGAACGCGTGACGGCCTTGAGCTGCACCCCGTACACGTACCAAAAGAGGCCCTGGTCCGTGTTGGCGCCGAGAAAGTTCCAGGTGCAGCGCTTGATGCCATTCGACGTGAATGCCCTGAGCATCTTCTCGGGAAGCCCAGCGCAAGGCGAGCCGGTGAGCCCAAAGCCATGCGAGAGGTTCCAACGCATCGTGCGCAGCGCGTCAACGCCGAGCTGAAAGGAGCTCGCTGATGGCTGGATGAGCATCGCACCCGCGTTTATCGGCGACTCAAAATCAGGGTTGGCGATGAGCTGCGCCAGCGAGCCATTACGCGCACTCAATGCGTAGCGCCTGCGCCGGCTGATCGTACCGTCGCGGTCGTCGTGCTGGATTGCTGGCTTCCTCGCCTCACGCGTGCCGCTGCTTATGAGCGATTCCAGCCCAAGCGTCCATGCCAGCTGCATGTGCTTCAGAAAGTCGGCCTCCGACTTGGCGTAGTGCATATCGAAGAGGTCGAGGTCGGTGTCGGATAGAAAGATGAGCCGATATTCCTCGTGCCGCACTAGCTGCCACTTCAGCACCGCCACGTCATTGACCGAGGTGACGCCGAGGTGGCAGCGCTTGCCAGCTGCACCGCATGCATTGCGCGTCGACTTGGCCCAGCGCCCCGCCAGTTCCACCAGATCCGAATCGAAGTCGACAATGCGTGCGACACGCGCACCGCACTCGGTGCGCACGAACTCGGCGCCACGGGGATTGGTCCAGATCGCCACCTCGGCCTGGCCAGCAAGCCACGGCATGCGCACCAGCCGGACGGCATTGAAGCACCATTTGAGCAGGCCGCAATCGCCCTGGGCACCATCGTACACGCTGAAGACGTTGGCAATTGCCATCGGTGGCCGTGGTGCGAGCATTGGCCTTGGCGTTGCGGCCTCGGCGCGAAACTTGACTCGCATAGCGTAATGCGGAAAAGGGGCTGTTGGCATACGAGACGGCGCCCGGGCTACAAACCGGGTCCGGCTATAGTGAATCTGGGGTCCAATTCTGGCTTGGGGTCCGAGGTGTGTAGTTGAGGTAAGCTAACAGCGTAAACAGCGTAAACACGCCTGTAGTTCTCCGCCCAAAAGGGTGTGGCGCTCCGAACGAAGCTCAACTTGGCCGAGCTTCTAGGGTACCAGGGTGCGAGAATAAAAAATAGCCTCCGCGTTCGCGTTAGAACTGGTCAGTTTACTGACCGGTGAGGAGCTCAACACCAAGCTTTTCACTTCCTCTAGCAAGAAAAATCTGCCGAGACCAGTTTCCGGACGCTATATTACAAACGGGCGAGTGGCACCGGTGGGCAGAGCTCCCGCCTCGCCCTGCGGTGGCGCGGAAGCAGATTCGGCCGCAGCATTCTCCAGGCGTCTCCGCTCTGCGCCAGCTCCCATGCGCCCTCAAGTGTGATCCGGAACGCGTCTGGTGCGGAGCCCAGGGTCCCAGCGTCGATCGGGCGCGTGGCATTCCCATCCAGCTCGGTGTAGTGAACGCAGTGCGCATTCTCAGCGATGGCACGCTGCATGCTCGCCACTCTTGTGGGGCTGATTCGCCGCAGCTTCTCGATTGGGTCAATGCGTCCGTCGACGACCTCGCTGAGGTCGAGCAGGACAGTGGCGCGCTTCACCCAGCTACCCCAGTGCCACGGCCATTGCACTCTCTGGCGCGGGTGGAACAGGACTGGAATGCAGCCGAGCAGCATCGAGTCTATTGTTGCCTTTCGAGAGACACTGTCACCTGCGCTCGTCGGAAAGTGGCCACTTGATCAGCGGGGTATCAAGGAGAGATTGGCAGCCCACTCAAACGGGCGGAACGGAACGTACCGGTGGGCTGCAAGCAAAAGACAGATCTCAAGTAGAGCCCCACGAGATCCACCACGGGCTCCCTCGCGTAATCGGACGTCTCCTTCACAATTTTGCCCGGCTTCCAGATTCGATCCAGGCTCGTGCAGCCTGCGCAAACGCGCTCGTCGGTATGAAAGCTGCTCGGGCAATGACGAGCGCCACGTGGCTATGCCATGGTTAGTTTGTGGGGCACGTGCGCTGGATGTTTGCGTCGCTCACCATGGTTTCGATTCCGGACGCAGCTCTCATTCAGCTTCCGACGCAGCAGCTTTGCCTCGCTCGGCAGCCCCGCATGGTCCTCGTCGCGCACGTTGAAGGCGGCAGCCACAAGGGTTGGCCTGGCCCGCTCGCGACGCCATGGCAGCGCCGCCCAAGGGGTCGACGAGCGCATGTGCACATAGCTCGTCCACGGCAGGGAGCGGTACATGCGCCGCGTCTGCGGCTTCCCGGGCCCCAAGACACGCCCATCTTCCACCGCAAAGCGCAGCGCCTGACCAAAGCGTTCGTCCCGCAGGTCGAGCTCGATGCTAACCTGGTCGTCAGACCAAAGGCCTGACTTGGGTGTGAGCAAGAAGTGGTCGGCTCCCTTGCGCGCCTCCAGGTAAGTTCCGCCACTCGGTCTCACGACGCGCTGCAGCCGCTGCAGCAGAGCATCCGCGCTGCGGCGGCACGGCCGCTCTGCGCAATAGCTCCCTGTGCTGAAGCGGTCCGTGTATGCCGGAATGAAGAAGAGGTCCGCTTGCGACGGATCGATCGTGCGGCAAGCGTAGGTCATCGCGCATTCATAGAAGGCCGCGCCTGTGCCATACGTGTGCGCACGGTGGATCTTGAGCGCTGCACTTGCATTGTCCGCAAGCGTCGGGCCAAAGCCGCGTCCCGTGGGACTTCCCTTGTGTCGATATGTCTTCGGCAAATCGTAAATGTAGAGCCGAGGCCGGCAGGTTGAATCGGCTGTGCCGCGGCTGGCCATGCGCCTCGGCGTGAAACTTGACAT
>Ga0209713_10003314_pt1 | contig 10220 bp, 6 predicted proteins | sample ArcOceMetagenome_3_FD_187444 | JGI IMG/M metagenome (GOLD analysis project Ga0209713, IMG submission 187444) | Marine eukaryotic phytoplankton communities from Arctic Ocean - Arctic Ocean- Svalbard ARC20M Metagenome (SPAdes) (version 2) | ecosystem: Environmental > Aquatic > Marine > Oceanic...
AAAAAGAATAAAACGCTGCTTCTCACGGCCTCGCTCAGCAGGGCAGGGGGGTGAACCACCATGTCGGATGGCCGACATCTATTCACTCATTCACTGTTGTACGTGGCCCAGGCGCCAACGGCGCGTCGGCATCGGCAAACTCCTCGCAGCACGCGGGCGCGCACACCCAGTCGCTCCACGCGGGGCTGGCGAGGAAGGCGGCGCGCCGTCGCTGGTAGCCCTCGCTCGCCTGCTTGAGCTCTCGGTAGCTGCGCGTGGCGAGCGTGCCCCGCGGCAGACCGTCCGCTGCCTCCGCCACCACCGACGACGACGGTGGCAGCGTCGCGCCGTCCGAGACCTCCGCGCCGTCTGTGGCCGGCGCGGCCGGTGTGCCGGTCGCGGGCGCGGCCGGCCGCAGCGGCGGCGGCAGCGCGTCGGCGGGCAGCGCGGCGCACACGTCGACGAATCGGCGCAGCAGCAGCGCCTTGCACGTGCCGCAGCGGTGCTTGGGCGACGCCGCGCCCTTTTTGGTGTTGGCGCCCAGCCGCACGCCCGCCAGACCGTTGAGCGCCTCCGCCACGCCCGCCGGACCCGCCGCGACGGACGCGCGCCAAAGGACGGAGTTGCTGCACGGCCGCCAGCCCGCCACCGCAGAGGCAGCGCCCGCCTCGGGGGTGGGGACGACGGCACACTCGTCGGCGGCTGCGCTGACTGTGGGCGGGTCGTGAGCAAACGGGCGCGCCGCCACCGCAAGCGCCAAGGCCGGCCGCGCCTCCTCACGATCCGAGCCACCACCGTCGTCGCCGCCGCCGCCGCCTCCTCCGTCCACGCCGTCGCCTCCCCGGTCGACGAGCGCGCGGCGGAGTGCGGCGAGGCTGCACGGCGCACCCACCGTGAGCGAGGCGAGCCCGATCGGCGCGGGCAGCAGGTGCGAGAGCAGCGCGCCCTGCAGCCCGAGCGCCACCCACCGCGCGAGCTTGTCCGAGCATGACATGCAGCAGGTGCGCTCGCCGCGCCCCGGCTTGGTGCGCACGAGCCCGAGCGCGCACGAGCGCCCGCCGGCCTCCGCCTCCGCCGCACACGCCGCCGCGCCCGCCGGCTTGGCGCCCGTGCGGTGCGCCTCTGCGGACTCTGCCAGGTCGAGCCGCTGCCGCTTGGCCGGCGCGGCGTCTTCCGACGCTCCGTCGGAACCTCCGCACACGCCACTGCGCTCGCCGGGTGCATCAGCCACCTCGAAGAGCGCGGCGTCGCCGCACGGCGGCTGCGACGAGTACATGTGCAGGTTCACGCCGGGCTTCAGCTCGAAGCCGGCGCCGGGCAATCGGCGGAAGATGGAGTCGTCGGGGCGCGAGGCAGCGAGCTCGATCTGGTCGAGGAAGTAGAGCAGCAGGCAGCGCCGTGCGCATACCTCGGCGTGCGCGTCGTGCACTAGCCACCCAGCGCTGTCGCGCGCCACCTGCGAGCGGCTCAGGCACTTGGTGCCGGTGCCGAGCGCGACGACCTGTGGCTGCCGCTCACCTTCTCGCGAGACCACAAAGCCAGCCAGCACGGTCCACTCGCCCGCCTGAGGCTTGCCCGTCTTGCCCAGGCGGGTGAACTGGGCCTGCACGAGGGACGCGGCGTCGACAGTGGAGAGAGCAGCATGCATTACAGGCAGCCCTTGCATAGCAAAGAGAAGTTTTTCCTGCAGCGAGCGCGGTCGTGTCCGCTCTCGCCGCCGCCGCCGCCGCACGACCGCCACCCGGCCCCGCCGCGCGCGCGTGCTCCCGACAACCATGCCACGAGGCAGCCTCGCGCCGCTCAAGTGCAACCTCTGCTGGAGTGACCTGCAGCCGCCGTTCCTCGTGACGTCGTGCAACCACTGCTTCTGCATGGCGCACAAGGACCACGACAGCATCCAGCACCACTCGTGCCCCGGATGCAACGGCCACCTCAGCGAGAGGGGTGGCATCAAGCAGGCCAACTACGAGATCAAGAGCTCGAGCGACCTGAGCGTGCTCAACGGTGTCACTCCGGACTGCGCCCTCAAGGTCGCCGGGACCTCGATCAGCTTCTGGGTCTCGCAGATGACCAACCAGCTGCAGTACGCGCATGCCAACGTCCAGGACCTGCAGGAGCGGAAGGAGCAGACCAAGGCGCAGTTCCAGCAGGCGATCAACGACCTGCAGGGCCAGACGCAGGCGCACATCGAAGAGAAGGACCAGGCGCTCGCCCAGAACGAGGAGCTGTCGCGTGACAACCAGATGCTGCAGAACAAGTACCACGAGGCTGAGCAGCGCAACCGCGCCCTCGAGGAGGCGGTCGTGCAGCTGAAGCGCAAGCGTGGCTCGGACAGCCCGCTGCACAATGACTTTGGCGGCCGCTCGCCTGGCCACCAGCCCGCGCCGCCGCCGCGCTCGCCGCTCATCGGTCAGCCGCCGCGCTCTCCGCTCGTCGGCCAGCACCAGATGGCCTCGCCCGGCCGCGGCCAGCCCGGCCTGATGCCGCAGTCGTTCGGCGGCAGCAACAAGTCTCTTCGCGTGCCGTCGCTCGACACGGGCCGCCTGTCGACGCCGTCGCGCCTCGGCGTGGGAGGCTCGGCCTCGCGCCTGCAGTCGCCCGCCCGGGGACTGCAGGGCGGGCTCGGGACGCCGAGCACCTTCCGGATGCGGAGCCCCGCGCGCAACATGGGCAGCGGCTCCCTCGGGCTCTCGGGCTCGTCCTCGCGGCTGGGCAGCGGCCTGTCCGGAGGCCTGGGCCGCTCGCGCTGAGCAGGCCGCGCATCGGGGGCCGCACGCCACGCCCCGGCCCGACGAGGCCACTGCATGACGATACGGGGAGGGCCGAAACATGAGACCGCGAGACGACGCACACGACAGCACGAGGAGGCCGAATGAGCCAGACGCAACACGCTACTACGTTTCACCGCAGACAGCGGTCAGGAGATCAGGGATCAATCACGAGCAGCATCAACAAGAGGCAAGTCAGGACGTACGCCACTCAGAGGCCCTCTCGGAGTCTCTCGCTCCAGTTGATCATACAATCAGCGAGTCAGAGGGACAGAGTCACATCATAACGCAGTTTTGTTACATTTTTCTCTTAGTGCACACGGTCGATGGGTCGAACACATCGGCAACGAACGAAAATAATTCCCACCCATCTTCCCAGGCGTCGCCTGCGGCGGCCGTGCTCTCGAGCGCCGCGCGCCTTGGTGGGCAGCGAGCGAGGAGCGCTACACATTGCGACAGGTACGAAGCCGCCACGCAGACTTCTTTGCCTTTGGTCTGGGTGCTAGGTGATATTGACCCCACCCCTGCACCCCTTTTAGCCCGACGCGCAACGACTTCGCAGCCCTACGCTAGACGCCATCCTCAGAAGCTAACAGTGCCTCGACGCAGTGTTAGCATGAACGACCACGGCTACCAGTTCATGCTCTCGGCCGTGCAGGCGGCGTACAGCGAGGACGACCTGCGCAAGCTGATCGCGGCGGCGGCGGACGACCAGTGGCTCAAGGACAATGACGAAGGAGCGGTTCGCGTGATGGACATCGGAGGCCGGGAGGCGGGACGGCCGTCGCGCGACCCGAACAACTGGAAATGCGAAACGGGGCGGCCCCCGGTCGACGGCTGCTTCGTCATCATGTACGGTCCGAACGCCATCCGCAGGGTGCGCACCTTCCTGGGCGAGACGGCGCCCGAGGCCGAGGCGCTGCCTCACGTCGAGGCCGAGAAGGCGGAGCTGGCCGAGGTGGAGGTCGACGACCTGCGCGTGCACAAGTACAAGAAGGCGTGGCAGCTCAAGTGGCTCGATGATGAGCGCCGCTTCAGCCTCGTGGAGAGCGAGGTGCCGCAGCTCTGGTGGGCCGTCGCTCAGAACGTGATCGTGCCGCTCAAGTGCTGCGAACTCGCCAACAAGTACCCGGAGGTGTACGGCGCGATGCTCGCCGACGAGCGGAACTGGGGCGCGGCGGGCCACCTCGCGTGGGCGCTCAGCAAGAAGCAGGGCGACAACCTCAAGCAGGACCCGATGTACGGCGCGTGCATGGCGAGCTCGGAGCCGGTCAGCACCGACGGCTGGCCCGCCGGCGTCGACGCTTCGCTGGGGTGGCCGGCGGAGGAGCTCGAGGCGGAGGCGACGCTGATGGTGCAGCCCGAGGTGGTGCGCGCGATCGCCGCCAAGTGGGGCGCGCGCAAGTACGCGCTCTTCGCCGAGCTGCACACGAAGGACGAGCAGGTCATCGAGCAGGCCAACCTGCGCCGCATCCGCTCCGACGAGCAGGCGACCATCCGGCCGGGCACCGCCGACGCCGACGCGGCGCGCGCCAAGGAGCGGTCCGCGAGCCACAGCATGCGCCCGCTGGGCTTCGTGGCGCTGCTCGTGACGCGCGAGGAGAGCGAGACGCGGCCGGACAAGCCGGGCAAGCTGCAGGCGGCCGTCGAGCTGCAGGCGGCCGGGATCGGCGCAGTCTTGTCTCCTCGCCTTGATCAGGCGTCGAACCTGATCTCGGAATCGGCCTCGGCAGCGGCGTTGGCGGCGGCGAGCGCCGTCAACAGCGCGGTGGAGACGGCGGGCCTCGCCATCCCGACTCCGGTGCACGAGGCACGTCGGAGTCGTCGCATCGTTGGCAGCGCCACACACACCCCGCCTTGCCTGGGCCTGGGCCTGGCCACGGCCCACGGGTGGAGCCTCTCTGCCTCACGTGCTGTCTGACCGACCCTCTGGTTGCTTTCCAAACGCAGATCAAGAGGATGGCGTCGTTTGCGTCCGGCGCGGTCGCCAACGTGACCGGCGCGGTCACCGACGTCGCCGGGAACGTCACCCACGCCGTCACGAGCAACGCAGTCACGCGCGCCATCGACCGGCAGGTGACCGGCCTCGCCAACTCTGCGACCCATGCGCTCGACAGGGAGGCGCTCGATCGCGACGCCGGCGGCAACCTCGTGCAGACGCACCTCTCCTCACAGCAGGAGGACATCGACGAGGAGGTGGCCAACCGCTGCGCCGAGGCGAAGAACGAGTGGCAGAAGCTCGCCGACCTCGCGGCGCAGGAGGGCAGGTGGGTGCCGCCCGCGCAGAAGGGCAACGGGAGGAGCGTCGACAAGTTCATCAAGGAGAAGACGTTCAAGATCACGTTCGGCGCGCTCGCCAACGTCTCCGTCGACATCTCGCACGAGAAGGCAAAGCGGCGCGGCAAGGAGCTGCGCTGCGTGCGCGCGCTCAAGAATCCGGACGGCACGGTCGCGCGCGACGCCGACGGCAACGTCAAGCTGGAGCGCTACCCGTTCTGCCACATCGAGGGCATGGACGACTTCCTCCTCGACAACGACGACATGACCGACGAGACCAACTACGGGCTGCCGGTGGCCATCGTCGTCTACCTGCGCATGCACATGCTCTGCGCGGCGACGCTGCTGCTGATGTTCTTCTGCGCGCTGCCCGAGATGCTCGTCAACATGGACCGCGCGAGCGCGCGGGACAACTGCCGCGGGCACCTGCTGGTCGGAGAGTACAGCAGCGGCGACGGCAGCGGCGACGGCCTCTACAGCGGCCTTTACGCGGCGCTGACCGACGACAACGTCACCTTCCAGGAGAGCGTCCGTTTCGGCGCCTACGACTCGACCGGCTACAACCGCAGAGAGCTCAAGGACCTGCGCGCACAGTGCTCGTTTGCGGGCGAGCCGATGCGGTACGGCGAGATGATGCCATCGTTGGAGGGGATCGGAGGGCTGCTCCGCTCGACCTCGCTCGGCGCATGCATGGACTACGCGAAGACGTCCAACGACTCGCAGCCGGCGCTCGGCTTCGAGGACCTGGTGGAGGTCTTCGACTCCGACAGTCGGAACACGCTGTTCGACCGCTACTTTGTGCGGCTCGACAGCCCGGAGGCGGTGGCGTGCGTGTCGGGCGGTCAGAGCTGGTACGCGTGGCTCAGCCTGCTCAACGTGTGCCTCTTCGCGGCCTTCCTCGCCGTGCTCAAGCTCACGTCGCGCCACGTCGCGCGCATCCACGACAAGAACAACTGGACGGCGGCCGACTACGCCGTGATGATCAAGGGGCTCAAGCGCGACGTGCCCGCCGACCCCACCACGACCAAGGACCCGCTGACGGGCGAGGCGACGCTGGTGGAGGGCCTCGAGACCAAACTGCTGTCGGACCTCGCCGAGCTGGGCTTCGGGCCCGACATCGACCACGTCGAGCTCGGCCGCACGTGCAAGGAGGAGGGGCGGCTGCAGCGCCAGTACGACGCGCTGATGAAGCTCGAGAGCGAGATCGACGCGCGGCGGCAGCGCTTCAAGCGCGAGAACGAGGACTGGAAGGCGCGCGCGGCGGCGCCGACGACGGGCGACGACCGCGACTACGTCGAGGACACCAAGGACCACGGCGAGGTGTGGGACAAGATCTCGAAGACGCAGCATGAGCTCGAGACCGTGCGCGTCGCCGGCATGAAGACGACCGGCCACGCCTTCGTCTGCTTCAAGACGGAGGCGCGGCGCGACGAGTTTGTCAAGCTGATGGAGCGGCCCGACTGGCTGCAGTCGGTCGTCGCCGCGGTGCTCGGCCGATCGGAGCCGCCGCCGCCGCCGCTCTCGTGCGCCGAGAACCGCGAGTACAGGGGGATCGCGCGGCTCTTCCGCACGACGAAGGGCGCCGTCGTCACCGACGCGCCCGAGCCCAAGGACATCTACTGGGAGAACCTCGAGCTCGACGGCTCGGCGTACCAGCGCGAGCAGCAGTTCGTCTCGCGCCTCGTGGTGGGGCTGATCATCCTCTTCGGCGTGCTCATCTCGATCTCGGTCAAGATCATGACCGACGTCTTCTCGCAGGGGCTCGACACCAAGACCGACACGGCCTCGCAGGTCAAGGTCATCGTCGCGTCGCTCATCGAGGCCGGCGTCATCAGCGGGATCAATCTGCTGCTCAAGGCGGTCATCCCGCCGCTGGCGCGGCGCGAGGGCTTCTCGACGTACGTCTCGTACGAGACGTCCGTCTTCACGTCGCTCTCGCTCGCGTACGTGCTCAACACGGGCTTCCTTCCGCTGCTCGTCGGCCTCTTCCCCGTCGGCCTCACGCAGGCGCGTGTGCCCCTCCCCGAACAGGTCTCAGGTGCTTGTGCCCGTCCCTGTAGGTGCTTATCCCCCTCCCTCGCCTCACGCAGGCGTGGTACGAGGAGGGCGGCGTCGTCGCGCAGTCGATCATCCTGATGCTCGCCGCCGGCACCAGCTACCCGATCGAGCAGGCGGTGCAGCCGCTCGCGCTCTTCAACCGCTACGTGCGCGCGCGCTACGCAAAGTCGCAGAACAAGCTCGACTTCTTCTACGAGCCGCCGCCGATCCCCTTCGCCAAGCTCTACGCGTCGACGGCCAAGGCCATCTCGCTCTGCATGCTCTTCGCGCCGCTCTTCCCGCCCGCCTACGTCATCACGTCCGTGCTGCTCTTCTTCGCCTTCGGCTGCTACAAGTTTGGGCTCTCCTTCTGGTTCCGGCAGCCCAAGCCGCTCGGCGGCCTGCTGATGGACCGGCTGTGCGACTTCCTCGGCGCCGTGCTCGTCTGCCACGTCCTGATCTCGTGGTACGCGCAGATGCAGGCGCGCGCCGAGGACGTCGAGGACTCGGCGATGCTCACCGTGCTCATCGTGGCGCTCGTGGTGTGGCTCGTCTCGCAGCTCGCGATCCGCGTCCAGAACGTGCTTCGTGACCGCACCACCCACCCGGGCACCACCGGCGGCCTCGCGTACACGGAGGTCGAGGCGGCCAAGGGGTACAAGATCGACCGGTACGTGTGCCCCGCCGCCGTCAAGAACCGCCAGCTGCGCGGCCACGAGCGCGACATCGTCCAGCTCTTCAAATCGCGCCAGATCTCCGCCAGCATACAGAGGAGCAAGACCCGGGAGCTCGACGTAGCTGCGCAAAAGGCGGGCAAGAAGTCGCAGGTCGTGCCGATCGACAGCAGCGCCGAGCCCGACACCGGCAACATGAGCGTGACCAGCACGCCCAATCGCACGCCCGAGCCCGAGGGGGGCAAGTTGAACTTGGACAAGGAGGCTACCAAAGGCCTGGGCGACTGAGAGATCTCCCAGTCGGTCGTGTTGTCACAAAAGTGAGTTTAGTTGCACTCCACCATGCATGTCGTCGACTCTTATTAGCTTGACTGCTTGTGCCATCGAAGACCGAATTAACATGATGCTGGTGCAGTCCTGGGAAATGGGTACAAATGTTACCGTACTCGAGTCGCATTGCGAGGAGATAGAAACAGCCCGTCCCGCTCGCCTGCCTCGAGACGGGTGGCCCTCTTGCTCCTCTCGCTCTTCACCTCGGTGAAGGGGGTTAGGGTAGGGTTGGGTTAGGGTTGGGGTCACCTTTACTTTAGATACTTTAGATCATGACGATTGTTGCGCTGGATTACCCCCCTCAGGGTGATCGGCTTTTGGAGTTTGACAGAGCCTAAAAAAGCTACGAACTGCCTCGCGGTGGAGGCACGCCCGAGCGCTCATGGCGGTCGACGCCACACAGACTATGGACGTGCCCACGAGCAAGTCGCGCGCGCAGCGCGAGAGCCAGCTCGCCAAGCAGATCGACGGCCGGCAGACCTCGATCAGCCGGGCGGACGCCATCCACGCCGACCTGGTGCAGCAGATCGCCTTCCAGCAGCGGCAGCTGGCGTTTCAGCAGCGGATCGCGTCGCTCACACGCTCGCGCATCCACAGCCAGGTGCAGTCGACCTCCGTGCTGACGCACACCCGGAGGCAGTCTGCCAAGGCGGCCGACTTGCTGGGCACGAGCAACGAGAGCCAGGCGAAGACGGCAAACCTGCAGGCCGCGATGGGCAGCGAGCTGGACCGCAGGGCGCGCCACGCCAGCATCCGGCTCGAGCAGATGAAGCAGCAGCAGCGTCGCCTCGAGCTCGAGATCACGCGCCAGGGCGGTGAGCTTCGCGGCCGCAAGCAGACCGCCGCGTATGCGGAGGCGGCGCTCGACGAGCGCCGTGGCAACACGCAGTCGCTGCTGGCGCGCGAGCAGCGCCGGGCCAGGCGCGAGCAGTACTCGAGGCGACGCCACTTCGCCGAGCTGCTCGTCTCGGCCAACGAGGTGCTCGAGTTCGAGGCGAGAAGAGGCCCCGCGTCGGTCAAGCCGTCGCCGCGGCACGCGGTCGACGCCGAGCGGGCGTACGACGCGGCGTGCACCCTGAAGGTGCCCGTTGAGATGTGGCCCGAGTTCTGCCTCACGGTGCTGGTCGGCGGCCTCGACGCGGCGCGCAGCCCACCTCTGCCCGTGCCAGCGAAGCGAAGGTAGCAGTGCTCGACGTGGCGTTCTTTAGTGCCGTGCAATTAGCTACCCGTGTCTAATTGTCTAGGTGCGAAGTTGCCCGTTATCCAGTATAACACATAAGCATGCCGCTCATGGCGTGTGCGTGCACAAACTCCTTGGCGGCGTGCTTGTCGATGTAGCGCGCGTAGAAGGATACATTCGTCAGCCGGGTCAGTGTCGCACGGCAAAATTCATGCCAACCGACTGGCTCTGGGCGAGGCTGGATGGCGAGCCGTCGTCGTGCCATTGCGGTGTGCTAGCTAGGGGCATTAAGCGGTTAGCGACAAAAACTCTTCAAGTTATGCATTCTTTTGTCGCCTCAATAGCTTCAATAGCCAAAAGAAATTGTTGGCTGTAGTGCACTTTGAGAGGGAGTTATAAGCAGCGCAACTCACGCCCATCGCCGCAAATCGGTACCTACCGACCCCACGCGACCCCGCGACCGATGGCGCCCATCTCGGAGCTACATACACAGCGGCGCCTAGACTCACCTCCCAAGCGGACTTCAACTCACGCCAGCTTCACACTCTTCTGTTTAACGGTTTAACCGTCGGTTTAACGGTTTAACGCTGCTAGCTTACCTCAACTACACACCTCGGAGAGCAAGCCAGAATTGTAAAATTGCATGCGGCCAGCCGCGAGACGTAGTAGTCGATGGAGTCGAGCCCGAGCCGCACGCGCAGCTCCTCGGACGACAGGCGGTGCCGCCACGTGTGCGTGCGCGGCGACAGTTGCGCTGGCTCGGCCACGTGAGCCGCATGGGCTTCGAGCGGCTGCCGCGGCGCATGCTGTCATCGTGGGTGCCGCACAAGCGGCCGGCGGGCGCGCCGAGGTTCACCCTCGGCCGCACCATGGCCAAGGCGATGGACATCTTCCGCCTCGACCACGCGCGCTGGCCGGAGCTCGCTGCTGACCGCGGGGCGTGGCGCGCGATGCTGCAGAGCGGCGAGGCGCCGC
>Ga0209713_10003316_pt1 | contig 10218 bp, 6 predicted proteins | sample ArcOceMetagenome_3_FD_187444 | JGI IMG/M metagenome (GOLD analysis project Ga0209713, IMG submission 187444) | Marine eukaryotic phytoplankton communities from Arctic Ocean - Arctic Ocean- Svalbard ARC20M Metagenome (SPAdes) (version 2) | ecosystem: Environmental > Aquatic > Marine > Oceanic...
CGACCCCCCACGACTGTGGGGCCGGAGAGAGGGACCACGCCGTCCCTCTCTCCGTCCTCCCAGGCGCCCTGCTTCGCCGCTGTTCCACCGTAAGGTGAATAGCCGATCAGAAGTTTGAGGGTAGTGTAGCTTTATTGCCGAAACAACTCAACACACAGCTATCTAACCCGCTAAACGCTACTCGTAGCTAGATGCACCCGGGCCGCGCCCGATTCTTTGGTTTCTTTTGCTTTGGCATACCTGCTCCGCGAGACCACCGGTCCGAATGCGCAGGCTAATACGGCTGCGGCCGTCGGCCCCGCTGCTGCGGTCGTGCGCCGCGCCGCCGCGCCCGCTGTGCACCGCCTCGCCGCGGGCGCCCATCGACATCACCACGCCGGCGGCGCTGCGGTCGCTGCCGAGGTGGAGCCTGCCGCAGTCGGAGCCTGCGCGGCTCGAGATGGAGCACACGATGCTCACCGGCTCGTCGCAGCGGTGGGAGGTCGGCAAGGAGCGCCGCTTCGCCGAGTTCGGCTCGTCCAAGCAGTGGAAGACCATGTCCTTTTACGAGGCCGAGAGCACCTACCTGCTGCGCCGACGAGACCTGGAGGGCCTGCCGTACGTCGCCAAGTTCAACGTGTACGGCAACCAGAGCCTCGTGCGCTTCTATGTCATCTTCGACGTGCAGGACGCCGCGCTCAGCCGGTGGGGCACGGCGGAGGCGCTCGCCGACGAGCTGCGGAAAAGGCAGGCGACGCGCGAGCGGCGGATCGCGAGGCTGCAGCCGCCGGTGCTGATGCTGCTGCGGCCGGTGCGCGCGCGCAAGGGACACGTCGTGGTGGGCGACCGCGCCGTGCGCGCCGCCATCCTGGGCAACGTCGGCGTGCTCTCCGCCAAGGTGGGCGCCTTCATGGCGACGGGCTCGGCCGCGATGCTCAGCGAGGCCTTCCACTCGCTCGCCGACCTCGGCAACCAGTGCCTGCTCGCAGTGGGGCTGCAGCGCTCGCTCCGCCCGGCCGACTCGCTCCGGCCGTACGGCTACGGCTTCGACCAGTTCGTCTGGTCGACGATCGCCGCCGTCTCGACGTTCATCCTCGGCGCGGGCGCCTCGGTCTACCACGGCGTGCACACGCTGCTCCACCCGCAGCCGCTGCTGCTCGACGGGCTGCCGGCGGCGATGGGCGTGCTGCTCGCGGCGGGCGTGCTCGAGTCGTACACGCTCTCGGTCGCGTGGTCGGAGATGAAGCGCGAGGCCGACAAGCTCGAGGTGACGCCGTGGCAGTACCTCGCGTCGGCGCCCGACCCGCTCAACCCGGCGGTCCTCCTCGAGGACTCGGTCGCCGTCATCGGCGTCGGCATCGCCGGCACGTCGATCTTGCTCACCCACGTCACCGGCCAGCTCGTGTGGGACGCCGTCGGCTCGATCGCGGTGGGCGGGCTGCTCGGCGCCGTCGCGGTCTTCGTGATCAACAAGAACATCAAGTTCCTCGGCCAGACGCCCGCGCTGCGCACCGACGCCGTCGTGGCGATGCTGCGCGCCGACAACATGGTGCTCTCGGTGCAGGACGTCAAGTCGGTGATGGTCTCGCCGCAGGTCGCGCGCTTCAAGGCCGAGATCCACTTCAACCCGCAGCTGCTGTCGCGCAAGTACCTCTCCGCGCACAACAACCTGTCGGAGGTCCACCGCGCGTGCAAGAGCGTCGACAGCGAGGCCGAGGCGCAGGTGGTCTTCGAGCGGTACGGCACGTTTTTGATGGCGACCCTCTCGCTCGAGGTCGACCGCCTCGAGCACATGATCACGGAGGCGTACCCAGAGTTCAAGTACATAGACCTAGAAGTGCTATAGTTAAAATGATGTCATATGGCCTGTGTGGGCGCGGCAAAACATTTGCCTTTGGAGGAGGTGCGAAGAGGAGAGCGGCGGCACGAGCAGAGTCGAGGTGGCAACCGGGCGCAAGGGAGCAGTTCCCAGTTTCGACGCGGCGGTGCGCAAGAAGCGGCGGGACAGCGACGCGTAGCGCGCGCAGTGGCGGCGCGGCCTGGCTGCGCCGGACGCTGCACGGTCCCGGGAGGAGTGAGTCTGAATCCTCCCAATTATAAAAAATGAGCCGGCTCTGAAGGACACGCGCGGCAGCGGCGTCGGCATGACGCCCTAGGCTCGTGGTACCCCGGGGACTTAGGCGCCGGATAGTTTGCGTTCTTAAATTCAGCCAGGCGTGGTTTCTGCCCCTGGAAGCGCCTTCAGAAGCATTCAGTCACCGCATGCACAAGTATGCCACGGTACTTAGTTGGCGATGGCACGCACCTGGCAACTCGGCGCAGCGGCGCTCGTCGCCTGCCTATTCCTCTACGAGCACGCCCAGCGCGGCCCTGTGCGCACGGTGACCGCCGCCGCACCCGCTACTCAGCCATCAGATATCGCCTTCGCCGCCGACACGGTCACCACTGCGGCACAGTCACCACCGCCGCCAACCACACCGCCTCCACCGCCGCCGCCGCCGCCGCTGGCTGCTGCCCCCATCAAACGGCTCGACGTCGAGTCGTGTACCAGCCTCTCGTGCGCCACGCGCCACGAGTCGCTCGAGCCGAGCTGGGCCGACCTCACGTCCCAGCCCAACATCGACTGGGCGCACGGCGGCGTCAGAGGAGACTGCGTCGCGGGCGAGCTCGAGTACATCATGAGCAAGTACTGCGACGCGACGCCGCGCAAGCCGAGGCGCGGCGAGAAGCCGTGGCCCTCCGAGGAGCGCCTGGCGGAGCTCGACGTGCACTCGCAGCTGCTGCCGCAGGACGACATCGCGCGGCTCGTCAACCTCGTGGGCAACCGGACGCTGCTGCTGATGGGCGACTCGGTGATGGAGCAGTTCTACAACGCGCTGCAGTGCTTCCTGCGCAAGGAGGGCCTCGAGCGGCCGTGGGGCTCCGCCAACACGCGCTGGCTCGAGGAGAACGCGGCGCTGTGGCGGCTGGGCAAGCGCAAGAAGCCGCCCAAGCTGCCGCACGCGGCGGCGGGCGGCATGCGGATGGCGTACGTGCGCGTGACGGTGATGATGCGCGACGAGGTCGAGGCGGCGGTGAGCACCGCCGACGTCGTCGTGCTCAACTGGGGGCTGCACTACCAGGTGATGCCGCAGTACTCGACCGAGCTGCACGACGCGTTCGCGCTGCTCGAGGCGCACGCCAAGCAGCCGCGCCACGTGGTCGTCTTCCAGGAGACCGGCGCGCAGCACTTCCGCATGAGCGACCAGCGCGGCTACACGACGGGCGAGTGGGAGCACCGCGACAAGGCGACCGACACCAACTGCGGCTGCCAGAAGACCGAGGACTTCAACGTCAACGTGAGGAACCGCGTGCTCGCCGAAGTGCTCGGCGGCGGCCTCTACCCGCACCTGCAGACCCTCCCCTTCTACAACCTGACGCGGCCGCGGTGGCGGTGGCACTTTGGCAACTGCACGCAGCGGCCCAACGGCTGGAACTTCTACACGTGCTGCGACTGCACGCACTTCTGCTACTCGCCGCGGATGTGGAAGGCGCACCTGCACGAGATGAACGAGGCCATCGCGCGAGGCGACGCCGCTTCCAACGCCCTTCTCGTGTAGGTGGGTCGAGCCGTTGGTGCGTTTAGATTGCTCGTGATTCTACTCACGCGCCGCCACTATACTCACAGCTTCTCTAGCGTTCAGCTCGACTGCGTCTCCTCTGGCTTCACGGTCACCGCAGGCTCCGCCGACTTGAGATCGTCGGCTGGCGAGCCCGTGTTGAGCCCGGCGTTGCCCTCGGCCATGCCCTCGGCGAATGAGTCGGTCACATCCTTGAGGCCGTTAGCCGACTTGCCTGCACGCATGGGCGGCGTGCTCAGTGAGTGACTCGCCGGGGGCAGCCCAAGGCGCACGCAAGGGCTGACAGCGTACCAAGCTCCTTGGCAATCGGGGCGAGCTTGTCGGGTCCGATGACGAAGAGGGCAATGACACCGATGACGCCGATCTCCGCCCAGCCCAGCCCGAAGAGGCCCATGGTGGGCGAGGCCGCCGAGCGCAGCTGCGTCGGCCGAGCGGGGAGCGGCTGCTGCACGATCGGCGTTTGGACAGCGAGGCCGACGCGTGATACAGTCGGCCTGTGGATCGGCACGGCTGGCATCACGAAGCCGCCAGCGCTCGCAGCGAGCGAGAGGAGGAGCAGGGTGCTGCTTGTCATACTGTATCTATCTCGACGAACCTAACCGAGATTGCGCATGCATGCGACAAGTTTTCGTAATGCTTCACTGCCGTTACTGGTCCATTGGATCGGCACGGGCCACCTCGCGGCGGCACGAGACGAACTTCTCCGACCTCAACCGACCTCACGACCGCTACGAGCGGGCGCCGACCCGCGGGCGCCCTTGTGCAGGGCCCCGGGGTAATCGCTGGCAAACGCGTCGCCTCAATAGCCTCAATAGCCTCAATAGAAATAACTGGGCGCTCCTGGAGAACTTACTGCTCCTGGAGAGACTGGGGAGGCTGGACCGAAACGCCTTAATTGTAACGCTCCTACCTAAAGTATTAGACTACTTTGCAGGCTGCTTCTCGGCGGGCGGCAGCGTGAGCTCGACAAAGAGCGAGAGCTCGTGGCCGCAGCACTGCGCCACCTCGAAGCGGAGCTGCTGGAAGTCGCTCATCGTCTTGTGGTAGAGCCCGAGCGCGGCGCGGTACTCGTCGACGACCTTGAGCAGCTCCCTCTTGGTCGACGCCACCTCGCGCTCGGCGCCCTTGAAGGCCTCGGCGATCGCGAGGTACTGCGCGTCGCCCCTGAGCGACGTGTGCCGCGCGAGCGCCTCGCGCCAGCTGTCGAGCGACGAGCGCAGCGCCGTGTGCTCGAAGGACGCGCACGCCGCGGCGACCTCCTTGTGGCTCTCGGGCTGCTTCTCGCCCTCCTTGACCGCCTTCGGGTGCGCCATCTGGTGCGCCGCCTCGGTGAGCAGGTGGAGGCAGTGCAGAAAGTCCTCGAGGCCGGCGCTGCCCGTCTGCAGCTCGCGCAGCAGCTCGTTGGGCGCCGTCACCGCCTCGGCCGCGCCGGGCGAGAGGTGGCGCAGCAGCAGCTGCGTGTTGCGGTGCAGCAGCGACGCCTCCTCCGACGAGAGCTCGAGCCCGCCCAGCAGCATCCCGCCCTTTTTGCTCTTGCCGCCGCCCTTGAGCATCTGCGACGCTCGCACGAACGGCTGCAGCATCCCGCCCACCGCGCGCTGCAGCTGCTCGCACCGCGCGCCCAGCTCCTGCTCGCGCACAAACTGCGGGTTGTGCCGCGCCTCGGTGTGCCGCGCCTGCACCGCGCCGTGCCGCGCGCGCTGCGCCTGCAGCCGCTCGGCGAGCGCCTGCTGCTCGGCGGTATGCAGCGACGCCCACGCCTCGAGCAGCTCGTGCGCCCGCTCGGCGAAGCGGTGCTTGAGGTGGAAGACGTGCTGCGTGAGGCCGAGCGACGAGCCCTCGCTGATCTCCTCCTCGAGCTCGGTCAGCTCGGCCGGCAGCTGGTCGAGCATCGCTCGGATGGCGGTCGCGTTGCTGCGCACGCGACAGGGAGGCAAGGGAGGCGACGCGTGAGCGGCCGAGAGAGGCGTGGCAAGAGGCGCGGCAAGAGGCGCGGCAGCCGGGCGCGCACCGCGCAAGCGACGAGTCAGCGAAGCCGGCGGCCGCATGCTGCAGTGGGGGCACGCTGCGCCCGAGCTCCTCGAGCGCCGTGCGGCACTGCTTGAGGAAGGTCGCCAGGAACTCGGAGTCGAGCGGGCACACGGGAAAGTCGGCAGTCACCCGGTCGATGTAGTGAATCGTGTTGTCCACGTACTGGCGCAGCGAGACGCGGGCCGACTCCGACGGCGGGCGCTCGACCTTCTGCAGCGCCAGCCCCATCGCCGCCGCGTGAGCGCGCATGTCGTGGAAGCCGGCCAGCACGGGCTTGAGCGCCTCGAGGACGCCGAGCAGGCACGGCGAGTACTTCTTGGCGAGGCGGCCCTCGAACCACGTGTTGAACTCGTCGATCGAGACGCGATGCGTCGCCATCTGTGTGGAGTAGTAGCCACGAGCAGCGACGGCACACACGACCCCCGCGCATACAAGTTTTCTTACACTGCCCTTACACTGGTAGACTGGTAGACTGGTAGATGCCCCGTCCGGTGGCAATCGCGGAGGGGAGGGTACTGCCGGGTATCCGTCCCACGGTCTTAGGCACCCTATCAATTGAGCTTGTCGTCGTCGTGTGTGCCGTGCGGGTTGAGATGGTGTGCGGGCTCGGTGGACGGCAGCCGCCCTCCTCTGCGTGGGTCCATCTGAGAGTGGTACCTCGATCAGTCTCCGCGCCGCGATTGGAATGCGCCGTTCGATTTGGGGGCTGCCGTGGTGTACCGATGTGCACTATCTAGGGGGGGTGGCGTACGCTACGCACGCGCCGCGACTGGAATGCGCGTTTGGAATGATATGACTCACGAGTCTCGCCGTGCTGTCTATCTGGCTGTGGTCCGTCTGTCCGTGCGCTCCCGTGGGCTCGGACGCTCGCCAGCCACGCCCGACCAACCACGAAGTGGCCACGCCGGGGCGACGACAGCGACGCCCGTCGCCTACACAGCAGTCGTCTGCCCCGCCACGCAAGCCCACCGCACCAGCCCGCCACGAGGTGGCAGGCGTCGGCGGCCACGCTTGGCGGCCAGGCCCTCTAGGGTCACCGTTCCGGCGCACCCGCAGCGTCGTCGTCGCCGTCCTGGCCGGCGGCGTCGATGCTCGCCGCCACCCTGTCTGCGCGTAGCTCCGTCTTCCGCGCCCTCTTCCTGTGCTTCCGCCGCTCCGCCGCCTCCGCCGATCTGCGTCGCTTTGCCGAGGCGATCGTCGCAACTGCCGAGTCGCCACCATCCGCGCCAGATACGGTGCCGGGCGAGACACTGGCCGAGACATCGGCTGCGCAGGCGCCGACGTCGGATGTGGCGGCTGCGGCGGCAGTGGAGGCTGCCGCGGTGATGCGCACCGATTCAGCTGCTGCCGGCTCGGCATTGGCGACCAGCGTGTCGCGAGCGGCGGCGACGGTGGCAGCGCCACGGCCAGTGGGCGCGAGCTCGCGGCCGGCCGGCAGCCGCCTCGCGGCGAGCGGCTCAATGGCCCAGTCAGCGTCCCGCAGCGTGCCCGCGGCATTCGCGATCCGAATGCGCTCCGCGAGATTGACCCTGACGTGGTCGCGCTCGATGTCGTTCCCGCACTGGAGGAACGAGCGCTCGACCCACGCTCGCAGAGGGGGTGTCCACCCCTCGGCCACCGGCTGCACCGGCTGACCGCTAGCTGCCTGCTGCTGCTGCTGCCATCGGCACTGCTCTGCCGCCCACCGCTGCTGCTGCATGTCCCACCGCGCCTGCTGCTGCTGCATCCGCTGTCGCGTAATGAGCAACGCCTGCTGATGCTCCGCCTGCCGCAGCAGCTGCGCCTGCTGCGCCTCTTGTTTGTCGAGCGCCCGGACGGTCGCCTGCCGTCGCCCCTTGTCCCGCGCTTCCTGCTGCTGCTCCCGCAAGGCAGCCTGTCTCCGCGCCTCGTACCGCTCTTGCTGGTGCTGCTGTACCTGCGCATAGTGTTCATCGGCAGTCCACTCGTCCAACGCGGCCCGAACAGCTTGCGTCAAATCAGCCCCCTCGCGCGCCGCGGTTTCTCCCCGCAGCTGCGCGCCGTCGCCTTCGGTCGCGGTCATCAACCAGCCGCTGTACTTCGCGGCGATCCACCGCAATGTTGGAGATGGCGCCATGCTGTCGGCGGCGATCGGCACCTTCTTCGCCGGCGCAGCCGCCGCCTGGCCAGTCCCGACGATGGCGACGACAGCCGGCGGCTTGGCGGCGGTGGTGACAGCGGGCGGCTTGGCAGCGGTGGCGGCGGCGGCGGTGGTGGCGACGGTTGCGGCTGCGGCGGTGGTGACGGGCGTCGCAGCGGTGGCGACGTCGGCGGCGGCCTTTTCGGTCGCCGCGTCGCGCCACCGTGCCGTCGCGATCGCCGCCTCCGAGCCGCGCGAGCGCAACTCGGTGCCGCCGTGCGCAAAGCGGCAGCGCACACCGATCGGGCAGACGTTGCCCTTCTTCCAGTGGAGGCACATGACCGTCTTGTACCGCGGGTCCTTCTCGAGCTTCGCCACCACCTTGGCGTCCTCCTCCGCCTTCTTTTTGGCGCGCGCCTCCGCCTGCGCCGCATCTGCGCGCTGCTGCAGATCTCGCGCCCGCAGCCACTCCTCGAAGGGCGCGAGGTCGAACGAGATGTCGACGCCGTCGAGCGAGTTGACGTGCTGCATGAGTGCCTTGATGAAGCCGACGCGCGCGTGCGTCGTCTGCCCCTCCAAGACCCAGTGCAAGGGGTACCCGACCGAGTGCGTCTTCGACTCGAAGACGCAGTCGGTCGGGTAGCATATGTCCCCTGGGTATTGCCACGTCTCGTGGCGTGCGACGTGCCAGGGCCTCCCAGATGGCGACGTGTCTGTGCCTCTCAGATGGCCGTCCAGCGCCATCGTCACGTTGTCATCGCGCAGCCGCATGACCGACGGGTCGGTGGCGTCGAACCAGAGGCTGTAAACCGCGTTCGTGCGGTGGTGGTAGCCCAAACGCCGGACGATGTAGCTGTCGGCGACACTGCTGATCACGGGCGGCTCCAGTGTGCCTGGTGGCCGCATGCCTGGCGCCGGCGTGCCAGGCGTCCCGTCGAGCGGCGCGTGCGGCACGTCCGCTGGATCTCCGCCGCCCCTGAGGCGCAGCGTCATCCCGACTGACTCCTCCTCCGCCGGCGCGGCTGCCGCGGTCCCGATCACGGCGACGAGGGCGGCGACGGCAGGGTGGGAAGGGGCGGACGTCGGCGTGGCGGCGAGCGCCGCCACCAGTGCCGCTGGCTCGGCAGCGGCGAGCGCGGTGATGGCAGCCTCGGCGGCGTCGTCCAGAATCGTCGGCCCTGCCTCTGCGATGGCTTCGGCCAGGGCGGTGGGTCCGGCCCTGGCAAGGGAGACCAAAGCGGCGAGGGCGGCGCGGGTCGGCGCGTCGGGGGCCGTCGCGGCGAGGGCGGCGTCGAAGGCCGTCGGCGCGACGGCAGCGAGCGCGGCGAGCGCCACCACCGACGCGCGCGTCGGCGCGTCATCGGCGGCGTGCGCGGCAGCCGCGGCCGACTGCGCCGCGGCGAGGGCGCGCAGGGCGGCGAGGGCGGGTGGTGTCGTCGGGGCGGTCACGTGCGCGTCGGCGCGCGAGTCGCCGGGCGCGTCGGCGGCGTTGGCGTTGAAGGCTGCTTCCGCCACCCTCTGCGTGGCCTGCTCGTCATACACCCATCGCTCCTTGTCCGCGCTGTCGACGGGCCATCCGATCAGCACGCGCCCGTGGTCGTGCAGCTGCTGCGCCATTCTCAGCTGCTGCGTTCGGAAGCGCTCGGGCCGCCAATCCTTGGCCCGGCTGCAGCACTCGCTGCTGCACCCGTCGCCCCCCTCGAAGTGCGCCCTGCTCGCGAGCGTCGCCTCCGCCTTCGCGCACCGGAAGTCCACCAGGGCGCCGCACCGTTTGCAGGTCACAGTGAAGGAGTGGATCTCCCGCAAAGCCGCGAGCGACCCAGCCGCGCAGCCCTGCTTGGCCCGTTCGCCCGGCGCGTGGTGGCGGGCACGCTCGCGCGCCGCGCGCGCCTGCACGCTCGGGTCGCGCACCAGCCGCGTCTGCAGCTCGCCATCCACGTATCGCGCGTCGGCACCTGCTGTCCCCGACTTTTCGATGGCGACCCGTCCATGCGACCCGGGCTCGCCTGCGTCGGCCGCCCGCTGCGACGGCGCGCCCGTCGCAGCGTGGCCGGGCATCGTCGCCTCCGCGCCGCCAACATCGTGCTGCAGCTCGGTCGCTCGCCCTGCCCCGCGCCCGTCGGCGCGGCCTGGTCCTGGCTCATTGACGCCTTTCCCATACGGCCTGGTGGCGTCGACCTTGTCGACGGGGACGACGCCGCTGCTGCTGGAGGCGCCCTCGGGGTCGATGACGGACGCGCTGACGTCGTCTGCGTCGATTCCCAGCGCGCCGAGCATGTCGACGACTGCTCCCAGCGCCTGGTCCAATCGCCTTGTCCGTGCGCACGGAGCCTTGGACGTACGCGACGAAACCTGTTGCGCATTGCTTGGCATCGCGTCGGAGTGCCCGGAATTCGTCGAATTAGTCGTCATCTCGCCAGTACGGCCGAGCTACGTGCCGCCCGCAACGGGGTTTTCGGAGTAGTGCGAAGGCGCGAAAGCAGGGCGAGG
>Ga0209713_10003317_pt1 | contig 10217 bp, 4 predicted proteins | sample ArcOceMetagenome_3_FD_187444 | JGI IMG/M metagenome (GOLD analysis project Ga0209713, IMG submission 187444) | Marine eukaryotic phytoplankton communities from Arctic Ocean - Arctic Ocean- Svalbard ARC20M Metagenome (SPAdes) (version 2) | ecosystem: Environmental > Aquatic > Marine > Oceanic...
TTTATACTAATAAAGCTTTACACATACGGCTTACGCGGCATATTGACCCAGAAAAAAAGTTTGAAACTTTAGCGTGTTATTTTATCAATGATACTCAATAGCAGCCCTACCCCGAAGCAGGGCCCAGGCAGAGCGTGTACATGTTCTTGGTCTCGAACTTGGCGGGGCCCGTGGGATCGACGATGGTCGGCCTGACGACGTCTCCCGCCAGCACGCAGCCGGCCGTATTCGCGCGCAGCCTCGCGCCGTAGCGAGTGCCGGGCGGCAGGTGCCGCATGGAGCGCGCGCACTCGGACACGTTCATCGCGCGCAGCAGCGACCACACCTCGCACGTCGAGCCCGGCGGGATGGCGCGTGGCACGAGCTCGGCCGCACCGCCCGGGGTCTCACGCCCTTTGGGACGCTGCCAACCAGCCGCAGGAACCGTCCTATACCGCCCCGAGGGGAGCCGCAGCCCCACAGCCCGGTCGAAGAGCGGCGGCGGCTCGCGGCACGCCAGGCTCTCCTCGCAGTCCTGCCCGTCTAGATGCCGCTCCTTCTGGCCGCCGCCCTTGCCGCCGGCCTCGCCAGCGCCGTCGCCCTTGCCTCGCAGCGTCTTCCAAGTGAGCGGCCGCGTGCCCTCGCCGCCGCGCTGGCGCACGTACGTGAAGCCGTGCCCCATCCTGGCCGCCTTGATGCCCGCTACCGAGAGGTGTGCTGTCACCGGCGGGCGCAGCCCTTCTGGCAGCGGCGGCGTCACGAGCGATCCGAGCCGACTCGAGTGCAGCGACCCGCCCGCGCCAGCCACTTGGACGATGCTGCCGTCGGTGGCGTTGGGCAGCCGCAGACCCACCGACACAGCGCCGCTCCTCGACAGCGCACCGGCGCCGCCGCCGCCGCCACCTCCGCCCTTGCCCCCGGAGGGTGGCGCCGCAAACGACCCCTCCGGGAGAGAGAACCAGATGCGCGTGCCGCCGCGCACCGGGCCAGACGTAGGCCAGATCTCGAGCACGCCGGGCGCCACCGCCGCCGGGTTCCGGGCGGGGTCCTGCTTGTACGGTCGCGCCTGCTGCTGCTCCTGCTTCTTGGGCGCGGCGGGGCGCGGCATGTACCTCAGCTTCTCGCGCTGCCCGCCCACGAAGGCGGACGACTTGAGCTCCGCGGCGGTGCTCGGAATTCGCTTCATCCACGACGTGCAGTTGTCGGCCGAGGGCGAGGCGCGCAGGCACGTCCACAGCCCGCGCAGCCCGCGCACGCACTGCGCGCCGCCGAGCGAGCCGGAGCCGTAGACGGGGCAGCCGCGCGCCACCGTGAACCAGTCCTTGGTCGTCTCGAGGTAGAGGCCCGCCGTCACCGCGACCGAGCCGCCCGGCATCTCGCCCGCGGCCGCGATGCGCTGCTGAGCGGCACACGCGCGCGAGCTGCCGGGGCACATGAAGATGCGGCCCGTCGCAAAGGCGCGGTTCTGCGCGCGGCACGAGCGCACGAGCGGCGACTCCTGCGGCGAGCCGGGCGCGCCGAGGCCGATGCGGCGCATCTCGTCGCTGAACTGCGGCGCGTGGCTGCCGTTGCCGGGCGCCGCCGCCAGCTCGAACGTCGGAGGCACCACGAGACGCTGCCGTACACGCGCCGCCATCCGCGAGAAGCCAACGGGTTTGGCGGCGCCGTACATGAGCTGCTCCGCCGTCGGGTGGCACTTGAGCTCGCTGCTGGCGTCCTTTGCCATCCGCACGAGCGTGTACTCGTTGCCCATCGTCAGCGGCGCCCAGTCGACCGGCGCCTGCATATTGCGCACAATCTGCAGCCCCCAGTAAAAGTGGCCGAAGGTCCAGATGCCCGCGAGGATGTGCCCCCTCGGCCCGGCGTTCTTGACCTTGTCCGCCGACACCAGCTCGTTCTTGACCGTCGCCGTCGCGTTCTCGAAGCCGTCCCACGCGCGGCCGAAGCCATCGGCGAGCGCCGACGACGACAAGAACCACCAATCGACCAGAAAGAGGCCGCGCGTGCCGGGGCGCATGTCCCAATCGCAGCCGCGGTTGGCCTTGCCGCACGAGGCCGCGCCCGTCGAGACCTTCGTCGGCGCGCTCCTCTTCACCACGGTCTTGTCGTCGACGCCGCACACGCGCGCCTTGTACGCCGTCTCGGCCGACTCGATGTCGCGGCTGCCGTGCGCCTCCTCGCCGCAGTTGTCGGGCATCCACAGCTTGTCGAGCGGTGCCCTGCTCGCCACGTCGACGAGCCACGTCCCCACCTTGCTCGACTGCCACAGCACGTCCCACCGGCTGACGAGCACCGCGCGGTACTCGAAGCCCTGCGCGCGTTCGTGCGCGGCCTTCAGAGCGATGGCGCGCTGCATGCCGAGCATGTGCGACATCGTCCGGCCGCACGAGATCGGGTAGAAGAAGCCCGGCCCTCCGAGCTCGCGTGAGTGCGCCTTTCGGCGACACGCCAGGTCGAACTTGGACATCATGTCCGCCTCGAAGCTCGTCGCCGTTGGCTTGTACATGGCCTCGATCAGGTCCTTGGCCTCGGGGCTCCAGGAGTGGCCGAAAATGTCGATGGCCTTGAAGTGCGGCGCGGCGGGCTCGAGGATCGTCTCGCGCATCGCGTTGTAGGCCAGGCCAAGCACGCCGGACGAGGCCTTGGCGTACGGCGTGAACGTGCGCTGGATCTCGTTGCCAATCTTGCCGTACAGGACGATGGCTAGCTTTTGCTGCTCCGGCCCAGGCGAGACCCGCGCGGGGCGCGCCCGCTCGAACTTCGGCCAGTCGGACGCGTACTGGTCGTACGCAGCCGACGTGGCGGTGTTCTGCGACCACGACAGAGGCACTCGCAACATGTGCGACTACGCGATGCGCTGCGAGTGTCGCCAACCCAGCTGTGAGCATGCAAAAAACATGCGCACACATGTTTGGTGGTTTTACCCCGCCGTTCCGAGCGCGCGCGGCTATTCAGGCGACACGTTTGCCGCCGATTTACCCAGGACCCTTACTTTAGGACGCAGCTATTGAGGTTACTGTGGCTCGCTATTGAGGCTATTGAGGCTATTGAGGCGACGCGTTTGCCAGCGATTACCCCAGCACCCAGCACTTGGGCGTCCGCGGGTCGGCGCCCGCTCGTAGCGGTCGTGATGTCGATTGAGGTCGGAGAAGTTGGTCTGGCGTCGCCGCGAGGTGGCCCGTGCTGATCCAATGGACCGGTACGTTATTGAAGCCATGCATGCATGCATGCAATACGGCCGTCCGGGAACGAGGTCACCCGTGCTGACGCGTTAGGCTGCAGGGCACCAAGCCGACAGCTGCCTGCCTCATGCAGGTTGGCAGCTCGGAGCTCCACAATGGCCGCAGCCACAAGCTCCACGAGCGGCGTGGCTGCCTAGATGCCTTCCGCCAGCCGCCATCCGACGACTCGGCAGTCGAGACGCTGAGCGCCGAGGAGGCTGCCGCGATGCCCGGCATCAGCGCCTCCGCCACTCCGCTCGTCGTGCGGGACTGCCTGGGCTCATGGCGTGCGACCGAGCGTTGGTCAAGTGCGGAGTCTCTCTGCGAGCACTATGGCGACGTGCCGTTTGAGCTGGCCGAGGACTTGACGCTGACGATGAGCGCGTATGTCGAGTACGCAGGCGCTGCCGAAGCTGACTACCCATACTATCTTGTCGAGCGACGCTTCCAGGGCGAGCGTGCCACGCTTCTCGATGACTTTGAGCCACCGCCTCTCTTTTCCGACGACCTGCTCGCCCATGTGCCCGGCTCCAAGAGGGCTCGCTACTGGCTGGTGGGCGGCGAGCGCAGCGGCACGGGCCTGCACGTCGACCCCCTCTGCTCTTCGGCGTGGAACGCGTGCACGTGCGGCAAGAAGCTGTGGGTCTTCCTGCCGCCCGAGACCGACCTCGCGGCCGCTGGCCTCAGGGCGCGCCACGAGCCGGGCGGCGAGAAGCGGCCGGCGGTCTGGTTCCTGCAGGATCACGCGAGAGCGACGGCGCTGCCTGGGTTCCGGCAGTGCCTGCAGCAGGCGGGCGACCTGCTGTACATCCCGTCGGGCTGGTACCACGCGGTGCTCAACCTCGAGTGGTCGGTCGCGATCTCGCAGAACTTCATCTCGCTTCCCGCGCTGCCGACGCTGTGGCGCCGCCTCTCGGCCGAGTACCGCGCGTTCGCAATGGTGCTGCGCGACATTGTCGCCACGCTGCACGCCGACGCGGCCGACGCGCTGCCGCCGCCGTCGCCGCCGTGCGAGACGCCACCGCACGACGCACCGCCGCTCGAGCTCGGCGTGGCGTGGCAGCACGCCGACGACGACGCCGGCGCATCGGCCGGCGGCGAGGCGTGGTTGCTCGTGGAGGCGGCGTGGTTGCACGCGCGGCTCGAGGGACGGCCGAGCGCGGCGGCGGTGCTGCGGCGGGGCGAGGACGCGACCAAGCAGCTGTACGCGTACCATGAGCACGTGGGAGCGCTCGCAAGGCTGATCGCGATGCGGCAGGCGCGGCTGTGCGTCGTGGGCGGCGGTAGCGGCGGCAGTGGCGGTGGCGGCAGCGGCGGTGCCGCGGCGGCGGCTTGCACGGCGATGGAGGCGGCGTTGCGAGAGCACAATCTCGTCGTCTCCGCGTGGGAGCAATCGCTGCCGCCAGGTGGTGCAACAGCGTGGGCGGCGGCGCGGGGCGCAGCGTGCTGGGGCGTCCTGGCCGAGGATGCGCGCCCGACCGAGCTGGCCCTCGCCATGTGCGTCCTGCCGTTGTCGTCGGCGGCGGAGGTGCGTCTCTCGCCGGAGGTGGGCGCGTCGCTGCATGCGGCGCGCCGCTGCGCGCACGGCGACGTTCTCCTCGCCATCCCGCTGAGTGTCTGCGTGACGCCGCACGACCTGCGGCCGGAGCATGCGGCGTTGCCTGCGCTGCTTGTCGCCGCCCGCGACGGCGACGGCGACGGCGACGGCGACGGCGACGGCGACGGCGACGGCGACGGCGACGGCGGTCCTTTGGAGCACGCGGAGGAGGCGCTGCTCGTGGCGCTGCTCGCACTGGTGGCGCGGCACGAGGCACGGGCGCAGCCCGACGCGCGCGCGGCCTACTTCCTGTCGGTGGCCTCACCCGCCCTCCTGACGCGGCTGATGACGGCGTGGGACCCGGACGGCGCCGCGGCACGGCGGCTCGAGCGTGGCTGCGTCGCGTGGAGGCGCGCGTGCGCCTGGCGCGCCGCCGCCGAGCGTGAGCGCGCCGCCCTCGCAGCCGCGGGGCTGCCAACGTCGCGGGAGCGCTACCTGTGGGCAAAGCATCTGGTGCAGACGCGTGCACGCACGCCCAACGGAGGCGACGGCGACGGAGCGTCGATGCCGATGCTCTGTCCGCTGGCGGAGCTGGCGTCTCACACGTCGTTGGGGCCCACAGCGGAGCTGCAGCTGCAGCAAGAGTGGCGCGAGGAGGGCGGCGATGCGGCGGCGGCGGCGGCGGCGGCGGCGCAGCCTGCTGTGGTGCTGCGCGGCCGCTTTGTGCTCGATGCGGGCGACGAGGTGAGCGTGAGCTACGGCGACGGCGACTACGTCGACGTGTTTGAGCGGTACGGCTTCTTCGATCGCACCGCCGTCATCCACACGGCAGAGGTGGCGGTGCCCGCGGCCACATGGGACGAGCTGATTGGCGACGACGGCGGCGGCGACGCGGCGTGGCGGCGCGCGCTGGTGGAGGCGCATGCCGAGGTGGGCTGCGACTCAGCGCAGCAGGCGTGGTGGGTGCCCGACCACCATATCGAGTCGTGCCCGCTCTTTGCGGCGGTGCGCGCGACCGTGCTGCGCCCCCCTCCCGCGCGCGCCGACCCTGACGTGCTGCGCCAACCTCTGCGGTGCGCCGAGGCCGAGGCGGCGGCGCGCCGTCGGATGGCGACGCTGCTCGAGGCGCAGCTCGCGCGCTACGCAACGACGCTGCGCCAGGACGACGACGAGCTCGACGCCCGCGCCGACGCGCTGCCGGCCGACGAGCTCGCGGCGCTGCGGCTGCTCCGCTTCGAGAAGAAGCTGCTCACGCAGGCGCTCAAGACGCTCGGCGCGGTGGCCCTGCCTGCAGCGGCGGGCTAGTTTTCATTCCGCTACGGTCGCAGTGATTGCCGGATCAATATTTACCCACCCCCATTTTAAGCCCACCTACGCCCTGCCGTGCCCATGCTCTCGCTCGATCACAAGTCCTAGTCCACCACGACCAGCCTCGTCACTGCTTGAGCGCCTCCTTGACCTCGTCGAGCAGCAGCGGCCCCACCATCGCGTCGTCGGCGTGCACGTGCGCCTTGAGGCCGCCGCCCGCCTCGCGCATCAGCAGCACGAGCACCGGCTGCGCCGAGTGCAGGCTCGCCGCCGAGAAGAGCAGCTGCTTCGGCTCCGCCGCGTCGGGCTCGACGACCGCCATGTTGAGCCCGCGCAGCAGCGCGCGCGCGATCGCGTCGCCGCCCTCCCCCTCGCCGCCCTTGCGCGGCGGCAGCTTGGCGGCGCTCTCGTGCATGCCGCCGAGCTTCTTTCGCAGCTCGGCAAACTCGCTCGCCGTGAGCGGCTTGGGCACCAGCAGCTCGCCCTGCGGCGGCTTGATCTCGACGGGGAAGGCGCCGCGGTCGGAGGTCACGTGGAAGCGCAGCGGCTGGCGCGAGCCCGCAAAGTCGACGTGCAGGTTGGTCTCGGCGGTGCCGCCCGCGCCGACGTGCGAGATCGGCACAAACGGCGTGAGCGTCTGGTTGGCGAGCAGCTGCAGCTTCGAGAGCCCCACGTTGTGCATCGGGGCGCCGCTCGTGTTGCGGAAGCGCAGCCGCAGCACGCACGACGCCGCGCCCGCCAGCATCGACGGCTGCCGTGTGAACTGGAAGGTCGCCGCGAGGCCGTTGCCGTTGGTGAAGTCGAGCAGCTGCAGCCACCGCGGCTCGTCCTGCATGGCCGCCGGTGGCGCGGCGGCGAGCGTCGAGCCCGCCGCCTGCGGCGCGAGCGGCATGGCGGCTGACGACGTCGGCATGAGCGCGTCGAGGCCACCGCCCAGATCGCCCAGATCGCCCACCGTCGGCGGCGGTGCGCTGGCCGGCGCCGCCGCCGGCGACGCGGCGGGCGCCCCGCCGCCGCCGAGGAGCGGCGCCGCCGCCAGCGCCGCGGTGAGCGCGTCGGCCTCGTCGCCCATCCCGCCGAGGCCCTCGATGAGCCGTGGCGGCGCGGCGGCCTGCTTTGGCCTGGCGGAGGCGGCGGCGGCGGCCTTGGGCGACGGCTCCTCGTCGCCGCTCTCGGAGTAGTAGTCGTAGTCGTCGTGCTCGACGGCCGGCGCAGGCTTCCTCGGCGGACCACCGCCGCCGGGCGCGGGCGCGGCCGTCCCGAGGACCGAGTCGTAAAAGTCGGCCGACGACGCGGGCGCGGCGGGCGCGGGCGCAGGTGCCGGCGCGGGCGCGGGCGACATCGGCATCGGCGCGGGGGCGGCGGGCTGGCGCAGCAAGGGGTCGCTCGAGGTGGCGGCAAACGGCGGCAGCGGCTGGTGGCCCGACACCGAGCGACGGAGCATCTGCGAGAGCGAGCCGGCGACGTAGATGCCGACGCCCACGTCGTCCGACTGCGCGGCGGTGGCGGCCTCGGGCGTCTGCTGCTGCTCCTGCGGCGGGCAGAGCAGCCGCTCGGCGTGCTTGTGCAGCGCGGCCGACGGCGGCGCCTCGGCGGGGGCGCCCGCCGCCGCCGCCGCCGCCGCCGCCGCCGCCGCCTCGACGGGCAGGAGCGCCGCGAGCTGCCGCGCGCGCGCGCGCACGTCAATGTCGGGGTCGAAGCGGCCGAGGTCGAGGGCGTAGCGCAGCATCGGCTGCGCGCTCTTGAGCGCGCGCACGGCGCACTTGGCGGCGAGCGTGAGCGTCTGCAGCCGCACGCACGGCTGCTCGTCGGCAAACGTCTGCAGCGCGCCGCGCAGCACGTCGGGCGCGACGAGCGGGAGCGCGGCGCAGTACTCGCCCACCGACCACAGCACCGCCTCGCGCGCGTGCGGCAGCGTGAGCTGCGGCAGCATCGCGGCGAGGCGCGTCACGATGCGCGGCTGCAGCTCGCGCTGCTGCGTCGCGATCAGGCCGCGCACCGCGTTGACCACCTCGCCGACCGTCTCGTCGGAGCCGCTCGAGAGCAGCACGAGCAGCGACTGGAGGCAGCGCTCGGCGACGGCGGGCACGCGCGTCGCGCAGCGCGCGGCGGCGCGCACGGCGAGGCAGACGAGCGGGTCGCGCGGCGAGCGGAGGCAGATGTCGAGCTCGCGGCCGATGGCGGGCATCGTCTGCGTCGAGGCGAGGTTGGCGAGCACCTTGAGCCGCAGCTCGATGACGGGGGCCGCGTCGGTCGGGCCGACGAAGAAGTCGCGCAGCTCGGGCACGAAGAGGTCGGGCCGGTGCGACGAGAGCTCGGCGATCGCGTGGAGCGCGCCGTAGGCCACCTCGCGCCGGTCCGAGCGCGCGAGGCGGCAGAGCGGCTTGACGACGCACGCGAGCTGCGCCTTGGGCGCGAGCGTCACGATCGTCATCGCCGCCGACATGACGGCACCCGCGTTGCGCGAGCACAGCAGCCCGCGCGCCGTCCGCAGCAGAGGCTCCACCTCCTCGTGCACCGACGCCGCCACCGCCGCCACCGCCGACGCCGAGCCGCCGTCGAGTGTCGCACCACCGCCCGTCGGCTGCGGCGGCGCCGCCGCCATCCCCGGGGCAGGCAGCTCCTCGCCCATCTCGCGACGCAGCTGCGCCTCGGCAGCGCTCAGGGGCGCGACGGGCGCCTGCGGCTGCGGCTGCGTTGGCGGCGGCGGCGCGTCCGACACCTCGGCGTAAAACGAGTCGGGGTCCATGTCAGCGGCGGCGGCACCACCGCCAAAGCCACCGGCGCCGCCAAAGCCGCCGCCGCCGCCGCCAAAGCCGCCGCCGCCGCCAAAGCCGCCCATGCCGCCGCTGTAGCCGGTCGATCCGCCGTAGCTGACGTCGCCACCGCCACCGCCACCGCCGTAGCTGCCGCCGCCACCGCTGTAGCCGCCGCCGCCGCTGCTGCTGCTGCCAAAGCCGCCGCTGTCGCTCCCAAAGCCGATCATCCCGGTCATGTGCGCCATGCCGCCTCCCATGCCGCCGCCCATGCCGCCGCCCATGCCGCCGCCGCCGCCCCCGAAGCCACCCGACGAGTAGCCGCCTCCTCCAGCCATCAGCGCGGCGGCAGCGGCCTTGCGCGGCGGCTGCGGCGCCGACGAGTTGGGGTCGGGGAAGTTGAGGCAGCAGTAGCGCAGCAGCAGCTGCAGCAGCACCGGCTGCCCCCACTCGTCCATGTCGGGCAGCGCGCGCACGAGCTTGTGGTAGTGCGCGTGCAGCAGGTCGAGCCGGCCGGGGCACAGCTCGCCAAACGCAAAGATGGCGGCGGTGAGCACGCTCGGGCTCATGTCGCCGAGCAGGCCCTCGAGCACCGTCACCGTCTCCTCTTGCACCTGCGCCGCCGCCTCCTCGTCCGCCGCCGCCGCCGCGTCGATGCTCATCAGCTTGGGCAGCGCCGTCGCGACCGTCTTACGGACGTGCGCCGAGCCGTCCTTGGCGCACTTCTGCACGGCCATCAGCACGATCGGCTGGATGATCGGCAGCCGGATCGACGACATCACGCGCAGTGCGAGCGCGCGGATCAGCGGGTTCTGGTCCGACAGGTCGCGCTGGAACGAGTTGACCGAGAGCAGCGCGAGGTCGGGCTGCTCGCCGGCGTGCCGCACCAGGTACATGTAGACGAGCTTCTTGAGCTCCATGCTCGGCACCGAGACGTTCTTGACCACGTCGGCGAAGAAGTCCTTGACGTCGCGCCCGAGCGCCGCCATCGCCATCACGCTCTTGATGCCCTGCAGCTTCTCCTGCACGAAGCTGCTGTCGAGCAGGCGCTGCACGTCCTCCTTGGTGCCCAGCTCCTCGAAGTAGCGCGCGTCGCGCCCGAGGCCCATGTCGGCCATGACGGGCACGGTGGTGAGCGGCGGGCGCGTGGGCCTGCTGCTGCTCGCCGGCTTGTGCGCGCTGACGCACGAGTTGCTGGGCTGCGCAGGCGCAGGCGCACGACAAGGGGTGATAAGAAGCCTAGCGGACAGGGGGGGCGAGACCTGCGAGAGCGTCCGGGCGCAGCGCCAACCTATGGCCACGCAGGCGGGCCCTCACGACCTGCGGTGACAACCAGCGCACCATCGGCATCATCGAGAGTCTTCTGACGCGAGCTTGCTGGTCAGTACGACTTCAAGTGCCGCTGTTTGCTAATCG
>Ga0209713_10003318_pt1 | contig 10214 bp, 4 predicted proteins | sample ArcOceMetagenome_3_FD_187444 | JGI IMG/M metagenome (GOLD analysis project Ga0209713, IMG submission 187444) | Marine eukaryotic phytoplankton communities from Arctic Ocean - Arctic Ocean- Svalbard ARC20M Metagenome (SPAdes) (version 2) | ecosystem: Environmental > Aquatic > Marine > Oceanic...
CGCTGCGAATCCCCTCGACCCTCGGAGATTCCGCGCGAGCGCGGGCGCCACTCGCGATGCGGCCGTTCGAGGTGGATGACATCAGCTCGGCCGACATGGCCAAGGTGCAGACGCTCACTGCAGAGTACATAGCCGAGTCGGGCGGCGGCAGCCAGAGCAGCGCCTCAGAGACGGTGCTCGCGCAGGATCTGCACGCGGTGCTCAGGCCCTACAACGAATTCTCGCGGTCGCTCATGATGAAGGTACGGCTATCCGGCCGGCGCCAACCGCGCGCAAGCGCGCCAAGCCTGCTGAGCCCTCTCTGGCACCGTGCGCCCTGGCTGACCTCCTTCCCTACCAAACTCTGCAGCGCGTCGAGACGACCATCGGGTGCCACGTCTGCGCTTTCTTCCACGAGTGCACCCATAAATGCCGCTACGAGCACGGGGGGTACAGCTGGAACCAGGAGAAGCTCGTCTGGAAGGTGCGACCACCACCCCGAAGCAAACGAGCGCTGCTGGGCTCGCCCTGCTCGACACGCACGCGTGCGACGCGCAGCGTCCCTTCTCTGCTCGCAGCTCCCCGCCATTTCCAACCACCACCTTCACCTCCTCGACCCGCCCCCTCGCGCCGCTCATCCTCCCGCCTCTCGCATCCCTTGCGCGGCAGCCGCTGGATGTGAGCCAGTGCCGCACCTGCGCCCGCATGACGGGCGCGAGCAGCAGCGACTCCGACGAGGACGGAGGGTCCTCAGGCCCAGCGACGGGCACACATGGATCGCCGCTCGGCTCCCCTGGGAGAGCACTGTCGCTGAGGACGGGCGACGCCGCCGAGGAGAGCCTGCAGCTCGCGTGCGCCGCTTCGGACCTGCCGTTCACGCAGATCCCCGTCATCGACTTTGGCGAGTTCCTGCACGGCTCGGCTTCGCAGCAGCGCGAGGTGTCGGCGCAGATCGGCGACGCCTGCCGCAACGTCGGCTTCATGTACCTCGTCAACCACGGCGTGCCGCAGTCGCTCGTCGACGACGCGTATGCCATTGCGCAGGAGCTCTTCGATATGCCCCTCGAGGAGAAGCGCAAGTTCGCCTACCTGCCCGGCGGCTTCCGCGGCTACTTTGCCAAGGGGTCGGAGAACCTCGACCAGTACGGCGAGACGAAGCAGAGGGGCGACATTAAGGAGGGCTTCGACATGGGCCTCGCGTCGTCGCGGCTGCCCCTCGGCTGCCAGAGCAGCCCCACCTTCCACGCCGCCAACCGCTGGCCGTCGGAGCAGCTGCCCGAGCTCGAGGTGACCATGACGCGCTACCTCGATGCGCTGCGCGCGCTGGCGGAGCGGCTCGCCGAGGCGTTTGCGCTGTCGCTCGGCCTCAACCGCAACTACTTCCGCCAGCACATATCGGCGCCGTGCATCAACCTGCGGCTCAACCACTACCCCGAGCGGCCGGGCGGCGAGGGGCTCGGCTGCGGCGCGCACACCGACTACGGCCTCTTCACGATCCTCGCGCAGGACATGGTGGGCGGGCTGCAGGTGCGCAACTCGGCGAATGAGTGGGTCGAGGCGACGCCGCTCGAGGGGTCGTTCGTCATCAACATTGGCGACATGATGCAGCGCTGGACCAACAACGTCTACTCGTCGACCGTGCACCGCGTCGTCGACAACGCCAACGGCACCACGCGGCGCTTCTCGATCCCCTTCTTCTTCAACGCTAACTGCGACGCTCTCGTCAAGTGCCTGCCCACCTGCTGCAGCGAGGATCGCCCCGCCCTGTTCGAGCCCGACACGGCGGAGAAGATCTTGCAAGATCGGTACGCGGGCGCCTTCGGCGCCAAGAAGTGATACAGTTGCTGCGCGCGGCCGCCACGACGGAGAGCGGCCCTGCAGACCACCTCTGCGCTGTGATATGCAGCCTGCAGGATGGGACGTGATATTCGCATGCTGCGGTTGAAGCAATACGTTGGGTGGAAGCTGTTGATTCCGGGGTGCGCCACCACGGTCCACGCGCGCACCCATGCGAGAGAGCAGAGACAGAGCGAGAGTCCGAGAGAGAGAGAGAGCGCGAACAGGCGCGAGTATGTATGGCGTTGTAGTGGTTGCGCAGGCTCTCGCGAGAAGATGCCTGGTTATTGGATTCACTTTTGAATTTGAAAAACCGAAAACCTCCACCAATATACCTCGTGCAGTGGCTGTGTGTGATGTCATGCGGTGAGGTGCCAAGTGCAGCTGGCAGCGCTAGCGGCCAGCTTGAAGGGTTCGCTCTCATCGTCGAAGGATGCGCTTGAGCGCGGGCAGCACGTTGGTGCTGATGACCAGGTAGCTCGTCTCGCGCGTGTCGGGGTCGACCAGTGCGAGGCGGTGCCCCTGGAGCTCCTGCTGCGGCGTCGCCTCCCACAGCTTGCGCAGGTTGACGCTGCCGTCGGCCAGCTCCTCGCCCTCGTCCTTGGAGGCGGTGTAATAGAGCCGGAACTGGATGGCGGACTGCGCGGCGGTGGCGTCGGCGCGCATCGCCCGGATCAGCTTCTGCTGCGTCGCGGGGTGGGCGCTGTCCACGGGGAAGGCGAACTGCTGGTTGATCTGCAGCGGCGCGGCGGTGGACGGCTTGACGAGATCGCGCGATTGGAACTCGGCGCCGAGGAACTCGATGGAGACGAAGAACCGTTGCTGGCTCGCGCTGCGCTGCGACGACGCCCCGAGCGTGAGCGAGTCGAGCCGCACCATCAGCTGCTCGTCCAGCGACGGCGCACTGCCGCTCGCGCCGAGGGGCTGCCTCGCGACGGGCGCGGCGCCGGCCGCCGTCTGTCCGCTCGCCGCGCGCAACGCCTCCAGCGCCAGCACCGACACGGTCACCGTGCCCGCGCTGCCCTGCGCCGACTGCAGCTTCACGTCTGTGGAGCGGATGTCGCGCTGGTCTCGCAGCAGAGAGCGCAGGTTGACGTAGCCCTGCCCGAGCTCGCGCTCGCCAGACGCGCCGCGCGTCTTCAGCGCGAAGTAGACATCCGCGTCCTGCTCATCCGCCGAGCGAAGCGCGTTCGCCAGCTCCGCCTGAGCCTTGCTGCCCGGCGCCACGGCCGCGCTGTACGTGTATCCAAAGTCGATTGTCGCCGCCTTCTTGAGCGGCTTCGTCCGCAGCGACGCAGGGTCGCCAAGCCCGAACAGGTCCACTTCGACGTACAGGTCCGTCACGCTCGTGTCCTTGGTCACCGCTGGCGACAGCGACAGCCTCGACACGTCCACCCGCACCGCGTCCGACCTGCCGCCCACCGTGCTGCTGCTCTTGCCGAGGAATGCGTCGACGGGAGCAACACCGGGAGCAACACCGAGAGCAACACCGGGAGCAACACCGGCGGCCGCCGGCGCGCTCGCCGCGCGCAACGCCTCCAGCGCCAGCACCGACACCGTCACCGTGCCCGCGCTGCCCTGCCCCGACTGCAGCTTCACGTCTGTGGAGCGGATGTCGCGCTGATCGCGCAGCAGAGAGCGCAGGTTGACGTAGCCCTGCCCGAGCTCGCGCTCGCCAGACGCGCCACGCGTCTTCAGCGCGAAGTAGACATCCGCGTCCTGCTCATCCGCCGAGCGAAGCGCGTTCGCCAGCTCCTGCTGCTCCCTGCTGCCCGGCGCCACGCCCACGCTGTGGGCATATCCAAAGTCGATTGCAGCCGCCTTCTTGACGGGCTTTGTCCGCAGCGCCGATGGATCCACCAGGCCGGCCTCCGACAGGCCAACCAGGTCCACCTCCACCCACACGTCAAGAATGCTCGGGTCTTTTCGCACCGCCTGCGTCAGGATCAATCTGCTCACCTCGATTCGCACCGCCTGGGTCGTCACTCCCTTGACTGCAAGGGCGCGGCGCATCACGCCCAGGGCCAGCACCGACAGGTTGAGCGACGCCACGACCGTCGCCCCCTTGGACGCAACGATGTCGACGGTCGCGCCCTCCACGTCCTTGTTCGCCTTGCCCATCTTCTCGAGGTTGACGAAGCCCTGCCCGAGCTCCTTGGCGGCGCCACGCACGTCGCGCGTCTTGACGGTGAAGTAGATGTCCGAGTCCTGCTCCTCCTTGGACACGAGGGCGTCGCGCAGCGTCTTGAGCTCCGTGCTGCCGTCGGGCAGCGCGAGCGTCTGCGAGTACTCGAAGTGGAGCGCCGCGCCGCCCTTGCGCTTGAGGGCGGGCGTCTGCAGCGGCTTCTCGCCCGCGAGGCCCATGACGTCGATCTCCACGAAGACCTCGTCGATGTTCTTGTCGTTCTTGGCCGGCTCGGCCAGCGTGAGCTGCCCCACGTCGATGCGCAGCGTGTCGTCGGCGGGCGGTGCCTTGAGCCGGCGCAGCGCCTCGACGGCCAGCAGGCTCACCATCAGCGTCGGCCCTACCCCGCCGCCCTTGACCTTGAGCTGCAGCGCGGCGCGCACCTTGTCGGCGCCCTCGCGAAGCATCGCCTCCAGGTTGAGGAAGCCCTCGCCCAGCTCGCGCTCGGTGCCCTGCGGCGTGCGCCCCTTGAGCACAAAGTAGACGTCGCTGTCCTGCTCGTCCGCCGAGCGCAGCGCCTTTTGCAGCAGCTTCTGCGCCTTGCTTCCCGACGTCACCTTCGCGGTGTGGCTGAATCCAAAGTCGAGCGGGCCGGCGGCACCCTTGCGCAGCGGCTTCGTCCGGAGCTCCGTCGCGTCGGCCAGCCCGAACAGGTCGACCTCCACCCACACGTCGCCCACCGACGTGTCCTGGCGCAGCGCGTCGTTGGGGAGGAGCTCCATCACGTCGACGCGCACCGCGTCGGAGGCGACGGCGCGGTGCACGGCGGCCGCCGCGTCGAGCGACACGTCGAGCGTGCCGACCGGCCGCTCGTCGTTCCCCTTGATGGGCAGCGAGATGCTCACGCCGCGGCCCTTCTTCCACTGCTCCTTGAGGTTGACGTACGCGACACCGAGGGAGCGCGTGCCGCCGCGCGAGGTGGCAGCCACCGCCGTGAGGAAGATGTCCGAGTCCTGGTCGTCGCTCGAGAGCACCAGCCGGCGCAGCACCTCGGCCTCGGCGCCGTCCGACTTGACGCGGATGGCGTGCTCGAAGTCGATGTTGTTGCCCGAGATCTTGGGGTAGAAGCTCTTCGTCTTGAGCTCCGGCGCGAGGCCGAGAAAGTCGACCTCCACGGAGACCGAGCTGTTCGCCTCCTGCTGCTGCACCGCCTCGCTCAGCACCATCCGGTGCACGCGCAGCACGAGGTCGACCGCGCCCTCGGGCCCGGCGCCGCCCGTCTTGCGCGTCGCGCTGCCGCGGTAGATGCTCTGGATGGTCACGGCCGCCGTGTCGGCGTCGGAGCCGGCGGCCTGGAGGTTGATCGGCTTCGGTTGCGACACGTCGCGCAGCTCCATCGCGACGACGAGCGTGCCGGCCGGCTGGAGCTTCAGATCCTGCAGCGGCAGGTCGTTCTGGATGGCGGGGTTGGCCAGAAGCTGGGCGAGCGGCATCGACGCCTGTCCGAGCATGGCGTTGGACTCCTCCTCGTTCTCGTCGAAGACGGTGAAGCGCAGCGACGCCTGCTTGAGGTACTCGCCGAACTCGCCGTCCAGGTCGACGGGGAAGCGGAACGACTGCTCGAACCTCGGGTCGCTGCCGTCGCCCGCCGACGTCTCCTGCATCCCAAACTCGAAGAACTCGAAGGTCACGTACGGCGAGGCGTGCTGGCCGTGCGGGCGCAGCCGCAGCGAGCTGCACGAGCGCACGGTGATCAGCGCCTCCTTGGCGCGCTGCCCCGCCTTGAGCGGCGCGAGCGCGAGGCTGGCAATGTCGGGGAAGCGCTGCATGAACGAGTGCACCTCGACGTCGATCCGGCGGCGCATGCGCATCTCGTACACAACCGAGCCCACCACGCGCGGCTTCAGGTTGGCGAGCTGCGCGTCGCTGCCCGCAAACTCGGCCGACGGCGGCACCGAGAAGATCTGCGCGTACTTGTGCATCTTGCCGCGCTTGGCCTGCAGCAGCTCGCGCAGCGGCACGTCGCAGCGCGCCACCAGCTGGACCTCGACGCCCCAGCTCTGGTGGAGGTCGAGCGTGAGCACGTTCTTGGCGGCGTAGGTCATGAAGAGGTCGTCGACGACGAGGATGTACTGCGCGGTGAAGTCGTACTCGGGGGTGAGCCCCTGCCGCAGCGGCGTCGCCTGCGTGTCGTGCTGGAAGAAGTCGAAGGACATGAAGGTGGCGGGCAGCGCCGAGAAGTAGTCCTGCTGGAGCTTGGCGCTCACGATGTGCAGCTCGAAGACGTTCTCGTCGGGCCGCACGTCGAGCTCGTCGTTGTCGCCCTCCGAGATGACCGAGTCGGCCACGCTCATCGTGTCAAAGTCGACCCCCTTCTTGGACGCCGCGCCCGGCTTGGCCGAGGCGAGCGACGAGAGCTGCTCGGAGGCGTGCAGCCGCGCCGACTTGGCCTCGGCGAGCTCCTGCGTGCGCAGCGCGAGCTGCTTCTGCAGCGAGGTGCGCTCCTCCGTCTCGCTCCTGCGCCGCGACTCGAGCTCGGCCTTGAGCGTGTCGGACATCTTCTGCGCGATCTTGAGCAGCTGCTCCGTCTTCTCGAGCTGCATGATCAGCTCGCTGTTCTGGATGAGGATCTCCTGCACCTGCTTCTTGGCGAGCGGCGAGAGGCCGAGCGCGTTCAGGTCCATGTCCTGCAGCCGGAGCGAGCCGTCGCCCGCGCCGCCGGCGCCGCTCCTCCCCGCGTCGCGCACCATCGCGAGCGCGCGCTCGAGGTCCTCGGGCGCCACGCCCGAGTCGCCGACCAGCAGCGCCACGCGCCGCTCGAGGCCCTCGACGTCGGCGAGGCGCCGCTGCAGCTCCGCCTGCACCTTCTGCAGGTTGCGCTTCGCGGCGTCGCGCTCCTGGTGCGCATGCTCCAGCTTCTGGTCCAGCGTCGTGTGCTTCTCGTCGTGCACCTTCTGGCGGTCGTCGAGCTGAGAGAGCCGATGCTTCAGCCGCTTGATCTCACCGTCGCGCTGCATGAGCGCCTGCTTCGTCACCGCGAGCTCGTTGGCCTCGGCATCGCTGAAGGCCTGCGCGATCAGCCGCCGGTTCTCGTCCTCGGCGGCCTGCTTCTCGCTCAGCAGCGTCTCGATCTGCGTCTGCTTCTCCTGCAGATCGTCGTGCAGCACGCCGCTGCTGTGGTTCTCTTGCTTGAGGCGCGTATTCTCCATGCGCTCGTCGCGGATGACACGATTGAGGTCCTGCATCTGTGCCAGCACCTTGTCGTGGTTGTCACGCAGCGTGTTGAAGCGCGCCTGGAGGTGGTCGAACCGTTGCTGCAGCACGGTGAGCTTGGCCGTGCGATCCTTGAGGTTGCGCCGCACCTCCACCAGCTGCGCGCTCTCGTGAGCGCTGCCAGACGCCAGCGACGGCAGCGGCACACTGCCCGCGCTCGCCGGCAGCGCACCGCCCGACCGATCCTGCTGCTGCTGCAGCTCCAGGATCTGACGCTCCTTGTCCTGCAGCATCTGCAGCAGCGCATTGGTCCGGTCGTCACCGGCATCCGTGCCGTCGCCAAAGACAGATGGGACCGCCTCAACGACGGGCGTGAGGGCCGTGCGGGCAGCGGCCGGCGTCCCCAACGTGGGCCGCCCTGGTGCCGATGAGGGGCGCACCATCCGCTTGGTCGGTCGGGCACCGCCGCGCGAGGGCTGGGCCTGCGAGAAGGCCACGTGCTTGTAGTACGTCACCTGCTGCGACATCTTCTCCTCCTTGGCGTCGCGCTGCGCCAGCTCCAGCTCGAGCTGCGCGATCTTGTCAGCCTGGGAGAGCTCCTTCTTCTGGCCGGCCTTCTTGACGGGCACCGTCTCCTTCTGAACCGCCTGGTTCTGGAGACCCTCCCTGATGCGCACCATCTGCGTGCCCAGCTGCCGCATCTTGTCCTCCTGCTCGCGGTGGTGCTGCTTGAGCGACTTGTTCTCCTCGCGCAGAACCTGCAGCTCGTCGTCATATTCGCGAGGGTCACGCTGCTGCGACGACATCGCGCGAGCCGGGTGTGCCGCGCCCTCCTCCCAGGCTGTACCTCGACGAGGCGTCGGCATCAGCGCTGCTGCTGCTCGGATTAACGGGCGGAGCTGCGCGCCAACTTTGAGTTGCGAGGAATACGGGCTCCTTCCACCTGCCCTTACCGGGTACACGGAAGGATTTACCCGTCGCGATGAACACCGCGCCCTACTCCTGGGACTTCCGGCCTCGCTCGGCGGGCGGCGGGCGGAGCCATGGGCTCGAGCCGACGGCGCACTCACTCTATTCTGCGCGCTCGTCGGCCGTGCGGGCGGACGACAGCCAGCTGCGGCCGCTTACCGCCACGGCGCCGGGCGATGGTGGCTCCCGCCGCTTCCTACTGCACGACAGGCAGCACGCGGCGAGGCCGAAGCTGAATGCCGCTCAGTACTCGAGCCCATTCATGCTCAAGCAGCTCGCCGACACTGCCACGCCCCCGCGCCGCAAGGAACATGGCGTTCAGAACGATGCGCTCACACAGCTCGACGGCGCGTCGAGCGCGAGCGTCTACAATCGCCACCGCTCGTGGCAGTCAAGCACATTGCCCGGCAGCTACATGGGAGCGGCCGACGACGGTTCGCTGCCTCCCAGCGCGGTCGGGGAGGAGGAGGAGGAGGAGGAGACGACCCCCGAGGCGCCGCCCGCTACCGCCTCCGGGAAGGTCGAGGCTGGCCCTCGGCCGGGAGGCAACGCGCGCCGGCGTCTGCTGGAAGAGGCCTCGACCTTCTACTCAAATCACGGGCCTGGCGCGCTGGCCGACTCGATGGCCCACCTCAGGGTGTCCCCTTCCAGCGTCAGCCGACAGCAAGCCCGTGCCGCTCAGCAAAGCGATCCCTTCGGCCACAGCGTCGCCGGCCGAGGCCACTGGAGCATCGGCCCGCTCCGCTGAAGCGCTCGCGTGTCGCTGAGTACGCCGAAGTGCATCTCGAGCTCGGCAACGGTGCGAGAGGACTCAGGGAGCAGGGAGCAGCAGCCGTCGTTGGTGAGACTTGCTGTAGAGCGCGGTTTTTGTCAGAGCTGTGCCACCAAGAACCTCAAAATAAATCCCAATTAGTGCTACGAAGAGGGCACCGAGAAAACCTCCTGCGCGCTTCCGGTGGGCCTTGTGAGCCGGGCCCAGGAGAATCGCGCGCGCTCCGGCCCCTGCACGAGCGAGAGGGCGAGGCGGGGCTTGAGGCTCGCTTGAGGCACACAGCATGAGAGAACGATCGTCGACGCGCCCGCGCTATGTGCTGCGGCCGTCGTTGAAATCGACCCACGAGCCGCCCTCGATGAGCTCGTCGAGCTCCTCCTCCACCTCCTCGCTCGTGTAGCCGTGTCTCAAGACGTTTTGCCAGAACTCAAGCCACTCGTCGATGGTCACCTTGCCGTCGCCATCGACGTCGACCTCGTTGAACATGGCGCCAGCGTTGATCTTGGCAAAGTTCTTGCCCCAGTGCGAGATCGCCTCGTCCTTTGTGATCGACTTGTCGTTGTCGACGTCGAGCTTCTGAAAGAATGCGGTGAGCTTCGTCATGATGCTCTCCGGCAGCGTGTCATCGCCAGCTGCCGCGGCAACCGCCGCCTCCTGCTGCTCTGGAGTCATGGCTAACCACTCCTCCAGCTCGCCGACGACGATCTCGAAGTCGTTCATCGACACGGACTCCTTGCCCGCCAGCGCAGTGCCCTTCAGCGTGACCAGGAAGCGCGCGGCGCCGCCTACGATGTCCTCGAGACCCTCCAGGGCCGGACCGAGATCGGTGATGGCGACCTCGCCCTCCCCGTTCTTCGGCGCGGCGTCGAACGCGAGCTGCGCCTTGCTGGGTGGCTTGCCCGCCTCCGCCGCTGCATGGATGGCACAGGCCTCTGCCGCCTGGGCAGCGACGGCCTCCTCATTGAAGGAGATGCGTCTCTCGGAGCGGCGCTTGCCCTTATCGTCAGCGGCGTCGTCGGCCATGATCGGTGCTCCTGAGCGGCCAGACGAGGCAACGGGCGCGTCAGTTAGGGGCCAACCAGGTCAGGGGGGTGCCGGCCGGCTACCGCCTCCGCGCCGGCTCGCGGTGGGCAGCTCAGGAGCTCAGGAGCGCGCCCTGACAGCTGAGCGTGCTCGGCATGCACAGGGGGTGCGTGGCGAACGGCGAGGCGGCTGACCTGGCGGTGCTAGCCGGCACAAAGACTCTCACCCCAACCTTGCGCGCTTGCTGCTGATCGATCCGCGGGAGCAAGTTGATGTTTTCGTTTTTCAGGCGATTTA
>Ga0209713_10003319_pt1 | contig 10214 bp, 5 predicted proteins | sample ArcOceMetagenome_3_FD_187444 | JGI IMG/M metagenome (GOLD analysis project Ga0209713, IMG submission 187444) | Marine eukaryotic phytoplankton communities from Arctic Ocean - Arctic Ocean- Svalbard ARC20M Metagenome (SPAdes) (version 2) | ecosystem: Environmental > Aquatic > Marine > Oceanic...
AAGACGTGTAAAAACAAGTCTTGACACGTCTGTTTCTTACTGAAAACGGCACGGGCTGTGTGCATACAACGTGCATCCGAAGCATACTCATCGAGATCTGTCCATATCCACCCCTACTTAGAGCGGGTAGAGTTGTGGTCACACTGTTACACACAGAATGGCACTCCCAAGGGGGGTCCAGGACGCAGGGGACGCGGCCCCGGACGCCCTGTCACGCCCCCGAGTGCCAAGCGGCGCTGCGGTCAAGGCTCACTCAAAGATTGTGATGCTCATGTCCTCGGACAGCATCTGCGCCGCTCTCGTTAGATATCGCCGCTCACGAGAATGCGCGCGTCTCGTGAACAGCGGTCAGAGACAGCGGTCACAGTGCTGTGAATGCATAAACTTCGCGGGAATTGTTTTCAGCGGAACGCGGGTATGACGCGCACACCGCTTGTCTGGCCGACCCACGACTGGCCGCTCACCACGCTGACGCCGGCGCAGCGCGCCTCGTGGGAGCGCGACGGCTACCTGGTCGTGCCCAACATCATCAACGAGTCGACTGCGGCGGCGGCGGCCGCTGCGATCCGCGCGTTCGTCGGCGCAGACCCTGCGCAACCGGAGACGTGGTACACCAACACGCTCGACATCTACACGGACCGCACGCCCTCGGGCGCACGGCCGCACCACGGGCCGTGCGGCATGGTCAACCTCAACCACCACCAGGCGCTGTGGAACCTGCGCCAGGAGCCGAGGCTGCACGGCGCCTTTGCCGACCTGTACGGCACGCGGCGCCTGTACGTCACCGCCGACCGGCAGCACTTCAAGCCACCACAGCACGCGGCGCACCCTGCGTGGGGCGACCCGGGCAGCGTGCACAAGGGCCTCCACTGGGACATGGACACGCGGCGCGGCGCGTGGCCGGTGCCGTATGTCATCCAGGGCGTCGTGTACCTCGAGGAGACGCGCGCCGAGCAGGGAGCGCTGCGCGTGGTGCCCGGCTTCCACGGACGGCTCGAGGCGTGGGACGCGGCGCAGCCCGCCAACCGGAGCGCCGAGCGGCTGCAGGGCGAAGCGGCCGACGAGCTCGACGCGCAGGCCATCGCCGTCGAGGGCGGCGCGGGCTCGCTGGTGGTGTGGCACTCGGCGCTGCCGCACGGGCCGGCGCCGAACACGGGCGTTGCGCCGCGGATCTCGTCGTACGTCACGATGCTGCCGGTCGACGCGGCGCCGTTCGTCGGGCCGTCGCGCGAGGCCGAGGCGCCGCTCTCGATGGTCGACGCCGGCACGCTCGCCTACCTCGAGGAGCTCGAGGAGCTCGAGGAGCTCGCGTACCCGGCAAACCACCCGGAGCACCCGAGCAACCGCGCGGGCAGCAGCAGCGGCAGCGCCGACGAGACGGCGGCGGCGGCGGCGGCGGCGGCGGCGGCGGCGGCGGCGGCGGCGGCGGCGGCGGCGGCGGCGGCGGCGGCGGCGGCGGCGCCGACAGCGGCGGCGGCCGATGCCACGCCGAGCACGACGGGCGGCGCCGCCCTGCAGCACGAGGGCGCGTGCGATGTGGACCCCGACGGCGGCCTGCCTCGCGCGGCGCGCGCGGGCTTGCGCCGGCAGAGCCGCGAGCGGCGAGTGGAGCGGTGGCGACTGCGGCTGCCTCTCCTGGACGAGGACCCGCGCGAGGACGAGCTGCCGCACCTGGTGCCGGGCGAGGAGGACCAGCGGCCCGCTGCGCTCACGCCCCTCGGAGAGCGGCTGGTGGGGCTCGTCGAGTGGGAGGACGACGGCGTGGAGTGAGGGCGTGCGGAACCCACGTGCGGGTGGGTGCGACTGTTCTTAGCGTAGTGATCAAACATACTCATCAGCTGACTAGGAGGGGTGCGCGTACACGCGTGTCACAAAATTACACGAATCACACACTCTCTCAGCGCTCGAGGTCGTTGCCGTCGGCATCCTGCTGATCCACACTGGACAGCGTCTGCTCGATCAGCTGCACCTGCGTCTCCACCTTGCTCAGCCTGCCGTTGAGCTGGTGCAGCCTGCCTCGGATCTGCACGTCTGTGCACCGGGTCGCACGATCGAGGGGGTGAGCTGGCATGCTTGTGTGCAGCATGAAAGAGCCTAGCTGGGAGGAGCGGCGCACCAAACTCGTTGAGGAAAGCTGTGAGCTGTGACAGCCCCAGCTGGATCGCCTGCGTGAAGTCTCTCTGCTCCCAATCGTACTGCACCCTCTGCCACGATCGCCACAGGAGGTGTGTTCGGTGTTAGGCGCGGCGCACGGGATACCCGTGCTGCTGCGGCATGCCCAAGGGCGCTTGGCTGATGCTGGTCAGGGCAGGGGCGTGTGGCACACGCTAGGCACACGCACCTGGTTATTGGATTGCTGCGCGGCCTCCTTCTGGCTGCCCTTCTTGTTGAAGATCGGCATCGAACTGCTGTGAAGCGAATGAGATGAATTTAAGTTTTAAAAAGGCTGGGTAACAACATAAGCCGACGCTAACCGAAGGACCTTCAAATGCTACTACTAAGTACAAAAGAACTTCCTAGTCTGTCAGTAAATGAAAAGTTGAAAACGTAAATGACACAATCATGGTGAAGTCGCAGCGCGTCCACCGCGTGCGCACCGTCGAGGAAGCAGAGGACGTAGTCGACGAAGCAGTGGACACCGAGGCCGCGGAAGCACGGCCTTGGCTCCGACGTGCCGCAGTCGGCATCGCACTCGTGCTCGTCGTCGGCGGCGTCGTCGTCACGGCGAGCGGCCACCAGACGCAGCTGCCGCCCTCACCTCCACGAGCGAGCTTGAGCCAAGCCGAGCGCGACGATTTCGTACACAGATATGCCGTACACGTGCCGGAGCAGCTGGAGAACGAGAGGCCGGATGAGCGCACGCAGTTCTGGGACTTCCGGACGAGCCCACCGACGCCTCCGCCGCCGTCGCTGCCTCCGAGGCCTCCACCAGTGCTCTTCAGCGAGATTGACTGCGCAGACGTCTGCGAGCGAGTTCACGCCCTCATGCAGTGCACGAGCGACTGCTGCGACGAGGCGTGCCGACGAGACAAGCGACCAGGCCACGGTTGCGAGCCCGACCACTGCGACGTGCTGAAACGGAGAGACGCCTACTTCGCACTCAAAGGAGGCTAGCGCGAGCTATAGGTGCTCTATGTGTGGTCGCAAACAGTGTGAAATCTATGAAGAGCCTCATGACGAATGCGGTGGAACTAACAAAATCCCCTGGCGTTGGCTAAGTACGGACTAGGAAGCAAAATGTCTCGTCGCATGGCCGAAAACTGGTCGTACGGATGTCGAAAACTGTGCAGCGAGATGCTCGCTGCGGGCCCAAAATGTGGTCAACAAAAAGGTGTGCGCCTCGAATCGATGATGGCCGCGGGCGTGCACGACGCGTCTCAGAAGATGTTGCTCATGACATCGAGGACCTCCGTCACGAGCCCCTTGCTCTGGTGCCGGCGCCCAGTCTCGCGCTCGTGCGCGCGCCCCTCGTCGGTGAGGCGCCAGCGCTTGAGCACCTCGTCGTGCGCGCGGCGGAGCGCCGCCTGCGCCTCGACGGCGTCGGCCGACGGCCGGGCGCTGCCGAAGTGCAGGTCGAAGAGGCGCCGGTTGCCGTCGAGCGCCGCGGCGAGGGCGCGGACGGCGGCGGCGTCGAAGCCGTTGCCGCGCAGGTCGAGGCGCGAGAGGCCGTGGCCGTGCGCAGTCGAGACGCGCACCATCTCGACGAGATGCGCCGCCGCCGCCGGGCCGAGCGCGCACCGCTGCACCGAGAGCTCCGTGAGGCTGGGGCCGGCGCCGAGCCTCGCCACCTGGCGGAGCTCCGTGCCCGCCGCCATCGGGTTGTCCTCGACGATGAGCGTGCGCAGGTGCGACTGCGCCGCAAACACCGGCATCTTGCCGCCACCCACGCCGCCTCCACCGGCACCGCCGGCGCCGGCGCCGCAGCTGCCGCCGCCGACCATCGCCTCGAGAGCGGCGGCCTCGAGCCCATTCTTGACGAGGCGCAGCGCGGTGAGGCTCGGGTGGTCGCGCACCGCGTCCGCCAGCGCCGCGCCCGCCTCGGCGCGCAGCGACCAGTGGCGCAGGTTGAGCGAGGCGAGGGAGCCGCACGCGCCGACGCCGCGCGCGACCGCCGCGGCGCACGGCGCCCAGCGCGCCGGGTCCCAGCCGGCGCCGAGGCCGCCGTCGTGCAGCGTGAGCGTGTGGAGGAGCGGCGCCGTCTTGAGCAGCAGCTCGAGCACCTCAGCCTCCGGCTGGCCGAGGCCCTTCCACGACAGGATCAGCTTGGGCGCGAGCAGCAGCGCGTCGGGCGCGAGCTTGGCCTGAGCGCACAGCCGCCGCAGCGCCGCCGGCCAGCGGCGCACCTGCTGCGACCCGGCGACGGCGCGCGCGATCGCGTCGCCCCACAGCTGGTCGTCGTTGTAGTAGGCGGGCGGGTGGCTCGAGTCGGCGTCCATCTCGGCGCCCAGCGTCGCCGTCGCGAAAGAGTGCCCGTCGAGCAGCACGCCGCCGCCTCCGGCACCGCCTCCCCCTGCTGCTGCTGCCGCTGCCCCGTCGGTGGCGGCTCGTGGGTCGCGCTTGAGCAGCTGCCCCATCCCCTCCCACTCTGGAGTCTGCAGGTCGGCCTTTAGCTCGTGCCGAATGTTGTCGCACATCTGCTCGACGAGGCGGCGCCGCTTGCTCAGCTGCTGCTCGAGCGTGAGCGCCGTCACGTTGACCGTCATGCGCATCTGCACCACCAGCACGCCGCCCTCGACGCGCGAGCCGAGCACCTCCACGCCGAGCAGCGGCGAGAAGAGCACCTCACTCTCGTGCGGATACTGCGAGAACGCCTCCATCTCGGCTCCGCGAGAGACCATGCCCTGCTCGAGCTCCAGAACGATCGGGCACGCCATCCCCTTGCCACCGCCAGCAGCACCGACGCTCGTGGCGTAGGCGAGCGCCTCGGACTTGGCGCACGAAGTCGAGGTGAAGCCGAACTCGATGCCGCCGCAGACACCGTGCGCGTCGGGCGTGAAGAAGTTTGGCGGCAGCGAGGCGCCCTTGATGCCGCGATAGACTTTGGTCGCCGTCGTCAGCTTCGAGAGCTTGAGGACGCACGACGAGACGGCATGGATCGTCGTGGCGTACGTGTTGCCGTGGCAGAGCTTCTCGCACTTCTGCTTGAGGAAGGCGTTGCCCGACAGCGCGCGCAGCACCGCGTTGAGCTTCTCGTAGACCGGGCCCGTGTACAATCTGCCCGCGATCTGCTCCTCGACCATCAGCTCGGAGTGGCCCGCCGCCCGGAGCAGCGTGTTCTTCGCGCGGAGCACCTCGGCGAACGCCTCGGGCGGCTGCGGCCGCCGACACAGCTCCGGGCGGAGCCGCACGTCGAGGCGCTCCGGGTATGCGACTCCGAGCTGCGGCCGCGCCACAAACTCAAACTCGACGCGCGAGGTGGTCGTGAGGCCGTTGGAGGTCGTGAACGGCACCGCGGCGTCCGCCTCGGCGGTGTGCTCGCGCTCCATCCCGTCGAGCGGCACCATCGACGGCGGGCCGAGCATACCCTCGAGGCCGCGGTAGAAGGCGTCGAGCGATCCATACTCGAGCATGTACTCCGCCTCCGCCGCGAACTTGGCGCTCAGCTCGGTGGCAGTCGCCGCGGCCGCGCCGTGCAGCTCCTCGAGGCCAGCCCACAGCGCCTCTTCGATCCGATCGAGAAGCGTGACGCCTCGACCTTCCTCACCACCACCCTCACCCTCACCCGCACCCTCGTCGTCGTCGTTGAAGACCTCCTCGCACAGCAGCTGGCGGAGGTTGTCGCGGCTGAGGCGCTTGGAGTACTCAAACTGCGCGAGCCCCGACGGCAGCAGCCGCGCGATCGGCGCGAGCAGCGCGTCCGCCACGAGCGTGTGCAGGCGCTGCCCCTCCACCCACTGACTCGCACTCCAGCCCGGCTCGTCCGTCGGATTCGCAGCCTCTGCCGACGATGCCGGCGGGGCCTCTGTGGATGGCGCCGCAGGCACATCCTTCGCTTTGGACGGCGGTGGCATCGGTGCCGTCGTCGTCGTCCGTGTCCCACCTGACTCTCTGGAATTGTCGTCAGCAGCCCACGAGACGCGAGCCGCCTCGCTGCGATTCTCGGCGCGACGTCGAGAGCCTCGCCTTGCGCTGTTGCGATCGGTCATCTCGCGTGACACCGCCGTGAGCCGCTCGAAGGCCTCGGAGGCGTGCACGTCCCGCTGCGAGGCCCGCTTCACAATCTCGCGATGGCGGCTGCCGTCCGGCCGCTCCTTTGCATGCCACACATCGTCAGCCTCAGCGGCCTCGGCTCCGGACGACGTCAGTCCCGACCGAGCCGACGGCCCGCGGACCATCGACGCCTGCCGCCATTCCTCGAGCTCGCTGCCGCGCCTCGTGAGGTGGCGGTGCTGCTGCGGCTTTGGGAGTGGCCGCGTCGACACCATTCGGTGGGCGGGCGCCGCGCTTCCGCCGCGGGCCGCCGGCCTCTCCGCCGCAGCTGCCGGGCGCGGCTCGGCGGCGTTGCAGCTGCCTTCTCCTCCCTCGTTAGCAGCTGTGGATGTGGTGGAGAAGGAGGTCGAGGGGCGCGAGGCCGCCTTGGTGCTGACCGAGCCCCTGCACGCGGCCACCGAGCCTCTGCACGGTGCGACCGAGCCTCTGCCCACGGCGACTGAGCCCCTGGCTGCGGCCACCGAGCGCCGCTTGACGTCGGCGATGCCGAACTGGGCGACCTTGAGCGCGCGCTCGGCCTCGAGAGTGCGCAGTCGCGCCGTGACGACCTCGAGGGCGTGCTGCGTCTCCTGCGCGTGGCGGCGCTCCGAGCTCAGCTGCGCCTCGAGGCGAGAGACGGCGGCGATGCCCTTCCACCTCTGCGAGAAGATCGTGCGCTGCGCCGCCTCCGCCGCCGCCGCCGCCGCCGCCGCCATCGGACCGTCGCCTCCGCCCCACTCAACGTCGCCGTCCGACCCACCCCACAGCGACGACGGCGCCGAGGAGCTCACGACGCCCCTGCCGCCGTGCTGCTTGTTGCGGCGGAGCGCGCGCGCCTTTCTGAGGCGGCGCAGTCCGCGCCGGCTGTCGAGGCACGTGCGGCGCACCATGCGGATCAGCCCCGCCCTCTGCGCCACCCAGCCGAGCAGCACGAGCACCGCGAGGAAGAAGACGCCCATGACCAGCAGGCGCGACACCGACTCGATGTCGATGGCGGCGGGGCAGTCGCTCGGCTGAAGGCCGCGGGAGAGCGCAGAGGGGGTCGACGCGACCTGCGCCTCCGCTGGCGCCGCGGGCGATACACTCGGTGGCGGGTGCTGTGGCGGCGGTGGGCGTGGAGATGGCCCGTGCAGAGCCGGTGGAGCGGGTGGTGACAATGGTGGCGGTGGGGATGACGCCAGTGGTGGAGAAGAGGGTGGGTGGCGCGGCCGAGCGGATGGCGTCAGCGGCGGCAATGGGCTCGGGGACGGCGGGGGTTTTGGTGGTGACGACAGCCATACAAACTCGATGCTGACGATCGGATCGGTCTCGACCTGAACGCCCAGCGCCGACGTCGCGGCGGCGGCAGTCGGTAGCGATGCCTGCGCATCGCCCGCGACTGTCTCTGCGGCGGCAACGTCTGCGACAGCGACGACGAACAGGAGGCGAACGCTTGCGGCGGTCACGGCGAGCGAGATGTCGTCGACGTGGACGCCAATCGCCTTGGCCAGACTGGCGCCGAGTTGGGTGTGGACGTTGGCGTTGTCGAAGTCGGCGACGTCACCCGTCGACACCATCTCAATCCTCACGCGAGGCGTGCCCGCGGTGACTGCTGGCGGCACCGGCGGAGGCATCGAAGGCGACCGTGGCGGAGGCAACGAGGGAGGCGTGGTAGGTGGCAGCGTTTGCTGCAGTGGTGCTTGCGTCGGTGGCTCCGGCGGCGGCGCTACTGGAAGCGGCGGAAGCGACGCGAGGGGCGGAGGGGTGGTGGGTGGCTCGATCGGAGGCGGCGCGAGCGGAGGAGTGGAGGGTGCCTCGAGCAAAGAGCAGCTTTGGTTTGCTGCCGTGAGGCAGAGCCGCTGCACCTCGCCGGTCCCGAAGGAGCGGCTGGGGCTCGACGAACCGCAGTCCATCAGCCGCCACGCCACCTCGTCCGGGTGCTCGCTGCCGGATGCGATCCATGCGTAGCAGCCCTCGGGCAAGCACACCTGCCGCTCGACAGCCGCGCCGTCATGCGCCTCCATCCGGAGCGTATCGACAGCATCACTCATGTCGGCGCCGTCCCAGTGCAGAGGCAACACCGATAGCACGCCGCTCTCCCACCCGTCGCCGAATGCATCTTCGAGCCGTACATTGACGCAGACCACTTGGCCTTCCGCCATGGATGGAGGAGGCGACGGCACCGACGCTGGGGGTGGAGGCGCCATGCTGGGTGCTGGCGCGACGGGCGGCATCGGCGGCGGCGGCGCCGGAAGCAGCGGCGACGGCGGAGGCGGAGGAGACTCCCATGGGCATGTCGGTGCGCCGTATGACGCGTCGACAAAGATGGCTGCACGTGCGTAGTCCGCCTTGAGCGAGCTAGCGAGGTCGCCACTGGCGGCGGCGCGCGCGAGTCGCACCTCGAGAGCCGCGCGCAGCTCCAGCGCGGTGCGATCCTGCGGCGCGTCTGGCGAGTGGAGCCACACGCGTACCAGCGCGAAGCCCTCGCCCGCATCGAACCAGCGGTCGGCCGCGTCGGCGTCAACGTCGACCTCGACGCGCCGCGCGGCGGTGGCGAGCAGGCCGCCGGCGATGAGGCCGTGCAGCAGCGTGCCAAAGCCGCCGCCCAGCCTTGACGTCGTCAGACGGAGCAGCACGCACTCGGAGGGCGCCGGCGGCGGCCACGAGGGTGGCGGCATCGAGGGCGGCGGAGGCGGCGGCGGCGGCAATGGCGGCGGCCGATGCGGCGGCGAAGCAGGCGGTGGCGGCAACGAGGGAGGCGGCGGACTCGGAGGCGGCGTCAGTGGGGGCGGAGGTGGTGCTTGCGGCGCGCCGAGAGGGACTCCAGGAGGGAAGCTCGGCGGTGGGGGAGATGGTGGAGGTGAAGACGGAGGCGGTGGTGATGGTGGAGGTGGACACGGTCGTGGAGGAGATGGTGGAGGAGGAGACGGAGGCGGTGGTGATGGTGGAGGTGAGAGAGGGGGCGAGGGCGGCGGAGGTGAAGGTGGTGGCGAGGGCGAAGTCACATCGACGCACACCTCCCACCACGAGACCAACCCCGATTGGGAGACCTGTGTGCGTCCCGCGTCCGCGTTCTTGTCATAGACAGCTAGGTACCAGATGCCTGCGGGCTGTGGGCCAAGCGAGGCGAGCGTCCCATTACTGGGCCGCCACGGCCCCTCCTGGCCCAGGTCGGCAAGGTTCAGGATCTCCCTGGTCGCCTCGTCGATGAACCTGAAGGTCGAATTGGTTGGGAAGCCGGACAAGTCCTCCGTACCGAAGAGCTTCAGATCATCGGATACATTCCCTTCGATAGCTGGCTTGCGGAGGTAGACGACAAGATCCCCGGGGGAGCTGTGCGACCAGGTGACGCTGACGGAGACGGCGGTCCCGGCTGGCACCGTGGAGCTGGTGTTGCCCAGACTGAGCTTGGGCAACCCGTAGAGCTGTTGAAGCCCAGCCAGGACAAATTGATCATTATCTTCGATGACAAAGCCGCCACCGGAGACGCAGGTGGCTGGCGCAAGCGGCGGCAAGCCAGGCGGCTGAGGCGGTGGAGAAGGCGGCGCTGACGGCGGCAGTGGCGGCGACATCGGCGGCAAGTGCTTGGTGTACAGGTTGTCGGGCTGACCAAAGTGCGACATGTGCTCGGCAGTGCAGCTGCTGGAGCCACGGCACTGCTCTTCCTTGAGCTCGAATGACACGCACGTCGGCTCGGCGTCACAAAGCGCCGCGCACCCCTGCAGCCCGCCGGCGTACTGCTCGTAGTCCCACAGCTCGTTGCGCTGGCCGCACGCGTATCCGTCGTGCCAAGTGTAGCGATCGGCGATCGCTAGGTGTAGCGGCGGCGGTGGCGACGGCGACGGTGGCGATGGTGGTGGCCGCCAAGGGGTAGGAGGCGATGGAGGCGGCGGCGACGGCGATGGAGGCGGCGGCGAAGGCAGCGGAGGTGGCGGTGACGGCTGCGGAGGAGGCGGCGACGGCGACGGAGGCGGCGGCGAAGGCAGCGGAGGTGGCGGTGACGGCTGCGGAGGAGGGGGCGACGGTGTCGGAGGCGGCGGCGAAGG
>Ga0209713_10003320_pt1 | contig 10213 bp, 3 predicted proteins | sample ArcOceMetagenome_3_FD_187444 | JGI IMG/M metagenome (GOLD analysis project Ga0209713, IMG submission 187444) | Marine eukaryotic phytoplankton communities from Arctic Ocean - Arctic Ocean- Svalbard ARC20M Metagenome (SPAdes) (version 2) | ecosystem: Environmental > Aquatic > Marine > Oceanic...
GTTGACAACACCCCCCCCACACCTTCCCTCATATATGGAGAGCCCGAGAGGCGTCCCATAAATAAAGTAGTCCAGGGTGAGACCCCTGAGGATGACTTCAGGGATACGTGTGAAATAATGAGTGACTATCAAGATATAGTGTACTCCGAGGTAGAAGCAGCCATCAGGCGAGGCGACGCTACGGAGCCTCCAAAAGAGCCTGAGGTACTGATAAGGCATAACTTTACAAGCCTCCCTGTATAGGAGGGCAGAGGGTATAACCTCTGCAGAATCAAAGCCTCCAGGGTGTATCCTGGGGGGCCGGGAGGGGTATTACCCCCGGTTGAATCAAAGCCTGGCTCCTGTATAGAGCCAGGGCCAAGGGGCGCATTACCCTTGGTTGTTGAGAGGTTGAGGGGATCGAGGCAGTGCACAGTAAGCCCTCACTGATCCCAAGCAACTCGGGTAAGCATACGTCCGGGGGGCGTCACGAGGAAGCTCGTGATCCGTATTTGAATGAGGGGGCATAACCCTTGTATGAGAGGTATCACTCTTATGAATGAGGGGGCATAACCCTTGTATGAGAGGTATCACTCTTAGGAATGAGGCGAAATACCTCTGCATGCATGATCGAGAGAATTAACTGTGCATGAATGATTGCTAGAAAGCGTGAATCCCGCTCCGTGTACCTTGAATGAATAGCGAATGCACTGTAAATAGTATGCATTGACATTGCTGTATGACAGCAAATAATCATTTAATAATCACAACGGACACCCCTAGGCTGCTACGACAGTCCCATCTGAGGCGACCATATCGCCACAGACAACAAAGGTTAAGGTGCCTAAGAGAGCAGGACCCAAGTCCAAAACTAACCCTGCTCCTCTTAACACTACGGTACCTCCAGTAACTGTACCCACTCCCAAAGCATCTGCCTCTAACCACCGCCGTACCCTGAAATCCTTTGACGACACAGTGCGAGAACTGACGTCGGGTTCGGAGGGTGCGTATGAGTATGAGGGTAGGGAACCTACTAACACCCAAGACTGGTGTGACCTGTGGGAACCCTGCTACGTGGACCTAACCACTAACGCTGACTCACATGTCATGTATGATGAGGCAGAGAGGTTAGAACAGGCTCCCAAAGCCTACACTGTATTAGCCCCTGTGACGTTCTCACAAGTGTGTAAGTATCATGGCCTACCTTTTGAGTTCCATGATGACTACCACCGATGGCTCACACTGTACAGTGACGTAGATGTAGAGCACATCCCCAGAGAGAGAGGAGAGAAATGTGCGAGGGGTACAGTACTACCCAAACCTACTGGCTCAACATGGAGAGAGTTGATAGCCGAGAGGATGAATAACATGGATGAATCTCACCGTAGAAAGTGTGAGAAGGCCCTCGTAGACAAAGCCCTGAATGCCGTAATCAATCAAGTACGCATGGAGGCATGTCTAGGAAACAAGAATAATCCCCCTTCTTTCAAGGCCATGAATAAGGCTAGGGAGAAGACGAGGTCCATTAGGGAAAAGGCTATTGCTCAAGGGCAAGAGCCTCCCCCCCGTAACATGAATGAAGCATGGACTCATCCTACCATGGATTTCATGTGGGTTGACGCAGCGTATGATGAGTGGGAGGGTTTGACAGAGTTAGGGGTACTGAAACACGGTTACACCCTTGACGAACTCAAAGCCGCTGACATACCCCCCCCAATTAATCTTTCGGTCGGTTTCGTAATTAAAACGAAAAATAACATCTTCGAAAGATGTAAGGTTCGATGTTGCCTGGCCGGTCATTCCGGTAACGTTAAACAAGGCATTCACTACGACAAAACCTTTGCTGCCTCACCCAACCAACATTCCATGCGACTAATGCAAGCATTGCTTGTACGCAACAAATGGCACAGACGCTCGTTCGATATCTCACAAGCATATCTTCATGCTAACCTAGACAAAGATAGGTTCATATCTGTGAAATACCCACAAGGGTTCGAACAATTCAAACGTGACGAACAAGGCAATCACGTCGTTGATACTAACGGTCGACTCATACCGTTATACTGCGTCATATCCAAAAATATTTATGGACTCCCATCTGGTGCGAGAAACTGGTCGCTACACAGAGACAAATTCATCCTCACAGAGTTCAATAAAACAATTACAACTACTTGTCCTAACACCTCTACTACTACTACTTACAAATGGACATGTCACCGATGCCTTATGGACCCTTGCTTATTCAAATTCACCAGATCACGTGTGAACCCTGATGGCACCATAACTGGCACCCTCACATCCATCGCCCTCATCTACACTGACGATGTTGACATGATCGGCGATGACGATGACATGATGAAGTACGTACGTGACTCCATGGACAAGGAGTGGGGTGTAAAGGACGTAGACAGTAAAGTAGTACTCGGTGTCAACCGAGAACTGTCTGATGACCGTGACGAGGTAACACTGACCATGAGCGCATACATTGATACCATCGTGGCCCTCTTTGAGGAATACATTCCCTCCAAAACAAAAGAGACACCCTTCCCTGATACAGTCTTCCTACATAAGGACGATAAAACTGTGACTGATGAGGAAGCTGATAGGGTGCTGAAGAGAGGGTATCAGAAGGCTATGGGCTGCCTACTGTGGGCAGCACGTAATGTATTCTGTATGTGCATGGTGGGCGTAAGCATGCTGTGCAGGGTCATGTCAAGGCCTAGTGAGGTAGCATGGGGAGCAGCGATGCACATGATAGCATGGCTGCGTGACCATAAGAATTTGGGACTCAAGTATTCCCATGCTGGTAACTCATCTCCCATATGCTTCACCGATGCCTCTAACAAGCCTGACCCAAGTGACGGTAAGGCCCAATATGGCTATACGATAATGCTACAAGGAGGCCCCATCATATTCTCGAGCAAAAAGCTCAATCATGTTGGCCTCAATGCATTTCATAATGAGTATATGGCCATGTGTGAGAGTGCGAAGGCGATAGTGTGGCTTAGACAGCTACTGGCTGAGTTAGGCATGCAAGACATGATAACTCACCCTACACTATGCTACGGTGACAATAACGCCGCCCTATCACTAACCGTCGAGGATTTTGTTTCCACCGGTAACCAATACGTCTACCTACCCTATCACTTCAACAAGGAAGTATCACGTCTTGGGTATGTAGTCTTCGCACCTAAGAAGTCCGAGTTTAATCTCGCAGACGTCTTCACAAAACCCGTCACAAGAGGAGTACTACAGAAACTCCTAGATCACCTGTGTGGTTACAAACTCATCTCAACACAAATCATGAGAGAAGCACTGTAACAATCACACAAGCCATCTAAATAATTACTTACTTGCGAACCTAAAGATCCAAGTAACATTCCTATCCAATCCCAAGTAGAATGGAAGGAAAAGCGCACGAGCAGCGCTAATATAGGCTGCAGCTGGATCCCCAAGGGTGATCGCTCGCCACGCTCAACAAGACGCTGTAGAGCACAAGTGCAGCAGCGAAGATTTGAAGATTTAGTTTACTTACCAATGTAGTTCCGAATTCTGACAGCACTTCCGTATTCTGCGAGAAGCTGCCAATTACTTGACCGCTTGAGGGGACCACTACATAAGTGTTTCCAATTATAGAACGTACAAGGTACTATAATTAATCAAAGTCAGAATAGTCAACTTCGGAGGGTGTGCCGGTAGTGCAGAACCCGAATTAGGAACTGACAGCGCAACCCGCATTGGAACAGCAAACAGTGAACTGAATTAATATGCAACTGAATTAATATGCTAGTATTGGAACCGCTAGTATAAGCCCGGGGGCCCGAAGTAAATCTGTCCGTGAACGGCAATGGCCGCGAGCGGCACTGGTACTGCGGGCGCGGGGCTTTCGAGCCTGCTACATGAGAAGCTAACAGCCGGCATGGGGTTAGCTTCCGAGATCGGTCTTAACGCGCAGCTAGTTAGAGACCGAGTGTCTGCGAGTGCAGTTCAGACAGTTATGGGCACAGGGAATGGCACGAGTGTGAGTGTTCACCATTCCAATGAACTGTACGCACGCATCGCACGCACAGTTGAAAGTGATCCCGACCTTGACCGCAAGGTCTTCGCCTTCCTTCCAGGTTATCCTAACAGGAACAACAGGGGTTACCAGGAAGCGAAGCAAGCCATGTCTGCATTTGCATTTGACATGATGAAGGAAGGGAGGAGGCAGAGCAGCGAAGCGATACAGGAGCATTGCGATAACTCTGAGCATGCCCTTGATAAGCTTGTAGCTAACCGTAATAAGTTAGCCGATGAGCTCAAATCCCTTCACGAGGGTATCAGGCACATCGCCAAAGATATCACTCCTCACGATAAGCATACAGCTCATCGCATACAAGTCAAGCTCAAGTTTGACACTGATAAAGCCTTCATCGAGCATAAGCGTAGGCAAATCAATGCCATTGAGACACGTATATCCTCCTCACACACCCTCAAACTCGGTAAAGAGGATGTACAATCACAATACTCACATCCTGATCCTGTGATCAGCGCTGAGATAAAGGAGTGTGAGATGAACCTTGTGAGATGGGAGCGTGATATCAAGAGGATAAATACCGAGATAGAGACACACTTCACCTCGGGTATACACACAACCACCGTACATACCAACCACGAGAGTGTGTCCCTCAATGCCATCCCCAAGAATCCTTCCAAGGATAAAGGCGTATCCCTCATCCAAGTCACCATCGGATACATCAAAACCCATATCAAGGAATATCCCGATATCATCCCTTATATGGAGCGTGTAGCCGATGATATGGATGTCAAGTCGGCTCTTCACTATGAGCCTCCATCCATATCTGATGGATATAGTGTCATACCGGAGGAGTCCCGTATCAAATATCGTGCACAATCACTTGCCCTATACAATCAGTATACACAAGTATTCAAACACGATATGCACATCATTGATGCCACACAGAGCAGATTTGATGTAGGTAAGGACCCTATCAATGATAAGGATCAGCGTATTGCCTATCCCAATGATGGCGTATACCTATTCTTCGCCCTCGTATGTCAACATAAGCCTGCCTCATCTTCACATTCGAAGAAGCTTACTGACATCATATACAAAGCCGACTCATTCTTTGAGCCCTCGAGTAATTATGCCAATGTTGCCACTGCGATCAAACAACAGATCGTACAGTGTAACAAGGCTCATATCAAACTCATATGGGCATTGTCCGGTAAGCCCATCCTTGACAAATTACTCCCCGATCCCATCTACTCATCCATGTATGATCGGTACGTTACTGGTGGCGACACACCAGAGGACTGTCATGTCACCCTCGATAAGATGCTCACCGAGATCATTCGGAGGGCCAAGCCTACTAAGCGTAGTAAGCATGATCGCCCACAAGCCTTTGATGCGACCATGCATGAGGAGGATGACTATGATCAGGACCAGGCTTATATGATGCAGGCAGGATACCAGGATGATTATGAGCATCCAGGCCTGCCAGATGACCTCATTGACATGATATATGAGGCTGACGAGGACGAGGACTCTGACATGAAGGCCATGTGGATGCGACAGGACCACAGAGGACGAGGTCGAGGACGAGGACGAGGCAAAGGTGGTGACAGGTTTGCCTCGAGGTCCCCAGCAGGTCCCCGCTTCCCCCGTTTGCCCTCTGCAGGTCGAGATGCGAGCCGACGCTTTGGGTCTCCCTTCGCAGGGAGTCGCAGGGCCTTTCAGGCCACAGGGAGTGACCCCGTTAGGCCTCCCAAGGGAAGCTGCCATGCGAAGGGGTGTCGCAGGAGCGACCTTAAGGATGATAAGACCCTGTGCATCGCATGTCTGGGTAAGGGAAAGCGCGAGGGAAAGCTTGCCATGTACCATGGCAGGGATCAGCTTTTTAAGAGGAGGCCTGAGGCCAATATGGCTGATCAGGAGGAGTACGAGGGGTATGACGAGGGGTATGATGATGCCCCTGATGTGTCTGATGAGATGGTTCAGGACTACGAGGCTCACATGGCTAGGGCTAGCCAAAGTTTTGTGTCTAGGAAGCGTCAGCAGGTCTCACCAGGACACAGGAACGTCAAGCAGCAGAAGCAGCAGGGGTACAAGTCCATGCTGCAGCAGGCCTTTCAGGCTCAGATGCAGGACGCTGAGGGGCAGGGTGCATACACCGAGCATGAGATGTAGGGGTGGTTCGAGGATAGTAGCTACTGGCGTGCCTTCTCAGATAAGGTGCCCCAGGCTAGGTCACAGAGTGTAGCTGACATGCCGCATGACCAAGCCATCATGGCCATAGAAGACCATGCCATGGCTGCTACCCTCGACCCCCTTGCTGACCCTCCACCATCCTCATGGAGCGAGTCATTTATAGATACAAAAGCTCGGCCCTCAGATATAGATGACATAGAGAAAGCCCTCATGTCATTCTCAATAACCCCTCATCAATATGCCGAGGCTAACTATATGCCCATATATGATATATCCCCCTCCTCATCAGGGCGTCTGCCCTATCATCACTATCATCCCTCTCATCCATCACAGACTAGGGTGAACGGTATCAAGGTACAGTTTAACCTTGCCAAGTCATTCTGTGACAGGGACGATAGATTCGCGACTGACATGCACGACTGGCGTAACAGATTTGACATGCAGGAGTACAAAAACAAATGTATAAATGTACTTCCTAGCTATTCTGTAGGCGTATGGTCTGCAGGTGGATGTGTCAGCGCAATCGGCTCAATTCGAGCTGGCTTCACTCCACTCTGGTCAACAGAAATAGACCAGGACAAGCGTGAAATGTGGGAGGACCTTACAGGGACTGAGTGTTTAGGCGACACGTTTAAGGTCGACTGGTCCCAGCAGAGAGTGCCTGACTTGCTTGACTCGGGTCAGAACTGTGAGGCATACTCTGGGTCAGGACCAAGGTCCCAGGGTCTCCCAGCGGGTAGATACCATAAGACAGGGTGGATGTTTGTAAAGCAAGTAGACCACATCCTCACCCTGCAGCCTACTTCCATTAAATTAGAAATGTCTGAGGGAGCCAATGACACCAATGATGGTGAAGAGATACAGATGGTGATGGATGGCCTGTCATCCATGTATTACTGCCACCTGTGCCGTAGACTCCCCACATGGAAGTATGGTGATGGTAGTAACCGTAAACGTATGTTCATAATTGGCTTCCACAAGGTCAAATGTGGAGAACAGGCCAAATATTTTACATACCCTAGTCCTACTTGTATGGAAGGCTATTATCCCATCGCAGCTGACTATGCTGTACCAGATGAGATGGTGCCACAGGACTACTGGGTGTATGAGCCTGTAGGAGAGGTGCGCATGAAACCATGGAGAGACCCGCGTGTGGGTGAGCTGCATAAAATTGCGTACGTCGCTAGTGAGAGGGAGATGGGCCCTCCACAGCGTCCCTATGCCATCTACTCCTGGCTCTCCCTGTTTAACACCCAGGTGACAACGAATGGCGGAGGCAGAAGGCCCCCATTGTCATGTACATACAACCCTGACAAACCCATCACATGGACTCGCATGGTGGTACCCCTCGAGACTGTCAGGACAGCAGGCCTGCCAGATAGCTACATACAGTGGTTTCAGAGCCTCAGGGGTAGTAGGACTGATAATGACCTGAGATCGAGTGTGAACTCGGGCATTCCCCTTAGGACATCAGTCATGCTTGACACTGCCATCCATGCCATGCTCATCAAGTGTGGAGTGCCCTTCAGCATCAAGGAGGGTCACATGCCATCGCATCATGCACATATTGCACAGAGCAAGATAGATGCGATAGATAGCTTCATCTCCACAGCCCTGCCTACATGGGTTGACCCATCATATAGGATACGTAAAGTCACACTAGACACAGGTGCGACAAATACATTCCTATACACTAGTGTAGAGCCCTTCCTCAATAATGCCAGAAAGTCCCATGCCACCATAGGGACTGCAAGCGCTGGGGCTGCAAGGATGCACACATCCCAGCAGGGATCACTGCACTGTCTTGTCTTCAACATGGCACAGTACAGTAGCATGGCCCCAGTCACACCTTTCATCATGCCTCATGTAACCACTGTACCTGAACTCTCGAAAGAGCTCCTCTCCCCTGACGAGTTTTATAGGTATGGTAAGTATAATATACTACTGAGGCAACCTGACTACGAGGGTGGGGTATCAGAGCTGTTCAGGGAAGAGAAACCTGGAGTCCCTGAAGCCCGTATCCCCCTCTTGTACGACTGGGTAGGAAATGGAGGGTGGCACATGTACTACATGCCAAGTAAGGGCATGAGTAAAAGTGACGAGAGCGCACTAGCACGTCACATGCATAACATCCTTGAGCATCAGGATAAGGGCACATGTGAGAGATGGAGGGCCACACATATGAGTGACTCCCAAGCACGAGAGATGCATGCGAATCTCGTGGAGCACGAATGTGTACAGGAAATGCGAGTAAGCCGCTTCCTCAGAGGAGAGGACAGCGACGAGGAGGAGGATCAGAGTCAGGGGGGACCATCCCACAAACCCTACCAACCCAACCTATCCCTAGACCCTCTGACCAGTAAGGGTAGCGTCATAACAACCAATAAAGCTGTTGACTACAGCCACAACCCAAGGTTGAGCCCTTACATAACTGGTCAGGGTACAGGAGTCAGGGAACAGGAGGGACAGAGTGCTCTAGAAGAGCTCATGGGATCAGGGACAGAACCAGGGAACACCCTGACCCCTGACGATCCTCACCCCAAACAAAACGCAACAATTAAAAACTCTGTCAAACACACACATGTGTCAGACCAGAGTCAGACTCCTCAAGTTGGAGGGGACCAACCGGTAATTGTGCCGGTCCCTAACCCAAAACAAGGACCCAAAATGAATCGCCCTCTCCTGCACCATCCATGCATGGCGGAGATAAGAGGCGCCACTGCTCGTATTTCAAAACGAGGGATCAATCGTATGTCACACGATGACAAACACAACCACTTCTGTCACATGGGATCCAATCCCAAATGCCTCATCTGCCGAATGGCAGGAGGTGCTATGAGAAAAATATACAGAAAGGTCGACCCGTATAAGGAGATTAGACCTGGGTACATATGGACCATGGACATAATGACACCAGACGTAGAGTCACTTGAAGGTAATCGATACCAGATTATCCTCATGGACGTAGCGTCAGAGACCCTGTCAGTACTCAACATAGCAAAACGTGACCAAGTGTACGACTCAGTGGAAGAATGGCTCTCTCAACTTCGTTCTAACCCTATTTACTGGGACCTACCCTACCCTATAGTGTGTATCATAAGCACAGACAACGCTGGGGAATGGGGATATGAAAACAAACGATGGACCGATATGGCAGCCAGAAACTTCCTCAAAATGAGGTATGGCTGTCCAGACCGTAAGGAGGAAGTAGCCAGAGGAGAGAGAGCAGTAGGACTGTACGAAGTGTTGGTCAAGGCCACACTCATGGAACGCAATCTACCACCCTCGTGGTGGCAGAGAGCGAGTCTAGATGTAGTTTTCTGCTGGAACAGATTCGCAAAAATCAATTACCACCCAGCATGTCCTGTTGACGGTGACAGAGCCAGACCAATAGAAGTTCTGACTCGAGGATTCTTCTCACGACTCCTCTGTGACAAACAGTTAGCAGAGTACGTACCAGTAGGGACACCAGCACTAGTACACGACGTTCACGTAAAGGGCTCAAGTATGAGACCTAAAACGAGATGGTGTGTTGGATCAGGGATGTGGGACGACCAGCCAATCTGGTGGGACCCCATCATCAACAGTTTCAGTCGGTCTAAGAGTTATGTATCTTACCTACTCGCACCCGGTTTTAACTACACCCACTTCCTGAGACTCCCTGCCCTACCCTCCATCCAGCGTAGATGTGCTAGAGACCTTGAACAGATAGATGAGGACACCATCCTGCATCTGCCTGACTGCATATCCCCTGGAGAGATGAGAGTTGATCCCACAGTCATTGAGACAGTACAGCCTGCTGATGAGTCCAACGACCTCAACCCTCAACCACTGCCACCCACCCTGCGTGATGACTATGACACCCATCGTGAGGGTAGGTCCACCCTAGGTCCTAAGCTCATTGACTCACAGGGTAGGCAGTACAAAGTCGACAAGTCAACCGGCATAATGCGCCCTACTGTTGACAACACCCCCCCCACACCTTCCCTCATATATGGAGAGCCCGAGAGGCGTCCCATAAAT
>Ga0209713_10003321_pt1 | contig 10212 bp, 7 predicted proteins | sample ArcOceMetagenome_3_FD_187444 | JGI IMG/M metagenome (GOLD analysis project Ga0209713, IMG submission 187444) | Marine eukaryotic phytoplankton communities from Arctic Ocean - Arctic Ocean- Svalbard ARC20M Metagenome (SPAdes) (version 2) | ecosystem: Environmental > Aquatic > Marine > Oceanic...
GGTCCCAAACCAACCGCTCGACGCGATCGAAGCAGCGTCGAAGCGATAGATGGCGGCCGACGACCTCCTCCAGCAGTACGCGCGCGACTTCAACTGCCTGGCCGACCCGGACCGCAAGACGCGGCAGCGGGCGCTGCAGAAGCTGGGCGCGCTCGCCCGCAGCCCGCCGCCGGAGCTCGACGGCGTCTGGGAGCAGGCGCTCCGCGCGCCGCTCCTCAAGCTCTTCTCCGACACGGTCGAGAAGAACCGCGAGCTCTCGATCACGCTGGTCACCGACCTCGTGCCCAGCCTCGGCGCGGCGGCGCTGGGCGGCTCGCTGCCGTACATGGTGCCCGTCTTCGTGGCGCGGCTGGCGAGCAAGCCGGTCGCCGAGGACGGCGAGGAGCTGAGGCTCGCGCTGCTCCAGCTGCTCCAGCTGCTGCTGCAGCGCGCCGGCGGCGAGCCGATGGCGCCGCACCTGCCCGAGCTCGTGCAGGTGCTCGTCGCGGGCTTCGCCGACCCGTTCCCCGACGCCAAGAAGGCGGCGTGCGCGCTGGCGCAGGCGCTCGCCGAGCAGCTGCCGACGTACATCGAGCCGCACTGCGCCGCGCTCGTCAAGGCGCTGCAGCCGATGATGGCCCACCAGCACTCGCGCGTGCGCTCGGTGGCGGTTGAGGCGCTCGTCGCGCTGCTGCTGCGCGAGCCGTCGCCGCTGCCCGAGATCGCGCCGCAGCTCGCGCTGATCGCGAGCGACCGCGCGCCGGCGGTGCGCGAGCAGGCGGTGCACTCGGTGACGCAGCTGCTCGCGCGGATGCCGCAGCGCGAGCAGCACGGCGCGCGGCTGCTGCCGCTGCTGCTCTGCGCGCTCAGCGACGAGGTCGCGTCGATTGCGAGCCACGCGCTCGCCTCGCTCGACCGGCTGGGCGGGCTGCTCGCCACGGCGGCCGCGCCGGGCGGCGGCGAGGCGGGCGGCGCGAGTGCCGGTGACGGCGGCGGCGGCGGCGGCGGGCCGGTGCCAATGGAGGTCGACCTCGTCGCGGCGGCCGCGGCGGCGGCGTCGGGCCACGCGGCCGGCTCGCAGGCGGCGACGGCCGCGAGCGAGGCGGCGGCCGCGGCGAGCGAGGCGGCCGCGGCCGCGGCCGCGGCGGGCAGCCAGCCGGTGGCGCCCGAGGCGCTGCGCGGCAGCCCGTTTGCGGCGGCGCCGCCGGTGGGCGCGGCGGCGCTGTGCGCGGCGGAGATGCACGCGATGCTGCCGCCGCTGCTCAAGGAGGTGAGCGACTGGACGGTCAAGGGGCGGCTGCGCGCCGCGTCGACGCTGCTCGGGCTGCTGTGGATGTGCGGGCCGGCGAGCACGGCGCACCTCGAGACGATCCTGCCGAGCCTGCTGCGCTGCGTCGAGGACGAGGACGAGGAGGTGCGCAAGCAGGTCAAGTGCTGCGTGGCCGTGGTGGGCGCCTCGTGCGAGGTGGGCGTCTACCTGCCGATCGTGCTGCGGCAGCTGATGGTGCCCCGCGCCGACGACGACGCCGCGGGCGGCGGCGGCGGCGGCGGCGCGGGCGGCCGCGGGGTGGGCCCCGCCGGCGGCGGCGTGTTTGACATGGTGGGCCACAACAACCTGGGCCGGAACCCGGCCAAGGAGCTGGGCGGCGAGCACGACTCGACGATCACGCGGCGCGGCCTGAGCCTCTCGTTGCTCGACGCGCTCATCGGCGGCGCGTCGGCCGACGCGCTGCGGCCGCACCTGCCGTCGCTGCTGTCGGCGGTCGCGCAGCCCGCCTTCTGCGTGCCGCCCTCGCAGGCCGACGGCTACAACGACGACGCGCACGCGGCCGCGTACGCCGGCACGCAGCTGCGGCTGTGCGCGCTGATGCACACGCTCGTCGGCCGCGCCGGCGCGCTGGTCGCGCAGCCGCCGCAGGGCTACTCGGCCTACTGCGCGCTGATGCGCCTCGCGTCGGTGCCGTCGTCGGCCGCGCGCGGCTTCGCGTCGCAGCAGCGCGCCATGGAGGCGCTCGCCGCGCTCGCCGCCGCCGCGGGCGGCGGCGCGGGCGGCGCGGGCGGTGGCACCGAGGCGCTGCACGCGGAGCACCTGCCGACGCTGCTGTCGGAGCTCGTCGCCGACCGACCGCGGTACGAGGCGTGGGACGTCGCGTCGTCCGAGTGGCACCTGCTGCAGGCGCTGCTGCGCCAGTGCGACGGCGCGACGGCCGCCGCGCAGCTGATCACCTTCGTGCTGCCGCTGACGGCCCTCCTGCAGCCCAAGCAGGAGCCGCCGCTGCGGCTGACGGCGCTCGGCGTGCTCGACCACCTCCTCGCGACGCCGTCCTTCGTCGCGGCGGCCGAGCTGTCCGAGTGGGCGCAGCACCTGCTCGCGGCGATGCTGCTGCCAAACCTGGTCTGGCGCGCGGGGCGGGCGGCCGAGCAGGTGCGCCTCGCGGCGATGCTCTGCCTGTCGCGGCTGCTCGGGCTGCCGCGCGACGACCTGGTCACGGCGGAGCAGCTGGCGGAGCAGACCGAGGGCGCGCTGCCGGTGCTCATCTCGAGCCTCGACGACGACAACGTCGAGACGCGCGGCCTGACGTGCGCCGTGCTCACGCACGTGCTGCGCCGCCTCGGCCCCGCAAAGCTGCTCACGTCGGAGAACGTGCGCGCGCTCTACCCCGAGCTGCTCAAGCGGCTCGACGACGCGTCCGACGACGTGCGGATGCGCGTGTGCGAGCCGCTGCTCGCGCTCATCGCGGCGCTGCGCTACTCGAGCACCCACGCCGACGGCGCCAACTTCGACCGCACCAACTTCCAGTACCTGCTGCGCGGGCTGCTGGTGCACCTCGACGACGCCAACCCCGACATCCAGCAGGCGACCTACGGCGTCCTCGACGCCGCGGCCGTCGCCGTCGACGTCGTCGTCTTCACCGAGGAGGTCAAGGCGGTGCGCGAGCGCCACCGCTCGACGCGGCTGTGCGACGCGCTGATCGAGAAGGCGCAGGCGGCCGGCCAGCTCGTCTGAGCGTGAGGAGGGGGGAGAGGTGCAGGGGAGGCAACGGGTGTGGGGAGCGAGGGGGGGGGGGGGGGGGGGGGGGGGGGGGGGGGGGGGGGGGGGGGGGGGGGGGGGGGGGGGGGGGGGGGGCAGCCGGGACGACGGCGGGACGCGGCGGGCCACCACGGGAGAGAGGACACGGTCGAGAGCGCAGAGGTTCGGAAAGGACGGTAGAAGGGTGCGAGCTTTGTCCACGCGGCGAATGTGACTATGGGTGTGTTTTGATTTGGTTCTCAACTAGAGGGAAGATTCCGCCATCCGATCCCCGTGTGTACTTTAGATCTCCTGCGGAATTCCTGCTTCCTGCGCCGTACCCGTACTTAGAGCCCGTAGGACTTCGCACGCACTCTGGAGGGGCTGCGGCCTTTGCGTCGACCGGCTCCGTCTGCGCAGGGCCCTCGAGCCGGCCGTTGCCGCGGCGCAGGAAGCCGAAGAGGCCGCCCTTGGTTGGAGCTCGAGCGCGCCACGGCGGTGCCATCGACCGGGCCGTCGGGCGCGACCGAGTCGACGTTGGTGCAGAAGCCCATGGCGATGGTCGAGTGGGTCCCTTCGCTCGACCCTGAGGCCGTTTTGCTTTGTGTGCAGCCACGGCGTGTGTGGCTGTTTGAAAGTGCACGCGGGGCAACGGCCACGCGCGCGCGCGCCACGAAGGTACCTTTGTTGTCGCTGTCCATCTTCGTGGCTGCCTCGATCAACCATTTTGCGCACGCAGCTGGCTAGACTAGGTAAGCGAGATGCTGTCCCTCGCCGCCGTCTCGCTCGCCGCGCCGGCGCGGCGCACCGGCCACACGCTTGCGGCGTACACGACGGACTCTGATCTGCAGCTGGAGGAGCTGGAAGGCCTGGGGAAGGGCTACGGCAAGCTCAAGGTCTCCTCCGTCTGCGCGCCGAGCGACTCGCAGTTCTGGCTGCTCGGCACGCACCACAAGACGGGGACGGAGCTGATGGACAAGATCCTCACAGTCGCGATGGGCTGGCGAGGCCACGGCGAGCGCGGGCGGCGCAACGACCAGCTCCGGCTGCACTGCGCCGAGAAGGATCACCACGAGACCTCGTGGCACGACCCGGGGCTCGCCGACGCCGCCGACGACAATATCCGTCTGGACGAGGAGTGCCTCAACGCGACGGGCGGCAAGGTCAACGGCAACGCGCTGCGCGTGCGGCCGCTGCAGACGACGCCGGGGAGCTGGAAGCACCAGGTGGAGAGGTTTGCCTCGTCGGCCACCTCCACCTCCCACAGCCTCGCGCTGCGCGCCGTGCTGATGGTGCGCGACCCCCTCGACATCGTGCTCTCGGGCTTCTTCTACGACGCGAGCGGCGGCGAGCCCAACCCGATGCGCATACCCCTCGGATCGGATCCCCGCGGCGCTGCTGGAGGCGTGCGGCAGCGCGGAGCTGCACGAGCTGTGCACGGCCCTTCGCGGCTTCGACGCGTCGACCACCTCGTGGACGCAGATGCTGCAGCGGCTGCCGCCCAGGATCGGCGTGGTGGCGCAGGCGGTGCACGAGCGCTCCGGGCTCGAGAGCCTCGCGCAGTCGGCAGAGGCGCTGATGGGCACGCCCGACGTGGCGCAACTCGTCGACCTGAGCGCCGTGATGGCGGACTTTGACGGCGAGATCGAGCGCATGTTCCGCTTCCTCGGCGCCGACGACCCGCGCAAGTGCGTGCGCGCGTGCAGGCCGCTCGACGTCTCAGCCACGCGAAGCGTCGCGGGCCTCGACGCGTGCCTGCAGCGCAGCGGTGGGGGCCACTTCAAGAAGGTCGAGGAGCTGCGTGAGCAGCTCGCCAACAGCACCGTGCTCGACGATGAAACGTGGTTCAGCAGCTACGTCGCCGGGCTCGACAAGGCGACGCCCAAGGCGTGCACGGCGGCTGACAGCGACCACTCGTTCAACACCGCGCTGGAGCCGCTCAAGAAGAGCCTGAAGGGCGTGCTCCGCAGCTCGGCTGCGACTCACTTCATCGCACCAGCGCGACAGAGGATGGGATACGACTCCAAGAGTCCAAGTAACTACACGTAGCCGTCTCTTGTGAAAGAAACCCGATTTAAGCCTGCTGGACTGACCCTGACCTCAATTATACACTTCGAAAGAGAATTGCTCAGCCCTATCACGCTATCACTGTGAACGACGACACGAGCTCCGTGCTGCGGTGGTGGAAACCAGCTGCAACTGCTGAGCGCATGCGTATGGCTTCCGCCACGAACGTGTGATCTTGCACACCACCTGAGGAGACCACGACGAACGCTCGCGAACACATGCCCGTGGGCAAGGCATATTGCTGTCGGGCGCCGCCCATGGAGAACGAAACACTGGATGGTAGCCCAGGTGGAGTATGTCGAGCGACGCCAGTGTGCTGAGGGGAAAGAAATCCGCGACACCGTGCCCAGAGACCATCGAAACGCTTGCGAAAAGGGCAGGTATCGCTAAATCGCTAGTTGCCAAGCTACCAAACTTGGCGTTGCAAACATTGCTGCAACGCAAAGCTACGCGTGCGGGCTTAACGCCGCCCGCATTTTCAAAAGCGGCTCAAAAGGCAAGCGTGAGAGGGGTGACCGTCGAGGAGGGATAGTGCGTGTGGGGCGGCGTATGTTGTGCTCTAGCTTGTGCTGCGTGCCGAGCAGCCAGAACTGCGAGTCGCTCGGAGCGCACACCTTGAGCTTGCCGTAGCCCTTCCCCAGGCCTTCCAGCTCTGGCTGCACGCGTGCACCGATCGGAGGCCGTCGGGTGTATGTATGTACCTAGTACGCTGCGCGCGAGCGAGCGAGCGTGTGGCTGGCCGGTGCGCCACGCCGGCGCGGCGAGCGAGACGGCGGCGAGGGACAGCATCTCGCTTACCTAGAGCTGCGTGCGCAAAATGGTTGATCGAGGCAGCCACGAAGATGGACAGCGACAACAAAGGTACCTTCGTGGCGCGCGCGCGCGTGGCCGTTGGCCCGCGTGCACTTTCAAACAGCCACACACGCCGTGGCTGCTCACAAAGCAAAACGGCCTCAGGGTCGAGCGAAGGGACCCACTCGACCATCGCCATGGGCTTCTGCACCAACGTCGACTCGGTCGCGCCCGACGGCCCGGTCGATGGCACGGCCGTGGCGCGCTCGAGCTCCAAGGGCGGCCTCTTCGGCTTCCTGCGCCGCGGCAACGGCCGGCTCGAGGGCCCTGCGCAGACGGAGCCGATCGACGCGAAGGCCGCAGCCGCGCCCTCCAGAGACGGCCTGCACAGCGCGCCCGGCAGCGACGCCGCGGTTGCCTCGCCCAAGCCCAAGGCCGAGCGCGCGGGTCTGCACAGCGCGCCAGCCGATCGCAAGTCTGCGGCGCTCAGCCTGCCGGCAGAGAACAGCCTCAGCCTGTCCGAGTTCATCCTCGAGCGCCCAGACGGAGCGACCGCCGCCGAGGTCGACGCGTACCTGTCGGACATCCTCGGTGCGGCCGCGCCACCAGCCCGCCCTGCGCCGGCACGCTATCTGACCCAGCCCAGCCCTCCGCCGCCCGCGCCTTCGCTCACCAACCTGCGCCTCTCGCGCCGCCGCGTTCGCAGGGCCCAAGGTCGTCAAGGACCTGCGCGCGTCGGAGTGGGCGTCGCGCGTGAGCGGCGTCGAGGCGCTGCAGGCGCAGCTCAAGCAGCCCGCCATCGCGCCCAAGGGCGGCGAGCAGGCGGCGCTCTTCCGCGCGGGCGTCACGGTCGTCGAGCGGCTCCTCAAGGACAAGGTGGTGCCCGTGTACCTGCCCGCGCTCGCGCTGCTCGAGGAGCTCTTCTCGCCGGCGATGCACGCCAGCCACGCCGCCGTGCCCGCCAAGCTGCCGCTCGCCGCGTGCGACCTCCTCGCGCCGCAGCTCGTGACGCGCGCCGGCTCGTCCAACGTGCGCGCGCGCGAGGACTCGGCGGCCCTGCTGCTCCGCCTCGCGCGCAACGGCGCGGCGGGCGGCGCGGCGATTGCCCCGCACGTGCTGCGGCCGCTGTCCAACAACAAGAACCAGCACGCCGCGCTCGGCCGCCTCGAGCTCCTCTCGGGCCTCGTCGCCTCGTGCGGCGTCGTCGGCGCCAACGACAACGGCGGCCTCGTGCCGTTCGCCGTTGCAGCCTCAAACAAGCTGAACGGCAACGGCAGCGGCGGCGCCGTCGCCGTCGAGGCCGCGTGCGACTTCGTGACGCCGTTCTGCGAGTCGGCGTCGGACAAGGTGCGCGAGGCGGCGATGGGGCTGCTGGCGAAGCTGCACCAGCTCTCGCCCGAGAAGACCCTCGCGCGCGTGTCCGCCAGGGCGCCGTCGCTCGCGCAGGCGCTCACCATCTCCGTTGGGCCCGGCATGGGCAACGGCGGCGGCGGCGGCGGCATGGGTGGCATGGGCGGCGGCGGCGGCGGCGGCCTCGCCAAGAATGGCCACGGCGTGCAGATGCTCGGCTCGTCGGCGTCGTCGGCGCGGGCGAAGCTCGCGCCGCTCGCGCCAAAGGGCGGCCCTCCCGCCTTTGGCGGCTCGGGCGCGGCGCTGGTGAGCGACCGCGCGGCCGGTGCGCGCGCCGCCGCCGCCGCATCGGGCGAGGCTACCTCGCCTGCCGGCAACAAGGCGTGGACGATCGAGCTGCCGGCCAGCACGCCGCCGGTGGCGGAGGCGCGTGCCAAGGCGCGCAAGTCGTCGCTCGAGCTGGGCGCGCGCGAGCCGCCGCCGCAGCAGCAGCGCGCCGCCTCCAAGAAGAGGCTCCACCACGGCGGCGGCGGCAAGGGCGGCAAGGGCGGCGGCGGCAGCGGCGCGATGATGGCTGCCGCCGCCGGCGAGAACGGCGGCGTCAACGGCGGCAATGGCGGCGGCAACGGCGGCAACGGCGGCGGCAACGGCACGCCGCGCACGCCGACGCCGCTGCCCGGGCAGGGGCCGGGGCGCGCGCGCGTCGCCAACAGCGGCGGCATGGGCACCTCGCCGCGCCGCAAGTCGTCCGCCCTCTTTGACGACCTCGACGAAGGTTTGATGGAGTCGATCCTCGACGCCGAGGCCGTCCCGACCGGCCTCGCCTAAAGTACTGAGGAGGAGGCGGAGGAGGGAGGACGCCCTCATCCGGCTGCTGTATTTGCCGTTTGCTTCTGCGGCGACGATTCTCCGAGCGACGACGACGGCCCGCCTTGCGGCTGGCCCCACAATTGAGTGAATTTATCGTGTGCGCCTCCCCCCGGGCTGGGCGCTATTTTGTCCAAGCACGGACGCGGCGGTAAAGTATAGAGCGCTCGCAGCGACGCGTAGTGCGATAAGTGAGATGACTGCTGATCTGCCTTTTGTGATGTGTTGGGCGATATTTCTGATTCTGTGTGCTGCTATTTGCGGTATGTAAGAGAGAAGCAAACCCAACCCAGGTAGACGGACATCCACAGGAAAAACTACAGGCGATCGCTCTACTCCAGCATCGACATCGGCAGCTTCTCCAGCTGCCGCGGGCCGAGCGGACCCTTCTCCTTGATCACCTGCACCGTCACGCCGTCCTTGGCGAGCTGGCCGAGCTCCTTGAGCTGCGTGTACTCGTCGCGGAGCAGCTTGGTGAAGCCTGCGTGTGGGAAGGGGGGGCCGAGGGGCACCATCAGCCACGAGGAGCGCCGCACGGTCTCGCGTGCGTGATGCGTCTCGCGGCCAGCCGATTCGCAGCGACGCAGAGCGCCAAGACTGTCGGGACGTCAGCCGCTCGGCACGGCGGCGGAAGCGGCGGCGAGCAGCGGCATGGCGCGGCGCGGCGCAGGCAGAGGCGGTGGGTGCGGGCGCGGGGCGAGGGCGTGGCGCGCACCCCAGTTAAGCGACGAGCAGATGCGCTGCCGGCCGGGCAGCTTGTACTTGGCGCGGCGGAGCGCCTCGAAGACCTGCGGCTCGTGCTGGTCGCGCGCGCGCACCGACAGCAGGATCTGACCGATCTTGACGCGGGCGACGGTGCCGTACGTCTTACCGAAGGCGCCACGCATGCCCGTCTGCAGACTGCGACGCAGAGAGAGGGGGAGGCGGCACGGCGTGAGATACGACTGCGGCATGGCCAGAGGCTCGGAGCTTCGCGCAGCGGCTCCGCCGACGGTTGTACGCTGCAGCCCACCCGACGCAGCAGCAGCAGCAGCGGCAGTCGCGGCGCGCCCATCCCACTCTGCTGCTGCAGCACCGACGGCGGGGGAGGGGAGGGCGGCGGCGCACCGATCGGCACCAGCGCACGAAAGCATCTTGTTGATGCGCAGCACGTGCCACGGGTGCACACGGATACGCAGGTGGAACGACTCCTTGCCCGCGTTCTTGACCATGTACTTGTTGCACGCGACACGCGCGGCCTCGAGGGTCTCCGACGAGATCTGCTCCTTCTCGACCGAGACGAGGTGGGCAGCGAAGGGGAACTCCTCGACGCCGTACTTCTTCTTGCCGGCGTCGTAGATGCGGATCTTCGGATCTGCGGGCACGACACGAGTCCAGCGAGCGGAGGCTCAGCACGCGGGCTCAGGTGCTTCCGGAGCACCGCGGTCGCAGCTGGGGCCCTCCCGAGACCGCCATCGGCGCCCTCCCAGTCCCCTCCATTCACCGAGCAACCCACAGAAGCCAGCGCAGCCACCGGCAGAGATACGGTCGGCGGAGCCACGCAGGCTGACATTCGCAGCGCAGAGAGGTGGCGCGCACCGGGCACGCCACGGTTGAAGCGCGACTTGGGGTAGGGCTTGTTCTTCTGGTAGCGGTAGCACTTGAACGGACGACGACCCATGGCTACCCGCCTGTGCACGAATTAAACGTGAGGGCCAGTCAGGAAGACCGCACGGCAAGATCCAGGGCACCTGCTGCCTGGCTCTGAGCTGCTGCCTCAGAGAGCGACGGCCGCCGCCGCTGCCCCCCAGACCCACTGCCTGCATTAGCCCTGCTGGAGGCGTGGCATGCCGAGGCGGCCAAGCTGCTGCCATCGGCCACGGTGCTGCTGCGGCTGGAGACGCGCACTGCCGCCGCGAACGAGGCCGCGAGCGGGGGAGGCGGCTTCGTGCCTGGAAGTCCGCTTGTTGCTCACCGTGGAACGAGCAGCGCACGCCTCCCGGACCCTCGCCCGTGGCCCTGAGCTACTTTGGAGCCACAGACCTTGCCACGCGTGCGCTGAAAGGCCACACGGATTTATCTCTGGAGCGATAAAATTGAAGCATGTCACAAGCCTGCTAGCCTTCCGTCTGTTTGCTTGCTTGCTTCAAAAACCTGCTCGAACCGAA
>Ga0209713_10003323_pt1 | contig 10209 bp, 6 predicted proteins | sample ArcOceMetagenome_3_FD_187444 | JGI IMG/M metagenome (GOLD analysis project Ga0209713, IMG submission 187444) | Marine eukaryotic phytoplankton communities from Arctic Ocean - Arctic Ocean- Svalbard ARC20M Metagenome (SPAdes) (version 2) | ecosystem: Environmental > Aquatic > Marine > Oceanic...
GGTGAAGCTCTGGCGCATGAACGACACCAAGGCTTGGGAGGTTGATACCCTCCGCGGGCACGTCAACAACGTATCCTGCTGCATGTTCCACGCCAGGCAGGATATCATCGTGTCCAACTCGGAAGATAAGAGCATCCGCGTCTGGGACATGTCCAAGCGAACCGGCGTGCAAACCTTTCGACGCGAGCACGACAGGTTCTGGATCCTCGCCACGCACCCCGAGGTGAACCTCCTCGCCGCCGGCCACGACTCGGGCATGATCGTCTTCAAGCTCGAGCGAGAACGACCCGCGTACGCGCAGCACCAAGGAACCCTCTACTACGTGAAGGACCGTTACCTCCGCGCCTACGACTACGGGTCCAACCGCGATAACCCGCTCATCTCCGTCCGCAGCGCGCGCGGTGGACACAGCGCCGCGCCCCGGTCTATGAGCTACAACCCGGCGGAGAACGCCGTGCTCGTCAACTTTGACGCGGATGGCGGCGGGTACGAGCTCCACATGCTACCCAAAGGACCCACCGGCGAAGCCGTGGACTCGCGAAGGGGCACCGGCTCCTCCGCGGTGTTCGTCGCGCGCAACCGCTTCGCCGTCCTGGACAAGGGTGCGCACGAGATTCAGATTAAGAACCTCAAGAACGAGGTGACCAAGCGCTGCTCTCCGCCCGACGCCGCGTGCGACGGGATCTTCTACGCCGGTACCGGGACGCTCCTGTGCCGATCCGACGACAAGATGATCCTCTACGACGTCCAGCAGCGGTCCACGATGGCCGAGCTCGCGACGCCGTCGATCAAGTACGTGGTGTGGTCCGCGGATATGTCCCTGGTGGCGATGCTGTCCAAGCACGCCATCGTCGTCGCTAACCGCAAGCTCGGTCACGCGTGCACCGTGCACGAGACCATTCGCGTCAAGTCCGGCGCGTGGGACGACTGCGGCGTGTTCGTGTACACCACCCTTAACCACATCAAGTACGCCCTTCCCAACGGAGACTCTGGCATCATCCGCACGTTGGACACGCCGGTGTATCTCACCAAGGTTTTCGGCGGCGTGGTGTACTGCCTGGACAGGGATGGCAAAAACAGGCAGATTCAGATTGACACCTCGGAGTACATGTTCAAGCTCGCGCTCATCCAGAAAAAGTACGATCAGGTGCTCTCGATGATCAAGTCCGGCGCGCTGTGCGGCCAGAGCATCATCGCGTACCTCCAGAACAAGGGTTTCCCCGAGGTTGCGCTTCATTTCGTAAAGGATGAGCGGACCCGCTTCGACCTCGCCATCGAGTGCGGTAACATCGAGGTGGCGCTGGCCGCCGCGCAGGAGCTCGACGACAAGGACACTTGGCACGAGCTCGGCGTCCAGGCGCTCAGGCAGGGTAACCACCAGATCGTCGAGTTTGCCTACCAGAAGACCAAGAACTTTGAGCGCCTCTCCTTCCTGTACCTCATCACGGGCAACACCGAGAAGCTCAAGAAGATGCTCAAAATCGCAGAGATGCGAAGCGACGTCATGGGACAGTTCCACAACGCGCTCTACCTCGGAGACATTCCGGAGAGGCTCCGCATTCTAGAGGAGTCCGGCCAGTACCCCCTCGCGTACCTCACCGCCAAGACCCACGGCATGGCTGAGGACGCGGCTCGACTGGAGACCATCTTGACCGAAGCCGGGTGCGTCGTCCCGGAGATTGACGGCACCGGCGTGCTCATGACCCCGCCCGAGCCCATCACCCAGGAGGACAACTGGCCTTTGCTCACCGTCACCAAGGGCTTCTTCGAGGGTGTGTTGGCGGGCGACATCGCGGCGAGCGATTACGTCATGGATGAAGACGACGACGCCGGCGCTGGATGGGGCGACGACCTCGACCTCGACCTCGGCGGCGAGAAGGAGGAGAAGGAGGAGGACCCGCTCGCGGGGCTCGGCCTGGGCGACGACGAGGAGCGCGAGGGCGACGGCGAGGACGACGGGTCCGACGCTGGATGGGACATGGAGGATTTGGAGCTCCCCGCGGATCTCGGCGCGGGGGGCGGGGATGCCGACGGGGGCGACGTCGTCGGCGAGGTGTTCGTCGCTCCCACCGCGGGTATCCCGGTCGCGAGGCGATGGACGCAGAAGAGCGCGATCCCCGGCGAGCACGCGGCGGCTGGTGACTTTGACAGCGCGATGAAGCTGCTCAACAGGCAGCTCGGCGTGGTCAATTTCGCGCCGTTGCGTCAGCACTTCATCGACGCGGCGCTGGCGACGCACGCGGCTATGTCCGGCGTGACGTCCGCCCCGAGCCTTTCCTTCCCGCTCGGTAGGAACTGGAACAGCGATTTGCCGCCCGGCATGGGCTGCGCTCCCGCGCTCGTGTCTTCGCTGCCCCTCCTGGAGGAACGGCTCAAGGCGGCGTACAAGACCACGACGGAGGGTAAGTTTGGCGAGGCGCTCAAGATGTTCCAGGGCATCATCCACTCCATCGCGGTGCTCCTCGTGGAGTCCAGGCGCGAGGTTGACGAGGTTCGGGAGCTGTTGGGCATCGCGCGCGAGTACGCCAGCGCGCTTCGCATCGAGATCAAGCGCAAGGAGTTCAAGGATGATCCGAAGCGCGCGGCGGAGCTCGCCGCGTACTTTACGCACTGCTCGATGCAGCCGATTCACCTGTCGCTGTCCTTGCGGTCCGCGATGTCCATCTTCTTCAAGCTCAAGAACTTCAACACCGCCGCCGAGTTTTCGAGGAGGCTGCTGGAGCTGTCGCCGCCCGTCAAGGTTGCGCAGCAGGCGAAGCAGGTGCTGCAGGCTTGCGAGCGCGAGAACAAGGATGAGGTTGAGCTCGACTACGACTCCCGCAACCCCTTCGTGGTGTGCGCCGCGACGTTCGTGCCCATCTACAGGGGCACCGCGGACTGCGCATGCCCCACGTGCGGCGCGAGGTTCGTGAAGGAGCAGGAGGGGTCGGTGTGCCCGGTTTGCAACCTCGGAAAGGTTGGCGCGGACGCCGCCGGTCTCGTGTGCTCGCCAGAGCAGCGAAAGTGAGTCCGGGTTTTAGAAGAGGATGGGGTTTAAACACTACACTTACAGCCGAAATCTTGTGATGATGACACTCATCAGTCTATCATCGTTCACTGCATCGTATCTAGCTAGCTAGTAGTGTGCTAACGCTAGTGCTACGCGTTCGTCTCCGCGCCCGGGCCCATCGGGTCGGAGAGAAGGTCCGTGGTGCTCGGCGTTTGCCGCATCGATGTTCGTCTCTGGGCTTCGAGCCTCTCGCCGCCAGCTCCACCACCGTCCCCGCGCGATGGATACGCGCGGATCAGCGCCATCTGCGACGCACCGAGCGCCGCGCCCACCGCGTTGGGCGCGAAGAGCAGCCAATCGTTCAGCGCCAAGCCGTACGTCGCCCAAGACATCCCGTTGACGAAGTTGGCGCACGATATCGGCCAGTAAAGCGATGACGCGTCACGCTTCTCGAGCACCTCCTTGATCGTCGTGAGCGGCGACGCGTAGTACACGAGCAGCACCGCGTTACAGAACAGCCCGATGGTCGTCTGCTTGTGCCCGTCGCTCTCCTTCTTCGCCACCAGTCCCACGTACAGGGTCAGCGCGAGCAGCGCGCCGACCAGACCCACCGTCCACCGCTCGATGGCATCCCGGGTCTTCCCCCCGTACGGCGAGAGGCCGTAGCCCACCATGGTGAAGTAGACGCCGACGAGCATCCCCGGCGCGTTGGCGAAGAAGAGGAAGTAGTCGTCGATGTACAGCGAGTACGCGATCCACGAGGCGCAGTTGGCGAGGATGACGGGGTACGGGAGGGGATTGAAATCGCCCAGCTCGCCCAGCCTCTTCCGCTCCAAAAACCCGGGCACCCCGCTGAAGAACATGACGTTCGCGATGAGGAAACCCATCAGCGGCGCCACGATCTTCATGAACACGTACTTGGCGTCCGCCATCGCGCCTCTCGATCGATGAGCACCCGAGGAAGCGCGCCGCCGAATCTGCGTTTAACGAAAAAAGAGACTCGAGTCAGGTCGGATAATATTTCAATGCGCACAGTACTGGGGCTAGACTCCCGTCAAACGTCAACCTGTTACTTGTTGATGTCGACGCCCTCCACGCTGAGTTCCGACACGACAAAGTTCACGCCCGGGCTCCCCGGCGTCGCCTGGTCCACCTTCACGCCACCCTTCACCGCCGCCTCCTTCTCCGCGCAACTCGCGTCAGCCGTAAACACGCCGATGGATTTCAACCCGCACACCCTCGCCACGAAATCGGCATTCTCCCTCAACACGCCAGCCTCGTCGAAGATGAGGCGGACCCCGAGCGCGTCCGCGCCCGCCACCTTGGCCTCGTTCATCTTGAACTTGACGAAGGGCATCACCATCTTCATGACGTTCTTGAAGTTCGCATCCTCCGCCAGCGGACTGGCTTTCACCGCGTCGAGAATCTCGTTAACCGCGGGGAAGTCGCCGTCGACAAACTTATCGGCGAGGATGCCGAGGCAGACCTCCTGCCAGCCGCCGAACTTCTCCGCCACGAAGAAGTCCACGCGTTCGCAAACCTTGGGCGGCGGAGGCACGGCCGGCTTCTTCTTGGGCGGCGCCGTCGCCTTGGCCACGCCGCCGCGCACGGTTTTGACCAAATCGTCGAGGTACTTGCCCGCGGCGGCGATGGACGCGTCGGGTGCGTCGCCGACGGGGAAGCCGGCTTTGGTGACGCTGCCTTCCTTGCCGAGGATGGCCCCCCAGACGTGCTCGCAGGTGTGGGGCACGAACGGGACGACGAGCAGCGTGGAAACCTCGATGAACCTCGCGGCGAGGTCGGCGCGCATGCCGGCGTCGCCGTCGCACCGGACGCGATAGGCGTCTCGCGCGGATTGCAGGTCGTAGTACCCGCACTTGAGCGCCTCTCGGAACATCATGTTCTCGTAGTGGTCCTTGGTCTGCGCGATGGCCGTGTTGATGGCGTTCGCGAACACCTTATCGGCGAAGGTGGCGGGGGAATCCGCGGGCCGGAGCGTACCGTCGGCGGACTCCTTCCGGATGGATTCGATCCACTCGAGCTCTTTGGTGAACCGGAGAATGGCGGCGTTCGCGGTGTCGTGGACGAAGTTGGCGTCCTCGATGCCGTCGCCCGCGTCGGCGAGGGCGAACCTCATGGCATCCGCGGAGTACTCCTCGATCGCCGTCTTGAGCGTCTTGAAGTTGCCGGTGGACTTGGACATCTTCTCGCCGTTGAGCAAGAGGTGCCCGTTGGTGCGGAAGCCCTTGGGCCACTTGCCCTCGTCCTTGTCCCAGATGGCGGTGTGGTTGTAGATGGCGAACGTGAGGTGGTTCTGGATGAGGTCCTTGCCAGAGACGCGCAGGTCGAAGGGGTACCAAAAGTTGAACTCTGCTCGCATCTCGTCGAGTAGGTCTTTGGGAAACGCCGAGCCGGCGCTCGGCTCGGTGCCGAGGAAGATGGCGTCCCAGACGTCGTCCGTCATAGCCTCCGGGTTCACGGAGGGGCGGGCCTTGCCGTACATGTCCCCGCCCTGTAGGAGGTGAGCGACGGTGTAGTAGGCCATGTAGATGGTGGAATCCGAGAGGGACTCGATGAGGTACTGGGGATCCCAGGGCATGCGCGTGCCGAGGCCAAAGGCGCGGGAGCACGCCCACTGGCGGAGCCAACCGAGGGTGTGCTGGAAAGCCTTGCGCGCCTCCTCGTGGTAGGTCACCATGCCCTCGAGGCACTTCTCGGAGCGCTCGCGCCAGGCGTCCTCGCCGTACTCGAGGTACCACTGGTCGGTGAGCGCCACCACGCACTCGTCGCCGGAGCGGGACGTGACCTGCTTCTCGGGCTCCGAGTATACGATGGCGCCGCCGTCGGCGATCATGATGTCGCGGATCTTCTGCTTCACGAGCTTCACGGGCTCACCCTTGTGGACACCGAGGAGCATGATCCCGTCGGTGAAGCCCTTGAGGTAGGTCTTACCCTTGGCCTCCTCCAGCTTGACCTTCTCGTTCTGGCTCTTAATCTTGAGCTGCTCGCAGACGATGGGCGCGCACGCGTCGCCAAACTCCGGGATGTGCACGCAAGGGACAACCTCGAACGGCATCACCCACTCGTCCTTCACGCCAAACTTCTCGCGAAGCGCGGGCTTAGCCTTGAGGTCGCCGAGCGCCATGAAGTCCATGGGCGAGTCCGACGGGACGGACGTCACCACCCCGGTGCCCTTGTTCATCAGGATGGTCATCATGGGGAGACAGTAAATCTTCTCGAGCACCGCGAGCGGGGACTTGACCGCGCAGCCGATGAGCGCGGTGCCCTTGAAACCCAACAGCTTGTTCACCACCCCGGGCGTCTTCGTGTGCTCCTGGAACGCCAGGTTGCGAGCCGCGCGATCGCACATCACCATGACGTCGCCGTCCGCCATCTCAAACGCGCCGTAGTCGCCGTCGGGAAGCGCCCAGCAGTTGGTCTGCCCGTACATGGTCTCCGGCCTCAGCGTCGCCGCGGCGAGGAAGACGTTTTTACCCGCCAGCGACGCCAGTTCGCCCGCGAGGCTGTCGACAAAACACGTGTGTTCAGTACAGTATAATCACCCGTACCGGGATGGAAAAAAGAAGAAACAAATTCAAAAAAAACTCACCATTCGTCGTAGACTCGCATCTTGACGAGGACGTACTCCTGCGGCCCGACACCCTCGCCCGTCGCGCGGTCGTGGTCCGCGCACGGCTGCCCGTCCAGCGGGGAGTACACCGCCATGCGCTTAGCCTTGATGATCTTACCGATGCTCTTGAGGGTGTTGAACTGCCACCGGACGAACGCGTCATAGAATGGGTTGTGGTCGGTGGTGATGAACGACCTGCGCCAGTCCACTTGGCATCCCATGGCGGTGACGTCGCGCTTGGCGAGCGGGGGGAAGTAGTCGAGCCAGTGGTACGGGTCCGCGAACGGGGGAATGTCGCCCTCCGGGACCCCGGACGACTTCATGATTTGCCACTGGTAGGCGGCGGTGCCCGCTTTGGCGACGGCCTTGGACTTTTTAGCCGCGAATTTGGTGGGATCGGCGTTCTTGGCCGTCTCGGCAGCCTCGGCAGCCTTGGCGGCGGCGGCGGCAGCCTCGGCAGCCTCGTCGACGACGGGGAACACGGGCGGGTTGCCGAATTTGGCCATCTCGTTCTTGATCTTATCGGCGGACGCCTTGATGGGCATGCCGGTGCAGTGAAAGGCGAAGGGGAAGAGGACCTCGTCGCCCTTGAGGCGGTGGTAGGCTGAGGCGAACTCGAGCTTGGAGAGGGAGAAGGCGTGGCCGAGGTGGAGCATGCCGTTCATGTACGGGTACGGGAAGTTGCCGAAGAACTTGGGGGGCTTGGAGCCTGTGTGCGCGGTCGGGGCGGGGCGGGGTCAGTCTCGGGTGCCGGAAAAGCGCGATCGATCGACCGGCCGACGCTTCGACGGGCGATCGGAGGTGAGATCGTGAGTGGGCGTGGGCTGGATGAACGCACCGTCCCTGGGGGCGGAGACCTCGAAGATCTTCTCATCGGCCCACTTCTTCTGCGACTTGGCCTGGATGTCCAGGAGGAGGTCGCGGCGTGCGGTGGCCATGTCGTCCGGCTGATCTGCCGACGCTGATGCGACTTGGCGACGGGCGGAGGTTGTTTCTGCCTCTCGGGGTCGCTTGCGCGAGGGCGGCGCCGGTGCGATGGGCGAGCCCTGGGTGATCGACGGCGCGTCGAGGGGTACGACGCGTGCGAGACGAACCGTTGACGCGTAGACGTGATGTCTCGCGCGGCGGGGTGTGGTGCCAGGCGCTCGGGCCTCGGCCGTCGACTCGGCCGCCGCCGGATAGGGCCTCCACAGTTTTTGCCAACAAAATTTGCCCCACGACCTCATCAAAGTTATAATCGAAGGTGCCTTCATTGCGACGAGAGCTGCGGCGCCGGGGCATCGAAGGGGCGCGGGTGTTTCACGCTCGACGACGCGAGGGTCTCTCACGCGGTATGGCCAGTTTTCAGCCCATCACCGGGGCGGTCGACAACGGCAAGAGCTACAACATGGAGAGGGTCCTGCGGAGCAACGTCCTCAATTCGACCTACTTCACGCAGCTCTGCAAGGTGGAGGACTTCATGGACCTGGTCGACGAGATCTACAACGAGGTGGACCACGTGGAGCCGTGGATGAGCGGCAACGCGCGCGGGCCGTCCACCGCCTTCTGCCTCCTGTACCGCCTCTTCACCATGGAGCTCGACGACCGCAACATCAATCACCTGATCAACCACCGCGATTCGCCGTACATTCGCGCCCTCGGTTTCCTTTACGTGCGGTACGTCCGCGACCCGAAGGAGTTCGGGCGATGGTTCGATCCGTTCTTCAAAGACGACGAGGAGTTCGCGCCGATGCCGGGCGGCAAGAACGTCACCATCGGCGCCTTCGTACGCGACCTCGTGCTGGACCAGTACTACTTCGAGACCATCTTCCCGCGGTGCCCAGAGGTGACCCGGCGACGGCTCGTCGAAAGAGTCGTCAAGCTGGGGTTCGACGACAAGCCGCTCGGGTGCGGCGGGTGCGGGGGATCGCGCAGGGCGGAGGCGCCCAGCGGCAAACGGCCCCCGAGCGTCAAGGCGGCGCTGAGCGTCAACCTGGGGCAACGAGCGCCGCACGTCGCGGGAGTCACGGAGAGAGGCCGAGGGCTAGACCCCTCGAGGCGGGACGGTCACGACAAGGACAAGGACAAGGACAAGGACAAGGACAGGGATCGTGACAGGGACAGGGACAGGGATCGTGACAGGGACAGGGATAGGGATCGTGACCGACACAGGGACAGGAGCCGCGACGTGGGCAAGGAACGGCGACGGAGCAGGAGCCGAGACAGGGCCCACCCGTACGGGAGAGACGACGAGCAAAACCGGCGAGACCGCGACGGCAGCCGGGACCGCGCAAAGTCCCGCAAGTCGCACAAAAGGGACGGCAGCAGGGACAGGGACCGCGGGTACGGCGGGGGGTACCGAAAGGACGGTGGCTCCCCGAAGCGCGCGGGGTGGGCGCGGTGAAACGCGTGTATTTCCCATCCATTTGTATTCCGTGATGACATCCTTCGTCAAACAAAACTCAGAGCCGCGTCTCCACAGTCATCGGCTCCACCTCTTCGATCACCTTCGTCTTCTCCTTCGTCTCCACCGGCATGACGTCCGGGGAGATGCCGCCGTCTGTATACCCACCCTTTCCCCCCGTATCTTCCCCGCGCGCGGCGACGTCACCCTCTCCTTCGACGACTCCGGACCCGACCCCGTCGCCGCCGCCGTCCGAGCTCTCGCATGATTCACAGCTGTGATTCACATCGGCCAGCCACGGGTGCTCCAGCGCCTGCGTCGCGCTCAGCCGCTCGTCCGGGTTCACCGCCAGTAGCCCCAGTAAAAACCCGACGAACCCGTCGCTCCCGCACTCCGCCTCGTCCACCTCGGGGTCCAGCCCGAGTCGCCTGGCCAGCGTCGTCTTCTTCGGCCGCATCAGCCGCAACTCCTCGCTCGTCTCGTCCCGCTCGTAAACCAACCCGCTCTTGGTGAAGTAATTCGCCGCGTACCGTCCGCGGCGGAGCAGTCGCGGGTCGAAAGGACCGAATATACCGACGCATCGAGCTGTAAACAAAACACGACGTCAGGTCATTCTAATTGCCCATACGAGAGTCAAAATAAAACTTACCGAGCAACGACGCGAGCGAGTCGTTGTGCAGCAGCACCTCGCCGCTGTACAGCTCCGCGAGTACGCACCCGAGGCTCCACAAATCCACCTTTTGGTCGTAAGCCGCGCCGATGATCACCTGAACACAAAACACGCGTGCCGTCAGCACAACACAATCGCCATCGCAAAGATTAAAAAAAACTCAAAGATTTAAAAGAGACTCACCTCGGGCGCTCGATACGACCTGGACTGCACGTACGAACTGAGGTGGTCGGTGACGTAGCAACTGGAGCCAAAGTCGATGACCTTGACCTCGCACCTGCTGTAGCTCTTGATCAGGATGTTCTCCGGCTTCAAGTCGCAGTGGATGAGGTCCAAGGAGTGGAGATACTCCAGCGACGTCAGCAGCTGCCTCGAGATTTTTTTCAGCGCGGGTAAGGTAAAGTAGGGATCTTCGCCGGATTCGAGGTTGTACCTCTGGAACTCGTACAGGTTCGCGCGCAGGAGCTCGGTGACGATGAACAGGTGCTCGCGGTGGTAGAAGTAGTCGTGCAGCCGCAACACGCCGAACGCGTCCG
>Ga0209713_10003324_pt1 | contig 10209 bp, 4 predicted proteins | sample ArcOceMetagenome_3_FD_187444 | JGI IMG/M metagenome (GOLD analysis project Ga0209713, IMG submission 187444) | Marine eukaryotic phytoplankton communities from Arctic Ocean - Arctic Ocean- Svalbard ARC20M Metagenome (SPAdes) (version 2) | ecosystem: Environmental > Aquatic > Marine > Oceanic...
ACCGCGACCGCATGACCACATGACCGCGACCGCATGACCACATGACCGCGACCGCATGACCACATGACCGCGACCGCATGACCACATGACCGCGACCGCATGACCGCATGACCGCGACCGCATGACCACGCGACCTCACGACTCGAACCAACGCGAACAGGTGACACGGCCAAGCGTGCGCGCTTCGACACGGCGCCGCGCGACCCAACGCCGCCAGCGACCCGCCTGGCCGGCGCGCCGCCGCTCGGCGCGCCGCCGCCGCCGCCGGCGGGCGGCCCGCCCGCGACCAAGCTCACGCGGTGGGAGGGCGTCGCTAAGGCGCTGCAGGCGGACATCAAGTCGGACCCCGACTTGGCCCGCAGCGCGTGGCCGTGCATGAAACGCTTCCTCCTCGGCGGCCCGCAGTGCGACGCCAGCTGCAAGGCGTGCCAGAAGGACGGCGGTAGGGGCGACGAGCCCTCGCGCGCCCGCGCGCGCGCCAAGCTGGCGAGCATCGTCGCCGCCGGCGGCCTCGAGACCGACGTGCGCACCGCGCTCAAGGCGGGTGAGCGCTCCCGCGCATGAGGCGCGGCGGCAGCCCACGCCGCCGCGAACGCGGGCGGCGGCGTGGGATTGGGCGCGGCGCGAGGGCCGGCGGCGGAGAACATGACAGTAGGCGCCCCAGCCAGGGACGCCAGCTTGACACTTCCGCCACCACCCCCGCCCCAACCGTGCCCAAGCACAGCACACACGCGAACTTACATCCGGCGCGGCGCGGGAGACGTGACCGGCGCACGGCCTCGGCGCATCCTGAGCGTCTTCTCCGGGCCGGCGCGCCCGGCCGACGGCTTCGCCGCGCTCGCGGCGCTCTCAGGCTTCCACGTCGACGAGATCGACGTCCTGCGCGGCGGCCCGAGCCACGACGTCACGCGGGCCGACGTGCGCGCGCGGATCCTCAGCGACCTGCGCACCGGCTACGCCTCCGTGCTCGTCGCGACACCGTGCACGTCCTTCTCTGTGGCGCGCGGCAACAACGAGGACGGCCGCGAGCACTCCGACCTTCGCACGTTCGAGCACGAGAGCGGGCCGCCAGGCGCGTCGGCGACGGCCAGGGAGTTCGTGCGCAAGCACGACGCCTTCGTCGACTTCACCGTCGACCTGGCCCACGCCGCGCTCGAACTCGGCCTCGACCTCGTCATCGAGAACCCGGCGCCTCGTAATGACCCGGACCTCGCCTCGTACTGGCCCGCCCGGGCGCACCTCCCGCAGCTCTGGGACATGCCGCGCATGCGCCGCCTGAGGGAGGGCGGCGCGCTGACCCTACTCGTCGTGCCGCAGTGCGCCTTCGGCCCAGGGCCGCACGGCAAGTTGTTCCAGAAGTACACGGGGCTGCTCCTCTCGCGGCGCGCGGCCGCTCGACTCGCAGACCTGCGGCACCTTCGGTGCAACCACCGCTCACACGACGCGTTGGCATGCGGAGGCGACGCCGTCCTGGCCGCGGCGTACCCAACCGCGCTCAACGACGCGCTGGTGTGGGCGCTCACGGGCGTGCGCCGCACGTGGCCGCTGCCCGGCACGGGGGTGAGCCCAGGGCAGTCAGCGGGATCGCCGGCCCCGGCGCTCCGCGCACCGCCCGCCGCGGACACCGCGCCGCTCGCGCTCGCGCCACACGGCTCCGATGCCCGGGCGCGGTCCACGGCAAATTTCGCATCCTCGCCCTCATGCGCGGCGGGATCGCGACCTCCTGCGCCTACAGGCTCACTGCCTGGCGTCTCGCAAAAATGCTCGGCGACGCCAGGAGAGGCGCCCGACGGCTTCGACCGCTCCGTGCGGACAGGCTACATCGCGGACGGGCCGCAGCTCTCAGGGCACGTCCGCGCGGCAGTCGAGGCGGCGCGGTCCAAGCGCAAGCGCTGGGCGAGCCACCGCAACCTAGAGCCCGCCTCGGTGAGCGAGCTGCGCGCGGCGCCCATGCCCGACCTGCTGCCGCAGGCGGGTGCGACGACGTGGCCAGGCCCGCCCTCGCAGCCGGGCGCTTCGCAGCGCCTCGCGCAGTTCCGCGCCGCGCTAGGGCGCAACGTGCGCGTGGCCGACTTGTGGCAGCCGCCCGAGTGGGCACGCTTCCAGAAATGGATGCAGGGCGCGCGCCGCGGCGCCTTCCAGCCCTCGGCGTACTTCCCACAGGACTCGCTCGTGCCCTTGGCGCGCGGCTTCGTCTGGGACTCGCGCGACCCCGACGACTGCGTTCCGATGCAGCCGTCCGACGAGCACACCGTCTTCCCGGGCCCGCGCCAGATCGACCGCGCGGCGTTTCGGCGCTACGCGCGCGAGCTCGGGAGCCTGGACGAGGACATCATCGGCCAGGTCGGCGGCGGCGGCGTCGAGTCGCGCTCGCGCTGCGCGCTCACGACCGAGCTTCACTCGCACGCGCCGGGCCTCTGCGCGATGCCCGACGCTGCGGACAAGGCCGTCGACACCGAGCTCGCCGAGCAGTGGGCGCTCGGCCCGTTCTACCACCCGCCTACGGTGCCGATCCGCGCGCTGCCGCGCGACGTCATCCAGCAGCAGCGCTCGCGCGTGCTGCAGAGCGGCGACGTGGAGGACTACCAGAGGGCCAGGATAACGCTGAACCCCTCACGGGGGCCCGACAGCGTCAACGCAGGCATACCCAAGGACGAGCGCTACGTCTCGCTGACGTCGGCGCGCGACCTCGGCTACGGCCTCGCGCTCATCGACGTGCCGGCGCGCGACGCGGGGCTCACCGTCGCGGGCTACGGCGTCGACATGACGTCGGCCTACAGCTTCCTCCAGGTGCAGCGCCTCGACTGGTGGCAGTTCGCCTACGTCTGGTTCGACGCGGCTGGCGTGGCGCACTTCCGCCTACTCGTCAGGGTCGGCTTCGGCGGCGCGATGTCGCCGCGCCGCTTCCAGAGCGTCTCGGTCGTCATCACGGCACTGGCGCGCGCGTGGCAGCGCGACTTCGACCGGCGCAACCCGCCGCCCAACGCCGTCGGCCGTTGGGAGCGCGCGAGGCGACAGCTCCAGCGCGACGGCGCACTCCCGCCCGGCACGGACCAGGCCACGCCCGCCGTCTCAGGGGTATACATCGACGACCTCGCCGGCGGTTGCTGCGACGACGACGTGCCGATGCCGGCCACGTGCCACGGCATGCCCACGGCCGACGTCGACCTCGGCGAGCTCGCGGCCTTCGCGCTCGGCGGCAAGCCGCTGCGCCGTAACTCGCGGCCAGCGGTCCACTGCGTCACCGCCATCGCCGCGATCCGCGCGTTCGGCCTCGAGGAGACCGCAGGCAAGACCGAGGGGGGCGACGTGTTCGTCAACCTCGGACTACGCCTGCGCCTCCGCGACGGCTTCATAGACTGCCCACCGCCCAAGCGGCGCATCCTGCTGCGCGACCTGGGCGTGTGGCACTCGTGTGTACAGCAGCTCGCGCCCTTTGAGCGCAAGACCGCCGAGAGACAGGTCGGGCGACTCGGCAACCTGACTCAGGTGATGCCCGAGCTGCTCACGCACATCTCCGCCGGCTACCGCGCCTCCAACGCGGGCTACGTCGCCCACGGCGTGCGCCGTCTCAACAAGATGGTGCCGTTGGCGCGCGGCAGCCCGCTCCACGAGGGCCTCTCGAGACTGCTGCCGCACGCGATCGACCTGCTCGAGCGCAACGAAGGCGTGCCCCTGGCGCCGCGCGCGCGCTTCGCCGCGCTCGACGAGCCAGGCGTGCTGCTCGTCGTGTCAGACGCCAGCGGCAGCGACGGCTGCGGCGGCTGGGCCCACCTCGGCTCGACCGACCGCGCGCCGGTAGTCGTCTCCGAGTTCTGGCCAGCATGGGCTCGAGAGGCGCTACGCCAATTCAAACTGCCGGCGCCAGAGCGCGCCGCGGGCGCGCCGCTTCTGTCTATGCCAGCGGCCGAGCTCTTCACCACCTGGGCGGTGGCGGAAGCCGCCGCGGCCGCGAAACCGTTCACGGCGGTGATCGCGGTGGGCGACTGCGACCCCGCCGCCCACGCGCTAGACGCCGCTTCGAGCGCGACGCCTCAGATGAGCGCGCTCCTCGCTAGCGCGCGCCAGCGCGCGAAGCAGTGGCTCGGCGTCTCGGTGCCGAGGGAGTGGAACCTCGACGCCGACAGGCTGAGCCACCCGGCACTTCTACACGCCGTGCTGGAGGACGCGCGGCGCGCGGGCCTTGACCCCTCGTGCGCCCCAATACCTGACCGGTGCTGGAGCGCGCTGCGCGCGAGCACGATCCTCGCCGCGGCGATCTGAACCGGCGCGCCGGATGCCTCGGCAGCCTGCGGCCCGTTCGCTTACGATCCGCGCCCACGCGCACTTCACGCGTTTAGACACCCAGGCCTCAAGCGCGAGCGCGCGCCCGCCGAGCCGCTGCGACCGCCACCGAGCGCAGGGGGCCACGCGCCACACGGCGACGGCGCGGTGTGGCTGCCGCCGCAGTACAGAGTCGTGCGGTCGCCCGTGGCGACAGCACGCAGCCCTCTGCACGCGCTCATGCTCTTGCCCGCGTGGCGCGGCTCGCCGCCCGCGGCTCGGCCGCGCCGGCGCGCGTCGCCAGCGCCGGCGACCGTGATCACCCGCACGGCGGCGACGATCGCGCCGACACCCGCCGCGCAGGCGGACCCGGCCACGCCGCCACGGCCCGTGGTGCCCGTCCCCGACGGCCGTCGCTCCGAGGCCAGTGAGGCGAAACGCAGCGACAACTCTCGGCGCGCGACCGAGGCGCGCCTCATCTCGCCGGGTGGCGGGTTCTTCTCGCAGGGCATCCTTCTCCCCGGCGCCTCCGAGCACGAGCACGAGGTCGCCGAAGCTCTCCTCGCGGGCGCGGGACAGCGTGCCGCGCGCGCCAACCACGGCGCGAAGGACAAGCGCCTCGGTACAAGCCTGAGCAAGTACGAGATGCTCACCCAGATGCTGCCGTCCATGCGGCCCTTCGAGCCGTTGCGCTACGAGGGTGACCTCGAGACCTCGGAAGCCAACGAGGTGCTGCTCATCGCCGTCGCCGAGTTCGTCAGGCGCCGCCCTGCGGCGGCCGGCCAGCTGATCAAGGGCGACACGGTCTCAGGCCAGGTCTCCGGCGTCAAGGCGATCGTCGAGGAGCACCTCGGGCGCCCGATCCTCGCCCCGAGCGGAGGTAGGCAGCTCGCACGCGCCCTCCAGCAAATGCGCTACGAGGATGGCCCCGCGGCGGACCGCGCGCTTAGCCTGCCGCTGCGCGGCTCCGACCTAGACGCGCTGGCCCTCGACTCGTCCGGCTACGACGTGCGGTCACCGGGCTGGCCCACGGCGAGGTATGCCCTCCTCCGGACGCTGCACCAGGGCCTGATGCGGGGCGGCGAGCCGGGGACACTGCCAGGCGAGCCCTTCCGGCCCGCGCTGGGCGTGTGCTGGTCGGACATACGATGGACCGACCCGGCCACCCGCGGCATGCTCACGCAGCGCCACCCGCAGTCGCTCGCGCTGCACTGGGCGCTCATCGTCATGATCCGCGGGATCAAGGACACGGGGGGCAGGCACAAGAAATTGCCCACCACGATCGCGTCCAAGCACCCCGTCGACCCCGCGGCGCCACGCGACGTCACTTGCCCATACTTCGCGATCCTCCGCCTATGGGAGGAGCGCGCGCACCTCGTGCCTGACGCCAGCCGCGCCACGGCGCCCTTCTTCGTCGGCCCCGACGGCTCGACTGCGGTGGATACGACCGTCGTGCTTCGCGCTGTCACCGACGCGGCTTCGGCCCTGGGCCTCGACGCGGCGCTCTTCGGCAGCAGCGCGTGCCGCAGAGGCGGCGCGACGGACCTGCGCGACAAGTGCGGCTCCGCCGCCGGTAAGCAGATTATCGTCCAGCGCGGCCGCTGGTGCGCGACCGACATTGACGAAATCTACTCGCGCGCCTCGCTCGGCGAGCACGTGGCCGCCTCAGTGGCGCTCTCGAGCAGCGGTGGCGCCCGCTCGCTCGAACAGGTCGTGCCCGGCTGGGCCCAACCCGCGCGCTTCGGTCGCTAGCGACATGGTCAGAGTCACGTGGCGGTTCCCACCACAGGCATGGGGGTTACTGCGCGTCTCAGCACGCAATAGGGTCGCGTCTTGATCACGCCTAGCTATTTCATGAGCCCGCGGAGAGGCGTCACGCATTCAGGGCGGGCTCCACGGAGCCGCGACCCGCCTGTGGGTGGCTTTGGCTGAATCGCGTGCGACATGCGCGTACCCCGTTCAGGGGTGCAGATCTGCAGCAATCACATATAACATATGTGTTTCGTCATCTGCAGCGTGTTCCGCATGCCAGTCCCAGCCCGCGTCTCTCCCGTCTCCCCATCTCTAATCCTAGAGGGGAACGCAGCGTGTGCGAGCCGAGCGTGCCCGATGGGCGACCGCGCGCGGAGCGCGCGATCAGCGATGGATTAGGACGCGGTACCTAAAATATTTGGGTACTAAGTGCTCAGTCTTTCGGGCGCAGCCCGACAGGGTGAGCACCCTACCAGAGATTTTCGGTAGCGTCGCAACTCGTGTCTCCTCCCCGCGTCCCGTCCTCCCCGCGTCCAGAAATCTACGGCGCCCATTGACCCGTAGTTTTCCCCCCGTCTCGATCCATATCGAGTCACCATCGATATATATCGCGACATTCGCCCGAGCGTCCTTCCCGGTCTCTCGCGCTAGCTCTCGCCATGGCGCGTGTCTTCACACCCGCGCTCTTGGATTTTTCTCCCACCCACCGTCCCCTTTTCAGCGTTTTTCTTATGACTGCGTCTGAACTGCGTTCCCTCGGTAGAGGCGCGGCTGAATCGCGTGCGACATGCGCGTACCCCGTTCAGGGGTGCAGATCTGCAGCAATCACATATAACATATGTGTTTCGTCATCTGCAGCGTGTTCCGCATGCCAGTCCCAGCCCGCGTCTCTCCCGTCTCCCCATCTCTAATCCTAGAGGGGAACGCAGCGTGTGCGAGCCGAGCGTGCCCGATGGGCGACCGCGCGCGGAGCGCGCGATCAGCGATGGATTAGGACGCGGTACCTAAAATATTTGGGTACTAAGTGCTCAGTCTTTCGGGCGCAGCCCGACAGGGTGAGCACCCTACCAGAGATTTTCGGTAGCGTCGCAACTCGTGTCTCCTCCCCGCGTCCCGTCCTCCCCGCGTCCAGAAATCTACGGCGCCCATTGACCCGTAGTTTTCCCCCCGTCTCGATCCATATCGAGTCACCATCGATATATATCGCGACATTCGCCCGAGCGTCCTTCCCGGTCTCTCGCGCTAGCTCTCGCCATGGCGCGTGTCTTCACACCCGCGCTCTTGGATTTTTCTACTGGGTTGGTCGGCGCGCTCGACGAGCACGCCGCCATAGTGTCTGGTTCGCGGCCTCCCGCCCTAAACTTGAAAGAACGAGGCCAAGCCAGGCAAGCATTCCTGGGCTCCATCATCGGCCTCAACGACGGCTCGGTCCATCTGGTCGGCCTCAAGAATGGTGTCGTTGACACGGCCAACGGCATCTGCCTCCGGCTCACGCCGCTGGCCGGTGGTCAGGCCAGGCAGGTCTATCCGGCAGAGTTGGCGCAATCGGTGAACTGGGTGGCAGCAAGCTGCATGTCGTCCCATGGCTTTCAGCAGGTGGAGGCAGGCCTTGAGCAAGGATTCGCCGCGAACGGCATCTGCTTGCGCGACGACCCCAACACGGCGGCCCGCCTGGTCGCGGTGGCGGACAACGGCGAGTCCACGCTCACGGTGCAGACGGCGACAGCAGTGTACTCCGGCCTCACGGCCGATCAAGCCATCGACAAGACCAGCGTGACCCGCGTCCCATGGCGCTCAATGCCTCCGGCCCTGGACGCCGGCGAGCTCGCGGCCCGCCGCGCCAGGCCTGTGGACCCGTCAGGTCTGCTCAACATGGTCCGCAAGTCGGTGTGGATGCAGGAGAACATGGTCGGGGACGAGAGCCGCCAGGACGCCGCGGAGCGCTTCGACGGCCTGGCGTTCGACGACGACTCGTGGGCGGCCGCCGACGACACGGCCGAGGCCCACTACACCTCCACGCTGGCGGCCTTCGGCGTCGACCGTGCCGAGCAGTTCACGCTCGCGTTCATGGCGGCCCTCCTGGTCGGCCTCGCCCGCTGCCCGGGCAGGCTGGACGAGGCCACGCACTGCCTCGGGCAACACGCGGGTAACGTCTCTTCTGCCCTGGCGCTGCTCATGGAGCTGGTCATCGTCATTGGCCAGGCCAGCCCCTCAGCCCTGCGCGACGCGACCGGCGCGGTGCCTGGCGATCGCGACCCGGCGCAGGGCGCGGCGCTCGCGGTGGCGGCCCTGGCTAAGCTGACTGAGCTGGGGGACCGGCCCATGCCAGCGCAGGAGCAGGCTCAGCGGCAGGAGCAGCTGCAGCGGCTGCAGATGGCACCAGGGGCTAACCAGGGGGCGCAGGCCCGGCCCCCCCCACCGCCGCCGCCGCCCGCTCAGATGCAGCGCGCGGTCGCAATGCTCACCCCCGCGGGCGGGCCCGACCCGGCCGCTGGCGACGAGGACGCGCGGCGCTGGATCGCCGACTTCGGCGGCAACGAGATCCAGACCCTGGTCGCCGATGCCGCGGGCAGGGTGCTGCACACCGTGCTCACGCCGCTCGGCCAGCCGGCCTCGGTCCGTCGCACCGCGAAGGATTTGGTCGAGCTCGTCGCCTCGCTCGAGCAGAGCCGCGCGTGGACGCGCGATGCGCGCGATCCGCTGTGGGCGGCCGACCGCCCGGCGGACTGGGACGCCGCCAGGGAGCGGCTGGGCCAGCTCCTCGACGCCGTCGGCGACAGCCGCCGCGGCTTCGAGGAGGCGGCGCGGCGCGCGACCCTAGAGGCGGCGCGGGTTGCGGCGCGGCCGGCGCCGCCGCCGCCCGCCGCACCCGCGCCGCCTCTGCCCGCCGTCACACGTGGGTTCGGGAGGGCCCCAGGGGAGGTGAAGCTTGAGAAGGCCACCGCACAGCAGAAGGCGGCCTCCGTGGTGTGCACCGCGCAGGTGCTCGGGCCACTGCAGGAGGAGACGCTGCTGGCGGCCGAGCTGCTGCTCGGCTCGGCTACCGCTCGCGCCGCGCCCCTCGACGCTGAGCTGCGCCGCCTCGTCGCCCTGCCCGGCCCCGGCACCGCGCACGCTGCGGCCGCCTTCGTCGTCTCGTCCGGTACGCGGAACGACGGCGACGCGCAAGGCGCGGTGCCGGTAAACCACCACCAGGCGCGCAAGGACGCCCTGGCCGCCCTGGAGAAATCGGCCTGGGAGGCTGTGGGCCGCCGCCGGATAACATCAGACGTGCGCGCCAAAATCACGAAAGTGGTCGAGGCGCTGCTGGCTGGCAATATCGACCTCGAGCTGGTGACCCAGCTCTTCGGCGGCATCGCGCCCGCGAAAAACCGTGGGACCGCGGGCTTCGAGGAGGGCGACGGCACGTGGGGCAAGATGTCGGTCAAGGCCGACATCAAGCAGGCGCTGCTCTTCGCCTTCTCCTTGGTGCGCACGGTGCACCTGCCGCTCCTCGGCCTCGACCCGACGCCCGTCCTCGACTTCGGTCTCGCGGCGCTGTTCACGGAGGCGCAGTACCTCTCCATCGACCGCCTCGTCTCCACGCTCAAGGAGGCCTTCGAGACGTTTGGATACGAGTTCGAGGCCTACCGGAGCGAGCTCGCCGCGCCTGCGCCCTGCCTGCGCAGCGCGTTAAGCTCGGCGATCGTGACCGCGCTCGTGCCGCTGGCGGCGGAGCAACAGACCATCAGGGCCGCGGTGCACGCCGCCGAGAAGGTCTGCGGCGCTCAGAAGCCGTCGGCCGCCAGCGACAAAAAGATCGCGGCGCTCGAGCGCACGGTCGCCGACCTCTCGGCCAAGCTCACGGCCGTCGCCTCTCGGCCTCTCAACCGCACTGACCCTGGTACACCGACACGCCATGCCCCTGCACATCCGTCCCACTGTCCGTCTTCAATAAATCTCTTTACCCTCTTTACCAGCACCAGCACACAGCCGCCCTTGGACCTAGCGCACGGCGTCGGTAGTGCCCTGACGCCGCGACCACGCGACCTCGCTACCACGCGACCTCGCGACCTCGCGACCACATGACCACGCGACCACATGACCACGCGATCTCATGACCACGCGACCACGCGACCACATGACCGCGACCCCATGACCGCGACCACATGACCGCGACCGCATGACCACATGACCGCGACCGCATGACCACAT
>Ga0209713_10003326_pt1 | contig 10206 bp, 1 predicted proteins | sample ArcOceMetagenome_3_FD_187444 | JGI IMG/M metagenome (GOLD analysis project Ga0209713, IMG submission 187444) | Marine eukaryotic phytoplankton communities from Arctic Ocean - Arctic Ocean- Svalbard ARC20M Metagenome (SPAdes) (version 2) | ecosystem: Environmental > Aquatic > Marine > Oceanic...
GCCGGCGAAAAAGATGGAGGCGAGCCTCGAGCGAGCGACCAACTCGCGCAACGCAGTCGCGGTCTGAGAGAGAGGAGCGGCCAAACTGGCCACGGCGGGCCTGGGTCTTTGAGCCCCAGGGGGAGGGTGCGTGGCAGGTGGCGGCGGGAGGCCAAAGAACTAGCGACGTCCGCTATGGTATAGACCGCCGCGTACCGTGTTAGTACCCTAGTCTGTAGTTGCAGTGGGCCCGCTGCGTAGTGCAGTTGCAGAGTTGTCACACAGAGTACCCCTGTGTGACACAGAGTACCCCTGTGTGACAGCTGTGTGGCTGCTGTTGTACGGTTGTGATATTGATTCCTGAGATGTCGTCGAACGGCACGCCGTTCTCGGATGCGCGCTCCGGCCCCGGGCAAAGAGCCTCGGGCGGAGCGCAGGGACTCGGCCAGGGGACTGGGTCGGCCGGCCAAGGAGCCGGACAGCGGGCTGACCAAGGGGTCGGCCCAGGGCCTCACACGAGCGGCAGCACGGTGAGCCCCGCCCCGCATGGTATGCGGTTCTATTCTGACCAAGGGGCCTGGATAGGAGAAGTGAGGGGGCGGCAAGAGCCTCCCCTCGGAGCACAGCACGAGCGGTTAGTCGCAGTCTCTGCAGGGACTAACCAAATGAACTGGCCGCACCAGGCGACCAACACTGCGCAAAACCAGAACTACCAGGGGGCGGAGCCGAGCCCCAGGCAGCAGGAACTCTCCCAAGTCGATGCCCTGCGGGGGATCCAGCAAAACGACAACGCCGCAGGACCGGTGAACCTGCTCCCGATGCGACTGCAGCAATCGTACGAGCCATTCCGCGCCGAAATGCCGACGCTGCGGCAACAAGTGGAAGCTGCCGAGGAGCAAGTGCGGCGGCAAGACGCAGTGGAAGCGGAGCGGGCCGAGGAGGCCGAGCTGCGTCGAAGGCTCCAGGCTGCAGGAGAAGCCCTTGCGCGCAGGCAAGGCCGGGCGGCGAGCACGACCGGCCAAGGCGGAGGAGAGGGGCCGGGACCCACGCCGCGCCGCGAGGCCGAGCTGTGGCCCGACCCGAGCCAGGCCGCCAGCCACGAGGCGCTGCAGGCGCGCAGCGGCGGAGTCGATCAGTTTGGCGGCAACGGCGACGATCGATTCGACCGATCCGACCGAAACAGCGCTCGGTTCCCTCCCGGCCTTGGCCTCAGCGGAGGAGAGGCGGGATACCGAGCTCCAAACGGCTACGGGATGAGGCCACTGTCACACGCAGAGGTATCCGCCCACAAGACCTCGCTGGAGACGCACGAAATCGCGAACTGGCGAGTGCGAGTGACGGCGCTCTTCACAAGCAAGGCGGAGCTGGCGCCGCACGTGCTCGAATGCCCGGCGGACGAGTGGAATGAGCACCTCTCCGACAACAAGGACTACGTCGGCATCAACCGATGGATGGGAGTGGCCATCGTCACCCTGATGATGCGAGGCACTCCTCGAGTCGACGCTCTGCTAGCGAGGCTGGCGCGCACCAAGCCGGAGGCCCTCTGCGACGCGAGGCTGCTTCTGGACGAAATCAAGGAAGAGACCAAGATCCAGCACGGGCAACAGGAGCAGATCGCCATCAAGAATTTCCTCCGGCTCCGGCCACTGCGAGCCGGCATGACCATCGAGGAAGTCAAGAACGCGGCCTCCAATCTGCTGGACCACCACCAAGTGCTGCCCGAGCGCGGCAGGCTGCGGCAATATGACTTCCACTACGTGCTCATCGAGAAGATGCCGGCGCACAACGCAGACATGAAGCGCAAGAAGGAGGAGCTCATGACCAGCCTGCTGGAGGAGGTGTCCTCTGGGAGCGAGCCGCCCTGGTCCGTGGACAAGCTAATCGTGAAGCTCGGCGTCTACCTGAGCTCGGTGCGCTACACGGCGGAGACTCACGAGTGCGAGGGCGATAGCGACGAGGCAAACGCCCTGGAGAGGCGGACCGCGGTGAGGACAGCGCCCCGGAGCCAGAACGGCTATGCCAGTTTTGGGACGACCAACGCCAACCGCGGCTGCGCGAACTGCAAGTCCACGGAGCATCGGTCGCAAGACTGCCCCGCGCGATGCCCCAACCTGGCGTGCCAGGAGCGCAGCTGCCCAGGCGTGCGCGACAAGAGCCTGTGCCCAGTCATGAAGGACTCCTTCCCGTCCCCGGCTACGCTGCTCGATGCGTGGGGCAACCCGCTTGCGTATCCGTGCCTCGAGCGGCTGAAGGCAAAGCAGGCAAGGCGGAAAGATAAGGCCTCGCGGGGCGAGCCCGTCGACTGCGAGTTTGCCGACGGCGAGGACTGCTCGGTCCATCTCACGTTCGAAGAGGAGGGATTCAACTCGGAGGAGGAGTCCTACGCCGCGGTCTACGACTCGAGTGGCGAGTCCAACGCGCTCAGGCTCGACGAGTCGGAGACGGAGTCCGAGGAAAACGACGACTCGGCCTACCTAAACATCGGCTTCCTCAGTCTGAGTTCGGCTTCAAGTGACGATGACAGCGCGGGAGGGTTTGAGAGTCCGGGGCCGGGAGGGCGCCCCAAGGTGAAAGGCGAGAGGTCGAAGCAGCGCCGCGTCGAGGGCTGGCTCGAGACGACCTACGCAAAAAGCCGAGCCAAGACAGAAGGCGCGATCTCGAACAACGAAAGCTCGCAGAAGGACGTGAGCGCGGGAGGGCAGGTCGAGCCGACAGAGGTGCTGGCCTTGGAGGCCGATGAGGAGGACGAGGTCAACGACGCCGAGGAGGGCGATACGGCGGCGCTGGAGGCCATGCTGGACGGCGGCTCGAATGTGAACCTCTTCACGTCGAAGCTGGCGATGCAGCACGCCACCTTCTCGACGGGGGAACCGCGCAAGGTGACTGGCATCTTCGGCCAGAAGGGCGAGGGGCTCAAGCAGTTCAAGCTCCAGATCGAGCTAACCGAGGCCCAGGGCGACAGCACGATGCAGATCGACGGCCTGTTCTCAGAGCAAGGCCGGCGAGACATTCTGTCGGAGAGCTGGTTGTACGACAAGTACGGGGCGAGAGTGCTCAAAGAGCCTGTCATGAAAATCAAGTCTCCCACCTTTGAGGCGCCAATCATCCGGCGCGGCGGGCACTACTTCGTGGAGTACAACTACGCCGAGCTGCAACAGGCTCGAGTCATTGAGAACGTCCTTTGGGGCGCCGTCGAGACGAAGCCAGACGACGAGGTCAACGTGGCTGGGATGAGCCGGACGCTCTCGCAGGTGCAATTGGCTCACTGCTGGGCTGCCCGACTCGGAGGAGGAGAGCGCTCGATTCGCGGACTGCTCAACGCAACCAAGGGACACGGACTCACACAAGTGACAGCTGAGATGGTGAGGCGGGCAGAGTCGGACACGTACCTACGCAGGGCCAACCAGCGCACGAAGCCCTCGGTTCGAGTGCACGAGGCGTCCCGCCGCGAGCCGGGAGAGTTGTTTGTTCTCGACGCGTGGGGCCCGTCGCAAGCTAAGTCGCCCCTGGACGGCTCTCGATACCATCTCACGGCGCTCTGTGCGCGCACCTCGGAAGGCCATCACGCGGCCTCGCGAGGACTCACGACCGAGATCTGGCTCCAGTTCATAAAGTGGTTCGTAGCGCGCGAAGCGGCACTCGGGCACCAGGTGCGAGTGGTCCGGCTCGACGCCTGCCCAGAGCTCAAGGAAGGATGGCTCAGCAAGATCGAGCAGTGCCTCGCTCGCGAGTCGCCCCCCATCAAGGTCGAACGCGCGGCCGGAGGGCACCACGAGGGAGTAGGCCTGGTCGAGCAATTCAACGGGCAGGCCACGCGGATGGCTGAGGCAGCCCTGGCGCGCGCCCGGATGGGCCAGTCGTGGATCATCCCGTGTCGCATGTACCAGGCGGCGCTGCCGCTATCGCTGCGCTGCCGACGCGGCGCCTCGAAGACGCGGTCCGAGTCGCACACGGGGCGTGAGGTGGATCTGGAGAAGCAGACGCCGTTCTGCTTCGGCACGAAGGTGGCGTACCTCACGGACGAGCAGAAAAAGAAGAAGGACGGAAAGGGCTCCCTCGACCGCAGCTCGCCCGTCGGCAAGATCGTAGGAGCCAAGGACGGTAAGTTTGAGATCTACACGCCGAAAGGCACGGCGGTGTGGCGCGCGCCGCAGCAACTGCTGCCCCTCAACGAGTGGGAGTTGGTCGAGGCAGGGCTGCCGAGCGCGCTGGAAAGGGACGAGCCAGTGGGCGCGGAGGCAGAGCAGCCGAGCTCGGTGAGGCCGAGACGGCCGCCCCAGGCACCTCGAGGCTCTCAAGTCTATCCGGCCGTCACGAGTGCGGAGCGGGACCAGCCAGGCCTGCGGGGGCCTCCGAGCACTCGCACCAGAAGCTCGAAGCCGCAGCCGTCGCTGGTAGCAATGGAGATTCGAGAGCAAGTCGGAGCGGCCGAGTCGCCGCGCAAGTCCGCCGAGGCGTTCAACGCGGCGGCGTACCAGTTCGGCCTGGACGAGCACGTGGAGTCGGAAGAGGAGCTGGTGGTGGCCCTGGACCGTCTGGGCGAAGTCTGCAAGTGCCAATTCGAAGAGGAGCCGGTCAACGAGGGCGGTCAACCCGGACAGCAACGGTGGCTGGGGGGCGTGCCCGTGCTCTACGAAATAGAGCCAGAATGCAACAAGGCGACGGAGCTGTTCATCGAGGTGCAAACAGACCTGGGCCCGGCCCGGTACACGGTGCCGGCCACTACCAAGGCGGTGTTGGAGGACCCTCACGCTGAAGAGTGGCTGGCAGCCGATCAAAGGGGCTGCGATGTGCTCACGATGGCCGGCAACCCTCTGGTCCGGGAGAAGGACGTTCGGGCCCTGGGCCACACGGTGATAAGATCGGTGGTGCAGCGCAAGTACAAGATTAAGCACGACACCAAGCGGCTAGCCAAGGTCGACCCAAGGAAGTCGCGAGTCAACGTAGACGGTCACCAGGTCAAGATGATGCGTGCGCAAGCCGGCCTGCCGAGCGAGAGGGTCGGCCCGCACTCTGAGATAGCAGACGACACGCTGCTCAAGGTGCAGTGGTCGGAGGCGGCGACCGAGGACGAAGACATCTTGCTGGCGGACCTGCCTACGGCCTACACGCTCGGCCAGCGCACTCGCCCGCCGATCTACCTGTCCACGCCTGACACGTGCGTCCACGAAGACGAGGAGGGCAGCCGGCTGTGCTGGGAGCTGCGCACGCCGTGCTACGGCGAGGAGCCCGCCGGCGACGAGCTAGAGGCGACCTTGATCGACGACCTCGAAAACGCCGGGTTCGAGGAGGCAGAGGGCGTCAGCGCGCTGATGACGATCCCGCTCGCCGACGGCAGAAAGGGCAAGCTCACGCGCATTGTCGACGACTTCTGTTTCACTTACCCACGTGGCTCGGACGCTGGTCCCAAACTCGTCGAGGTGCTCAAGAAGAACTACGGCGAGGGAGTAAAGGTCGACTACCTGAACGACGTGCGGGCCACGGGCTCGCATGGCGGCTTCGCGCTGGCGAGGGACCGAGACCGCAAGACGCTCACCATCCGCATGGCCACGCAAGTCGAATCCACGGTCCGTCGGTTCGCGCCTCAGATTGCCGAGGGCATCCTGCCAAGCAGCGCCATGCCGAAGGGAGTGAACCTACAGTCGCTGTGCGCAAAGATGGTGCGGCCGGAGACGGCGGCGCCAGCGAAGATGAGCGAGGATCAGCGGTGGGTCGCCGGAGTCGCGGGCGGCATGAAGTTCCCGGAGAAGGTGAATCCGCGCTACAGCCTACCGGTGTGGCACCTGGCGAGTGTGATGAGCAACCCACCTTTGCCCGAGGCGAAGCAGCTGGGGCTGCTGCTGCTCGAGCTCGCGTGGACGCATCGGAACGAGGGCATCACCTACGGCGGGGTCGGCGAGGACAGCGCAGCAACGCGGCGGGCGGCTGACGTACATCTGAGCTCAGGAGAGATCAAGCTCGACGAGCCGGCGCCACTCGAGCTGCAAGCGACGGGTGACGCCAACTGGAACACCCTGTACCGCGACGTCTACTCCTACCTGCTCACCCGAGGCAATGCCGCGGTAGCGCACGGGCTCAAACGGACGCCCTGCGTGACGGGCTCGACGTGCGAGGCTGAGGGCGTCGCGTCTGTGAAGACGGCCGAGAAGGTGCTCAACGTGCGCAACATCGAACGCGCGTTCGGGGTTCTCGCCGACGGAGCCACCCTGCTGGGGACCGACTCGTCGTCCAACATGCAAGTGGCATGCAAGCAGGCGCCGGGAGCGCGGGCCAAGCACGCGCTGCGGCGCTGGCACTGGCTACGCCAGCAAATATCCATGGGGCGCGTCCGCCTGGTGCACGTGCGTGACGCCGACATGCCGGCGGACTTCTTGACCAAGTGGCTGCCGGCGAAAAAGATGGAGGCGAGCCTCGAGCGAGCGACCAACTCGCGCAACGCAGTCGCGGTCTGAGAGAGAGGAGCGGCCAAACTGGCCACGGCGGGCCTGGGTCTTTGGGCCCCAGGGGGAGGGTGCGTGGCAGGTGGCGGCGGAAGGCCAAAGAACTAGCGACGTCCGCTATGGTATAGACCGCCGCGTACCGTGTTAACACCCTAGTCTGTAGTTGCAGTGGGCCCGCTGCGTAGTTAGTGCAGTTGCAGAGTTGTCACACAGAGTACCCCTGTGTGACAGCTGTGTGGCTGCTGTTGTACGGTTGTGATATTGATTCCTGAGATGTCGTCGAACGGCACGCCGTTCTCGGATGCGCGCTCCGGCCCCGGGCAAAGAGCCTCGGGCGGAGCGCAGGGACTCGGCCAGGGGACTGGGTCGGCCGGCCAAGGAGCCGGACAGCGGGCTGACCAAGGGGTCGGCCCAGGGCCTCACACGAGCGGCAGCACGGTGAGCCCCGCCCCGCATGGTATGCGGTTCTATTCTGACCAAGGGGCCTGGATAGGAGAAGTGAGGGGGCGGCAAGAGCCTCCCCTCGGAGCACAGCACGAGCGGTTAGTCGCAGTCTCTGCAGGGACTAACCAAATGAACTGGCCGCACCAGGCGACCAACACTGCGCAAAACCAGAACTACCAGGGGGCGGAGCCGAGCCCCAGGCAGCAGGAACTCTCCCAAGTCGATGCCCTGCGGGGGATCCAGCAAAACGACAACGCCGCAGGACCGGTGAACCTGCTCCCGATGCGACTGCAGCAATCGTACGAGCCATTCCGCGCCGAAATGCCGACGCTGCGGCAACAAGTGGAAGCTGCCGAGGAGCAAGTGCGGCGGCAAGACGCAGTGGAAGCGGAGCGGGCCGAGGAGGCCGAGCTGCGTCGAAGGCTCCAGGCTGCAGGAGAAGCCCTTGCGCGCAGGCAAGGCCGGGCGGCGAGCACGACCGGCCAAGGCGGAGGAGAGGGGCCGGGACCCACGCCGCGCCGCGAGGCCGAGCTGTGGCCCGACCCGAGCCAGGCCGCCAGCCACGAGGCGCTGCAGGCGCGCAGCGGCGGAGTCGATCAGTTTGGCGGCAACGGCGACGATCGATTCGACCGATCCGACCGAAACAGCGCTCGGTTCCCTCCCGGCCTTGGCCTCAGCGGAGGAGAGGCGGGATACCGAGCTCCAAACGGCTACGGGATGAGGCCACTGTCACACGCAGAGGTATCCGCCCACAAGACCTCGCTGGAGACGCACGAAATCGCGAACTGGCGAGTGCGAGTGACGGCGCTCTTCACAAGCAAGGCGGAGCTGGCGCCGCACGTGCTCGAATGCCCGGCGGACGAGTGGAATGAGCACCTCTCCGACAACAAGGACTACGTCGGCATCAACCGATGGATGGGAGTGGCCATCGTCACCCTGATGATGCGAGGCACTCCTCGAGTCGACGCTCTGCTAGCGAGGCTGGCGCGCACCAAGCCGGAGGCCCTCTGCGACGCGAGGCTGCTTCTGGACGAAATCAAGGAAGAGACCAAGATCCAGCACGGGCAACAGGAGCAGATCGCCATCAAGAATTTCCTCCGGCTCCGGCCACTGCGAGCCGGCATGACCATCGAGGAAGTCAAGAACGCGGCCTCCAATCTGCTGGACCACCACCAAGTGCTGCCCGAGCGCGGCAGGCTGCGGCAATATGACTTCCACTACGTGCTCATCGAGAAGATGCCGGCGCACAACGCAGACATGAAGCGCAAGAAGGAGGAGCTCATGACCAGCCTGCTGGAGGAGGTGTCCTCTGGGAGCGAGCCGCCCTGGTCCGTGGACAAGCTAATCGTGAAGCTCGGCGTCTACCTGAGCTCGGTGCGCTACACGGCGGAGACTCACGAGTGCGAGGGCGATAGCGACGAGGCAAACGCCCTGGAGAGGCGGACCGCGGTGAGGACAGCGCCCCGGAGCCAGAACGGCTATGCCAGTTTTGGGACGACCAACGCCAACCGCGGCTGCGCGAACTGCAAGTCCACGGAGCATCGGTCGCAAGACTGCCCCGCGCGATGCCCCAACCTGGCGTGCCAGGAGCGCAGCTGCCCAGGCGTGCGCGACAAGAGCCTGTGCCCAGTCATGAAGGACTCCTTCCCGTCCCCGGCTACGCTGCTCGATGCGTGGGGCAACCCGCTTGCGTATCCGTGCCTCGAGCGGCTGAAGGCAAAGCAGGCAAGGCGGAAAGATAAGGCCTCGCGGGGCGAGCCCGTCGACTGCGAGTTTGCCGACGGCGAGGACTGCTCGGTCCATCTCACGTTCGAAGAGGAGGGATTCAACTCGGAGGAGGAGTCCTACGCCGCGGTCTACGACTCGAGTGGCGAGTCCAACGCGCTCAGGCTCGACGAGTCGGAGACGGAGTCCGAGGAAAACGACGACTCGGCCTACCTAAACATCGGCTTCCTCAGTCTGAGTTCGGCTTCAAGTGACGATGACAGCGCGGGAGGGTTTGAGAGTCCGGGGCCGGGAGGGCGCCCCAAGGTGAAAGGCGAGAGGTCGAAGCAGCGCCGCGTCGAGGGCTGGCTCGAGACGACCTACGCAAAAAGCCGAGCCAAGACAGAAGGCGCGATCTCGAACAACGAAAGCTCGCAGAAGGACGTGAGCGCGGGAGGGCAGGTCGAGCCGACAGAGGTGCTGGCCTTGGAGGCCGATGAGGAGGACGAGGTCAACGACGCCGAGGAGGGCGATACGGCGGCGCTGGAGGCCATGCTGGACGGCGGCTCGAATGTGAACCTCTTCACGTCGAAGCTGGCGATGCAGCACGCCACCTTCTCGACGGGGGAACCGCGCAAGGTGACTGGCATCTTCGGCCAGAAGGGCGAGGGGCTCAAGCAGTTCAAGCTCCAGATCGAGCTAACCGAGGCCCAGGGCGACAGCACGATGCAGATCGACGGCCTGTTCTCAGAGCAAGGCCGGCGAGACATTCTGTCGGAGAGCTGGTTGTACGACAAGTACGGGGCGAGAGTGCTCAAAGAGCCTGTCATGAAAATCAAGTCTCCCACCTTTGAGGCGCCAATCATCCGGCGCGGCGGGCACTACTTCGTGGAGTACAACTACGCCGAGCTGCAACAGGCTCGAGTCATTGAGAACGTCCTTTGGGGCGCCGTCGAGACGAAGCCAGACGACGAGGTCAACGTGGCTGGGATGAGCCGGACGCTCTCGCAGGTGCAATTGGCTCACTGCTGGGCTGCCCGACTCGGAGGAGGAGAGCGCTCGATTCGCGGACTGCTCAACGCAACCAAGGGACACGGACTCACACAAGTGACAGCTGAGATGGTGAGGCGGGCAGAGTCGGACACGTACCTACGCAGGGCCAACCAGCGCACGAAGCCCTCGGTTCGAGTGCACGAGGCGTCCCGCCGCGAGCCGGGAGAGTTGTTTGTTCTCGACGCGTGGGGCCCGTCGCAAGCTAAGTCGCCCCTGGACGGCTCTCGATACCATCTCACGGCGCTCTGTGCGCGCACCTCGGAAGGCCATCACGCGGCCTCGCGAGGACTCACGACCGAGATCTGGCTCCAGTTCATAAAGTGGTTCGTAGCGCGCGAAGCGGCACTCGGGCACCAGGTGCGAGTGGTCCGGCTCGACGCCTGCCCAGAGCTCAAGGAAGGATGGCTCAGCAAGATCGAGCAGTGCCTCGCTCGCGAGTCGCCCCCCATCAAGGTCGAACGCGCGGCCGGAGGGCACCACGAGGGAGTAGGCCTGGTCGAGCAATTCAACGGGCAGGCCACGCGGATGGCTGAGGCAGCCCTGGCGCGCGCCCGGATGGGCCAGTCGTGGATCATCCCGTGTCGCA
>Ga0209713_10003327_pt1 | contig 10203 bp, 6 predicted proteins | sample ArcOceMetagenome_3_FD_187444 | JGI IMG/M metagenome (GOLD analysis project Ga0209713, IMG submission 187444) | Marine eukaryotic phytoplankton communities from Arctic Ocean - Arctic Ocean- Svalbard ARC20M Metagenome (SPAdes) (version 2) | ecosystem: Environmental > Aquatic > Marine > Oceanic...
CCCTCTCTCGAGGAGGAGGCGCGGCGCAAGGCGAGCAGCGCGTTTGCGCCGCCGCTGGAGGCGCCGCTGCCCGCCGCCGTGAGCGACGCCTCGGCCGCGGTGCGCGAGGCGCTGGCGCGCGAGGCGGCGCGCGGCCGCGCGGCCGGTGGCGCCGCCGCCGCGGGCGCCCCCGGCCCGTCGGCATCGGCCGCGGCGTCGGTGGCGGCGTCGGTGGCTTCGTTGGCGGCCGACACGCGACCCAACGGCGACAGCAGCGGTGGCGGCCTGATGCACGCGGGGGCCATGGCGGAGGTGGCGATGCATGAGCATCTGCCGATGCACCAAAGCCATCTGCAGCTGCTGCAGCCGACAGCCGCCACCGCCGCAGCCACAGCCGTGCCCGCCGCGACCCCTGCCGCCGCTCCTGCCACGACGGCGGTGGCTACCGTGGCCTCCGCACGCGCCCCGCCGGTGCCGCGCGCCGCAACGGCGGCGGCGGCGGCGGCGGCCTCACCGGCGGCGATGACGGCGGCGAAAGCGCCCAGCGCGGAGGCGGAGCAGGTGGAGGAGCTCAAGGAGCAAGTCCACCAGCTGATGCGACTGCAGGCGCAGACCGAGCAGCAGCTCGTCAAGCTGCAGCACGCCGCGCAGATCGAGCGCGAGCGACGCACCTCGCCGCCGCCGCCGCCGCCGCCGCCGCCTCCTCCGCACCCTCCTCCTCCGCCGCCTCCTCCGCCGTCGCCCTCGCCGCCTCCGTCGCCGCCGCCGCCGCCGCCGCCCCCCGCCGCGTCGCCGCCGCCCGCCGCGTCGCCGCCGCCCGACGCGGCGCACTGCCGACCCGACGCGCCGCTGCAGGCCTTCGCCTCCTCCGCCTCCGCCGACGACCAAGCGCGCCACCACCGCGCCTCGGCCCCCGCGCAGCTGCGTGCGGTGTGGGACACGGGCGCCGACGCCGCCGCCTGCTGCGCCGCCAGCGGCTTGGACGAGTATGAGCTCGCCGTCGCCGCCGAGGACTCGTGCGCCGCCGCCGGTGGCTGCGCCGCTTGCTTCCCCGGCGGCGCCACCGGCGGCAGCGGCGGCAGCGGCGGCAGCGGCGGCATCGCGGCCGGCCGATGGGAGCTGGCCTACCGCGGCGCTGCGGCGGCGGCGGCCATCGGCTCGCTGTATGGCCAGCCGCTCGCGCCGTCGTCCAACTTCTGCGCGCGGCTGCGCTGCCGCGGCGCGGCGGGCGCCCCCTCGCAGCACGTCGCGTCGGGATGGTCGGACGCCGTCGAGCTGCTCAGCTCGGAGGGGCCCGCCGCCGCTTCCGCTTCCGCCGCCGCCGCCGCCGTCGTTGAGCCGACGGTGCTGGCGCCCGCCGGGCTGCCTCGGCCTGTCGAGGCGAGGCGCGGCGCCGCCGCCGCCCCGCCGGGGGCGGCCGCCTTCGAGCTGGAACACACCTACTGAGCGCGTTTAGATTGTGAGAATAGATCAGTTTACACGGTGGAGCAACGGCGTCCCGTCCAGCCAACGCACCACCTCCGTGGCCGCCGCGCGCTCGATCTCCCTCCGGGCTGACTCGACGGCGGAGCCGAGGTGCGGCGTGAAGAGCGTGTTCGGGTGCTTGCGCAGCCGCGGCTCGATGCCTGCTGGCCGCCCGGCCCACGCCCAGTCCTCAAACTCGAAGACGTCGGCTGCGTAGCCGCCGAGGGCGCCCGACTCGAGCGCGTCGGCGACCGCCGCCTCGCAGACGCACGAGCCGCGCGATATGTTGACGAGCAGCACGCCGCGCCTCGCCGCGCCCAGCGTATCGCGTGAGATGGCGTGGCGCGTCTGTGCCGAGAGCGGCGTGCAGATGAAAACCAAGTCGCTCTCCGCGAGCAGCTGCTCCAGGCCCTCGGTGGCGGCGGTCAGGCCAAGGTGACGCTCCGTCTCGAGAGGCAGCGGCTGCGTGTCATGGTAGAGGATCTTGGCGGGCGCAAAGCCGCGCAGGCAAGACGCCACCGCAAGGCCAACGGCGCCAGCACCGAAAATACCGATGGTCGACCCGGCGATACCGGTGCCGTAGAGCTGTGGCCGCCAGCCGTGGAAGTCGCCCCTACGTACGAGGTCATCACCAGCGCGCACATGACGGCCGAGCCCGAGGCCGAGCGCGATTGCGAGCTCGGCCGTCGGCGCCGTGAGCAGGTCGGGTACCGCAGTGACCGCGACACCACGCCGTGCACACTCCTCTGTGTCAAAATTGTCGAATCCTTTGAGGGCGCATGCTACCATCTGTAGCTGTGGGCATGCGTCGAGCAGCTGCGCGTCCACAGAGTCCGTCATGAAGCAAACCAAGGCGTGGGCGTCCGCAGCGTGGTGGACCAGCTCGTCCCGGCTCCACGGCGCGGCGTGAGGATTGTGCAAGACGTTAGTCTGCGGCGAAGTGAGGAGCTGCAGCGTGGAGTCGAAGGTGCGCGCTGTGACGACGATCTTGCGAATATTAGCCGTGGCCGCATGAGAAAGCCGACGCGCGGCCATGTATGAATACTCGTATGCAGGATTCAACTTTGAGTTTGCTTGACCGTTGGGACGACCTAGCTTTCGAGCTGAGGCATGCCCAGCTTCACCTTCGCGCAGATGCTCGAGCGCGACACCAAGGCGGCTGCGGCACGGGCTCTCCGCTCGCAGTCGGGCTGCGCCACCGTCGCCGGCGACAGCTGCGCCAGCCTCGGCAGCGTGAGCAGTGTCGAAGGGCCCTCCTTCGAGGCGGCACTGCGGGAGGCCCTTTTCGAGCAGATGAGGGTGGCCGAGGCGGAGCGGCTTGCGTCGCGCCGGCAGAGCGACCAGGCGCTGCGCGGTCGCCGGGCGGTGGTCGAGCGGCCGTCCTCCGCCTGGCGAGACGGCGACATGGAGCGGCTCGACCTGACCAAGACCGTGCGCGTCGCTGCTCCGCACGTGTGCGTGTGGTGCGCCGAGCCGGACGAGGAGCCGCTCGTTGACACGAGCCGGCCCGGAGCACCGGCCGGCTCGCGCGGCTCGACCTCCGGTGGGCTGGAGGTCGGTGGCACGCGGCTGGCCTGGAGCGCCCCGCTGGGCGCGGCCATCGACGCGACGGCGGCGTGGCTCTCGCCCGACGCGCCGGTGGCGGCACGCGGTCGGATCGGCGTGCTGTGCTGGGACGAGAACTCGACATCCGACAGCGCCGAGCTGTCGGCGCAGGCACAGCGCGCGCAGGCGGGCGGCGCGGTGGCGCTGCTGCTGCTGCTGCTTGGCGAGCGCGGCCGCCGCTGGGTCCCGGCGAGGGAGGAGTCCGGCCGACGACCGCCCCTCGGCGGCGGCGGCGGCGCGGCGGCGGAGCTGCTTCCCATCGACGGCTGGGCGGCGATGCCTTGCGTGGCTCTCCGAGGGCCGCACGCGGTGCGCTTGAGAGAGGCGCTGAGACGCTGCGGCGCAAACCTCGACGCTCTGCCGCTGCGGCTCGCGCCCACCCGCCACGCCGAGGCCGCCCAGCACGCGGCGGCGAGACACGCGGCGCTCGCGGCGCTCCACGGCCCGCCGCTCCCCGCCAAGCCGTCGAAGCTGCTGCGGCCGAGCTGCGTCCCTCTCCCCGACGGTGTCGACGATTGGATCCGATTGGTGCCGATGGGCGACGATCCGCCGCCCGAGGAGGAGCTGCCGCTGCCGCGCAAGCCGCCCTCGCACGCCCACTTCTGGGAGCGGCAGACGGTCGCGCAGCCCAATCACTTCTGGGGCTTCCCCACCGGCGCAGCCATGCCCACGCCAAAGGGCATGCGGCCCGCAGCGGACCCGGATCCGGAGGTGGTGGAGGCCCTCGCGCGGGCCATGAGGGAGAAGGCGCGACCCCGCCCCGGCATCTTCGCCGACGGTCGGCCGCCGTCGGCGCCACCGAAGCCGACTGGTGTGCCGCATGGGCCCGGCTTCTGACACTAAAGTAGCTTTTGAATCAGTGAATAGAATGACTCAAAATTTGCTGCAGTGGCCTGACCCAGACCCGGACGTCATACCGTATAAAGTATAAGCTTAGAGCTTAGAGGATCAGCATGTGATGCCACGCACGCTTGGGAACTCATTGAGGGGCACGGGCACGGGCCCACGGCGCAGCACGTCCTCACCGCCGCGAAAGAAGGCGTGGCACCAATTGATATCGGTCGAGATGAACGGCTTGAGGCATCCACCCGCACGTGCCGCCATCAGGGCGGACGCGAGGCGCACTGCGTTGCTCGAGAAAGCGCCGATGAGGGCCGCGCTCTCGGCCATCAGGTAGACCTCGACCATGAAATTATGCCATTCGTCCACTGCCTCGACGCGCCGCTGCAACAGAGCATCCTCAATTCGCAGTGGTACAACTTTCGTCCTCTGCGGCGGCGGAGTCTGCGTCACATTCTCGTGCAGGTGCAGCCATTTGAACTGAGGATAGCGGGCCGTCTCGCGCACCACATCCTCCGACGGCGTCGCGAGATAGACAGTGCGGAAGCCGTACAAGGCCGCCATCCCCTTCAGTTGCGGCATCACCGCCGCCAGCCCGCGGCACTCGCCGCGATGAGCACACGCATCGCCCTTGCGCACGTGCAGCGCGAGCACTGGTTGATGCTCGTCGAAGCGCAGTCGCGCGCGCGCCTCGTCCAGCCGCATCCGCAGCGCGACGCTCGGGCGCGTCAGCCAGTCCAACGTCTGTGAGATGAGCCAGAACCGGCCGTGGCGCAGCCAATGCGCAGGAAGCCGCTGAAGGACGTCGTTCTCATCGGTGCTTTCGGCAAAGTGACCTGCCAAAAGCCGCGGGCAGCCGGAGCGCACGTGTCGACAGACGCTCGCGCCCCGATGCTTTGACGAGAATAGCTTTGGGCGCATCCAAACGTTCAGCTGGTCAAACGATGGCAGAGCCTCAGCAGTGGCAGCACCACCGTTCCGGCGTGGACGGAGGATCTGGTGAGCCGAGCTTTCACCAAACCAAGCGACCATCAGTCGGTGCCATTGCCTCGGACTGAGGCCTTCAATGATCGGCCGGCCGCTGTCGTGCGTCAACCCTTTAGTGGTGTACGAGGCGGCCATCACAGAGTCGAGAGATGGTAATGAGTCAAAGAAACACGAGAGGTCAGCTCTGGCGCACACCTCAGGCTGCGCCCACAGCAGCAGCTTGGGGCTGAAGAGCGTGGCGTTGCGGCCCAATGCGTCGAGCACTGCCAGCACGAGCGCATGGATCGTCGCACCTGCGCCGTACTCGCGCACTGCAAGCATTGCGATGGCCTGCTTCGCTGGCATGCGAGGTCGTCGTGCCAGCTCCGACAAAGTCTGCTGCAGACTGCGCGCATCCGCGGACGCTCGCTGACACCCGCTGCACTGCTGCATGGCGGATGGCGGCGGCAGCAACTGGTCCTGCTCGAGCATCAGGTCCGGGGCACCAGGTGACGCTGTGCGGTGACTGTCGCGTCCAAAGCTGACGAATGAAACCTGCTCGTCGGGCTGGCGCAGGCACAAACGCTGCGTCAGATGTGTCATGGCGCGCATATAATTCAACAAAAAAGACTATGCGCATTACGGCGAGCCGACGGGCGGTGCCAACGTGGCGCACGCATTGTGCCTTGACATCTCTGCTGGTCGATCGCATTGCTCTGCTGATGTGGGCTGTCATGAGCGGTGCGGCATTTGGCACTGCGAGTAGGCGTCACCTCAAGCAGGAAACGGCCGCTGCAATCGAGGCGGCGCGTGAGGCGGCCTCCAAGGCAGACGGTCTCGTGGGCGTGACCATTGGCAAAAGGCCACCCTTGCTGATCTGGAAGCCGGACCCGGTTGTCAAGGAGGGCGCACGAGCCTGTGGCGTTGCATGCATCAGAAGATGGACCGCGCATGCCGCCGACGAGCAGGCCAAGGCGCGCGTCGCTGACGCCAAGCGCGGTGCGATTGCTCTGGATCCTGCCCGCGCCGACGTGACTCCGATTCCGACCGACCTGTTCGGTACGAACATGGAGGTGACGCGTCACGACATATTCACAGGCCTCTCGGCCCAGCTCGTTGCCAATCGTCTGTTTGCTTCGCACGATGGAGTGGACGCGCCGCGATGGTCGCTGCTGGGCGGTGCACAGCTGAGCACGCCCGGCGTCAGTGGCCGCGAGCGCACGTATGCGGTGGTTTGCCGCGCAGCTGGTCGCGACGATGCAGATGCATGTGGCGTGAAGCAGGCACGCGTCGGCGTGGGCTTTGACTCGGGCCCGAGCAACAGCTCAGCCATCGCCGTCATGAGCGGCCACGCATACAAGGCAAGGCTGGCGGTGCGCACCCGCGGACCAATCGACATCCAGCTGTCGCTGTCCGCAGAAGGCAGTGCCGCCGTCGCCTTCGTACACAGCTTCTCTCTGGCCGCCACGCAGTCAAACGCTGAGTGGCGCACGCTCGAGGTTGAGTTTGTCGCGGCACTCACGACCGAGGCAGCGACGCTCTCGATCACTGGCCGCGCAGCCGCCGACCACCGGGCGGCCGTGCGCTGGTGGCTTGGCGCGGTCTCGCTGCTTCCAGCTGACCACGTGCAGGGCATGCGTGCCGACGTCATTGCGCTGCTGCAGCGCATCGGTTTCCGTGGGCCGGTGCGCTGGCCTGGTGGATGCTTTGCGTCGGTAGCAGCCGACTGGCGTGATGGCCTTGGCCCTCCCGACGAGCGCCCGCCGTTTGCCGCGCCGCCACCGCAGCACTTCTGCTTTGCCGTCGAGGGCGGCCTGCTCGGCTACACGGACGGATTTGCGCAGAACGCGCCATCGATCGACGAGTACATGCAGCTCATGTCGCTGGTTGGCTCCGAGCCAGCAATCGGCCTGAGGCTGCAGTACGCGGATCGCGACGACGAGGTGCGTCGCGCGGCTGAGTTGGTCGAATACTGCAACGGCGATCCGCAGACAACGGCAATGGGTCGGCTTCGCGCGGCGCGCGGCCACCCGAAGCCATACGGTGTGAGGAAGTTCTACCTGGGCAACGAGGCGGGCGTTCAGAATCGCTTCACGCGCGACTACAAGCGCGTCGACGGCCCGTTGCTCAACTCCGAGTACAGTGCGCTCCTCAGGCAGATGTTACCTGCGTTGCTGCGCGTCGACCCCTCGCTAAGGCTGATCTCGGCCAATGGCTCGCCCAACATCACTTGGCCGCGCCTCTTCTACCCGCGTGCAGTGCTGCAGAACCGCACGGCGGGTCGCGTGCCCAAGCTGCTGCTGCACTGGTACGATGCCATTCTGCCCGAACATGGCGGGCAGCTCTGGGCGAGCTCGTACCACTACTACACGCGCACGCCACCGCTCTGGACGCCCGAGACGCTCACGGCAACCGCCAAGCTGCCGAGCGAGCTCATCGAGGGCCTCGAGACGGTGCGGGGCATCTTTGACCGCATCACTGCCAACGCGGCGAGCACGCCGACGGGCGGCCGGGCGCAGATCTCGCTGGATGAGTGGGGCATCGGCCCCCCGTGGGCCGCTCGCTCCTTCAGCGCCGGCCACGCGCTGTACGCTGCGACGCTGCTGACGATGCTCTGCCACGAAGCGGCACGCCTTGGTCTGGCCTCTGCCAACTACTTTGAGCCGATCAACGAGGGCTTCATCACGGTCGGTCCCTTCAACGCGTCGCTCACTCCAATGGGCGAGGTGGCGGCGCTATACGCCCGCCATCAGCAGCGCCGGCTGCTTCGTACGGCGCTGAGCAGCACCTTTCTGGGGCGGGCGCGCAACGACTCGAGCGACGACTTGGCATTGCTCGCGTCGATCGACGACGTCGCCCCCGCGCGCACCCTAATGGTGACGGTAGCGAACCGCAACGCCGCTGCACCGCATTCGCTGAGCTTCAGCGTTGCGGGCGGCGAGCCCTGCGAGCGCATGACCACGACGCTGCTAGAGGCGCACGAGATCAGCCCGGCCGACACGAACAAGATTGGGCAGGGTGGGCGGTTCAGGACGACCAAGCCGCAGGTGAGTGTCGACGATGGAGGGACGGCCTGCAGGATAGCTCTTCCGCCGTACTCGGTTGCGCACCTGGAGATTGCGTTGAGGTGAGCTGAAGTGTCAAGTTCCGCTTTTATGTCGTTGGTTGCGCTGGTTGACACCCCCACCCTGATCACGGCGATCAAACTAAGTCGCCGCATTTCAGTCATTTGAGATTTGGAAGTCAAAGCCATACAGTAGGATGGGAGCTGAGGGAAGCGTCCCGGAGAAGAAGGCGCGACCCGTGGCCGAGGTCAAGCGAGCAAACGTTGACGATGATGCAGTTGCACGTGCAATTGCGATGCACCGCGCAGCGTGCAGGATCCAGGCCGTCTACCGAGGCAAGCGCGATCGGACGGCAGTCACAGCAATCGTGGTGGAGAAGCGGCGCTCGCGCTTATCACAGGGTGTATCAGGGTTCATGATGGACGCGTCAGAAGCAGTGCACGATGCGGCCGAGCTTGCGGAAGACCTTGCCGACGAGGCGGCCAAGGTGGTCCGGCAGTCGGTGCACCTCACGCAGGACGAGGTGGAGGACCGCACCGTCGATCTCGAGGCGATGCACACGATGGGCCTGCTCTTTCCTCTGATCGGCATCTCGATGGCATCTTGGTCTGCGGCGAGCTTCTACTTCGATGACCCGCAGTACATCCTCAACGGCACGACCGACTCTCGCTTCTACGACTACACGGCCGACCAGGAGATCAAGGAGCCCTTCGCGACCATGTGCAACCTCTGCTACATCGTGAGCGGCTTCTCGTATTTTCTGGTGCAGTTCTTGAGCGGCGGCGCGATGCCCGAGCAGACGTACGGCCTCGGAATCATGCTGCTCCTCGAGGGCGCGGGCTCGTTCGCCTTCCACCGCAACGGCAGCCGGACCGGACGTGGGAGCACCAGGCCGACCGCTTCGGCATGTACATCCAGTTCACGTACTGCTCGTGTGTCGTGTGGAATGGCGCGTACCACGCTCTGCGCGGCCAGCCCGTGCAGCCGCGCTCGTTCTGCTCGCTCGCCACCAACTTTGCGGCCCTCTTCTGCGTCTTCTTCTTCCTAGTGCAGCAGGCCGAGTACGACGCGATGTCGCTGCTTGTCGGCTGCGGCTTCGTCATCTGGACGGTCAACTGCATCTCGCTCAGCTTCCTGCACGCGCGTGCCACATCGGCGCTCGAGGCGCGGAAGTTCTCTCAGACGCTGGCAAAGCTCGACACGAAGATCGACAGCGTCGCCCGCCACGTCAGCCGCCGCGGCGCCGGCCGCGAGCGCAGCCACCGCCAGCTGAGCTCGGCGCAGGTGCGGCTGCTCAGCGCCTTCTTCACCGCCGCGCTGCCGTCGACGGCGACGCAGCTCTTCGCGCTCGGCATTGGCTTCTGGTGCAACATGCTGTCGGACGAGGCCAAGGTGAGCGTCGCGCGCGCTGGGTTCACCGGCACGTTTGACGAGGCCGTGCTCCAGCGGCAGCGGCACGACCTGCTGCATGGCACGTGGCACTTCCTGACGGCGGTGCCGATCAACACGACCGGCTACTGCCTGATCAACGCCCTCTCTGGCCGCTTCGATCAACCCGAGATGCGCTTCCACTGGGCGGAGCGCCTCTCGATGTGCGTCTCGCTGCTGCTCACGTCGTGCCTCGCAGCTATGGCGGCGGCCGACGCGCCGCCGATGGCCTTCCTCGCCTTCTGGCTCGGCGTCTCGCTCACGGTGATGCCGCTGATCTGCTTCGCGCTCGGCTGCCAGGTGCGCAAGCACAACGAGCTCGTCGGCGTCGCCGACCGAAAGCTGCGGATGCCCAAGCGACCGCCCGCCCGCCCGGCGGCGGTGGCGCCCGCGCACGGGCTGCGCATGCCGCGCATGCACAAGCACGAGTGGCACGTCGCGCACATGCTCGCGACGGTCACGCACCACCACCACCACGAGCCGCTGCCCACGAGCGAGGCCGACGGCGCGGCGGCGGACAAGCCAGCAGAAGGGAAGGCGCAGGCAAAGCAGAACAAGCACAAAAAGAAGAATACGTTCACGCGCAGCAGGCAGCGACGGCACCGAGTGACAGCTCGGAAGAGCTCCGGGTGTAGAAAATAGTCCATCAGCTTTCCTTTTTTCACTTTGATCATTTCAGTTTTTAACTCCAAGCTCATTCGGTGGTTCACCCCCTGCCAGGAAAACATGTACATGTACACTCTGTCGGCTGCCAGACATTATGAATTCACGGCACAGCAACGTTCTCGCGACGCTCTCTGAGCATGGCGCGCTGCGCCAGCCTATCAGCCGCCGCCGGCACCAGCACCAGCGCCGC
>Ga0209713_10003328_pt1 | contig 10200 bp, 7 predicted proteins | sample ArcOceMetagenome_3_FD_187444 | JGI IMG/M metagenome (GOLD analysis project Ga0209713, IMG submission 187444) | Marine eukaryotic phytoplankton communities from Arctic Ocean - Arctic Ocean- Svalbard ARC20M Metagenome (SPAdes) (version 2) | ecosystem: Environmental > Aquatic > Marine > Oceanic...
CAGCAGCGGCAGCCCGCACCCCCGTCGACCGTCGTACATACTACACCATCTTTTTCACACGTTAGTGTCTGTGCGCGATCCCCACGTACCACTCCATTTTAATCCACCTCCAATCAGCAATCATGTAGACGCGGCATCGGGCGGTGTGACTCCTCTGCCACGTCTACGCTGATCATCGCGTCGCCCACATACTCGGCTCTACTTTCTCGCCTCTCGTTAGCACTGGGCCTTCACCCATGTCGGCGGAGCGTATTGCCCTCTCCGACGCCGACGTCGCGTACCTGGTTGGGCGCGGTGGGCAGACGCGCATCCGTCTCGAGAACTTCTCGGGCGCGCGCATGCAGATCGACCGCGACAACGCCGAGGTGTGCCATCTCACACGGGGCTACCGCGAGACGCGCTTTGAACTTTGCCGCTCCGCTTTCGCGGGCTATGCTCGGAGTTTTGTCACTTCCCCGCTTTTTGCACTTTGTCCTTCCCCGCTTTGAGCGGATCGGCCTTTTCGCTTCCCCGCTTTCCCGGATGGAGTAGCCGCCGCACGCCCAGCCTCTCGCCGCGCCCCGTTCGCTCCTCCTGCCGTCCTCCCTACACCCTTTCCAGCGCGGCTCGTGCGCCCACCCACGCGCAGGTGCAGGGGAGCCCCGAGGAGCGCGAGCTGGCCAAGCTCGCCATCTCAATCACGCTGCAGCAGCGCAACGGCGGCTCGGTCGAGACCGACTTTGCCACCCTCGAAGACCGTCAGGACGTCTCGACGTTCGACGTGCCGAAGGAGACGGTGGGCTTCCTGCTCGGCGCCAAGGGCGCGACGCTTCGCCAGATGGAGAGCAAGCACCGTGCGCCGGCGCCAGCGCCCTGCTCCCGATGCGCGCACGCCCGCGGCGCACGCCCGCACGGAGACGGAGCCGCCCTCGAGCCGCGCCCGCGCCCGCTCACGTCGCAGGCGTCTTCATGTTCTTCGACAACGACCGCATCCGCGAGTGCAAGCACGGCCCGTGCAAGCGGCTCTACGTCATCGGCCAGCGCAACGCGCGCGAGCAGGTGCTCGACGAGGCAGAGGACGTCGTCCGATTCAAGCTGACGGGCGAGTCGCACGGACGGCCATTTGACCGCGGCGGCCCACCGAACGGCGGCGGCGGCGGCGGCGGCGGCGGCGGCGGCGGTGGCGGCGGCGGCGGAGGCGGCGGCGGCGGCGGCGGCGGCCACGTGCGCACTCGCATCCCCTCCCCACGCCCACCCATGCCCATCGCCGCTCGTCGCCCTGCTCACCCGCCGGCAGCGTCGCCTCGCGCTGCGCAGGACGACCGCCGGCGCGACGGCAGGTTCGACGACGACCGCCGCCCACGGTACGACGATCGCCCACCGCCGCCCTCGCGCTATGACGACCGATACGACGACCGCCGCCCCCGCTACGACGACCGCGGCTACGACGAGCGCCGTCCGCGCTACGACGACCGCGGGCCACCGCCACCGCCGCGCGACTACGATCGCTACGACGACCGCGGCCCGCCGCCGCCGCCGCCGCCGCCGCCTCGCGACTACGACCGGCCGCGGTACGATGAGCGCGGGCCGCCGCCGCCGCGTCACGACGACCGTTACGACGACCGCCGCCCCCGCTACGACGAGCGCGAGCGCGAGCGCGAGCGCGAGCACTACGACGAGCGCCGGTATGCCGACGACCGGAGGTACGACGACCGTCGGCCGCCGCCGCCGCGCGACGACGAGCGCGGCCGGTATGAGGACCGCCGCGACTAGCGCGCGCAGCAAGCTCGATGAGGAGCCGTGGGCACGCGCCCTCTCGCAACTCCCAAGCTCCATCCATGCGCGCATACCTGGGCACCGCCTCGTGGCCACGTGGCCCAGCGCCGATCGGAGAGGATATGCGAGTTTTCCAAACCCTTATGATTCGAGTCTTATGACAAAAAGAAAAAGAAAGGAAAAAAGAAAAGAAAAATGGAGTCGTGGTCAATTTGATTTTTTTCACCACACATGACCACCTGACTCACACCCCACACACCACCCTCAAAACAAAAACTAAAATCAGCTACGCAGTGGCACGCTACAGACCTCGGGCAGCGACGGCTCCACCCTGCGGTGCACCCATTGACTGGAGCAGACGCCTCGGCTGCCCGAGTGCGAGGCTCTGCGGCGACGGCTCGAATTGGCCACGCAGCCGCATCGGTCGCACGCGGCTACCGCTGTGGAGCCGGCACGCTGCAAAAGCGTCGCCTCGAGACCGCACGCGCGCTGGCCAGAGGAGTGTGCGCAATAGCCATCAGCGCAAAGCGGCCCAAAGCAGCCGAGCCGGCGCGTCACCCGCGCGCCACGACGCCGCCAAAGCCAGGTGTTGTGCGCGTTGACCCACGCGAGCTGCCGCCAAGGCACCTTGTGCACGCAGAGCAGCGGAGCGAGGTCGCCCACAGACTCGAAGCTATCGAGCCACATCGAGCCCGGGAGCGCGACGGCGCGCAGCGACGGGTGGCGGCTCAGCCAGTAGCCGAGCTGCACGTCGTCCGGCACGACGCGAGAGCCGGTCTCGAGAACGAGCTGCGGATGCTCCACTACGCTGGATCGCCACGTGCCTCGCGCCATCGCCTCAGACGTCGCCGCGTCCCTTTCGAATGCCGCTTGCTTGACGAGCCACCGGATCGCCTCCACCGAAAGCAGCAGAAGCGGGCCCTTGGCGAAAGCAAACGGACCATGGCAAGTGTCGCGGCGGGCTTCCGTTTCCGCCTCTCTTCCTTTTGCAGCGCGCGCCGGCTCGTGGAAGGACCATCCGCCCCACTGCCAACCGATGCCGGAGGGGCTGCAGTTACGCCACCCCTCCTGCGCGAGGCTCAGCGCTCCACCAAGGCGATTTGCCAAGCCCGAGGCAACCAACGTCGCCTCGTGCCACGAGTACCACTCAAAGCGACCAACGTAGAGGTGGCGCCACGTTTCAGCGCCAGTGCCGCGTCGGTGCGCCGCGATCTGCCGCACCAGGGTCGCGAGCATCATGGGCGAGACAAAGACATCGTCGTCCGCCATACCCAGCAATGGCTCCGGAGCATGCACCGCCGCCCAGCGGAGGAAGTGAATCATCTCTGTCACGCGGCGGAGCACAAGGGCGTGAGCGAACGGGTGAGACCGGTCCGATGGCCCAGGGTTCGACGCGTCCAGGCAGCATACTGAGCTGCTTTGAGATGGTGCCGCGCTGGACCTCGCGCACCCTGCTCTGGGTGAGGTGCGGGTCCGTTCGGTGGGCGCGTTGGCCCTCACGAACCGGCGCAACTAGCTCATCCGGGGGCCGCTCCACGATGTCTGCAGCAGCTCCAGCAGCGAATCCCACAGACTCGCCCACGACAAAGCGCAGCCGCACCGCACCACCGCTGCGCATGTGCAGCCGAGAACCCCACGTGCATCGGATCGTGGCACGGCGCGCCTCGGAGCCGCTGAAGACAGCGAGCAGCAGCAGCGTACCGCCATTGTCACCGGCACCAGCACCAAACTCCGTGGACGTGGCGTCGGCTTCGTCCGCTGGGCTGGCGGGCAACGCAGCAGTCAGCAGATGCGCCTGATCGAGGTCGCTGCTTGCCGTCGACGGCGAAACGCCAGCGCCCACCATTGCAGCAGTAGCACCACCGTTGCTGCGGCCGGCGAGCTCCCGTGATGGCGCGCCACCGCTGCTGCCGTCGCTGTCGATGGCAGCGGTGCGATAGCCAATCGGCGAGACGGCGAGTGCCTCGCAAGTCGAGTACCACGAGCACTCGGCGTTGCGCAGAGAGATGCTCAAGAAGCGGCAGCGCGCGCAGGAGGTGCACCGCTGCGTGCACGCGGCTGCTGCTCGTGCCCACGCCTCCGGCCCGGTGGCCGAGGCACGCAGCCCGAATGTTTTGGCGAGCGGCCACGTGCCCGCATCGTCGTGATCGCATGAGTGGGACGCGTCGGGCTCGGTGACGCCACACAGGCCAGCAACACTCCGATTGAGCCAGGCGGTAGGCGACACGGCGCGAACGATCGGCTGCAGCGGCTTGACACATTTCTGGCTCTGCCACAGCGCGAGCGACCCCGTGCGAATGCCATAGGGGACCGGCTGGAGTTCAGAGGGGCACGCCCAATACCATGAGCAGTCCCAATGTCGAAGCGAGACCGACACGTGGCGGCAGCGTGCGCAGCGTGCGCACCGGCGCAGGCAGGCAGTGGCCGCCATCGACCACGTTGGTCCGCCTCGCGTATCTGTCCACCGGCCCCGTGCGTCCGCCTTGCCAATAAGCCGGGCCAGAGGCCACGAGCCCTGGTCTCCCACGTCGCACCGGCCCTCGCCCGACGTGATGCCGCAGTGGCCATCGCGGCTACCAGCGAGCCATCCCGCCGCCTTCGACGGTGGGGGGCGCCGCGCTCCGGCTGGGCAAGCTGCGTGCGTCGTCCGCACGTGCTCACCCAACATGGTTTCGAGAATGCAAAACTGCATGTGTGGGTCTTTGGCCTCTTGCCACATACTCGTAGTAGTGTTGGGCACATAAACGTGGAACTTCCCGGTGCATGAAACTTCCGTGGCATGATAGATTTACTTAGTTGTCTTACTACTGCCCCTTACTTAGTTACACTACAATCGAAAGGTACGGTACTCGTATGCTCTGCGATGAACATCGTCAACCCATGCGTCAACCAACCACACCGACTGCGTCGAGCCCATTCACCTGCACCTGCACACGACATGCGGTGTGCCGCATCCCAGCTATCGGACAAAGCGAACCCACAAGTCACCGATACCGTGCACAAACCTGCGAGCACGTGGCCATTTGGGACCATGCGGCACGTGCATTGCCGGAGGCTTCGGCTGAGCTTGGGCCTTGCGTCGGTGGCCATGTCGCTGACGGGCGAGGAGGTGACGGACTTCAAGGAGGGTTGCAAAATCGGCGCGGCTGTCATGGGCGAGCTGCGCGGAAAATACGCCGCCGACATTCAGGCGCACGCCGAGGCGTGCGCGGCCCCGCATGCAGCAGCCGACGGCGCAATGCACGCTCCTGGACGCCGCCGCGCAGAGGGCCGGGAAGGAAGGAGGTGGCCAGCTCCTCCAGCCTCTACGGTTCCTATCCGTTCGACAAAAAGCAGAGCCAGAAGTGTAACTCGCGGTAAGTGTCATGCCGCCTTTGTGTTTTTTGAACACTCTTTTGAAGATTAAAAATAAAAGACACCCCTTGAGAGATACATTACTACGTGCTACCTTTTTAGTAGTACTAATTAACCGAATAACCCGACCGACCCGTTGGTATCCTTCAACGCGATCGGCAAACTCCGCCGGACCTGGTCTGACCGCACGAGACGCATCCCCGGCTGCAAGCGTGCATACATACGTGATCAGAATATACGAGGTATCGCGGAGGTTCGACGAGCTTACGTGGCCGACAGACTAGCGCCCCGCCGAGGGCACCAGAGACTTTGTCTTGGGAGGGCAAAACAACGCAGAGTTTCAATCTATCATGCGCCGGTGCGAAACGAAGTAAGTCTGCGACTCTGCGTTGTCGAGCGTTGCCGTTTCTAGGTCCGGTGTGCGGGCTTTGCATGACCATTAGAGGCTTCGGGAGGGACGCTAATGCAACTAAGGGGCATTCTCATCGAGCTCTGAGGCGAGGGAGCTGCGAATGCTGGCATCTATCGACATACTTGGCGCTTACAGCTACTTAGTAGGATACCCGGCAGTACCCTCCCCTCCGCGATTGCCACCGGATGGGGCATCTACCAGTACCAGTCTACTAGTCTACCAGTATCATGTTTGGTACTTCATGCTTTCTATGGCGCATCTCGGAGATCTTCACGCGTGTTGGCTGATGGGCAGAGCCAATGTCGGACTACCCCACCACTTCCGCGTTCCACGAAGGGCTCAGCCAGCACCGCGTCGGCATCGAGCAGGACCTCTGGCGCCTTGAGTGCTTGCTCAGCGAGTCTGGCACGCTGCGCACACTTGGCGAGGACCGCACGCTGCTGCCCACCCTTGTGCACGCCGCACGAGGCGGAGCCGGCACATTTGTGGAGATCGGCGCGGCCGACGGACACTTCCAGTCCAATACACTATTCCTGGAGCGCTGCCTCAATTGGACGGGGATCCTGATCGAGGCCAACCCTGAGAATTACGCCAAGCTGCTGCGCAGCGGCAGAGACCGGTCGGCCCTGGTGCACAGCGGAGTCTGCCACGGCGATGGCTCGAAGGGCCAGACTATTCAGATCACGCAGGGTGGGTTCAATTTTGCGGGCGATCCTTCGGCCATGTCGCGCACGTACAAGAGACGTTATTGGGCCGCGGAGACCGATCGCATCAACGAAACGGTAGCCGTGCCCTGCCGCTCGCTGCAAAGCATCATGCGCGCTCATGGGCTGCAGCACGGCGCGACGTTTTTGAGTCTCGACGTGGAAGGTGCCGAGGCGAAGGTGCTTCAGACGGTGAACCCCGCGGCATTCGCCGTCGCAATGGTCGAGATGGATGGCTCCAATGGCGAGAAGGACGAACGCGTCCGACGGTTGCTCAACGACGCCGGGCTGCGCCTGGCGTCGGCAAAGCTTAAAGTGCCGCTGTCAAAAGTCTTCCTACGCGGCGATGCCGACGAGAGGCAGAGCGGCGCGCTCAGTCTCGATGGCACGCTGTCGAGCCTCCCACCACTGGGCGCCGGCTTCTGTGCCGTCACGCTGGACGGCGCATCCGACTGCACACGCGACGAGCGCGGCTCGTGGGCGTTTCAAAAGGCGCTCAAGGGGCCAAGGCACGAGTTTGGCCACTTCAGCCGGTGCTGGTCCAAATGCCACCGCTGCGATGGCTGCCGCTTTCTGTCAATGTCGCGCAACCTGCGCGAATGCAGCTGGTTTCGGGCGTGCGACTTGGCTAGCTTGAGCACGTCGGTATCGATCGGGGACGGCAAGCGGATGCAGACGGAGTACTACACGCTGGCAAAGCCGACTTGCGCGGGAGAGGGCGGCCTCTCCTCTAGTGACGGTGTCTGTGTCTGAGGAATAGCCGTCCTCCACGTCGTGCACACAGTACAGCTTAGGCCTTACCGTAGCTAAAGGTGACTAGGTGTGTCTTTAGCCTACGGTAGAGCGTAGAGGTGTAGCGCCGTTGCGTATTGTAAGAATCTGTAAGTGGCATCAGAGCTACTTGGCAGAATGAGCAAAAGAAGACCTACACCCAGCCCCAAGATGTAAATTCTGGGGAGGCTTGACAGTGCGGTCCAAGCCTGAAGTACAAAGGCGCCGAGAGCGACGCGGCTGCACGAGCACCTCGCGCCCGCTGCGCAGCGCCATCCAGGTGCTCGTCGAGAGGAAGATCGAGGCACGGGCGTACTGATCGAGTCAGTGGCAACACGTCACAATTTCACTTGTGCCGTTTGTTACGCGTGCTCCCACTCAGCTCGCGAAATGTACAAACTCGGCTTTAGCTAGATTTCTAAGGGCGGTAGCACCCATATTTGGGACTCTCCCACATCAATCGACCTCACCACCGCTGTGAGCGGGCGCCGACCCGCGGGCGCCCTAGTGCTGGGTCCCGGGGTTTCTAGTTGGCAAACGCGTCGCCTCAATAGCCTCAATAGCGCGCCTTGTCCACGATCGAAGCCGACGGAAGGCCACTGTCCATTCACCATTGATCAAGCACACGGCGTCTCTGGTTGGGTAGGCATGGCGCCATATCGGTTTAGGGTTAACCACCCACGGCATGCGACATGCAAAACAAGTTTTGGTCTCCGAGCCAATGGTCTCCGCCGAGGTCAGCGCCGCTGCAGAGACGGCGCTGCTGCCAGTGCTCCGGCGGACGACAGGTCCCATCCTGCTGACCATTCTGAACGCGGTCCGTGACGACTGGCAGCTGGGAGTGTCAGCCGCCTTGCATGGGCTGCCGCTCGTCCTGGTCGGGCTCGGCTTGCCGCCCTGGGACCCGTCGCGAGCGCACGGCGTCCGGATGCCTCTCATTCGACGTGCATTGCGAGTGGTCAATGCAATCGCACCGGAGGCTGACGTCCTCGTCCTCGACGGCATGGACACGGTGATTGCAAACGCACCATCTCCCGCTCATCTGCTGCCGGCCGCGTCGCCGGGCACCGTGATCGCGAGCGGCGAGTGCAACTCGTGGCCAAAGTGCTACTCGGACCAGTACCTGAAGCGGGACCCCGAGCACGCCAACTGCGTGCGGAGCGGCACGTGCTACGCCAACAGCGGCACGTTCCTTGGCAAGAGCGGCGCGCTGCTGAGGCTCGTCGCGGCGCTGCAGGAGGAGCTGCGGCTGCTCGAGCGGAACAAGAGCAGCTCCCCTGCCGAGCGCGGTAACGACCAGGCGGCGTTGCACCGCCTCTACCTGCGAGACGCCGGCGTTGGCCGACGCGCAAGGCGCAATCGCGTGCTCAACGTGAGGGTGGACACCAGGAGCGCCCTCGCCTTGAACTTGCAAGCGTGCCGCGGCGCGAGCGGCTACAAGAGAGGCTGGCCCGACATCGAGGAGTGTTGGCAGAGCGAGTGGGACCCTCTGCGTGCCATGGAGACCGTACCAGGAGGCATCCGAGTGGGCGAGAGCCGTCCGCTGATTGTGCATGCCAACGGCGACCACGGTCGGATGATGTGGTCGCCGAAGCTCACGCCGGTGCTGCGCCCGCTGGTGCGCGCGCGGGGCGCGGTCCTCGACCACCCGATCCTGCTCGTCCATGAGAAGGGCGCGTCCGCCAGCACACTGGGCCGCGTGCTCGCGACGGCGACGGCGGGCTCGCCGAACGCCACGGCGGACGAGACGCTCAAGGCGGCGCAGTGGCTGGACGATGCCTCCGACGGCTACTGCCACGAGACCAGGGACGGCGACCCAGGGAACTGCGTCCGTGGCCTCCGAGGCTCCTGGCCGCTCGAACCCGCCGAGACACGCACATGGGCAGGCTCGGCCGTGGCATGCCTCCGTCGTTGCGAGCGCTGCGACAGGTGCCGATTCGTCTCGCTGTCGCTCTGGAGCAAGGACTGCTCGTGGCATCACACGTGCCACGTCAGGCGGCTGAAGCGCGAGATCTCGGGGTTTCTGACGGCGAGGGCGAATACGAGGGGTGTTTAGCACGCGCTTTAGATTACTTTTGATCTTGATAGTTATTCGTTGTTGTTGTTGTTGTTGTGGCGTGGTGTGGTGTGTGCTGAAAATAAAAAAATTGATTTCAAATCGACGCCAGCACGGCGCTCGTCTGTTGTTTGGCGGCGGCAACAAGTGCAGCGACCGAGGCGCGCCGACCGTGGTGGCGTCGTTCGGGCGGGCCGTGCGGGCGGGCCGTGCGGGCTGCGGACCGCCCGCCGCCGCCGCCGCCGCCGTCGCCGCGCGCGCGCGCCGCCGGAGCCTGTGACGGCGCTCGCGGCGGCGCTCGCCGGCTCGGGCGGCGTCGACAAGGAGGTGCAGCAGGAGGCTCTCAAGAGCCTCAAGGGCGCCTTCGAGGAGCGGCACACGCCGCTCGAGCTGCGCGTCGCCTGCCTGCAGGCGCGCTGCTCCGCCCCCGGCGCTGCTGCCGCACCCGCCGCGCCCTCTCTCCCACCCTCTCTCTCGCTTGCCCCCGCCCTCTCCACCCACTGCCCGCCCAAGCCGCTGACGCCACCCCCGGCGCGACCCTCGTGCCATGGTCGCAGTGCCTGGCGTCGCTCGCGCGCTACTCGGAGCAGTTCTGGCAGGGCGATCTCCTCGACCAGATCTCGTCGGTGCTCTCCAAGGCGCTCGACGACCCCGCGCCGCCGCTGCGCGCCGCCGCCGCGACGGCGCTCGGCGAGACGTGCGGCGCGGCGCTCGACGCGCCGTGGAAGCTGGCGCAGCCGCGACTCGTCGGGCGGCGCGCCGCCGGGCAAGCCAGCCGCGCCGCCCGAGAAGAAGGGCATGTTCAAGTTTGGCGGCTCGAAGCCGCTGTTTGGGGCGGAGTCGTCGGGCGTCGGGCCCAAGAAGGCCGACGCGGCGTCGGCGATCGAGGCGGTGGCGGCGACGCTCGCGGCGCCGTTCACGCGCCGCGGCGCGACGCGCGAGCTGCGCGCCGGCGTCGCGCGCGCGACGGTGCGCATGCTGCGCGCGATGAAGCGGCCGTACCTCGAGAAGTCGTCGACGTGGCTGCTGCACCAGCTGCTCGCGCTGCTCGGCGCGCCGGGCGGCGGCCGGCAGCTCACCGAGTGCGTCACGCACATGGTGCGCGCCGGGCTGGGCGAGACGCTCTCGGAGCGCGGACAGCTCGCGAT
>Ga0209713_10003329_pt1 | contig 10199 bp, 3 predicted proteins | sample ArcOceMetagenome_3_FD_187444 | JGI IMG/M metagenome (GOLD analysis project Ga0209713, IMG submission 187444) | Marine eukaryotic phytoplankton communities from Arctic Ocean - Arctic Ocean- Svalbard ARC20M Metagenome (SPAdes) (version 2) | ecosystem: Environmental > Aquatic > Marine > Oceanic...
CGCTGCCGCCGGCCCCGCCGCCGCCGAGCCCGCCGCTGCCCTCGCCACCGCAGCCGTCGCCGCCGCCGCCGTCGCCGCCGCCGTCGCCGCCGCCGCCCTCGCCGCCGCCGCCCTCGCCGCCGCCGCCCTCGCCGCCGCCGCTGCCGCCCCAGGACGTGCTGGTGGCGGCAACGGCCGAGGCGCTGACCGCCTCCGGAGTCGACACGGCGTCGCCGCTCTCCAGCTGCTTGCTGGAGATGAGGGGCCTCGTCGGCCGGTGCGTCGTGCCCGCCGCGAGCGACGGCGACACGTGGCTGCAGATCAACCTGCACGGCAGCGCGACGCTGCGTGCGTTCCGGCTGCTCTCGGTCTGCAGCTCTGATACCGCCGCAGTGTGCGCGAGCGGGCTGCTCACGTACGAGGTGTGGGTCTCCGACAGCTACTGGCAGAGCTACGCCGACCCCGAGGGGGAGCGCTGCTACTCGGGCGAGGCGGCCGTCTCCGGTTGGGACGAGATCTACCAGCCGTGCGCCGGCACCGGCCGCTACGTGCGCCTCCGCCTGACGGGCGGCGGCCGCGCGCTCAGCCTCGCCTTCTTCGAGGTGCTCGGCACCGCCGCCGCCGCCGCGAGCTTCACCGCCGCGCCGCCGCCGGTCGACGTGGGCGCGCTCCGGGCGCTCGGCGCCGCCGACGTCGAGCAGTCGCTCTTCCCGCAAAACGGCAAGAGCGCCGCAGCGTGCTTCGACGGCGACGACGCGACGGCGTGCGGCTACGACGCGGCGGCGTGCGGCGAGGCCGCCAACGCCACCAACAGCAGCGGCTGCGTGACGGCCATCACGCTCGACGCCGCGTGCGCCCAGTTCCCCAACGAGCTGGGCGGGACGGCCGCGTGCGCCGCCGCCACGTCGGCGTCGCGGGTCGAGTGCGGCCTCGACCGCCAGGACGACGCGCAGCTCGAGGTGACGCTCACGCAGCCGCACGAGCTGCACGCGGTCGGGCTGCGCGGCCCGGCCGACAGCCTCGACCTCGCGCTCTTCCGGCTGAGCTCCGGCCCGAGGGGCGGCGAGCTGCTCGACTGCGGCGCCGTCGACCGCGCCGTCGGCGTCTCCGGCACCGACCACGTCGCCGGCGGCCACCTGCTCGACGACGGCGTCGCGGTCACGCGCGGCGCGCTGGGCGGGCCGCACGTGCGCGCGTGCGTCGACGCGGATGCCGAGAGGGTCCGCGTGACGCTGCCGGGCGCGCGGCGCAAGCTGCGCCTCCTCGAGGTGACGCTGTACGTGACGCGCCTCGACCCGTCGCCCAGCCTGCCGCCGCCGCCGTCGCCGCCGCCGCCGTCGCCGCCGCCGCCGCAGGTCACCGCCGGCGTCGCGGCGGGCGCCTCGGTGCACGACGCCCTCGAGACGCTGGCGCAGCCCGGCGCGCCGCTGCGCCTCGACCTCGGCGCCGGCACGCACGCGCTCGGCGCGCCGCTCGTGCTGAGCGTCGCCTCGACGCGCAACGCGAGCGCGGTGTGGATCGTCGGCGGCGACGACCCGGCGGCGGGCGGCCTCACGACGACGGTCGCCGCCGCGCCCGCCGCCGCCGCCGACCGCCGCGAGCGCGCGCTGAGCGAGGCGGCCGCGTCGACGTCGCCATGGCTTCCTCCTCCGCTCGCGCCGGCTGCGGAACTGCTGCCGCTGGCGCCGCCGCCGCCGCCGCCCGAGCCGCCAGAGCCCTCGCCGCCGCCGCCTCTGCCGTCGCCGCCGCCGGCCAACGGGGCTCAGCAGCCCAATGCCGACCCCGCTCCCTCGCCGCCCCCAGACACGTGGCCAATGGGCACACCGCCGCCCGACGCCATCAACTGCACCACGACCGCCGACTGCCCGACCTCGGGCGCGTGCGCCAGCCACCCCGTCTGCTGGACGCACGAGCAGCCCAACGGCCACCACTGGTGCGCCGAGCAGGTGCTGCAGGGCACGTTCGGCACGGCGGCCGACGCGTGCGTCAACGGCCCCGCCGCGCCGTACGTCGGCTGCCACGTCGGCGGCGCCGGCGAGGTCGGAATCGTCGGCCAGACGGTCAGCCAGCGGTACTGCCAGGCCTCCCGCGGCGCGCCGCCGCCGCCGCCGCCGCCCGCCGCGCTCTCCATCGAGGGGCCGCTCGTCGTCCACCTCGAGCGCCTCGTGCTGCGCGGCGGCGACGGCAGCGCCGCCCTCGCGGTGAGCGGCGGCGCGCTCGTCCTGATCGACCGCTGCGAGCTGCGCGGCGCGCGCGGCGAGAGCGCGCTGATCGTCCGCGGCAACGGCACCGTCGTCCGCGTCAACCGGACGAGCTTCGCCGACAACGCCAAGGACGTCGTCGGCGTCGCCGGCGTCGACGCCGGCGGCGGCGCGCTCGTGAGCGACGGCGGCCGGCTCGAGGTGAGCGGCAGCGGCTTCGGCGGCAACCGCGCGAGCTACGGCGGCGCGCTGGCGGTGCGTGGCGCCGGCAGCAGCGCGCGGCTCGAGGCGAGCACCTTCGAGGCCAACGTGGCGGCCGTCGCGGGCGGCGCGCTGCACGCGGCGCAGGCGGGGGCGGTCGTGCTGGCGGCGGGCACGCTGCTGAGCGGCAGCGACGGCGAGCTCGGCAACGCCGCGCCGCTCGGCGCGAGCCTGCTCATCGCGACGGGGGGGTCGGTGGCGTACGAGCTGCCGGCGCCGCTCGGGCGGTGGATCTCGAGCGCCAACGGCGCGCCGCTCTCGCCCGACGGCGGCGCGCTCGAGGCGGACCTGCCGGTGCTCTGCCCGCCGGGCGTCTACGGCGGCAGCCTCGACACGACGCACCAGACGACGCCGCAGTGCGAGGGCTCGTGCCCGCCCGGCATGCAGTGCCCGCGCGGCGCGCTCACGCCGGCGCCGTGCTCGGCGGGCACCTACTGCCCCGAGGGCTCCAACTCGGGCGTGCCGTGCCCGGCGGGGCGCTTCGGCGTGCGCGCCGACCTCACCGCCTCCTCCGAGTGCACGACGTGCGCCCCGGGCAGCTGGTGCAGCGGCGGCAACACGATCGCGTGCGCGCGCTCGACGTTCAACGAGCGGAGCGGCATGTACAACCAGAGCGCGTGCGTCGCGTGCCCGCTGCACTCGGCGACGGCCGGCGAGGGCGCCACCTCGCCGGCGGCGTGCCTGTGCGACGCGCGCTACTTTGAGACGTCGCGCGACGGCAGCGGCCCTTTGTGCGGGCCGTGCCCGGTCGGGACGACGTGCGCCGACCCCGCGAGCGACGAGCGCGGCACGACGCTGCGGACGCTCAACCTGACGCGCGGCAACTGGCGCATCAGCACCAACTCGTCCGACGTGCGCTCGTGCCCCGACGAGGCCGAGTCCTTCACCGGCTGCGTCGGCGGCGTCGGCGACCCGTGCAAGGCGCGGCTCGGCGGGCCGTACTGCGGCGGCTGCACCGCCGAGGCCATCGCCGACGGCTACCACTACGCGGCGTCGAGGAGCGCGTGCCTGCCGTGCGGCGAGGCCGAGCTCGGCTGGCAGGGCACGGCGGTCCTCGGCGTGCTCGTCTTCCTGCTGCTGCTCGTGCCGCTGAGCATCGCCCTCCGCCGGCCGCTGCTCAGGGCGCTCAAGGGGACGTGCGTCGCGCGGCTCGCGCACGTGATCCTGCGGCTGCGCGAGCAGATCCGCACCAAGATCAAGCTGCTGCTCTCCTTCTACCAGGTCGTGACGCGCATCGAGGTCGTCTACCGCATCCACCTGCCGTCGGTCGTCACGGTGACCATCTCGTACTTTTCGGGCATCCACTTCAACATCGGCGTGCTGCCCGTCGAGTGCCTCGGCATCGGCACCTTCCGCCAGACGCTCCTCGCCAACATGCTGCTGCCGATCCTCGTCATCGTCGGCGTGCTGCCGGTCGCGTCGCTCTTCGTGAGCTGGGTCTCGGCGCGCGGCGGCGCCAAGCGCTTTGCCGAGCGCGTCCACGACGACTCGGAGGCCGGGACCTTCTTTGGCAAGGTGCTCTACCAGGCGCTCGCGTGGGCGCTCGTCGTGCTCTTCTTCGCCTTCCCCGTCGTCTCGACGCTCGCCTTCCGCACCTTTGACTGCGAGTGCTTCGACGGCGGCGCCTCGTTCCTCGCGGCCGACTCGCGGCTGCTGTGCGTCGCCGACCACTGCGACGACGCCGCGCACGCCGACTTTGCCTTCACCGCCGAGTACGCGGCGGTGCGCTCCATCGCCTACCTCGCGATCTTCTGCTACCCGTTCTGCGTGCCGGCGCTCTACCTCGCGCTGCTGCTCAAGGCGCGCGGCGCCATCCTCGACGGCAAGCCGACGGCGCTCTCGAGGTCGCTCGCCATCTTGCACCGCGAGTACGAGCCGTCGTACTTCTTCTGGGAGGTTGTCGAGCTCACCAAGAAGCTCCTCCTCGTCGGCGTCGCCTCGATGGAGGGGATGAAGCCGGGGTCGCTCACGCAGCTCTACACGGCGCTCATCGTGTCGATCTTCTTCCTGCTGCTGCAGATGGGCGCGCGGCCGTACAAGCGGCCCGACGACGACTTCATGGCGACGGCGACGTGCGCGTCGCTCGTGCTCATCTTCGTCTTCTGCTCGCTGCTGCGCACGTCGACGCTGCGCTCCGCCGTCGACGACATCCTGAGCGAGTCGATGCGCGACGACTTCAACGTGCAGCGCGACGACGTGGGCGTCGCGATGGTGCTCACGATCCTCGCGGCGCTCGTGCTGACGGCGGTGCAGGCGGCGTGGCACGTGCACGCGCAGATCCAGATCGAGCGCACGCGGCCCGTGCTGCGCGACGCGCGCGGCGATCCGATCCGGCTGCCGCCGCCCGGCGGCGGCAGGAGCGGCCGCTGGCACCTCTTCCTCTCGCACCGGTGGGGCGGCGCGGCGCAGGAGATCTGCCGCGTCATCAAGCAGCGGCTGCTCGAGCTGCTGCCGTCGGCGTCGGTCTTCCTCGACGTCGACGACCTCGACGACATCGAGAAGCTCGAGGAGTACATCGACGCGACGCAGACGGTGCTCATCCTGCTGCACGGCTGCACGGCCTACTTCCAGAGCCAGAACTGCCTGCGCGAGGTGCGCACGGCCGTCGGCAAGCGGAGGCCGATCGTGCTGCTGCGCGACGGTGTCGAGCTCGACACGGCGCGCGCCATCTGCCCACCCGAGATGCGCGGCGCCGTCTTCGACTCGCCGCACGCCGTCGTCGAGTGGCACCGCCTCGGCGACTTCCAGCGGGTGACGCTGCTGCAGATCTGCCGCGCCATCCTGCCCGCCGACGTCGGGCCCGGCGTCACGCTCCGCTCCGGCACGATCGACCTCGCCAGCACCGCCGGCGCGCTGCCGCCGCCCGCGATCGGCGCCGTCCATCTCTACGTGTCGCCGCGCAACCTCGGCGCCGCCGAGCTCGCCGAGGAGATTGCGCAGCTCGGCTGCTGCCAGAAGGGCAGGGCCAAGGGCGGCAACAAGGGCCGCTCGAGCGAGCAGGCGGGGGCGGCCGAGGGCGGCGGCGGCGCCCCCGTGGCGGCGTCGAGCAAGGTGGGCGGCAGCGGCTGCGGCCTCTTCGTGACGAGCGAGGGCGGCCCCGAGGGCGCCGACCACATGCTGCTGCTGCTCGACGCGCGCACGTGGACCTCGGAGGCGGCGCCGGCGCTCGCGGCCGAGGTGGCGGCGGCGATGATGGGCGGCGTGCACATCCTCCTCGCGCACGAGTGCGACGACTCCGGGCGCAAGGCGGCGCACTGCGTGCCGTTTGGCGCCTTCTTCGGCACGACGCCGCAGGCGCTCCTCGACGCCAAGCTGTACGGTGACATCGCCATCAGCCTCTACCCCGGCGAGCACCGCAAGGTGTCGGTCGCGCTGCTCGCGGCGTCGCTGATCAACTGGGTGCCGGTGCCGCGCGAGCACGCCATCAAGGACGCCGTGCGCGAGGTCGACTTTGGGCCGCTGCTCGACGCGAGCGGCGGCGGCCAGCAGTGGCTCAAGGAGCTGCTCCGGGGCGTCGACCCCTCGCGCGGCGGCTTTGCCGAGCGCAGCGCCCACACCGCCAAGAAGAAGTCCATCTGGCGCCGACGGAGCGCCGCCAAGAAGCCCTCGGCCGAGACGCTGCCGCCGCCGCCGCCGGGACCGTCGCAGCCGGGATCGTCGCAGCCGGCCGGGTCGCTCGCGACCTTCATCGCCTCGGCCGGCGGCGAGCTCAGCGCCGCCGGACAGGTCTTCGAGGGCGCGGCGTCGGCGCAGCCGGAGGCGTCCAAGTTCCGCGCGATGTCGCGCCGCTCGAACAAGGAGGAGCGCGCCGAGAACCGCGAGACCGACGAGGCGCACGAGCGCGCGGGCACCAAGGAGAGGGCCGGCCGCGTCGTCGAGCGGAGGGCGCAGACGAGGGATCCGCACGCGCACCACCACCACGCCGGCCCGGCGGAGAGCATGGCCGCCGGGCTCCAGCAGGGCAAACGGAAGGTCCAGGGCTACGCGCAGCACGTCCTCAAGGCGAAGCGCTTCAACCAGATCATGCAGTCCAACCTCGGCAGCGCGGCGTCGGCCGGCTCGGGCGCGTCGCCGGCAGTTCGGGTCTAGATCCGCGGCGCGCGAGGCCGGGGGCCACCTCAGCCACCGACGCACGTTTCGCCAGTACACAGTCATCCGTAGGTTCTACTACAGTTCAAAACAGCATGTAGGAGCGTGTTTCTTTTATGAATCAGTACAGATTACTGCACACGTGTCACATTATCTCACACTTCACCGCGCTTTTTGCTTGGCCTGCGCCGCGGAGCTCTTGATCTGGTGTTTGTTCTTGCTCTCCATCTGGATGGCGCCGCCTCCGCCCACCTGCAGCTTCTCGTCGAGCTGCACCTTGACACGCAGCAGCGTGTTGAGCTCCTTGAGCTCGAGGTGGCCCGAGCCGTCGGGGTCCCAGCTGTCGAAGAGCGCGTCGATCTCCTCGAGCGGCACCTCGAGCCCGAGCAGCGGCATCGCCTTGCGGAACTCCGCCTTGCTCACGAGCCCGTTGCGGTCGGCGTCCCACTCGAGGAAGAGGTCGATCACGCGCACCGCCTGCAGCACGAGCGCCTCGCGCAGCTGGTCGGCGTACGACGCGCCCCCAATGGCCGCCGCCGTCTCGTCCAGATCGATGGCGCGCAGCTTGGACGCCACGCCTCCATGATGGCCGCCGCTCAAAGCGCCGCCGGCGAGCTGCTTCTTCTGCGCGAGCCACGCGGTCGCGACGGTGCCCTTCATCACCGCGTTGCACTCGGTCCACTCGACGCCGCGCAACTCCAGCCCCTTGGTCGACGTGATCAGCTCGACCACCTCGGCGTGGCCGTGCTTGACCGCGACGTCGAGCGGCGTGGTGGCCGAGCGGATGGCGTGCGCGTTGGGGTCCGCCTCGGCGTTGAGCAGCAGGCGGACCATCTGGGCGTGCCCGGCCCGGGCCGCGCTGTGCAGCGGCGTGTACCCGTCGTTGTCGGCAAGGTCGACCATCGCGGCGCTGTCGAGCAGCAGCTCGGCGGCCGCGGTGGCGCCCAGCTTGGCCACCTCGTGGAGCGGCGTGTAGCCCCAGCGGTCGCGCTGGTTGATGGCGGCGCCGGCCTCCAGCGCGCGGCTCAGGAGCGGCACCGAGTGGCTGCCAGCACGGCACGCCTTGATGAGCGTCGTGTTCGGGTCCTCCACCTGCCACACGTTCGTCGTGCTTCCCTTGGAGGTCGGCTTCTTGCGCACCCGCACGTCCTCGAGGATGGCGTCGGAGCCGCCCGGGGCGGTGGGCGCGTCCGTGGACCAGCCTTGCATCGGGTCAGGTTGGCGTCGTGAAGCTAGTCTTCTCAGTCTGCGAAAATTTAGTCTTTGGCATGCGAAGTTATGCTGATGGATCATGACTGATTAAAACTCGCCTGAAGACCACGCCGCGTGCGCTGAAGACGACGCGTGCCCCGAAGACCACGCGTGCCCCGCAGACCACGACGCGTGCCCCGAAGACCACGATGTTGCTCTCGCGCACGCTCCTCTCGCTCCTCCCGCTCGTCTCGGCGGCGCCGACGGCCGACCGGCAGTGGAAGAAGGTCCTCATGTCGGACGCCGTCGCGTCGCACGAGGCGCGCTGCCTCGATGGCAGTCCGGGCGGCTTCTACATAGCGCCGCCTGCTGAAAAGGTGCCCGACCCCAACTCGCGCTGGCTCGTCTTTCACCAGGGCGGCGGCTGGTGCGGCTCACCCGAGAACTGCCTGAGCCGCGCGTCGACCGCGCTCGGGAGCTCGAACGACTGGCCCGCCACCTACAGCGACAAGTACGAGGGCTCGGAGCTGTGGGCGACGGCGCCCTTTGACGGCTTCACGGTCGTCTACGCCATGTACTGCGACGGCGGCTCGTGGGCGGGCAACACGACGGGCGTGGTCGGCAACACGACGCTGCACTACCGCGGCCGCCCACTCCTCGACGCGCTGCTCGAGACGCTCCTCGAGATGGGCCTCAAGAGCGCCTCGCAGCTGCTGTACGCCGGCTGCTCGGCCGGCGCTCTCACGACCTACCTCCACGCCGACTACGTGCGGTCCAAGGTGCCCTCGTCGGTCGCGACGCTCGCCCTCGCCGACGCCATGTTTGCGCTCGACCACGTCGCCTTTGACGGCCGCCCACACTACTCGGGCGTGATGCAGTGGGTGTACGAGGGCATGGGCTGCGCCGCGAGCGTCAACGCGGCCTGCCTCGCGCACTACGGCGACGCCGACGGGTGGCGGTGCATGCTCGGCGCGCTCGCGGCGCCGTTTGTGCAGACGCCGCTCTTCATCCTCAACTCCAAGTACGACACGTGGCAGGAGGCGGCCATCGTCGGGCTGCGGTGCACGCCGCCAGACTGCGCCAACGCCACCCAGGAGGCCTTCTGGGTGTCCTACGGCCGCTCGATGGTGCGGGCGCTCGACGCGGTGCCGGCGCGCCACGCCGCCTTCCTGATGAACTGCCCCGCGCACTGCCAGACCGGCACCGGCGGCGACTGGGGCACGCGGCGCGTCGGCAACACCACCAACGCCGACGCCGTCGCGCAGTGGTGGCACGCGACCATCGGGGCCGCCGCGACCGCCGCGACCGTCGGGCGAGGCGTTGCTGTCGAGCAGGAGGCGGCGGTGGCCGCGCCGCGGTGGGTGGAGCGCTGCGACGAGCGGCCCTGCTCTGGGGACGTGTGCTGAGTCAGGGTTGACGCCTTGACGAGGCGGGTCGTGTCGGACTCCTTTGGTTTGTCTGCTGCTTTGTGGCTGTGTGGTCAAGGTCCGTGTCAACTGTCATCGATGAGAGTGTTCAACAGATTTTGGCAGAAGCCAGGTTTTTTATTATTTTTCGGAGAGGACCAACCCTAACCCCAATCTTTGCGCCGAATCCATCTATGGTGATCGAATGCGGCTGGGGCCGGTCTCCTAAGCACGATCCGTGAGGGGAGAGCGCTTAGAAGATGGTCGGGGGGGCAGCGCCGCCCAGGCCGCCGGTCGGGTAGAGCGCGTCAACGCCGAGCAGCTCGTGGATGAGGCAGCCGGTGATGCCGAGCATGGCCGCGCGGCCGTTCTGGCGCTCGGCGTTCAGCTTGAAGGCCTTGACCTCCGGGTCGTCGTACCGCACCCACGAGTCGAGGGCGATGTCGCCGGCCTCGGCGTCGTCGGTCTGCGGCTTCGAGGCGAAGCCGGTGCCGGCCTCCTGCATGCAGGTGAGCACCATGATCTGCAGCCAGCCCGCGGTCGGGACGGCCTCGAGCGACGCGAAGCAGCCGGCCGGCACGTCGGAGAACTTGAGGTTCTGCGAGGTCGACAGGTAGCCCGGGACGCGGACGCCGGCCTCGATGGCGATCACGTGGAGGAAGCCAAGCATGGCGGCGCGGCCGTGCTTGATCTCCATGATCTCGTAGCGGCGCATGTCGCGGGTCTCGATCAGGCCGAGCGGGTCGAAGACGCCCAGGGGCGGCAGGACGCCGATGTCGCCCTCCGAGAACATGGCGGGCGCCGAGGCGCGCGAGACGGTGCGCATGGCGGCCGGGGCCGTGAAGGCGGAGACCGACTCGAGGAGGGCAAGGGCAACGACGGCGGAGGACTGCATGATTGTTTTAGATAGCTGCGCACCGAAACGGCAGGGAGCGCGCGCTGAGCTTGCGGCGGTGGAGGGGTGGCTTGTGTGGTTTTGGCTTGGGTTGTGGGTTGTGTGGTGCGGTGCGGCGCGCTTGTGCGTGCCAATATGTGCGGGGGGGTCCGAAACAGGCCAGGCGCCGGCCGACGG
>Ga0209713_10003330_pt1 | contig 10198 bp, 4 predicted proteins | sample ArcOceMetagenome_3_FD_187444 | JGI IMG/M metagenome (GOLD analysis project Ga0209713, IMG submission 187444) | Marine eukaryotic phytoplankton communities from Arctic Ocean - Arctic Ocean- Svalbard ARC20M Metagenome (SPAdes) (version 2) | ecosystem: Environmental > Aquatic > Marine > Oceanic...
CACCGCCGCCACCGCCGCCCTCGTCGCCACCGCCACCCCCGCCGCCCCTTCCTCCGGGGCCGTTCTCGCCGCCACCACCGTTTTCGCCGCCGCCGCCGCCGTCGCCACCGCCACCGACCCCACCGCCGCCACCGTCTCCGCCGCCGCCGCCGCCGCCCTCGTCTCCGCCGCCGCCGCCCTCGCCGTCGCCACCGCCACCGACCCCACCGCCGCCATCGCTGCCACCGCCCTCGTCGCCTCCGCCGTCGTCTCCGCCGCCGTCGCCCGCGCCGTCTCCCCCACCGTCGTCTCCACCGCCCTCGTCGCCACCGCCCTCGTCGCCTCCGCCGTCGCCTCCGGACCCGCCGGAGCCGCCGCCGCCTCCGTGCCCCCTCGCGCCCCTCCTCGAGGACGACCAGCCCGGCTGCGGCGGCCCGCACTGCGTCTGCCCCGCCGGCATCGAGCGCGAGACGCTCGGCCTCGTGCGGCTGATGCCGCTGCCGCCCGACGCGTGCTCGCGCCTGCCCAACGTGCGCACGATGAGCAACGCGCAGCTCAGCGGATGGATGGCGCAGAACGGCGCCGGGCTCGATGCGCTGCATGCGCAGGTGCAGGCGAGCTGCGCCGCGGCGCTCGCGCCGGGCTGCGTCGCCGCGAGGGGCGGCGCGCCGCCGCCCGAGTGCGCGGCGTCGGCGGGGCTGTGGGCGCTGCGCGAGTGCGGCGACCGCGCCGTCGCCGCCGCCGCGTGCCTCGAGCGGCGCGCGACCCTCATCCGCGCCGAGGACCTCTCCCTCCTGGGCGAGATGCCCGACGAGGCCGAGCCGCTAGACATCGCGCGCCTCGTGCGCAACGAGACCGCGCGCGCGCGCCTCAGCGCCGCGATGGCGCAGCCCTTCGTGCCGCTGGGCACCTCGTCGTCCGAGCCGCTCTTTGTCGCCATCCGCGAGATTGTCGAGTGTGCCGACGACTTTTGCGACGCCACCGGCGAGTGCGACGAGGCGGCGCCACCGTGCGGCGACGGCGACGACGCCCCGTCGTCCAATTCCTCGTCCAACGCCTCGGCCAACGCCTCCAACGGCACCCTGAGCGCCGACGTCTTCTCCGCCAACAACCCTTGCCTCTCCAACTGCTCCGAGCTCGCCAAGGCCGTCGGCGTCGCGTCGTCGTCGGTGCGCGCGTCGCTCTCGTGCATCCTCACCGACGAGGCGCAGGCGCTCGAGCAGAAGCAGCGCGCCGCCGCCAAGGAGCTCATCGCCGCCGAGGGTGTAACGTGCTACGACGCGACGTGCTCGGCCGACGCGACGCTCAAGGCGGCGCTCGCCTACCACGCCGTCGTCGACGAGGTGCCCGAGCTCTGCCTGCCGCGCGGCTCGCTCGCGTGCGCCCTCGACGCCGAGCGGCGCCTCGCCAGCGGCGGCGGCGGCGGCGGCGGCGACGCCATCTACGCCGCGCAGATGCTGCAGCTGGAGGAGGCGCCCGCGCCGCAGCTGTGGAACAGCCTCTGGGCGACGGCGCGCGGCCTCGCGCAGCAGCCGGCGCAGCAGCCGCCGCAGCAGCCACAGCCGGCGCAGCCGGCGCAGCAGCAGCCGGCGCAGCAGCAGCCGGCGCCGGAGCCGGGCATGGCGGCGGGATGGATGGAGACGGTCCGCCGCCTCGCGTCGCAGCCGAAGATGCCGTCGCTCACGGCGGCGCTCTTCCAGCCCTCGCCGCAGCAGCCGCAGCCGCAGCAGCCGCAGCCGCCGGCAGCGGAGCTCGGGCCCGCCGTGACTGCCGCCGGCGCAGCGGCAGGCACCGCCAGAGCCGTCCGGGTCCACGAGCCCGAGCAACAGCCGCAGCCGGCGCAGCACGCGGCCGCCGCGGCGCTTCAGCCGCAGCCGCAGCCACAGCCGCAGCCGCAGCCGCAGCCGCAGCCGCACGCTGCTGCGGAGGCTCCCGAGTCGCGTTCACCAACGACGACGACGACCACGACGGAGGCGGTGGCGACGACGACGACGACGACGCAGCCGCAGCCGCCGCCGCAGCAGCCGCAGCCGCCGCAGCAGCAGGACCCGAGGCGCGCGATGCATTTCCACAGCGTGCAGCAGCAGCAGCAGCAGCAGGAGCAGCAGACGAGCCTCGGGCAGCACGGCTTCAGCGTGCTGCCAGAGGACGTCGTCGAGGGCAAAGGACAGCAGCGCGTGCGCCTCTCCACCAGCTCCTCCACGCCGCCGCCGTCGCCGTCGCCTGTAATCAGCGTGAGCGTCCCCACCGCCACGGCCACGCCGACGCCCACGCCGGCGGCGGGCGGGCCTGTGCCCGTGGGGGAGGACGCGCCCGACTGGCGGTGGCTGTGGCCCGGCGAGCTGGCGTCGCGTCTCGCGGCGCGGCGGCACAGCTTCCCGGGCGCCGACTCGCCGCTCGGCGAGGCCGAGTCGCTCGCGAAGGCGCTCGAGGTGCACGAGGCGCTCACGAAGGCCAAGTGCTGCTGCGTCGCGCACGCATACCCCCTCGTCGCCACCCTGTACCCGAGCACCGACGCCAACGCCACCACCAACGGGAGCAGCGGCTCCGCGACCGCCGTCGGCGGTGCGGAGTGGCGGCCGCCGCTGACGCTGCTGACGGAGCCGATCGACCACGTGGCGCGCGTTGTGCGCACCGAGTACAGGCAGGCGCTGGCGCACGGCGCGCTGAGCGCCGAGGTCGTGCTGCGCGGCGCCACGGTGCGCCTCCTCGAGTGCGCCGAGGACGTCGGCCTGCTCGGCTCGCTGCCGTGCTCGTGCGCCATCGCCGACGGCGTCGGCCCGGGCGCGGGCGCGCCGCCCGCGTGCGACCTCTCGCTCGCCGACGACGACTGCCTGCGCGGCGCCGTGCTCTGCTTCCGCCACCGCGCCGCGCAGCTGTCGGCGCTGCTGCCCGGCTGGTGCGGCTGCGGGCTGGGCGGCGGCTGCACCGCCGTCGGCGTCGGCGGCGGCGGCGGCGGCGGCGCGCCGACGCTGCCAAAGGCGGCCGAGTGCGCGGGCGTGCCCCCGCCGCGCGGCGTGCCGCTGCTGGGCGGCGACGCGGGCGCGGAGCGCGGCCTCGGCGCGTACGAGGTGGTGCCGGCGCTCAACGGCAGCGGCGCCGCCGCCGCGTCGTGCACGCTGCCGCCGCTCTCGGAGCTGGCGACGGTGGGCGGCTGCGAGGCGGCGGCGATGGTGCGGCGGCTGCTCACGCCGGCGGTGCGCAACATGCTCGCGGACGCCATGCAGCGCGCCACGCCCGAGGCGGCGGCCAGCGGCTGCGAGGACGACTGCGGCAACGCGCCGCTCGTCGACATCATCCGCGGCCTGCTCGCGTGCGCGCAGAAGCTCCTCGACCGCGGCTGCCCGGCCTACTGCCGGCCGCCGCCGCCGCCACCCCCGCCGCCGCCGCCGCCGCCCGCGCCGCCGCCCGCGCCGCCGTCGCCGCCGCCGCCCGCGCCGTCGCCCGCGCCGTGCAACTCGACCAAGCCGACGCCGTGCATCAGCGGCTGCTGCAAGCAGTTCCTCGCCGACGGCGCGGCGCAGATGTGCTACGGCCACGGCGCGTGCGACGGCTGCCGCTGCCGCTGCGAGGACGGCTGGAAGGGCGTCTGCTGCAACGCGCCGCGCGTCGGCTGCCCCGTCGACTTCCTCAACCAGACCTGCGGCGGCCACGGCGTCTGCCTCGACGAGGGCACGTGCAAGTGCCACCCGCGCTGGACGGGCCCCGACTGCGCGACGCCCGCCGAGATCTGCCCCGACGACTTCCTGTGCTACCACGGCGTGTGCAGCGACGGCCGCTGCGACTGCGACCCCGGCTACACGGGCGACGACTGCTCGCTCGGCCCCTTCTTCAAGGAGCTGCCGGGCGAGTGCGAGGGCAAGAAGGCGGGCACCAAGGCGTGCATGGCGCGCGCCGCCGCCGCCACCGCCAAGCACACCTCGACGCTCCTCGCGCAGCCGCCTCATCAGCCCTTTGTGGCGTGAGAGCTCGACCCCACATCCAATCACCAATCAGACTTCAGAGAGGACGCCGCCACCGCCAAGCACACCTCGACGCTCCTCGCGCAGCCGCCTCATCAGCCCTTTGTGGCGTGAGAGCTCGACCCCACATCCAATCACCAATCAGACTTCAGAGAGGACGAGAGAGAGAGAGAATTCCCAGATCCCAGGGACAATCAGGCATAGGAATTAGGCTCAGGGACACCCTACTACTCTACGTTCAAAAGAGCCGTTGTGGCCTTTACATGATAAAGCAGTCTGCACGAAGAGAACGAGACGGGTCGGGTCGTATGTGCGAGGCGGGGCGCCTGCAAAAGTGAGGCTAGCGTCATCAGAGGTCGAGGGCGCGGCGGCACAGGTCGAGCGCCATCAGGTTGGGCGTGAGGCTCTTGTGCGCGAGCTTCTCGCCCGTCAGCGGCGACACGTCGTTCTTCTCGAGGTACTTGGAGATCGCCTTGCGCTCGTACGTGTGGCCGTCGGCCGTCACGACGGGGTCCTCGAAGATCTCGCTGGTGAACGGGCAGACGAGCGGGTTGGCCGCCTTCGAGAGGTGCTTCTTCGGCATGGGCGCGGCCGCCGCGGCCTGGGCGGCGGCGAAGGCCGCCGCCACGGGGTTGAACGGCTCGGGCGTGCTCGGTGCCGGCGACGTCGGCGCGGCTTCCTCGGCCTCGTCGGCCGGCGCGGCCTCCTCCGGCTGCTCCTGCTGCTCCTCCTCGGGAGCGTCAGCGGCCTTGGTGGCCTGCCTCCTCGCCTTCTGCGCCGCCTTCTTGGCGCGTGCCGCCTGGCGCTTGGCCTCCGCCTTGGCCTCCTCCTCCACCGCGCTCGCCTTGGCCTTGGCCTCGGCGACCGCCTTCTCGATCTCGGCACGCTTGGCGGCCTTGGCCTTGGCCTCGTCGTCCTCGGTGGTGTCCGCCTTGGCGGTGCCCACCTTGGCGCTCTGCTTCTCATCGGCCATGGCCTGGGCCGCGGCGGTCCCGCGCTGAGCGCGGCTGCCCTTTACCTTCTCGCGCAGCCGCTGGCGCGCCGCCTCCTTCTGCTGCTCCGGGGTGAGGTCCTCGCCGACCTCGAGCTCGACGCACTCGGGGCAGATGTCGAAGTCGCACTGAACGCAGGAGTAGCGCTTGTCGCCGACGTGCAGGATGCCGTCGCCGAAGCGACCGCAGCAGACGTCGTCGGGACCGTCGCACGTCAGCTCGCCCTCCTTCCGCGAGCCGGTGTGCAGCTTCATCTTGTGGCCGGCCGGGCAGACCGTCACGTCCTCGACCTGCTCGAGAGCGGCTTCCAAGCTGGCCTCCTTCTTGACGACCTTGCACTTGCCGCTGCTGCCCTTGTCATGGCCCTTGAGGCCGCCTCCTCCACCGGACTTGGACATTGCGCACACGAGCGAGCAGCAGCTTTGCGTGGGAAATCGGGTTCGAGGGGAACACCACGCGGGGGGCGGGGCTACTGACTTGTTGGAAAGCTAAAGTATAGAACGAAGGCGAATATTTGCTCCATGGTCAGGCAGTTTACGCGAAGCGATGATCTAAAGTATTCAAAGAGAGCCCCAGGAGAGATGCACTCTCGACTCTCCAGCCAGCCGGCCCTAGCAAGCTACCGGCCTGGTAAAATCATTCGCGCAAGCGGTCGCAACGTGCCAAGACAGCGCCAGGCCAACCTTATAAGCAGATTGCGGCATCTGAGCTAACCTATCGCATGCTCAGCCTCCAGTGCTGTGCCTCACGCAAGCCGTCGAGCAGGTCTCGGCTCGGAATCAGCTCGGCGAAGGAGTTCAACACCGTTGGTCGCGGCGCCGGTGGCATAGACGAGCTGGCCGCCAGCTTGGACGCTTCCGAAGTGATGTTCGGGCTGGTCGCAATCAACGTGGGCTCGGGTGGCATGGCTCGTACCAAGTACGTCTTCGTGGCTTTTCTCGGCGCCGAGTGCCCGGTTGTGAAGCGTATGCAGGCGACGGAGAAACGCGGCGCCGCGCTCGACGCATGTGGCGGCGGCCGAATGATCGAGTGGGAGCCGGAGTATCTAGGCTGCACGCTGGACGCGATGCTGGAGAAGGTGCTCGCCTCCGTGGTCGCGGACAGCGACGGCGGTGGCGAGGCTATGAGCGTCGGCGCGCTGAGGGAGCAGGCTCTCGCCGAGCAGGCGCTGCATCAGCAGGAGCTGCTCGAGCAGGAGCTCCGCGAGGCGATCATGGCGTCGCCGCCGACCAAGAAGCGTGGCCCCGAGTTCCTTCAGAGCATGGGCACGTCGCTCAAGCGGCTCGCGATTCCAACGGCCTCAGCGGGCGCCGCCGCCGCTGCGGAGGAGGAGGAGGCCGATGGTCCGTCGGTGGCCGAGGCCGTCCAGAGCGTGCGCGACGATAAGGAGCCGCACAACTGGGTGCTGATCACGCCGAAGTGAGCAAGTAGAAGTCGGACTTTGTTATTGAAATCCAACTATTTCATGCATGTGTTAAACACATGTCTCTGTGCAGGTGATCCACACGATGCAGGTTCATAGCTTAAGGGTCGTTACCAAAAAAAAGCACAAACACCCTACCAGGTACCCAAAGTGCGGCGGGTGGCGTTTTGTTGGCTTCCAGAGATGTGCACGACCACGTGGTCTCTGTCAGACGACAAAGTACGTGGTCTGCATCGCCTCGCGGGGCGGCGGCGCGGTGGCCCGGCAGAGCATCTGGAAGTCGCAGACGAGCGCCCGGAACGAGCGGTTGTCGTCGAGCAGCTCGAGCGCCGCCTGGACGAGCTGCTGCTTGGCCTCGGCGCCGACGAGCGGGCCGCACTCCTCGCGCAGCACGGCGTTGGCGAGCCACTCGCGCGCGCGGCCGCCGCAGCACTGCAGCAGCGTGCGCAGCGCGTCGTCGACGCGCGCGGGGAGGCCCTCGGGCGCGTGCGTGGCGACGGCCGAGACGAGCGCGCCGAGGAGTGGCTGCGCGAGCGACTCGAGGTGCGGCGCGAGCTGCGGCGCCTCGGCGGCCGAGGCGAGGCGCGCCAGCAGCGAGCACGCCGAGCGGAGCAGCTCGCGCTGCGGCTGGCGCAGGCACGGCACGAGGAGGTGGAGCGCCGAGTGGAGCACGAGCGGCGCGCCGAAGAGGGCGAGCGAGCAGAAGAGCGCCGCGCGGTAGAGCAGGTCGAGGTAGCGCGCGCCCAGCTCGGCGCTCTCGGCGAGCTGCTCGGGCGAGCTCATCAGGCTCGGCGCGACCGCCTGGCGCACGCGCTCGAGGACCTCGCCCATCTGCGGCCGCGCCTCCTCCGTCTTGCAAAACCACTCGACGGCCGTCGCGAGCGCCGCGAGCGCCGCGCAGCCCGCCGCGCGCGCGCCGCCGACGCTCAGCAGCGAGAGCAGCGCCGGCACGAGCTGCGGCATCAGCGGCGTGAGCGCGCCCGACTTCATCGCCGCCTCGTACGTCTCGCACAGCGAGATGGCGAGCGTCGCGTGCTCGGCGGGGCTCGCCTCGCTCGCGGCGCGCGCCTCCTCGAGCGCCGCCCACGAGGCGCTCAGCACGAGCAGCGCCGCGTGCGAGCCGTCGTGCAGCCGAGGCGCCGAGTCGAGGTAGCGCAGCGAGACGCGCAGCAGCGCCACCAGCGCGAGCGCGCGCTCGAGCAGCTCCGAAGACGACGACGAGCCGCCGCCGCCGCCGCCGCCGCCGCCGCCGCCTGGTCCCGCGCCGCCGCCGCCGCCGCCGCCGCCTCCCGCGGCCTGCTGGCGGAGCTGCGCGGCGACGGGGTGCAGCTGCGCGACCAGGGGCGTCACGACGGCCTGCAGCGCCTGCGCCAGCTCGGTGGCAGGCAGCAGCACGATCAGCCGCATCAGCCCCGACAGCAGCTGCGGCGGCGCGTCGCCGACGCCCGCGCGCTGCAGCGCCGCCGACTGCAGCGTCTGCAGCACGGCGCCGAGCAGAGGCGCCACCACCGACGGCTGCGCCAGCGCCGAGGCGCAGCCGGGCTGGCTGCAGAGCGCGCCGAAGCCCGCCGCCGCCGCGACGGCGACGTTGGGCACGGGGTGCGCGACGGCCGTCAGGCAGAAGTTGGCGCAGCGGCACGTGAGCTCGGCGCGCGAGGGCGGCGCGAGCCACGGCGCGAACGCGGCGACGCAGCGCAGCGCCGTGCGCACGAGCTCGGCGTGCGACTGCGTCGGGTGGAGGCCCACCACGCCGCCCAGCACGCCGCGCACCGCCGGCTCCGCCTCGCGCTGCTCCGCGCCCGCCGCCGCCGCCTCGGCCGCCTGCGCCGCCGCCGCCGCCGCCGCCGCCGCGCGGTTGGCGTGCGGGTCGGCGCCGGCGGCCGCCGCGCCGAGGGCGCCGCCGCCGCCGCCGCCGCGCGCGGGCGGCGGCAGCACGGCGGGCGCGATGCACGTGAGCGCGAGGAGCGCCGCCTCGAGCGGGCGCCAGCCGCCGCCCGCCGCCGTCGGCGGCTGCTGCGAGGCGGCCGAGAGCGCGGCGCAGAGCAGCCGCAGCACCTCGCGCGCGCCGAGGGCGTTGGCGCAGCACTGCCAGCACTCGAAGACCGAGTGGCGGCGGAAGCGCTCGAAGTCGTCCTCCTCGACGTCGTCCACCTCGCCCCAGTCGATGCACAGCCCGCCGCCGCCGCCGCCGCCGCCGCCGCCGCCGCCGCCGCCGCCGCCGCCGCCGCCGCCGCCGTCGCCGTCGGGCGGCAGGCTGCTCTGGTTGAGGAGCACCTCGACGAGGCGGCGCCACGCCTCGGCGCGCGGCGGCGTCGTCTCGAGCTGCGTGAGCGCCGCCCACGCGGGCGCGAGCTCCTCGAGCACGCGCCGGTCGGGCTGCGACGAGAGCAGCAGCAGCACGCCGCACGGCCCGTCGCCCTCGGGCCCCGAGCCGCACGCCGCCGCCACCTCGGGCGACGCGCAGATGGTCGCGCCGAGCACGCGCGACAGCGCCAGCGCGGCGCCCTCCTCGGCGGCCGGGGCGACGCACGCGGGCGCCGCGGCGAGCAGCTCGTTGCACAGCGCGCCGAGCAGCGGCGCCAGCGACGGCGGCGCCGGGAAGCTCGCCACCTGCATCGCGTCGCACAGCACCTCGGCCGCGACGCCGCAGCGCGGCTGCTCGGAGCGCAGCGCGAGCGTCAGCGCGGCGAGGAGCGGCTGGCCGGCGGAGAGGTCGGGCAGGTCGAGCCCGAGCGGCTGCCAGGCGCGCAGGCACTGCACGACGCCCAGCTCGAGCGGCGCGTCCGCGCGCGCGTGCGCCTGCAGCAGCACCATCACGTGCGAGAGCAGCACGCGCAGCTGCTCGTGGTGGAGCGGGCACGCCTGCGGCAGCGCGGTGAGCAGCTCGATCTTGCTCTCGGCGGGCAGCGCCTGGAACGGCGCCGACGAGCAGAGCGCCGCCGGCCCGCCCGCGTCCGCCGCGAACAGGCTCGCCGCGAGCACCGCCACCGCGAGGCACAGCTGGCTGCGCACGGCGCGCTCGGCGCTCGGCATCGCCGCGACCGTGCCGAGCAGCCGCGCGCAGTGCTCCTGCAGCACGGCCGGCGCGAGCGCCGACGCCCCCTTCTTCGCCTGCTGGTGCAGCGAGCACGCCGCGAAGTGGCGCACGTCGGCGTGCGTCGACGATAGCAGCGTATCGGCGATGCCCCACGCCTGCGCGCTCTGCGTGACGGCGAGCAGGTGCTGGTTGGCCTCGGCCGCGCGCGACGGGTCGCGGTACAGCGCGAGCACCGCCGCCTCGACGGTCGACGGGTCGGGCGTCGCCATTAGCTCAGCTCTCGGGCCTCGACCGATGTTTGCCATGCGCCGGTTGTGCACTGTGCTGGCTAGGTCCCGCGCACGTAGGGTACGCGCCGCGTTTCAGAAGTGGGATGGGCACGTGGGTACCGGCGCGTAGCGCCCTGCGCGTAGCGTGGCGCGTAGCGCCGTGCGCCGCGTAGCGGCGCCTTATGGTGTGGACGATTTGCCGCTGGGAAAGTCGATTTCAAGCGCAAAACGCTGAATTTTTTCGCGCTACGCGCGGAGATCAGGGGGCGTCACGACGTGATCACGACGTGACACGTGCTACGCATGTGAGTATGACATGACATACCCACATAAGTAGTCATTTTCGAGACGCGGGCTACGCGGCGGCGGCCTACGTGTAGGTCCTACGTACGTAGGCTACGGCTCGGTGGCTCAGGGTGATGTGAGGTGTTGACAGCAAAAAAAGGAAAAAGCTCAGCATCCAGCCTTCCCGCGTGGTCCCCCACCGCAGTACTACCTGAACTCGACCCCGCTTAACTTCGCTGTTCGAATGGGAA